>Ga0080004_1121939_pt1 | contig 100920 bp, 106 predicted proteins | sample WasSprMetagenome_FD_69207 | JGI IMG/M metagenome (GOLD analysis project Ga0080004, IMG submission 69207) | Sulfidic aquatic microbial communities from Washburn Spring, Yellowstone National Park, USA - WS (SPADES assembly) (version 2) | ecosystem: Environmental > Aquatic > Thermal springs > Hot...
ATCACCTTTCAAGAGAGACGCCACCATCCAGCAAGCCATAGAGGTGTTATGCACAATCTTGCTTAGACTCACGTAACGAGGTAAGATGCTTCTAGCAACCCCAGTCTTTTTAGGCGGAGGCGTGATGTCAGGCATAGCGACGCAGAACACAAGATTAGGTGGAGGCTCTATAGATATAGCCTCATAGTTGTGTGGCTTGACCAACACAAAGCCGCCTAAGAGGGATGCTGAAACATTATCAGCGTGAGCAGCCCCAGCAGAAGCCCTTTCACCTTGCGCCGAGAATCTGATCATATCTTCTTTGCTGAGGTTTAGGTTGAAGAGGATGTTTAATGCGTAGATCGTTGCTACAGCCGATGCTGCGCTGCTGCCCAACCCCATCCCGGGCTTTATACCTTTCTCAACTTCGATTTCCACACCTTGTTGAATGTTTAGCTCTGTTAGTAAGGTCTTCGCAGCCAGTCCAGCAGTGTTCTCCTCCAACCTATCAGATACCCCTTCACTAAATTCACCTCTCACGATTACCTTTAACCTGGCTTCGCCCACTCTTCTAACTCTCACGACATCAAAGGGTTCGCTTAACGCTACACCGAAGATATCAAATCCAGGCCCTAGGTTTGCGCTTGATGCGGGCGCTCTCACAGTTACGCTGTCCATACCCAAGCTGATCTCATCTTAAGCTTGTGAGTTAGTATTATTTAGCTTTGCCTAAAGCATAATAGGACATAGTGGGGAAGGTGCTGGTAAGATGCGTATACTACTCATAGGCTTCGGTGTAGTTGGTAGGAGCTTCGTCAAGCTTATACTCGAGAGGAGGCGTGAACTTGTAAAGAGTCATGGTCTGAACCCGAGAATAGTGGCTATAGTTGACAAAGGTGGTGCGGCTGTAGCCAGCCCAGAACTAGATCTGGAGGAGGTCTTGGATGCTAAGCAAAGAATAGGCACGGTCGCAGCATCAAGACATGGTATGAAAGACGCTTCAGCAATAGATCTAATCTCAGCAATAGATGCTGACGTGGTAATCGAAACAACACCAACTGATATAAAGACAGCCCAACCCGCTTTATCTTACATAGAGTTGGCGCTCAAAAACAAGCGTAATGTTATAACGACAAATAAAGGTCCTTTAGCTCTGGCGCTGCCCGAGCTCATTGAGTTGGCTAGATACAACAAAGTCGCTCTACTCTTTAGCGGCACGGTGGGAGGTGGCACACCAATTCTAGACTTTGGGAAGCGGTGTCTAGCCTCAGATAAGCTAGTTATGATAGAGGGGGTATTGAATGGTACAACAAACTACATACTTACATCCATGGAGCGGGAGGGGAAGAGTTTTGACGAGGCGCTTAGAGAGGCTCAGCGGCTGGGTTACGCTGAGGCAGATCCAACGCTTGATGTTGAGGGTTGGGACACTGCGTGCAAAACCGTAATCATCGCAAACTGGCTTATGGACAAAGAAGTTACGCTAAGGGATGTTAGTGTAGAGGGGATAACTAATGTGACAAAGGGGGATATAGAGGAGGCCAAGAGGAGGGGGAAGAGCATAAAGTTAGTGGGGAGAATAGCGGAGAAGATCGATGTGAAGCCTAGGCTAATAGATCAAAACGACCCCCTTTGCATATCCGGCACTTTAAATGCTGTGCGATTCGTGTCACAATACGCTGGAGACGAAATAATAATAGGCAAGGGTGCGGGTGGCCTGGAGACGGCAAGTGCGATCCTTAGGGATCTGCTAGAGGTTAAACAACGTTTGGCGCAGAGGTGGTATGAATGAAGATCGTGATGAAGTTCGGCGGCTCGTCTCTAGCCGATGGCAACCGCATCCTAAGATGTGCTAACGTGGTTAAACGACATAGGCAGAGCCATGACATAATCGTTGTAGTCTCAGCTATGGATGATGTGACCGATAAGTTGATTGAGCTTGCAGAGTTGGCTAAGAACGGCAATGGAGGAGAACTCACCAAGCGGGTGGAAACTCTAAAGACACAGCATCTTGAAGCTACGATGGCTTTAGCAAGCAGCAGGTTAAAAGAAGCGGCTCAAAGAGAGCTAGGTAAGCTTTTAGCTGAGCTCGAAAATATACTCACCGCCTCGGCTCTACTAAGAGAAGTAACGCCTAGAACAGGGGACCGTATACTCTCATATGGCGAGCGGCTGTCAAGCATCCTCTTTGAATACGCTCTTAAGGATGTGGAGGTTGAATGTATGCGCCTCCAAGGCGGGGAGGCTGGCATAATTACGGATGAAGCCTTCGGTGAAGCAACCCCGCTTTTTGAGATATCGAAGTCCAGAATCAGAACCACGCTTAGCCCACTCCTCGAACAGAAGATTGTTCCGGTAGTAACAGGGTTCATAGGTGTGACGCAAAACGGTGAGATAACCACTTTAGGTAGAGGTGGTTCTGACCTCACAGCAACACTCATTGCAGCAGCAGTAAAGGCAGATGAGGTCTGGCTATGGAGTGATGTGGACGGTATAATGACCGCCGACCCAAAGCTTATACCGAACGCTAAAACTATACCACAAATCTCTTACGCAGAAGCACTTGAGATGACAGCGTTTGGAGCGAAGGCGATACACCCAAGAGCAGTAGAACCAGTTGCTGAAGAAGGCATACCTGTTAGAGTGAAGAATACATTCGCTGATGAGAAACCGGGCACGCTCATAACCTCAGCCACTCAACTGAAGGTAGGTGAAGTGGTTAAGGCACTGGCCTTGGTTAGAGATGTAGGTCTAATTACTGTAAGTGGTGCTGGCATGGTCGGCAAATTAGGCACTGCAGCAAAGATATTTGACGTGCTAGCTAAGAGCGGTGTCAACATTTTAATGATCTCGCAGAGCATTTCTGAGTCAAACATAAGTGTTGTTGTGAAACGCAATTTGTTGCACAAGGCGGTCACAGCGTTGGAGCTTGCGTTGCTCGGTAAAGGAGTGGTCTCAGAGGTTCAGTATGAAGACGATATTTCTGTGATAGCTGCTGTGGGTTCGGGGATGCGGGGCACGCCGGGTGTTGCGGCTAAGATCTTTGGCGCTGTCGCGAAAAGAGGAGTAAACATAAGGATGATCGCTCAAGGTTCGTCTGAACTAAGCATATCTTTTGCGGTTAAGGAGCGGGATGCTGTCGAGGCTTTGCGTGCTATTCACGACGAGCTCAGCCTGGGTAATTAGAGAGGTATCTTCTCAAGAAATGATTTAGGGGGCTTCTTGTAGACACTTTTCCTGCACACCCTTAAACCTAATCTTTTGCTCAATTGGTTCATCGCTTCCGCCGCCTTTAGGGATGCGCAGACTGGTTCTGCGATAGGCACGTCAAACGAAGTTAGAAGCTTTCGTGATGTGAGAAGCGCACCTGTTATTGTGCAGAACGGTATAACGGCTTCTGCTTCATCTTCTTCGCCGATCTTCCTTACCGCCGTTGAAATTGCCTGCAGGTAGTTGTCAGGCTCATTGATCATCATCTTGAATGAGCCCCCCTCTAAGCACCGTATGCTAGCGACTCGATTCGATAAACCATATTGTTCAACCAGCTCTTCAGCAATGTGCTTAACAGACGTATCAGTCACTAGAATCGAAAACCTTCTACCCAAGGAGTTTGCGAGCCAGATAGCAGACTCAAAGGCGCCAATCACTGGAATATCGACTACAGACCTAGCTTCTTTCAAGCCGCCTTGGAGCATACAGCCAAGAACAACGGCATCATAACCTTCCGCTTCAGCTCTTGCTATGCTCTTGACAATCTGTAAGCTGTTATATAAGTGGGGGTAGGCTGGTGTGGGAGAAGGATACCCTTCTGGAAGAGGTTGGATGTCAACTATGCTATCGGCTCCACAGACTAGACTAGCGACTTCCTTAAGCCACGCATGATACTTACTACTCCAGGGTTGTAAAGGCACCGGATCTTGCCACCATATCCTCAATGCAAAAGTATATTGTTTGATCACCTAGTTAAGTTTGCTGCTCCGCTTTAGGATAAGAGCCCAAGATCTTAAGGTAAAGTGTGTGAGCCTTAAGCTCCTCCAACGCTGCCTGAACATTTACATCCATCTTATGCCCTTCAAAGTCCACGTAAAAGTTGTATTCCCAAGGTGTCTGCTTTGTTGGCCTCGACTCTATTTTAGTCAGGTTGATACTTCTTTTGGCGAACACACCAAGTGCAGCATAAAGCGCCCCAGGCACATGCCTCGTTGTGAAGACTACTGAAGTCTTATCTCTACCAGTAGGCTCACGTTCAAACTTGCCTATAACAAAGAACCTGGTATAGTTATTAGGGCTATCTTCAATAGACTCGGCTAATATCTGAAGGCTGTAGATCTCCGCCGCCCTCTTACTTGCTATAGCCGCTGCGTCCCTTAGCCCTTCACGCTTTATCATATAGGCGCTTCCAGCTGTATCATAATATGGTATGACTTCAGCTCCGAGTGAATCAAGAAACCTTCTGCACTGAGCAAGTGCCTGTGGATGTGAATAAATCCTCTTTACATCCTCTATCCTTACACCAGGGTTGGATATGAGGCAGTGCTTAACTCTGAGACTGTATTCTCCGGATACGACGAGGCTGCTTGATAGGAGGAGATCATAGGTTTCTGAGACTCCACCCTCTAGTGAATTTTCCACAGGTACCATACCGACCGTTGCCTTATCACTCTCTACTGCCTGAAAGACCGCCCTTAACGTCTTGCAAGGTAAGAATTCTATCTTCGATCTAAAGTAGGATAGCGCAGCCTCCTCACTATAGGCGCCTCTTTCCCCTTGAAAAGCCACTATAAGCTTAGTAGACTGGTGTGAGCCAGTGTGCATACTTTCTAATTCTACCCTCTACCACATCTAAGTATGCTTCACGGACATGTCTTGTTACAGGCCCTATTTCGCCGTTTCCAACATATCTGCGGTCTATCTCAATAATAGGTGTTACTTCAGCTGCCGTGCCGCAGAAGAACGCTTCATCGCATATGTAGAGCTCGCTTCGATCAATATCTCTCTCAACAACCTTGTATCCCAGATCTGTGAGTAGTTTCATTACGGTATCTCTTGTTATGCCTATTAGTATGCTTGAAGAGGTGGGTGGTGTGTATACAACACCATCCTTTACGATAAAGATGTTTTCACCTGTACCTTCTGCTACGTAACCCCTATGATCCAGCAAAATCGCTTCATCATAGCCGTCTCTAATAGCCTCTTGTTTAGCTAATGCTGAGTTAAGGTAGTTACCTGAAGCCTTAGCTAAAGGTGGGTTGGCTTCATTCGATATCCTTCTCCAAGTAGAAACCTTTACTTTAACCGCAGATTTATGGAAGTATTTGTCGAATGGAACCGCTACAATAGCAACCTCTATTGGGAAGCCTGTGAAGTCTAAGCCTATACCACCAAACCCAACAAACACGATTGGGCGTATGTATGTTCTGCCTTTGAACCCGTTGGCTCTAATAACCTCTACTACGCCTCTTGTAAGCTCATCTACCTTATACTTCAAATCAAGAAAGTAGATCTTAGCAGAGTAGAGGAGCCTATCAAGATGATCTCTAAGCCTAAAGATATTCAAGTTGTCAGCAGAGGGGTAAGCCCTAATACCCTCAAAGACGGCTGTGCCGTAATGTAGAGCGTGTGTAAGTATAGGTAGCTTTACTTCATCCCACCGTTTGACAGCGCCGTTGAACCAAACGTAGGTTGGCGGGTTATCTACGATGCTCATACCCAGCTAACCTTAAACCCTATCCACCTAGAGATTAATAAAACCTACCTAATCTAAGGTAATCTCACCTTACCATAATCTGGGGCGATGACACGGTGCTCTATGTTACCGCATTCTACACATTTTAGCCTCATGTTCATCTTAACTAGCTGTCCTCCGCAGAGGCTGCAAAGAGCATATATGACTCCGCACTTGGGGCAAGATAGGGTCAAGAGTATTATCATATCAACGTTAGCTGCTACCTTCGCCCTAACTAGATCACCGACTTTACAAGGGATCTTGTTCCCTCTACTTACTTTGCTCTCATCCTCACGTAAGAGCAGCATTCCGATAAACCCTTTTTGGGAGGGTGAATCGTTTATGAAATAGATTCTAATATCTACTTCAGACGGCTGGGCTGACTCAACTTGCCCTATTATAATGTCACCGACCTTCGGGAGTCGGTTAACTTTCTCTCTCTTAACCATTATCTGCTTATTCACGACATCTTTATGAACGACACCTAGGGTGCTAGCTCTTATCACACCATCGTCCACATACGTGCCTTCACCAGCTTCAAACTCCTCTATCACAGCAAGCCTGTCTCCGGGTACAGTCAAGCTACTCTTTATCTCCACCCCCCTCACCTCCTGCTACCATATAACGCTTCTGAGTATCAGAAGTGGTGGTTACCCTCCCCAGAAATACTCTTCTAGCTTCGTCACACCCAAAATCTCGTTAAACTCGTAGCCAAGAGCGTCCAGTATCTGGTCAAATGTGCTCTTAAGCTGCTCAAGGTACTTGTCAGCATCTATCTCCTCGGGTGTAGCAAGAGAGATCGGTTTTACGCCAGGTGGCGTTACCGTCTTGACATAAGAAATTATCTCACCAGCTTTAACCTCTTTCCCCTTAGCCATAAGTAGCTTCGCCGCCCTTACGTGTTGGGGTGTAGTTTCGGTGTACTTGTCTGGTGCTTTTCCTATCATAACGTGGAAGGCTAGATCGTCGAGCGGTACCCTTCTATTCTTTAGATCTAGGTACCTTTGTCTTAGGAGCTGTCTTATGCTCTCCTTGGCTTTGTCAAAGTCGTCTTTTGTCTTAACCTCGCTGAGTATCTTTAATGAGTCGTAGAAGGCTTGTTTTATGAAGTTTGGTATATGGCTCTTCTTCCCTGTAAGGCCTTTAACATCGACCTTTCCATCAGGTAGCACGCCCATATAATTCTTTTTCCGTTGGCTGAATGCCACATATCTGTAGGTCTTGTCGAGCTCGAGTTCTATGTTGAGTTCGGTCTCAGCCCACTTCTTTATCGCTTCCAGTTGCTCTGGGTTGGGGCTTCTGAGGAAGAGTGAATCGGTATCTCCGTAGATGACCTCTATCCCAAGCTCTCTACTCTTCTCTATAGTCCTCGTAATAACATACCTACCTAATGCAGCAGTAGCTTCAGCCACGGGTAGGCAGTAGAGTGGGAAGATTTCAGCACCCATTACACCATAGCTTGCGTTCAAGATGACCTTAAGCGCCTGTGATACGATGTTGTACAGCTCTCTATCGTCTTCAGAAAGGGTCTTCTCTTTAGCAAGGTGCTTATAGTAGCCGACTCTTAGGTCCCTGAGGGAACCTATGAGAAGTGATGTGATGCCCCTTCTCTTTTTACAGGTCCAGTGGTTGGTTTCGGGCACGAGGTTGCTTTTGCACTCCTCGTGCACACATCTAACGGTCTCATAAGATAGGTTGTATACTTTGATTATACTAGGATATAGGCTTGCGAAGTCAAGTACACTGACTTCAAAATAGACGCCAGCCTTGGGCTCGATTACTACCCCACCTCTATACTTCTTACCTTTGATGATCGCTGTGGTAGCTGCGCTGCCCTTCTCCTCAAGTTCCCTCTGCTTAGGGATAAGGATATTCCTCCTTCTATGCTCAAAGTAGAGCATACTCCTGATCCAGTTTGAAACACCCAGCCTAGACACATCGTCAAGAGGCATCTTGGCGATTCTACAGAGCACGATCAGCAGCTTACACAGAAGTTCGCCTCGAAACGTTGTGAGCTTGATAGCTAGGTGGGCATCATTGTAGCAGTATCTTGCTAGCTCATCAAGGGATAAATCACCTATCTCGCCCTCAAACTCTATCTTACTCTCTTCCAGCAGAGCTTCAGCGACAGCACTAAGCGTATGCTCAACATACTTGCCCCCGAAGGCGTAGACTTGCAGAGATCTGTTGTTGAACGTTTTATAGAGATCTATATGGACGCCGTGCTTGATGTATGCAACATCCCTACCCAGCGAGATGGGTACTTCGTCTTTAGCGAAGCCTAGCCTCAACGCTCTGTGATAGAGGTAATTTAGATCAAACTGATCACCGTTAAATGTTATTAGAATGGGGTATTCAAGGATCGTTGAAAAAACTTCTCTTACTAGTTCGCCTTCATTTTCACAGAGTTTAAAGCTCACACCCTCGCCTATAAGTGGTGCGGCGGCGTTTTCGTTGTTGCGCTTTAGCACAAGCACCTTCTTTAACCCATCATCACCAACCAGGGCTGCTGCAATAATGGGTTGCGTTGCTTCCTCAGGGTTTGGTATGCGATTGGCCTCAGATGCCAGAACCTCTATATCTAAGGCTATCCGCCTTAAGTGTGGTGTAGGTTGGCTCAAGAGAGCAGCCCACTCCTCGATATATCTTCTTAGCTCCGGGTCTGCTTCATCTAGGATATTTTGCAGCCTACTTTTTACCGAATCCGGAGGCTCGTACTTCACCGGCTTTATAGAACCATCAACTACTGTGTAATATGCTCCACAAACAAGGTTGTTATCATACAAATAGTTCTCATAGTACTTTATGTCAGCCTCCCAAGCCTCTATGACGTCACGTATACTCGATTTACTGGGTCCTCCTATAGCAAGGGGGTCGGTTGCTACTATCTTAGTGACGTCCACTTCAGCATCTCTTAGAAGATCGATCTTCTTCTCAACTTTAAGCTCAACGATATCATTTCTACCTTCAAGCACCTTCAGCTCAGAAGGGCTTAGTCTACTGTAACAATAGGGTTTGTGCCCGGTTGTGTCGTACCAGAAGTATATTCTGCCAGTCTTCTCATCATAGAATTTTAGCACAGCCTTCTTCTTCTCACCATCGTAGGTAGCTGAAATAAGGATGGATTGCGGTATTGACGCTGAATGTGCGGTAAGTTCTCTAATCCTGTCAGATAGATTTACTCCTACGCTTCCCAATACAACCCACAGCCACCCACCTACTCTGCTGCAGCAAGATATATTCTAATCGCCTAGCTCGGTGAAGCAGCAAACCCGAAAATAATAATAGGTTGCCCTGTTGTCAGAAAAGGTTAAATCGCTTACAGATTCTTCGATGGATCGTGCCTGCGATGAAGGCTGACAAGAAGATCAGACACATACCACTAACAGCCCTAGTCTTCTTCATAACAGGGGCATTCTGGATCGTAGCCTCACTAACCTCAGAAAGTAGCATACACACCATAGGCGTAGGCTTGCTCTCACTAGCGGCCGGAGTGCTTATGGTAAAAGGTTTAAGCTCAGGCTATGGTTGGAGCTTCTACACTGCAACAAGCTTATACAATCTAGTACTCTTCGCCTACATGGCCTATGCCTCCTTCCTGCTTATAGAGGTGGGGCTTCTAGCACAAGCTCTTATTACGCTAGTAGGTTATGTTGTTGCAGCTGCGATTTACCTAATTATCGTTTTAAGAGCGTTTCATAAACCGACTTACCTCACCGATAAACTAGAGTAATCAGCCTAGGGTGTGGAAAGTTGAGTAAAGAGATCGGCATAACCGTAAAGAAATCTGAAGACTTTTCAGAATGGTATAATCAAGTTGTCTTAAAGGCTGAACTCGCCGACTACGCCTCAGCCAAAGGCTTCATGGTGCTCCGACCCTACGGCTACCAGATCTGGGAGATCATTCAAAGCGTCTTGGACCGCGAATTCAAGAAGCTTGGTGTCAAGAACGCGTACTTCCCAGCGTTGATACCGGAGAGCATACTGAAGCGTGAAGCGGAGCACTTCAAGGGCTTTGTCCCTGAAGTCTTCTGGGTGACCGAGGCTGGCGATAATAAGTTGAATGAGAGGCTTGCTGTTAGACCGACCTCGGAGACGATCGCCTACAGCTCCTACTCGAAATGGATCAGAAGCTGGAGAGATCTACCCCTACTTCTAAACTTCTGGAACTCGGTTATGAGGGCTGAAATCAAGTCCACAAAACCCTTCATAAGGACATCCGAATTCCTTTGGCAAGAAGGGCATACGGCGCACGCAACAAAAGAAGAAGCCGATAAACTGGTCCTTACAATCCTCAACCTCTATAAGTGGTTCATCGAAGAGTATCTCGCCATCCCAGCTGTAGCTGGTTGTAAGACGGAGCGTGAGAAGTTCGTTGGCGCCCTCTATACAACTACATTAGAAGCCATTATGCCAGACGGCAAAGCGTTACAGATGGGGACCTCACACAACCTAGGGCAGAACTTCTCTAAAGTCTTCGAAATAAAGTATCTGGGTCAAGATAAGCAGGAGCACTTTGTGTGGCAGACATCTTGGGGTGTGTCCTGGAGGCTCATAGGTGCGGTCATAATGGTGCACGGGGACGATAAAGGTCTGATACTTCCTCCAAAGATCGCACCCATACAGGTAGTTGTCGTACCCATCTTCTATAAAGATAAGCCTAATGAGAAACTCGCTTCTAAGGCAAAGGCTCTGACCAACCTTCTCGCAGAAAACGGCCTAAGAGCCTATTGCGATGATAGGGAAGAGTATACACCAGGTTGGAAGTTTAACGATTGGGAGCTCAAGGGTGTACCACTTAGGCTGGAGATCGGCCCCAGAGACCTTGAGAACCGTACAGTTACTTTCGCCCTAAGAGATACGGGTGAAAGGGTTATTGTTGAGGAGGGTGCTGTTGTTGAGAAGGCTAGAGAGCTGCTTGATGCTTTACAAAGTAGGCTTAAGAAGAGATCTGAAGCTATGTTTAGAGAACTATGCTCAACCGCAGAATCTTATGAAGAGTTTAAGCGGATTTTAGCCTCCAAGGGGGGTTTCATAAAAACGGGCTGGTGCGGAGATCAAAAGTGTGAAATTACGATCAAAGAGGAGACGGGCGCCGACATAAGAGTTGTGCCCTTTGAGGCAGATCCTTCGCTTAAGAAATGCGTTTATTGTGGTAGAGAAGCAAAGATCACAGCTTATTTCGCAAGAGCCTATTAAGCAGTCTTCGTTAAAAGGAAGAGTTGATATGTAAGAGGTTAGCAGAGATAGCTGATGGAGGTAGTCGCTGATTTACACATCCATTCTAGGTACAGCGCAGCAACAAGTGAGGATATGAAGATAAGCGCCATAGCATACTACGGTAAGATAAAGGGGCTGAATCTGATAGGCACAGGCGATGCTCTGCACCCTAAATGGCTTCAAGAGTTAGAGGATGAGCTGCTGCCAGAGGGTAATGGGCTTTATGTGAGTAAAAGGGTAGCAGATGGCCCAAGGTTTATGGTTACGGTGGAGGTTGCTACAGTCTTCGAATACGAGGGTAAGAGTAGGAGGATACATCACCTAATACTGCTACCCTCTTTGGATGAAGGGAAGCAGCTAGCCGATCTTCTTAAGAATAAAGGGAACATTTCGCAAGACGGTCGCCCCACTCTCAACATGGATGCAGCCGAGCTCCTCGACATAACCACTTCGCTCTCAAAGCAGATAGAAGTCATCCCGGCGCACATCTGGACGCCTTGGTGGAGCCTCTTCGGCTCTGTAAGCGGCTTTAACCTTGTGGAAGAATGCTACCAAGACAAGGCTTGCGAGGTTCACGCACTCGAGACCGGGTTATCGAGCGACCCGCTTATGAACTGGCGCCTCAGCCACCTCGACAAATATCTACTTGTCTCAAACAGCGACTCTCATTCACCTCTCCCACATAGGCTCGGTAGAGAGGCTAATGTGTTTGAATTGACGGAGTTGAACTATGGCGAGGTGATAAGCGCCATAAGGAGGAGCGGTAGGAGTAGGCTGAAGTATACGATTGAAACATATCCGCAGTACGGCAAGTATCACTGGACTGGGCATAGACTGTGCAATGTATCTATGTCGCCACAAGAAGCGTTGAAAGTGAACTGCATTTGCCCAAAATGCGGTAAGAAGATGACATTAGGTGTAGAGCAGAGGGTAGAGGAATTGGCTGATAGACCACTAGGCTACAGACCGCAGAACGCACCAGACTTCAAATACATGCTTCCTCTCGGTGAAATCATAGGTAGTGTTTTAGGCACATCCACCTTTACGAAAACTGTTCAGAGCAAGTACAATACGCTTATAGAAGCTTTCGGTAGCGAATTTAACGCAGCCTTTAACGCACCGTATTCCGAGATCAGTAGGTTAGTCGGACCTGAAGTTGCATCGGCCATAAAAGCGGTTAGGGAGAATAGGGTTAGGATTAAACCCGGTTTCGACGGGGTTTATGGTGAGATAAGCTTCCCAGACCTTGAGGGAAAGAGGGTTGCGAAGGGGACTCTGGATGACTGGTCTTAACTTCTTATCAATAATGCTAGTGAGGCAATTACTAGGATGAGAGGTACTGCGAACACAGCGTACCACACAACACCAATCCTCCAAAGCAGATAGAGAGTTAGCGGCGAAACTAGGAGTAAGAGAAGGGATAGCCCACGCCTCAAACTTCTTGAAGAAGTTGAGCGCGTGCCTCTAACTCTAAAAAGGAAGGTGAGCATCATCAGCAGCGCTGGGAAGATAAGCGCATATCTTCCTTGCAGGAATAATATTAATCCGCTGCTTAAGTTAAACCCTGTGGAGAGTAGGGCGATTATCAGAGCTGTTATGAAGCAGAAGACCGCTAATCTTGTAACACGCCTATCTATAACGTCAATAGGGCTTAGATATCTAGCGTCTAAGACCACCGCTACGCAAACGGCGACCAAACCTACTAAGAAGATTACAGGCTCTCTTGTCAGTTGTGTGTATACTTGCTGGAGCGCCGCTAAATCTGCGCCTCCAGCAACCCAGTTCCAGAGCCCGTAGACTCCGTTGAGTAGTATTGGGATGATGTAGAGGATAAAGGCGGCGTCTTCGACGCTATCCTTCTTCATCAAACACCCCATCCATCTGCCCCGAAGCCCCTTCCTTTAATGTTTTCTCATCGCCGAGGGTTTTCCGCGCGAAGGTTAGGTAGGCTGTATGGCCGATCATTCTTGTGGCCGGTCGGGTAGCGCCTGTCTTTACCTGCATGCTCCTAACCAGCACCTCTATGCATTCTATGTCGACAAACCCGGCGTTGAGCAGAGCCTCGTGTGTCTTCTCGACTTGATTGAATGTTGGGGATATGGAGACAAGTCTCCCTGAGCCTTTAAGAGCCCTCCAAGCGGCATCTACCAGCCTCCACGGATCGCCTACGTCAAGAACCGCTACGTCAGCATCTGTTACACCAAAGCCTTGAGAAGCATCCCCTGCTATTAGCGTTACATAATCTAAAAGCCCACTCCTCTTGAGGTTCCTCCGCGCCACGTCCAGAAATTCTTCCCTCACCTCCATCGAATATACATGCCCGTTTGGTTTGACGATGTTCGCTAAGAACATTGTGAGAGCTCCGCTTCCTGTGCCCGCCTCTACTACTTTGGAGCCTGAAGTTAACCCGGTCTTGACGACTATCAGCCCCATATCCTTAGGGTATACGACTTGAGTTCTTCTTTCGCATTTAAGCACGTAGTCTTCGATTGTAGGTTTGAGGAGCCAGAAGGTTCTTCCTAGGCTGGATTTAACGGGTTCACCATACCTCTTACCTATTAGGTTAGAGCCTTCTATGTAGCCTGCGTGTGTGTGTATCCTTTTATCTGCTTTGACCTTTATTAGCCAGCGTTTTTCTCCACCAAGATATAGTAGCACATCGTCGCCTTCTTTGATCACTTCCCCCATCGCACCTACTTACCGCATTTAACTTTAAATATCCTTTACCCCCATCTATTGGCTCGAAGAAAGGACGTAATAAGGTATGTCAGAAGACGTAGAGCATCCTGAAGGCGAGCGTGAAAGGAGAAGGCAGAGAATACCGAAGATCTTCTTTAAACCAAAGCCGGTTAAAGTGGGAGACGAACTCGAAGTCACTGTCTCAGAAGTCAGTAGAAGAGGAGACGGGCTTATAAGGATCGAGGGCTACGTAATATTCATACCCAACACAAAGCAAGGGGATACGGTAAAGATAAGAATCACGCAGATCCGCCCGAACTACGCAGTAGCCCAAGTCATCTGAAGATGCCCTCTAGTCGGCTACCAGTAGCCGACCCACCTCTTCCTATTTTTCACTCTTTAGCGGTTTGCTAGGTGTATCCAGCCCCTTCTTTCCAGAGCCTTCTTCCCACTCGAGTTTACGTATTCTACCGCTGCTTCCCCTTCTTGAACCTCACCTATCACCCTCACACCTCTGCCTAGGGCTCTAGCTAACTGCTGCACCTCATCCAACCTCTCTTTCGGCGTTGTGAATACGATCTCATACTCCTCACCCGAATAGAAGACAATATCCTCCAGATTCAAGCCATGCTCTTCGCAGAATTCGATCAGCCCAGGCGCGGCTGGAATCTCGTGGACGACTATCTTAAGCGAGCTCGCCTCAGCCAAGATGTAGAGTGATATTGCTAAGCCGTCGCTTGAGTCGATGCTTGAGGACATAAGCTTCTTCTCAGCAAGCGCTAACCCCAGCTCAAGCGGCGGTTTCGGCTTTAAGACGGCTGAGACCGCTCTTCCAGCGAAACCACTACTAACTCTGCCGTATCTTGAGAGTACGTATAGGCCTGCGCCTGTGTATCCGAAGTCTCCTGTTACAACTACCGCGTCCCCTACTTTCGCGCCTCCCCTCTCCACGACGTGCTTCGCGTAGCCTATCATTACGCAGTCTATCACGAGATCTTTGGCTTCGTTTGTATCCCCGCCTAGAAACTGGAAGCCGAACTCGTCTCTAGCATCCTTCACACCAAGAGCGAGCTCTCTAACATCTTCAAGCGTCAAGGTTGGAGGTATTCCTAGGCTGACTAATGCTGCCTCTGGTTTAACCCCTTTTGCTGCGAAGTCACTAACAACACTTACGAAGGCTTTGCGAGCAGTCTCCCTATACGTCATCCCCTGAGGCACATCGGTTTCACCCACAAGCATATCACACTTTACGACAACCTTGCCTCCGCTGTAAGGTAGGTGTGCTACGTCATCACCTATTCTTGAGTAACCTAGCTTAGGCTGCCCAAGTACCTCTAAGAATGTGTTTATGATACTGATTTCATCCGCTTTCTCAACCAAAGCCTAGGTTCCCGCTATGTAGAGGGCGTGAGGGATCTCTGGAAGGATCAGTTTAAGCCCGAGCCTAACAGCTTCTGGGGAGCCGGGTAAGCAAAATACCAATCTACCATCTAAACTACCAGCTAACGCTCTGCTTAGGTAAGCCGCTGATCCAACCTCTTTGAAGCTCTCTGATCTGAAGATTTCTGAGAACCCCTCTAACTCCTTATCCAAAAGCGGTCTGACCGCTTCTACTGTAACATCTCTGCTTGAGAGCCCAGTCCCGCCTGTAAGTATGACTACGTCGCTTTCATCTTCATAGACGCTCTTCAACACCTCAAGCCTTATCAAACCCCTATGGTCATCAACAACCTTTCTGTTTCTTATGGTGTATCCCGCTTCCTCTATTATTTTCGCAGCCGTGTCTGCCGATTCATCTTCAAACGGTAGATTCTTCTTCATCTTTTCGTATCGTGATGTGCTGACCGTTATTATCGAGATTGTCACATTCTTCTTACCTTTACTTCTGTGCTCTTCGTGCGGCTTCAAACCTTCTTCTTCACCTTACTTACCACTCTGATCTCTTTTATAGCCGTGTAAGGGTACTGCCCGTCTTTGTCCTTCTCATACATCTTAACCACATCCCAGATGTTGAGCAGCGCCGCAGCAACAGCGGTCAGCGCCTCCATCTCAACACCCGTCTTGTCTGTAGCGGCGACTTTAGCAGAGACCTTTAGCCCCCAGTCCTCTACCTCCACTTTAACATCGGTGCTCTCAATCTTCAGTGGGTGGCAGAGGGGCATAAGGAGGGGTGTCAGCTTAGATGCTTGTATGCCAGCTAGGGTAGCGATCTGCACAGGATCACCCTTCTCAACCTTACCAGCCCGTATCAACGCTACAGTTTCAGGTCTAAGAACAATCTTACCCTCAGCCACAGCTTCGCGGTAAACCGCCTCTTTTGCGTGGATATCAACCATCTTGACAGCCAACTACCCACACTACCAAGTATCGCATCAGAGGTTGATTTATCTCTGTCGCTACCTTTCTTCAAAAGATTTATCTTACCCATACCGACACTCAACAGAGAGTTTGGTTAAGGGTTTAGAGATCACAGCCATAATTGAGAATACCGCAACAATAGATAGACCCAGTTTGTGGGCTCAGCACGGTTTAAGTCTACTAGTTAAGATAGATTTAGGCGGCTCAACGCTCACGATCTTATTCGATACCGGGCCTTCTGAGGAAGCCTTTCTCCATAATATTGAAGCGATGAAGATCGATCTAAAGGAGGTCGATCTCGTCTTCATCAGCCACGGACACTATGACCACACCTCAGCCCTTCTTGCAGCGCTAAAGCGTATAGGCAGGCGTGTCCCTGTTGTTGTGCATCCAGCCGCTTTTGAGCCGAAGCTGAAGGCTGAGCCACATCTAACACATATAGGCATACCCTTCAAACCATTCGAGGTGGAAGCGGCTGGCGGTATATTGCTCTGCGCAAAGTCCTCGGTTACTTTATCTGAAAACGTCTTGACCAGCGGGGAGATCGAGCGTACCACACCCTTTGAGAAAATAGACGCCCTATTCACGATTAAAGAAGGTCAATTCACTAGAGATCCATTATTAGATGATCAAGCGCTCGTAGCTAAGGTAGAGGGTAAGGGTGTTGTGGTGATTTTAGGTTGTGCCCACTCAGGCGTAATAAACACTATACGGCAAGCGCAGAAGCTAATGGAAACCAAAGAGATCTATGCAGTAGCCGGGGGCTTCCACCTTGTAAGAGCGGATGAAGAGCGAATAAAACGCACCACAGAAGAGCTAATTCAAATCAACCCCAAATATGTAGCACCCTGCCATTGCACAGGTCTAAACGCAACCTGCAGCCTAATGGAAGCATTAGGAGATAGATGCAAACCACTTACCACAGGATCCTATCTCAAGATATAAATGGTCCCGCGGGCAGGATTTGAACCTGCGACACTCCGGTATCTGTAAGCTTGGTAGGCTGGCGAGGCTTGCCTTGGCAAGCCACTACAGCGTCTCCCCCGCCATCGAGCGGGTCGGAAGCTCTACCAAGCTGAGCTACCGCGGGCCTATTTTTGAGCTGATAGCCGCTCAACTTTAAGCTTTACGCTAAGGATCCTTCATCTTATTTCTGCTTTATCTTCTCTATTGTTGAGGATGCTGCTTTTATGAGCCTGAGGTAGGAGCCTATTACAGCCCTCGCCGAGGATAAGTCTTCTGTGGTGACTTCGATTGTTAAGTGGTCGTCTTTATGCTCGAGCTTGACGGCTGCTCTGCGCTTTTTTTCGCTTCCCGTCTCAGGTAAAAGTGCTTTATAGATCGCAGATGCTTCTTCTTTTGAAGCTGCTATGTTGATAGTTGCTTTGACGTGGAGGTTAGAGGTCGTATGCTCCTCCGGCAACTTTGTGACCACACTTTGAGCAGCTCCATATCCCGCTTGCTTTACGCCTCAGCTTTAGAGCGCCGCAGGAGGGGCATTTTCTTCTGCTTTTCTGCAGAAGCACTACTCTACTATATCTTACACGTAAGGTTCTGCCGTACTTCGCGCCCAAGCCTTTGAGTGTCTTGTCTTCTCCTCTAACCAACGCTGCCCACCGCCTTCTTTATTATCTCCCTTATTTCTTGCCCTTTAATCTTAGCGGTCTCCGCTGCGAACATGATCTGCTCGTAGGTCAACCCGCCAGCCAACCCCTTCTGCCCAGCACATAAATGCCCTTCGTCAACAGTAGTTAAAGTTATCCTAGCGTCCATAACCGCCTCCTCCTCTGAATCTGGGTCAACCACCATCGCCTCACCTATTCTGGCAAATGTTACTGAGACAGGTATCTTAGATACTGGTAGCGGTATCATACTGTCTTTCTCCTTGATTTCGCCGCTTGGTGTAACTTCCAGTTCAGGCATCTTCGTGGTCAGAAGCGCTGAAACGACAGCGTAGCTCGTAGCATCTATCAGATTCCCATCAACATTCAAAACACTAACATCAACAAATATAGCCCTAACCTTCTGCCCAGGGATGAGCACAAGCTTAGACAGATCGACCATATCCGATTCCCTCACCCCTCTGTCAACCACCCTTGAAAGCTCTATAGCGTCTTCATCAGGCGGACCTGGCTCAGCGTAGGGTGAAGCTAAGGGGAGTATTTCAGCGTTCACAACCAGCAGCCCCTTATCCGGTGTGTCAGGGAATGGTGCACCTACCTCAATCTTTACACCAGCTATCACCTGCGTGTTACCTAAACTTACCTGAGCAGAACCATTTGCTTTCTGAATAACGTTACACTTTATGTCAATCGGCCTATAGTCTAGAAGCGCCCTCCCATCAAGCCTCCTACCTTGAGCCAGCAACTCGATCATATGCGCCTTTCTCAAATGCTCCATTATGAAAGACCGTTTAGCTACAGCCACTTTACTCAACCTCCTCCTGCTGGTTAAGTCCACCTTTAAAGTATCTCTCCATCAGCGCCTTTCGCTGAGCCTCATATAGCTTCCTACAACCAGATAGGGCTAGATCTATCCCTCGCTTGAACTCTTCATGCGTGAGTACGCCATCTAGCTGAAGCAGCGTTATTGTATTTAGATTTGGCATAACTGCAACTGGCATGTCTGCTTCACCTTCCTTATCCTCAATATCGCTCAGATCTAAGACCATCGTCCCATCCACCTTGCCAGCTGCGCAAGCAACCACCAGATCATACATACTTATGCCAGCATCAACCAAAGCAAGGGAAGCAGCCGTTATACCAGCACACCTTGAGCCGCCATCTGACTGAAGCACCTCTAAGAATATGTCTATAGCAGTCCTAGGGTATTCTTCAACCAAAATAGCGGGTTCAAGCGCCTCTCTGATTACCTTAGAAATCTCTATCTCTCTTCGTGAAGGCGCCGGCGTCTTCCTCACGTCGGTTGAAAAAGGAGACATATGGTATCTGCATCGGAGCACACATCTATCTGGTAGAGCGAGGTGCTTAGGATGTACTTCCTTTGGTCCGTAGACTGCGACTATTATCTTATTCTTGCCCAACTCTATGTACGCTGAACCATCAGCGTTCTTCAGCACGCCTACCTCAAGTCTGTAGGGTCTGAGCTCATCGACTCTTCTGCCATCCACCCTTATGCCGTCATTTATTAGTTTACCCAACTTGACCACCTACTTCCTTAACCCCCAGCATAGCCTGAACCTTTTGGGTAAGATCAGCTAGGTGAGCTTCCTCCTCAACCAGCTTGATCGCCTTCACAGCCTTTATTATCCCTTCTGGTCGACCGACCACCACTATCACCCCATTCTGCCCTATCGTAAGCTTGCATCCTGTCCCAGACTCTATTGTCCTTATCATAGACCCCTTCTTACCTATTAGCCTAGGAACTTTGGTAGGTGCTATCTTGACAACTTCTCCCTTCGTGATCTTACCTAAACCCGGCCCAGAAACTGAAAGGATAGGGTCTCTGGTCCGATCAAAGGCTGTAACCACTGCCGCTATTAGGTCGCCAATATCAAACTTTTTAACCAGCGACTCCTGCCCAGGCGTAAAGTTCCTGCCATACACGTTTTTCGCAGGTAGGTAAGCCATGAAGCAGGAGTTGATATCCACCTCCCAGACGAATGCAGAGTAGTCGACGATCTTACCGATCACGAGGTCGTCTACCCTAGGTATGTAAGGACCTGATAAAGGTATTACTCTAACGCCTTCTTGCCCGAACTCAGCTAAACCTATTCTCGTTGAATAGAACTTGTTGCCTCTTTTGACTACGTTCGCTAGGGGTCTGTAGTTGCCTTCGGTTATCAGCTCCCCCGGTATGACATATTTTCTTTTGACTTCAGGCATTTCGATCAGACCTTCGCTACCGAGACTTGGGCTGAGCCTTTTGTGGCTGAGCCGAGTTTATCTACGAGTGTGGAGTGGATGCCTGCTGGTATATCAACGATCGCCGTCATGGAGCCGTCTTCACCCCACTCTTCTTTAACTATTTCGCCGTAGCTCTTAATTATCCCAACACTCTGTGGCGCGTATTGAGGTGGTATTCTGATCAGCAACCTGATCCTCTCAGATTTAAGTGGAAGGATGGTTCTGAGCTGCTCAACTATCGTTTTGGTCTGCTCCTCTGCGCTCTTAAACGGATCAATAGAGACCTTCGCCTCCTGAAGCGCCTGCTCGATCCTAAGCGGTGGGTGTGGCAAGCCTGTCCTAGGGTCTACGTAATTTCTTGATATGATCTCTATTATCTGCTTCCTCTTTTCGTTGATGAGCCTCCTCCTCTGCTCTGTGGTTAGCTGTAGTTCGCCTTTGTTAAGGATGGTTAATGCCGCCTGCGACACATTGGTTGTCTGAAAGTATTTCTGGAGCTTTTCCGATGAAACACGTAACCCTTTTGAGGCATCTGAAAAGATTTCATCGACAACTATAACTTGTGAAGGCGGTATATTCTTCCCCATCTTATAGTTTAAAGCGGCGTCTGGATTTACCAGTATCTCAAAATGCTCACCGCCCAAAGTGAGCCGAACTATAGTGTATTTTGTAGACATGCCTCTCCCTACCACTTACGTAGAAGATAGTAAAGTAGGCTATATAAACTAGTATTGCGACCTCTGAATCGCTATAAACGCTGAGCTCCCTTACTGCTTAGGCTTTTCCCTATTTCTAGCCTTGCTCGCCAACTCCTCTATTTCTTTTTCCGTGAGGAACCTCATCTTCTTCGTCGCAGCATCTACAACAGCTATCTTTATGTGCTTTATACCAGATTTATCTTCGCTAACGGTGTAGATCGCTTCAATCGCAAGCACACACGCCTCCGCGAGCTTCTTATTCGGCTGATAATTCTGCTCGAGGAACTCCATAACCTGATCGCTCCCCGCACCTATAGCTACAGCTTCGTATCCAAGGTATGTGCCGCTTGGATCAGTCAAGTAGATAGCTGGGCCGTTTCTATCCACACCAGCAATTATAAGTGAGACTCCGAACGGTCTGACACCAGCATACTGAGTGAACTGTTGGCATATGTCAGCTATTCTTCTAGCTATGGTTTCAACTTCAGCCGGCTCATCGTAGACCAACCTATTACTCTGCGCTATTATCCTAGCCTGGTCTACCTGCACCCTAGCGTCTGGTATGTAGCCCGCAGCCGCCACAGCTATATGCTCATCAACCTGAAAGATCTTTTGAGCGGTTGTCTGGCTCTGAAGCTTCCTCGTCTTCTCTTCTACTGCGAGTACAACACCATCAGCCGCCTTGATTCCCACCGCTAAGGTTCCTCTTCTAACGGTTTCTATCGCGTATTCTACCTGATATAGCCTACCGTCTGGCGAAAATACTGTTATCGCCCTATCATATCCCGCCGCTGCCGGAAACATAACTGCATCCCTTATCTAACCTTGCTTTATCGATGAATTTAAACATTAACACAACCAGCAACCACAGGTGGTAAGGGATGAAGGTGTGCGAGCACATAACCTTCAGCGGACATAGAAATATAAGCGCCACACACAAAACCACATTCGAAATCACGAAATCTAAGAGCCTCACTAAGAGAGGAGACTGCATAATCGGTGTCGCAGCAGACAAAGCTTGTGCCGACCTCGATCAGAGGATCAAAGAGGCGCTACGAAAAGGTGGTGTTGTGCATCTCACAATCTGTGTAGGAGACCTAAAATTCAAAGTTAGAGCAGAGGGCTCACCACAGCTAATGCTAACAGATGAAGAGGATATTGTTGTTAGGCGCAGCAGCTACATATGCCCTAGGACGCTAGCGGTGAAGGCTAATGCGGCTGCTTGCGACATACCGAGACCTATTGTTGATCTCTTAAGGTCGGAGGGGTGCAGAGGCTACCTTCTCATAGAAGTAGAATCCAAATAACTCGTCCTCTGCCGTAGGAGATTCTCTTAAGCTACTGTAGTTTAGCGTATTCAGATACTATCCTGCTTAATCCCTCGTAAGCCTTCTCTAGTCTAAGCCTCTTCTCTTTGATGGAGGAGCGCATACCCTCTAACCAGTTTTCTTTCTCAAGCAAGGCTTTGGCTAGAGTTTGTGGTGCTGGCCCGCCCTCCACCTCCCTTCTAGCGATAAACGTGGTGGGGTTGAGCGCGTTTCTAACAGCTTCTTCAGATAGGGTTAGGGTTCTCCCTAAGACCTTTTTTGAGCAGCTGTTTATCATCTCGAGGCTTATCTGGGAGGGCTCAACCCCATTCTCAACCGCTTCCTTGACCACCATACCTACTATTGTGTGCGCGGTTCTAAATGGTATGCCGCACTCCCTCACCAACGTGTCTGCGAGCTCTGTTGCTGTAGCGTAGCTCTGCTCCACAAGCATCCTCATCCTACCTCTATCAACCTTAAGCGTTGCAACCATACGCTCAACCACCCTAAGTGTTGTGAGCGTAAGTTTACAGCTCTCCCAAAGGAGGGCATTCAACTCCTGAAGGTCTCTGTTGTAGGAGAAGGGTAGCCCCTTACAGAGTGTGAAGGCTGCTGTTAGCAGACCAACTATACGTGCGCATTTTGCTCGAGCGATCTCAGCGGAATCAGGGTTCTTCTTCTGAGGCATGATGCTGCTGGTCGATGAGAATTCATCCGCGAGTTCAACCATCTTGTAGCCGTCTGAGCTGAAGAGGATTATCTCCTCGCAAAGCCTGCTTAAGTCTGTGGCTATTAGAGCGTAGGCAGCCATAGCCTCCAATATGAAGTCTCTTGAACCCACAGCATCTACAGAGTTACTTAGTATACCATCAAAGCCGAGCAGATCAGCTGTCAAACGCCTATCTATCTTGTAGCCTGTGGTCGTCAAGGCGCCTGAGCCGAGTGGTGAAAGATTAACCCTACCGTACACCTCGAGTAACCTAGTTAGGTCCCGTGATAAAGCCTCGACGTGTGCTAAGAGGAGGTGCCCGAAGGTTGTGGGCTGAGCGATCTGAGTATGGGTGAAGCCCGGCGCCAATGTATCCTTTTCGCTTCTAGCTTTATCCAAAAGTGTTTGCAGTAGCGTAATCAGGTTTTCAGCCACATCAAGCAGATATTCTCTTAATCTGATTCTTAGGCAGGTTGCTACCTCATCGTTTCTCGATCTGCCTGTGTGGATCCAGCCGCCTTGCTGCTCACCCACGATCTCTATAACCTTCGCCTCTATCGCCTCGTGAATGTCCTCAAACCCCTCTTTAGCAACTTCGCCGTAACCCCTAGCCCTTATCTCTTGAAGCGCAGAGAGTATCTTCGCCCCAGCCTCAGAAGGTATTATCTTCTGTTTGATCAGCATAACAACGTGTGCTTCAGTCACCTTGAGATCCGCTTCAAATATCTCCTCATCAATAGGGAGGGAGCTTGTGTACTCTAACGCCGATTTATCCATCTCTTCTGGTAGCCTACCCCTTCTTAAAACACCTTTAACCAACTTAGCCACTTCTCCTCTTAGCTTCCTTTTTCAAGCGCCTTGCTGAGGCTATGTAGTCTGTTAGGGCTGCGAAAGCCCTTCCAGCATCGACCATACTGACCACTATTATTGTATCGGTGTAGCAGCTTATCGTATCCTCTATATTTATGTGCCTCCTCGAAAGCTGTGTTATGAAAGATACAGCACAGCCCGGTGTCTTTATTATCTTAATAGGGCTTCTAACTATTATAGCAGCCAAATTGGTTGTGCTCTCAAGGATCTCATCGCTCCTAAACAGCTTCACAACATCCTCATATAACCTCTGGTCGAAGAGAAGCGTAATCGCATCTATACTCTCAGATATCTGAAGAAACTCCTCCCTATAGCTGAGAAGCAGACTACCAACAGCCTCAAGGGTCTTCCTCCTCTTTTCAACCGAAATCTTAGCCACGTCTGTGCGAACCGTTACTGTGCTGTTCATAACCACATCAAGAACGTCTTCCCCAACCACCCTATACCTTCCCCTCAATCTTTTAAGAGCAGTCACCAAGCTCTCAATCTTTACTTCACGACCTAGCCTCTCCTCTACAGCAGCCTTTAACACCCTCGCAATAGCTGTTAGATTACCATAGCCCCTATCTAATGCATCTTGAATAGAAAGGTCGCTATCCACCGCATCCCTAACCGCTTGGATTATGGTCGGTTTGACCGAAACCGAGTCAACTGTACCCAAGATTGATACGGATAATACCAAAAAATATAAAAGCGTTGCTGCAAACAGCCTCAAACCTTGATGAAGGTCGTATTAGCATACTCGGGAGGGTTGGACACCTCTGTAGCCATAAAGTGGCTTGAGGAAAAATACGATGCTAGAGTAGTAACTCTCACCGTTGACGTTGGGCAGCAAGAAGATCTGAAGGCTATAGCGGAGAAGGCTAAGATGCTGGGAGTTGAAAGACACTACAGCATCGACGCTAAAGCCGAGTTCGCTAAAGATTACATATATCCCTCAATTAAAGCCAACGGGCTCTACGAGGGTAAATATCCTCTCTCAACCGCACTCGCCAGACCACTTATAGCAAGCAAGCTCGTCGAAATAGCCCTAAAAGAGAAGGCTGATGCCGTCGCACACGGATGCACAGGGAAGGGTAACGACCAAGTCAGATTCGATGTAACGGTCAAGGCGCTGGCACCACAACTAAAGGTTATAGCTCCGGTGCGCGAGTGGAACCTGTCGAGAGAGGAAGAGATAAAGTATGCAAAAGAGCGTGGTGTGCCTGTTGAGGAGAAGAAATCCGTTTTCAGCATAGATCAGAATCTTTGGGGTAGGTCGATAGAAAGCGGTCCGCTTGAGCAGCCTGACTTTGAGCCGCCTGAAGATGCGTTTGAGTGGGTTAAGCCGCTGTCGAAGACGCCTGATGAGCCCGGTTATGTTGAGTTGGGGTTTGAGGATGGTGTACCAGTTTCTATAGATGGCTCAGAGATGGCACCTATTGAGCTCATATCTTCACTTAATAAGAAAGCTGGTCTGCATGGTGTAGGTGTCATCGACCACATAGAGGATAGGTTGGTTGGAATCAAGTCAAGAGAGGTATATGAGTGCCCAGCGGCTGTATGTATCCTAGAGGCGCATAGAGATCTGGAGAAGATGGTCCTAACAAGACACCAGCTGATGTTCAAGGAGCTGGTTGATAGGGAGTGGGCTTGGCTCGTCTACACCGGGCTCTGGGTTGAGCCTCTACGCAGAAACCTCGATGCATTCATCGACTCTACGCAAAAGGCGGTTAACGGAAGCGTGAGGTTAAAGCTCTATAAGGGTGGGCTGAGGGTTGTTGGCAGGAAGGCTAAGAGGTCACTTTATGATATCAAGCTCGCAACATATGATAAAACCTCCGTCTTTCAGCAGAAGGCTGCAGAGGGTTTCATAAACCTGTGGGGTCTACCCTCCGTAACCGCATATCAGTTATCTGAAAAGTAGAAGGAGGTGAGCCGTATGAAGATGAAATGTAGCGAATGTGACGCCCAGATAAATGTGCCAGACGACGCGGTTTCAGGCGAAATCGTCACCTGCCCGGACTGCGGTCTAAACTACGAAGTAGTCAAGAACGAAGACGGCGTACTTCTCAAACCAGCTGAAAGCGTGAGCGAAGACTGGGGCGAATAGTAAGCAGATGACCATAACCCTCACTCTGCTCTACGACCGCATACGCTGGGACGAAAAAGAGCTATTGGATAGTGCTAGAGCAAAGGGGCTAAATGTAAAAGAAGTCGACGCCAAAACCACCCTCCTCAACCTAAATAAAAAAGCCGATGAAGATTACGGTGACGTGGTTCTGCAGAGGTGTATAAGCCACACCAGAGGCACCTATGCCTCAGCCTGCTTAGAGAGTAAAGGCATTTTGGTTGTGAACAAAGCCTCCGTCTCAGAAATTTGTGGTAACAAGTTGTGGTGTACATTAGCCTTAATCCGAGCGGGTGTGCCGACACCTAGGACGATCATAGCGTTCACACCGGAATCCGCTTTGAAGGCTGCTGAAGAAATCGGTTACCCAGTTGTGTTAAAGCCTCTAGTAGGGAGCTGGGGGCGGATGGTGGTCGCTCTACGCGATAGAGAGGAGGCTGAAGCGATCATCGAATTAAGAAGCCAGATGAATGGTGCGCTAAACCAGATCTTTTACATACAAGAGAAGGTTGAACGGCCGCCTAGGGACATAAGATGCGTTGTAGTAGGGGATAGGGTTGTAGCAGCTGTGTATCGAGTGGCGGCTCCAGGCGAGTGGCGCACCAATGTGGCGAGAGGTGGTTCAACCGAGCCCTGCCCCTTGACTAAGGGGGTTGAGGATATCGCTTTAAAAGCGGCTCAAGCGGTAGGTGGGGGTGTGCTTGGTGTGGATATGATGGAGAGCCCGTGTGGTCTTTTGGTGCATGAAGTTAACTCTACCGTGGAGTTCAGAGGTGCGCAGAGCGTGAGTAGCACCCGCATCGCCGATGAAATAGTTGAATACGCTGTGAATCTGGTTAGAAGGTGAATGATGTGAAGATAGGCATAATAGGTGCATCAGGTTATGTCGGCGGGGAGCTGCTAAGAATACTCCTCCAGCACAGCAAAGTCGAGGTTGTCTGCGCCACATCACGAAGATACAGCGGAGAATATGTATTCAGAGTTCACCCTAATCTGAGGGGGTTGACTGATTTACAGTTTACAGACCCTACACCGGAGCAGATAGCATCTCAATGCGACCTTGTCTTCACAGCTGTTCCGCACGGCGAGTCTGTAAAGATTATGCCGAAGCTAATAGAGAGCGGCTTAAAGATCATAGATCTGAGCGCAGACTTTAGGCTCCATGACCCAGAAGATTATGAGCGTTGGTACGGCTATAAACACCCCTACCCAGAGCTTCTAAAGCGCTTTGTATATGGTGTGCCTGAGCTTCACAGAGATGAGATAAGACAGGCGAGTTATGTTGCTTGCCCAGGGTGTATGGCAGTTACTTCAATACTCGCTTTAGCGCCGTTTATCAGAGCAGACCTTATAGATAGGAAGCATATTGTGGTCGATTCAAAGATAGGCTCGTCTGGTGGTGGTACGAAGCCGAGCTTAGGCACGCATCACGCTGAGAGGTATGGTGTGATCAGACCGTATAAGCCTGTTGGGCATAGACATACGGCTGAGATAGAGCAGGAGTTGAGCCTGCTTGCGAACGAGAAGGTTACGATATCGATGTCTCCTCACGCAGTAAACATCGTTAGAGGGATATTGTGCACTATACACACCTACCCTAAGAAGCCGATAACAGCCCCAGAGGTTTGGAGGACTCTCAGAGGCTTCTATAGAGAGGAGCCTTTCATAAGATTTGTTAGAGATAGGAAGGGGCTTTACCGATACCCAGATCCGAAGATCGTGGTCGGCTCGAACTTCTGTGATATTGGGTTTGAGGTGGATGAGCACGCGAACAGGCTTGTTCTGCTCTCAGCGACAGACAACTTGATCAAGGGTGCGGCTGGCTCTGCAGTGCAGTGTATGAATGTGATGCTCGGGTTTGATGAGCGGATGGGTCTAAATGTAGGTGGCTTACATCCGGTGTGAGAGAAGGATGCTGATCGTAATCAAAGTCGGGGGGAGCATATTAGGAGAAGGTGTACATCCAAATATTTTGGATGATCTGAAAGCGGTCGCCTACACAAACAAAGTAATCTTAGTGCACGGTGGCGGAAAAGAAGTGACAGAGGTCGCTGAGAAACTCGGTAAAGAGCAGAAGTTCGTGGTCTCGCCCGAGGGGATAAGAAGCAGGTACACAGACTGGGAGACCGTAGTGATCTATAATATGGTTATGTCGGGTAAGATGAATAAAGAGATAGTCACCACGCTTCAGCGCGTAGGCATACCGGCAGTAGGGTTATCCGGGGTAGACGGTGGGTTGATAAGAGCGGAGCGTAAGAAGAAACTCATTATAGTAGATGAGAGGGGAAGGAAGAGGATTATAGACGGAGGCTACACAGGGAAAATAAAAGGTGTGGACGCTGCGCTGCTAAACCTACTGCTCGAAAAAAACTACCTACCCGTCATCTCACCAGTGGCGTTAGGAGATGAGTACGAATTCCTTAATGTCGACGGCGATAGAGCCGCTGCATACATTGCTGGCGGCGTAAAGGCTGATAAAGCGATCTTCCTAACCGATGTCAAAGGGCTCATACTGGAAGGCAAGCTCGTTGAGAAGATTTCAGCAGCCGAAGCTAAGAACCTCTTACCAAAGATAGGGTTCGGGATGGAGAAGAAGGTCTTAGCAGCGCTAGAAGCTCTGCAAATGGGTGTAAAAGAATGCGTAATCGCCTCAGGTCTCTCAGAGAACCCGATCTCAACGGCGTTAAAAGGCGAGGGATGTACGGTGATCTACGGTGAATGAAGCAAGCATATTTGCGACCGAAGACCGATACTTCGCACCAGTATATCAGAAGTATCCCGTGGCTATAGTTAGAGGTGAGGGTGCTAAGCTCTGGGATGCTTCTGGTAGAGAGTACATAGATTTTATGGGAGGGTATGGTGTAGCGGTAGTAGGGCACTGTAACCCCTATGTCGTAGAGGCTATTAAGAGGCAAGCCTCTAGGCTAATAACCTGCCACGGCTCACTTTATAACGACGCTAGAGCCGAGTTCCTAGAAGAGCTCGCCTCGATAAGCCCAGATGGTTTGACGAAGATCTATCTTGGAAACAGCGGAGCTGAAGCGGTCGAATGCGCCATAAAACTTGCACGCAAAGCCACTTTTAGAAGAGAGATTGTAGCAATGTCAGGGGCCTTCCACGGCAAGACCATAGGTGCACTCTCGGTAACATGGAACCCTAAATATAGGGCATATTTTGAACCCCTCCTCATTGATGTTAGGTTCGTGCCTTTTGGTGATATTCAGAAGGCCTATGAGGCGGTCTCAGATGCAACCGCAGCCATTATAGTTGAGCCCATCCAAGGAGAAAGCGGTATACACCCAGCACCTCGAGGGTACTTGGAGGCTCTTCGCAAGATTGCTGACGAAAAAGGTTGCTTACTCATCTTCGACGAAATCCAGAGCGGTTTGGCTAGAACTGGGAGGATGTGGGCTCACCAACACACTCAAGCCAAGCCCGATATATTGTGCACAGCAAAGGGTTTGGGCGGAGGCTTCCCGCTGAGCGCTACGATAGCGTCAGAGAAGGTTATGTCAGCGTTCAAACCAGGGGACCACACATCAACATTTGGCGGCAACCCCTTGGCTTGTGCAGCTGGCTCAGCAACCGTACGCTACTTGAAGGAGGAGGGGCTTGAGAAGAGGGCTGAGCGGCTCGGCGAGAGGTTGAAGAAGGGTCTTGAAGCACTTAAAGAGGGGCATAAAGTTGTGAGGGAGGTTAGGGGGATGGGGCTTATGCTCGCTATGGAGCTTAGGTTCGAGGTTAAGAATATATTATTATCAGCCCTGAAGAAGGGTCTAATCCTACTCTACTCTGGGAAAAATGTTCTGCGCTTCCTACCACCACTAGTGATAACAGAGGAGGAGATCGACCGAGGGCTGATGGTGCTAGACGAGCTTCTGGCTGAAGAAGACCGGGCTCACTTTCAAGCCCTGTCTTCAGCGTGAACATGCGGTAACCACTCCAAAGGCTTTTAAAATCCGCCACATTACTTTTTGACCGAAAAAATGTTTGACTGCGTGCTCATACACTACGGCGAGATAGCATTAAAGGGGCTCAACAGACCATTCTACGAAAGGAAGCTAGTTGAGAACATAGAGAGGGCGCTCGAAGGTGAAGAATACGCTGATGTGAAGAACATTCACGGCAGACTCATCCTAGAGTTGAATGAAAGGTCCGACGTTAGCCGGATCGAGGAGAGGCTCAAAAGGGTCTTCGGCATAGCGTGGTTCGCATTCTGCTACAGAACAGAAGCCGACAAAGAAAGTATAATAAAATGCGTCGACGAAAACATACCCTTCAACCCCGGGGAGAAGGTAAAGGTATCTACTAACAGAGCCGACAAAACCCTACCCTTCACATCCATCGATCTAAATAGGGAACTTGGAGCACACCTAGTAAACACATTTAACGTTAAAGTGTCGTTAAAGGTGCCTGAAAAGGAGGTCTTTGTCGAAATAGCGGATGGCGAAGCATACATCCACACACAGAAAATAAAGGGGTTGTGTGGTCTCCCAGTAGGTGTATCTGGCAAGGTTCTGCACCTTCTATCTGGTGGCATAGATTCGCCTGTTGCTGCTTGGCTGCTTATGAAGCGGGGCTGTGAAGTAGACTACCTCCACTTTCACGCCTTCCAAAGATTTGATGAAAGGTGGAACGCTAAGATCCTTAATCTTGTTAAGGTGTTGAACCGCTACTCCTTCTCAGCACGAATCTTCTTTGTATCCTTCTCACCCTTTGAGATAGAAGCTATGAAGGTGCCTCTCAAATACAGGCTGATCTTATTCAGAAGGTATATGGTGAGGGTTGGTGAAAAGATCGCCAGCAAATACGGCATAGCAGCATTAAGTAGTGGTGAAAACCTCGCGCAGGTCTCTTCGCAAACACTTGAAAACCTGTCAGTGATAGAGCGCGCGGTCTCCACACCCATACTCAGACCCCTCTTGACGTATGATAAGAATGAAACCGTCAACTTGGCGAAGCAGATTGGAACATTTGAGCTCTCCATAAGGCCCTACAAAGACTGCTGCTCGCTCTTCGTAGCGAAGCATCCAGTAACGAAGGCTAGGCTTGAGGATGTTAAGAGGATAGAAGGCGAGATGAACCTTGATGAAGCCGTAAACACAAGTGTTGAGAAGGCTGAAGTGGTGGAGGTTAAAGAAGCACTATAGGCAGCGAATGCTACCTAAAATTTAAGAATTTATATGTAGGGTAGTGATGAGGATAAAGGGTAGTGTATAGTGGGTTGGACGATATAGACCAAAAGATCATCGAAATCTTGAAGAGGGATTCGAGAACACCATATGTGAAGATAGGTCAAGAGGTTGGTCTGTCCGAAGCTGCGGTTAGAAGGAGAGTGCAGAACCTTATTCAGTCGGGCGTTATCAAAAGGTTCACGATCGAGGTCGAAACTGGCGGTGCCAACGCCATAACCCTCTTAACAGTTTCTTCAGCCACACCCACCCAGAAGGTATCTGAGAGGCTCAAAGAGTTAAAGAATGTCGAAGTAGTTCACGAAATCACAGGTCAGTTCGATATAGCTGTCTTCATATCAGCATCTAACATCGCAGAGATAAACAGATGTATAGACGAAATACGCAAAATAGAGGGGGTAATGACGACAAATACCGTCATAGTTCTGCGTACTATCCGCTGAAAATCATACGAAAAACAATATATATAAAGCCGAAGTAGGCTGGTTAGGCGCATCACTAAATGAGCAACAAAAAGGTGGATGTTGACGATCTATTTGCTGAGGCTGCTCTTGGCTATTCTAACCTATACAACGATCCGCCTAAAGACTCTAGGAGGATCCGCCTACTCGACTCAACGCTTAGGGAAGGTGAGCAGGCTCCGGGGGTAACTTTTACTCATAGGCAGAGGCTGCAGATCGCCTGGATGCTCGACTATTTTGGTGTAGATGCTATAGAGATCAGCCCGATCATTTCGCCTGATCACTTGCGTTCAACGAAGGAGATCATCCACGCTGGTTTAGAGGCTGATATAGTTGCTCACATTCGCGCCTTAAAGTCTGATATCGATGAAGCATTAAAGTGTGATGCTGAATGGATAGCTATGTACCACTCCGCCTCAGACATACATCTCGACTACAAGCTTAGGGTTTCGAGGGAGGAGGCGATAAGGAGGTCTGTGGAAGCGGTAGAGTATGCTAAGAGCCACGGGTTAAAGATGAGGTTCACACTAGAGGATGCGAGTAGGGCTGAGCCAGATTTCCTAAAGCGTTTCGCCAAGAGCGTAGCTGAAGCCGGGGCTACGAGAATAGGCTTGCCAGACACGGTAGGAGCTTTACGCCCGCAAGGGATGTTTAATATGGTTAAGACGGTCGCAGAGGTGGTTCGCAAACCTATTGATGTTCACTGCCATAATGACCTAGGTTTGGCTCTAGCGAATTCTTTGGCTGGTGTAGAGGCTGGTGCTGATCAGATACACGTCACAATAAACGGGTTAGGTGAAAGGGTGGGCATAACTCCATTGGCTGAAGCGGCTATTGCGCTCAAGATCTTCTACGGCGCTAAACTGGATGTGCGGTTGAATATGTTAACCGAGCTATCTCAACTCGTCGAAGCATATACTGGCATAAAGACGCACACCATGGCGCCTCTAGTAGGGGTGAATGCATACAAGCATAAAGCGGGAACACACGTTGCAGCTGTCTTAAGAGCCCGCTCTGCATACGAACTCATCCCACCGAAAGTAGTTGGTAACAGAAGGCGTATAATTATTGGTGAGCTCTCTGGGAAGAACGAAGCCGCCTTTCTCCTCAAGCTACTAGGGTTGCAGCCTGATGAGGTAACAGCCTCTACTGCTGCACGTGGTCTTAAGGACCTAAGGTGCGGAGACCTATTTGAAGTTGAGTTGACCGATGAGATGGAGAAGCTTATTCTGGAGTTAGACGAAGCAATTAATAAGGAGCGATCCTAATCTTAAGTGGTGAAGAGTTTGAAGTGCCTCGAATGTGATGCGACGATAAAGCTTCCGAGCGATGTGCTAGAGGGCGAAATAGTAACCTGCCAAGACTGCGGCGCCTCTTACGAAGTCTATAAGAATGAGAAGGGGGAAATCGACATAAGACCAGCTAAAGTGGAAGGGGAAGACTGGGGAGAATAGAGTATCGGGATCACCCTATGCCAACAATCACAATGCTCTACGACACGGCAAGATGGGAGGAGAAGGCACTTATCGAAGCTGCCAAACGTAAGGATGTACCCCTCAAACCAATAGAGTGTAAAGATCAATACTACGATCTGGCCAGGATTGACAGATCGGAGTATGGAGATATCGTGCTTCAGAGGTGTGTCAGCTACTTCAGAAGCCTACACCTAACGGCGCTGCTTGAGGCACACGGCATAAAGGTTGTTAACGGGCTGCACGAAGCCATAACAGCTGGCAACAAGCTCTTCACAACTTTAGCGCTGATAAAAGCTGGTGTCCCAACCCCCAGAACGATGCTAGCCTTTACACCAGAAGGCTCTTTAGCTGCTTTAGAGGAGCTTGGTTACCCGGCTGTGATCAAGCCTGTAATAGGGAGCTGGGGTAGGTTGCTCGCTTTGGTCAACGATAAGGAGGCTGCTGAGGCTGTGCTAGAGGATCGTGAGCACATGTTTCCCCTTTACCAAGTCTATTATCTGCAGGAGAAGGTGAACAGACCGCCTCGTGATATTCGTGCATTCGTAATCGGAGACAGAGTAGTCGCAGCCATTTACCGTGTCTCACCGGAGGGGAGTTGGCGAACCAATACATCAAGAGGTGGGAAGGCTGTGAACTGCCCAGTAACTAAAGAAGTCGAGGATATATGCTTAAGGGCTGCACGCGCAATAGGTGAAGGAATATTCGGTGTTGACTGCATGGAGACTCCTGACGGTCTTGTGGTGCACGAGGTTAACAACACAACAGAATTCAGAAACAGCGTACCAGCAACAGGTGTGGACATACCAGGCTATATTATAGAGTATCTCGTAGAGAAGACTAAGAGATGCTAAGCTACGAGGTAGGCTTCCTCGCTGAGATGCTGAGGATCTACTCCCCCTCAAGGGCTGAACGTGAGCTAGCCATATTTCTAAAGGAGAGCATGAGTAGAGACTTAGGCTTCAGAAACGTGACGATAGATGAGGTAAATAACGTTGTGGGCGAGGTGGGTTCAGGTAGCCCAAAACTCCTCCTCTGTGGGCATATGGATACTGTGCCCGGCTACCAGCCTACACGTATATCAAAAGGCTTCATATATGGTAGAGGCGCTTGTGACGCCAAATCATCTTTAGCAGCCATGATATTGGCTGCATCAAGATTCGTTGATCGGCAAGATGTGGGTAAGATTATCGTGGCCGCCGTGAGCGATGAGGAGGGTAGTAGTCTAGGGTTAAAGACGCTTCTTCAGCGTGGTGTAGATGCTGAATACGCTATATTCGGTGAGCCGAGCGGGCTTGATAGTATAACAGTGGGGTATAAGGGTCGGCTTGCCCTTAAGCTGATCTGTGAAACTCCGAGTGTGCACGCCAGTGCGCCTTGGATGTCTGAGAACGCTGTAGAGCGGTTGCTCGAAGTCTGGCAAGCTATAAAGGCTTCTCTCGCTGAGAAGAATGTTGATGGCGACAGATACCGCTCTATAACCGCTTGTCTAACGAAGATAAGAGGGGGTTCTTCACATAACGTTATGCCTGGTCGATGCTCTATAACAGTCGACATCAGGGTGCCGCCGAATTACACAACCACACAGATCTTAGATGAGGTTAAAGAAATTATAGGTAGGTTTGAGCGTGACCTCTCCTTCCCTAAATTTGATATGCAGATCTTGGATCAGACAGAGCCTTTCGAAGCGGATCGGAACTCTCCTATATTAAGGGCACTCGTTAGAGCGGTTCTGAAGGTTAGGGGTAGGAGGCCTATGCTTCTCCATAAGACTGGTACTGGTGATATGAACACGCTTGGTACAGTCCTCAAGATACCCGTAGTTACCTATGGTCCTGGTAATCCTCATCTTTCGCATACGAGGAAAGAGGGTATTGAGATAAAGGAGTTTCTGCAGAGCATCGATATACTCCAAACGGCTATTATTGAGTTAGCCAACCTTACAGGGCGTAAGTAGAGTTGCTCTTTAAAGACCGCGAGTTCATAGAGAGTAAGGAAGGTCTAATCTTCTGCGTAGTAGGTTATGTGCACCCAAGAGATCGAGTGATTGCGTATCTAAAGTATCTACCCTCAGCCGAAGGTAAATGGTCCTCTGGCTCAAAGCACTATAGTAGGGCTATGAAGTACTACTCCGCGTCAGAGGTTGTTAGAAATGTGGATTGGCTTAAGAAGCATTACCCACACTACGTCTTCCACTCTAAGGTCTTCGGCTTCAAGATATCTGCTGTCCCCAAGCAATACATCTTGAGGCACTACATCCCACAGAAGAGGCTGGAAGAAATTATAAAGAAGGGACCTGAAGATGCTCTGGAGCAGAAGGTTCTAGATCTGGTAGATCTGCTATCTGAGAGATCTGGTGTGCCAAAAAGCTACTTTGGAGTTACCGGCTCTATACTCCTCAAAATTCATAATCCAAGCTTTTCTGATATAGATCTTGTAGTATATGGTCGGGAACAGAGTCTTAAGGTCAAAAACGCTGTTCTAAGCCTCTATGACGAGTTTTCATCTGGTTTAACACGCCTTAAGGGTGCTACGCTGGAGAAGTGGTGCTTGGAGAAGGCGCAAGCATACCCGGTATCGGTAAGCGAAGCGGCTGCCATCTATGGTAGAAGGTGGAACTACGCGCTCTATAAAGGGACTGCCTTCTCTATACACCCTACACGCTTAGATCAAGAAGTAGAGTCTAGATATGGCTCGGAGCGCTTTCGAGGTTTAGGATTCGCGCGAATAAGAGCTAGGGTAAAGAAGGTTGTGGAGGCTCTCTACACACCTTACATCTATGCGTTGAGTGATGTCAAAGTGGAAGAAGGCGATCTAAGTTGGAGGGTGTCAGAAGTGGTATCGTATGAGGGCTTCTACGGAGGGCTTGCACAAGAAGGCGAAGAAGTGATAGCCTACGGCAAGGTCGAGGAGGTCAAATCCTCTTCTGGCAAAGACCGCCTTAGACTCCTCATAGGCTCACCGGAAGCGGCTGGTAGAGACTTCTTAAAACCGCTAAATCTTTGCACCAGCGAGCAAAAGTAGCATAAGCCCAGCAGCGACGATATCTGCGGTTGAACCGGGGTTAAAGAGCCCCCCACCACGCTTTAGCTCATCATCCATCTTGAAAAGTGCATCTCTACCTTCTTCAGTCGCTGCCCCACCTAAGAGCAAGACGTTTTTGGCCATCTCTGAGATCTTCTTAGCCTTTTCTTCAGCATCTTCTGCACCTGCAGCCTTAAGCTTCCTTATGATAAATGTGTCTGCTTTTTGGGCAAGGATCGTTAGAAAGGTGTTTACAGTAGCCACGTTTATGTTCTCACTCTCGCGATGATATTTGAGTAGAGTTGGGTAGGCTAATTCAAAGGTTAAGGGCATGGAATTAGCGAGCTCGTATGCCACAGCATCCCACTCTGAGGAAGCCCTCATCACATCTAGAAATGTGCAGTTAAGTCTTCTTATCTTAGCATACGCTCTAGCGTCAAATACGTCAGGAGCACCAATACCCTTCACTCTCCCAAGCCAACTCTTCCCAACCCTTCTGAGCAGTTTATAGAATTCAACAGCATCCTCTACTGTAGTGGCTTGCAGCATGGTTGTAGAGGCTGCTCGAAGCCTCTTCAAATTCACCGCTCCCGTTGAACCTAAAAGTAGCCCAGCTCCCGCTGAGAGTGGTAGGAGAAGCATCGCTGTACCCAAATTAGTGTTACCTTCTCGATGCCAACTTAACCCCATATTATAGACCTCTGTTAGGAGCCGACCAAGCCCCCAGCCACTAACTCTATTATTGTTCCCAGCTCTATAGCCAGCGTTGGCAGCCTGTAGTAATGGGTTGTAGAGGAGAAGCGAGCCGCATAAGAAGCGTTCAAATCTAGGTTCGAGGCTGCTTGTTCTATGCACGTTCCCAGGCTTAGGCCATCCCGATACTTCAAGCAGCGAAGCTAAGGCACCGCATAGCGCTATATCTTCAACACTTCTCGCTCTACTTTTCAAGCCTCTACAGCAAATCGTCTTTACCCTTGTTTATAGATTTTGCAAAGCCGCTCTCTGCTCCGCTCACCAAACATATCTGCCTAAATAGACTTACAATGGAGTAAGGAAAATCTATTAAAGGGTTTGAACAAAACAGTTGTAGAGCTGATTTGGTAAAATTCACTCTTTTAACGGGTAGAAGCCTGGTTCAAGGTGTCGGGAAAGAAGCAGGTAAGTTCTCAGAAAAGTACATTCAGGAGGTCTCTACCTGCCAGATAGACCCCGAAGACCTAAAGATCCTCAACGTAAAGCCTGGAGATTATGTAAGGCTCACCACAGAATATGGCAGTGTGGTCTTAAGAGTAGCAGCCTCCACCTTGGTTCATCGAGGAAGTGTGTTTGTACCCTACGGTCCTTACGCTAACCTACTAATAGGAACCAAGACCAGAGGTACTGGTATGCCGAGTTTCAAGGGTATACCTGTAGAAGTTGAACCCGCTCCGGGTGAATCAGTGCCCGATATCAAGGAGCTGCTTGTCAAAATATATGGGAGGGGTGGGGTGAGATGAAAGTTATTAACGCGGTGGTATGCCCCTGCTGTGGAAACCTCTGTGACGACAACGAGGTGCAGGTGGAGGATAATAAGATAGTTAAGGTTAGGACTGAGTGCGCAATCTCTTCCTCAAAGTTCCTTAACTATTACAAGGAAAGGAACACAAAGCCGCTGGTGCGTGTGGACGGTCAACTTAAACCCACAACCTTAGAGGACGCTATTGAACGCGTCGCCCGAATGCTTGTTGAAGCAGAGTACCCGCTACTCTACGGTTGGAGCCTAACATCTTGTGAAGCGCAGAAGAAGGGTGTTGAGCTTGCTGAGGAGGTCGGTGGTGTGATCGACAACACCACAACCGTCTGCCACGGACCAAGCATACTGGGTGTGCAAGACCTTGGTGATCCTACTTGCACACTCGGTGAGGTCAGAGCTAGAGCAGATCTAATAATCTACTGGGGGTGCAACCCTTCATCAGCCCACGTAAGGCACATGAAGAGATATAGCTCGCTCTCCAAAGGAAGGTTCAGGCTGCCTGAGCAGAGGAAGGTTGTTGTGGTTGACGTTAGGAAGACCCCTACCGCTCGCAACGCCAACGTGTTTGTGCAGGTGAAGCCTAATCAGGACTACGAGTTGATGACTGCTCTAAAGATGCTGCTTCAGAACGAGGAGATAGAGGAGCAAGAGGTAGCTGGTGTGCCGATTGAGCAGATAGAGGAGTTGGCTGAGCTGATGAGGGGCTGTGAATTCGGTGTACTCTTCTACGGACTCGGTTTAACGATGAGTGAGGGTAGAGAGAAGAACATAGATGCTGCTCTAACTCTGGTGCGCGAACTCAACAAATGGACGAAGTTCGCTATTATGCCTATGAGAGGACACTACAATGTTACTGGCGCGAACCAGGTTTTAACTTGGCAGACTGGTTACCCCTATGCGGTAGATTTTAGCAGAGGTTACCCAAGGTTCGAGCCTGGAGACACTACTGCTGTAGATGTGCTTAGCAGAGGCTATAATGATGCTACACTCGTAGTTGCCTCAGATCCTGTAGCAAACTTCCCGAAGGATGCGGTGAAGCATCTCTGTAGCGAGCCTCTTGCGGTAATAGACCCTCATATTTCGCTCACAGCCTTTATGGCTGATGTAGTTATACCTAGCGCTTTCATCGGTATCGAAGAAGAGGGCACAGCATACAGGATGGATGGCGTACCCCTAATTTTGAAGAAGGTTGTTGAGCCGCCTGAAGGAATTCTGTCAGATGTTCAGATACTTGACCTCATCTTGAAGCGTGTGAGGGAGCTTAAGAGGGGTAGGTGAGGAATATGGAGTATCTGCTGAAGAACGGTTATGTTGTTGATCCTGCGAACAAAATAGATTGTGAACGCAAAGACATCGCGGTAAAAGATGGTAAGATTGTGGAGTCTGTAGATGAATCAAGAGCCAAGGTGATTGATGTAAAGGATATGCTGGTTATGCCTGGTGGTGTAGACCTACATTCACACATCGCTGGTTCGAAGGTGAATGTGGGTAGGCTCTTCAGACCTGAAGACCACTATAAGGACTATGAGGTTAGGAGCGGTGTTAGGCGATCAGGCGTAGGTCACTCTGTGCCGTCGATCTTCACAACAGGCTATAGATACGCCATCCTAGGCTACACAACTGTTTTTGAACCAGCAACACCTCCTCTAAAGACACTCCACACACACGACGAATTGAACGACATACCCATATTGGATAAAGCCTGCTTCCCCCTCTTCGGAAACAACTGGTTTGTCATGGAGTATATTAGAGACGGCAAGTTAGAGGAGTGCGCAGCATATATCGCTTGGCTTATGCGCAGCATAAAAGGCTACGCTATCAAAGTGGTAGATCCAGGTGGCGTGGAAACTTGGAAGTGGGGTGGAACGGTTCAAGACTTTGACCAAGAGGTCCCCAGATTTGGAATCACACCTAGAGAAATTGTTAGGGGGCTGGTTAAGGTCAACAAGTTGCTTGGGCTACCACACCCAATACACGTGCACGCAAACCAGCTGGGCATGCCCGGAAACTACAAAACTACTTTAAGAACCATGGATGCCGTTAAAGATCTCGCTACTGGCGATAGGCCTATTCTACATCTTACACACGTGCAGTTTAATGCGTATGGCGGTGTAGACTACCTATCCATCTCCTCTCATGCCGATGATATAGCTGATTATGTAAACAAGAATCCACATGTAACAATGGATATCGGTCAAGTGATATTTGGTGACACAACTACGATGACCGCAGACGGACCCTTCGAATACAAGCTCTTTAACCTACTTAGGGGTAAGTGGGCTAATGCTGATGTTGAGGTGGAGACTGGTGCTGGTGTGGTGCCCATAACCTACAGTAGATCAAACTACGTGCACGCTGTAATGTGGTGCATAGGTTTGGAGTTGGCTCTTCTTATCAAAGACCCCTGGCGTGTCTTCATAACTACAGATCACCCCAACGGCGGTCCGTTCACAGAATATCCGAGGGTCTTCTCTTGGCTTATGAGTAAGAAAGCTAGGGAGAGGGTTCTGAAGAGGCTCCCCAGGTTAGCGCGTGCAAGGACGAACCTCAAGGATATAGATAGGGAGTACACCTTCTATGAGCTAGCGATTTCAACTAGGGCTGCGACGGCAAAGATCCTTGGTTTGAGTAACAAAGGTCATCTCGGTGTGGGTGCTGATGCTGACATCGCCGTTTTCAACATAAACCCCAAGGAGGTTAACCCCTCGGTTGATTATAAGCTGGTGAGGCAAGCTTTCTCACGCGCCTACCTAACTATGAAAGATGGTGAGATCGTTGTGAAGGACGGTGAAATAGTCGCAGCACCCGTTGGGCGAACCTACTGGGTGAACACAAAGGCGCCGAAGGATGTAGAGGATGTTGTAATATCAGAGGTGAAGAAGTTGTTTGAAGAGTACTATACTGTTAGATTCGAAAACTACTACATACCAGAATCATACCTAGCCTGCTCAGCACCTATTCAACCGCTTGAGCCAGCGGGGTGAGCGATATGGCTGAGCTGAAGTTAAAGATCAAAGCACCGCCTCCGACACCTATTGAAGGTGAGGTGCTTACACCAGATAACCTAGCGGGCAGATCTGTCAACGAGATACTCAATCTCGAAACTTGGAGGGGGAATAGGCGAGTCAAGCTTTCAGAGCTCTTCACGGCGGAGGGTGAATCAGCATCTAACCCCTCTGACCTACACATCATCTTAGAAGGTGATCTTAGGAAGGTTAGGCATATAGGTGCGCGGATGTCGGCTGGTAAGATCACGATCAACGGCCCAGTCGGCACGTTTGTCGGCTTTGAGATGAGCGGCGGTACTATTGTGGTTAATGGCGATGCTGACGCCTTCTTGGGGATGGGTATGAGTGGCGGTGTAATAGAGGTTAATGGTAACGCTGGCGACGCCGTAGGCTCAGGTTACTGGGGTACACGGTGCGGCATGAGAGGTGGGCTTATAGTCGTCAAGGGAAATGTGGGTGCTGAGTTAGGATGCTGGATGAAGGACGGAACCATAAGGGTAGGAGGAAATGCTGACGTATTCGCTGGTGTGAGGATGCAGGGCGGGACAATCTTTGTAGCCGGTGATGCTGGTGCTAAACTCGGTGCAGCTATGACAAATGGTAAGATCGTTGTGCTAGGTAATGTTCCAAATATCCTACCAAGCTTCCACATAGATGAGATCAGACCGAATACCAAGGTAGATGGAGATAAGATCCAAGGACCATTCTACGTCTTCTACGGCGACATAACCGAGGGTGGAAACGGTAAGCTCTTTATATCAGTTGGGAAAAATCCGCATCTGAAGTATCGTGAAGCATACATACTCTAGAGAGGTGGAAGTGTGTTGGTTAGTGTGAATGCGTGCGCACTGAACGTCTTCCAAAGGATGATTGCGGAGAAAGAGGCTATCGATGTAGCGGTTGAGGTTATGGAGAACGGCTCCACTGTTGTCGATGCTGGTGTAAAAGTGAAAGGCGGCTTTGCAGCAGGTAAGTATCTGACCGAACTCTGCCTCGCTGGTCTTGGTAGTGTAACCCTAGGTTCAGCGGACTACGATGGTGTCGAGCTGCCCACGATCTATGTCCACGTAGATAGACCCGCGATCGTGCTCCTCGGCTCACAGTTCGCAGGCTGGAGGATCTCGGTTGGGAAATATTTTGCGATGGGCTCAGGTCCAGGGAGAGCGCTGGCCCTGAAACCCAAAGAGCTCTACGAGAAGATCGCCTACAAAGACACCTGTGATAAAGCTGTTTTGGTGCTTGAGGCTGATAATCTACCTACAGTAGAGGCGCTGAACTACATTGCTCAAAGCTGTGGTGTAGATCCGAAGAATCTGTATGTTGCTGTTGCACCGACTTCAAGCATAGCGGGTTCTGTGCAGATCTCAGGTAGGATTGTTGAGACGGGTCTGCATAAGCTGACCGACTTAGGCTTTGATCCGAAGAAGGTGCTGTATGGCTCGGGGAGGGCGCCTATAGCGCCTTCGCATCCTAAGTTCGCTCAAGCCATGGGTAGAACTAATGATATGCTGCTCTACGCTGGGGCAACGTACTTTGAGGTAGCGTGCGATACAGATGATGAGATAAAGGAGTTCGTTAAGAAGGCCCCCTCCTCCTGTTCTCCAGCCTACGGAAGACCATTCTACGAGATCTTTAAGGAGGCTAACTACGACTTCTTCAAAATAGATCCAGCTCTCTTCGCTCCGGCTCTAATAACTGTGAATAACATCAAGACAGGCTCCACCATGACTGCCGGTCGCCTTAATATAGATGTCCTTAAAAAGTCCATTGGGCTGATCTCGTAAGGCGCTACTCTTGAGGGTAGGTATACTTACGAGGAACGCTGAGGCTTGGTGCTCAACCCAGCTTAGAAGAGCTTTCATTAACTTAGGTGCTGAAGTAGAGTGCTTCTGGTTCACAGACCTAGTCTCCAGAATCGCATTTGGACCTATAGTGCAGCGTGATAGTAAGGTCGATCTTGCCTCGCATTTAGATGCGCTTCTCGTAAGACCGATTGGAAGGGGCTCGCTTGACGAAATACTCTATAGGGTTAATACTCTCCATAGGTTGAGTGAAGCCGGTCTTAACATCGTAAACCCTCCTAGGGCTATTGAGCGGTGTGTGGACAAATACTACGCTCTCTCCATTCTTCAAGCAAACGGCATAAAGGTTCCTAAGACGGTAGTTACGGAGAACCCGGATCTAGCGCTTGAAGCCTTCTCTGAGCTCGGTGGGGACATTATACTAAAGCCCATCTTCGGATCAAGAGGTATGGGTATAACTAGGATCTCTGACTACGAGGTTGCGCGGAGAGTGTTCAACCTCCTTCACTACCACCACTTCGTCCTATACCTCCAAGAATACATACCACACGGAAGAAGCGACATAAGAGCCTTCGTGGTAGGCGATAGGGTAATAGCAGCCATGTATAGGAGGGCAAGGGGTTGGAAGACGAATGTAAGCCAAGGCGCTAAACCAGTAGCCACCAAACTTTTGGCTGAGCAAGAGGAGCTAGCGATCAAGGCTGCGAATATAATGGGCTGCAAAGTAGCTGGAGTAGACATTTTAGAGTCGAAGGATGGTAGGTATATAACTGAGATAAACAGCCAACCCGGATTCAGGGGTCTTCAGTCTGTGAGTCAAATAAACATAGCTGAAGAGATAGCAAGGTATATGATCGCTAACGCTAAGAAAGGGGTTCTGGCTGAGGAACACACAACAAAGATATGAAGCGCGTAGAAATCATAGGTGTAGAAGGGCTGCCTGAAATAAAACAAGGCGACGACCTCCCAGCACTCATCTACCAATCTACGCTTCAGCAAGGAATTACCCTGCAAGACGGAGACATCATTGTGGTTTCGCAGAAGATAGTCTCCAAAGCCGAGGGTAGAGTCGTTGACTTGAACGGCGTAAAACCCACGCCTCAAGCGTTGGAGATAGCTAAGCTTAGCGGGAGGGACCCAAGATATGTTGAGTTGGCGCTACAAGAAGCCAAAACGATAATCAAGCAAGTAAAGGGCCACCTTATAACCGAAACCAAACACGGCTGGATCTACTCATATTCTGGTGTAGACCTATCTAATGTTTCAGGAGGCACCGCAGCAACACTCCTACCAGCAGACCCAGATCACTCAGCGCAGAAGATAAGAGAAGGATTAGAGAAGTTGAGCGGTAAGCGGCTTGGCGTAGTCATATCGGATACTTGCGGTCGACCTTTTAGGAGAGGCGATATAAATGTAGCCATCGGCGTTTCAGGCTTTAAACCCATGTTGGATCTGCGTGGCAAAAAGGACGTCTTCGGTTATAGATTGAGGTTAAAGAAGGTTGCAGTAGCAGACGAAATCGCCTCAGCAGCCGAGCTTGTTATGGGTGAGTTGAACGAACACATCCCAGTAGCGATTGTAAGAGGTGTTGATGTGGAGCTGAATGCCTACGCTAACTCAGAGCCTCTGAAGAAGAGGAAGGAGCACGACATCTTCCTAAAAAATGCTTAGAGGACTAACCCTCAACCTTAGCCAGATCTTTGAGTGTCAATCTTCCTGTGTGTAGAGCGCTTGCAACCAAAACACCACTTATATTCAGCTTCTTGAGCGCCCAGAGATCATCTTTATCTCTAATGCCCCCACCAGCCAACACTTCATCAAAAGGTATTCTACACAATTCCCCTAACAGGTTGAGGTTCGGTCCCTTTAATGTGCCAACTCTATCAAGCTCCAAAAGTATCAATCTTCTCACGCCGTATTCGTATAGTAGGTTTGCTGCCCCCATCGGCTCTAACCCGCTCAACTCTGCACACTCCGATAAAGTCTTTTGGAGCTTAACGTCGAGCGAAGCTATAACCCGTTCCCCGATAGACGAATCCATAATATTCTTTAACGCGTCTAATGAGTAAAGTGTCTCGGTTCCCAGCACCACAAAATCAAAGCCCTGTTTGATGAGCCTCACAGCGTCGTCGAGGGTTGCAGCGCCAGCGTCAATCATCATCGTGAAGTTAAATTTCTGCTTAATCTCCCTCAACACTCCACTGTTATCTCCTGAGCCCATTATAGCGTCTAGGTCTGCAACATACAAAAAAGTTCTAGCCAGCTTCTCTTTGAAGGCTCTAGCCACTTGTATCGGGTTAGATGAATCTACTAGTACGCTTTTTATCGGTTTGTAGTGGTGCCTTTCACCAGCAACCGCGTGCACAACGTCTCCTCCTAAAATGTCTATGACAGGGATCACCTTCACGCCCTCGTAGTCAATAAAAGGGGTTTTAAAATAGTATGTTGATGCATCCATAGTGAATAGGTAGACGATCAGTTGGACGTTGGTGTAGTAGAATACTTTAGCGCCTATGCACCGCATTTAGATGATGAGCTGCTTCTAGAAGGCTACGCCATGCTCAAATCAGCTATCGAAGATTTCGCCACCCTCGGCGCTTCAGTAAAGACCATCCTCGACCGAAGACTGAAGCCAGAGTTCCTGTCGGCTGAGGTAGTCTGGTGCTCTGATGAAAGTGAGTTTGAGCGAGGACTTGCTTCGCTCTCAGAGAGTGTTGACCATCTTCTTCTAATAGCCCCAGAGCACATCCTCCCAACGCTACTAGAAGAATTAGATTCACCTAAACTCCTAAACTCTACACCAGACTCTATCCGCGAAGTCTCAGATAAATGTAAGTTAGCTAAGAGGTTGGCTCAGATCGATGTAGATGCTCCTGAATCAAGGTGCTTTGAGGCTGGTGTTGATACAGAGGCTTTGAGGTCTGCCTCCAGAGAGATCGGGTATCCGATTGCTATAAAGCCTACGATGGCCGCTGGCTGTGAGGGGCTGAGTGTAGTGTATGGTGAAGAAGGGCTTGAAGCAGCATACGCAAAAGCTTGCCAAAGAGACCCAAGAGGTACCGTCATCATACAGAAGTGGTATGAAGGGGTTCCAGCCAGCGTCAGTCTCATTGTATCTGAGCGTAATATACAGCCCCTATCACTTAACAGACAGATCGTAAAAATCGGCGCCCTTCAAGAAAATTCGGCTTATCTTGGTGGCATCGTCCCACTACCCCATCACCTAAGCAAAGAAGCATTAACCGCAGCATCGAAGGCTGTAGCCGCCTTCCACGGCTTAAAAGGGTATGTAGGCGTAGACCTAGTTCTTACAGACAGAAAGCCTATTGTGCTGGAGATCAACCCCCGTCTAACGGTATCATACTTGGGTTTATGCCGCGTTTTAAAGGGTGGTGTAGCTAGAACGATGGTCAACGAAGCCCCTACGAAAACCGACCAGAAACCCGTTTTCAAAGGGTTTGCAAGCTTCATAAAAGCATCTCTGCCCACAAGCGCTAAAGTAGAGGGTGCTGAAGTGATCCGCAGCCCCATTAGAGAGGGTTGCGAAAGATGCTTCATTTTGGTGCAAGGTGTTAGTTACTTAGATTCGCTTAGCCGCTTGAAAGGCGTTGTTAGCGGCTGCTCAGCAGAGGTGGATGTTGACCTTGCTGATCTTGGCGCTTGATGTGGGTGGTGTAAATATTAAGGCTGCCATGATCAAAGTAGGAGAGCCCCACAGGCTACTAGGGTTCTCTACACATTACTTCCCAATATGGAAGGTTGGAAAAGAGAAGTTGGGTGATGCGCTAAACCGAGTTAACAAAACTCTTGGTGTAGAGTGTGATACGGTAGCATTAACTATGACCGCTGAGTTATCGGACGCCTACAAGACCAAGCGTGAAGGTGTTGAACATATTGTGGATGTTGTTCAGAAGATTTATCGAGGTAAGCCGATCTATGTGCTGAGTACTAGCGGCAGCTTCTTTGATGTAGAGACTTCTATTAAAGCTCCTTTAGAAGTGGCTGGGGCGAATTGGGTAGCGACCGCTTGGTTAGCTGGTAGTCTTCTAAACAGCTGCATCATGATCGATGTTGGAAGCACAACCTCAGACATAATACCCGTGCTTAAAGGGAGGGTTGCTGCGAAGGGTAGGACCGATCTTGAGCGGCTTCAAAGCGGAGAACTCGTCTACACAGGTACCCTCAGAACAAACCTCGCTGCGTTAACTAGAAGGGTCCCTGTAAACGGTGTCTTGACACCTGTCTCAGCAGAGTACTTCGCCTCAACAGGCGATGTGCACCTAATACTAAAACACATCTCGGAAGACGAGTTTACGGTTGAGACAGCTGACGGTAGGGGGAGGAGCATAGGTGAAGCATACGCTAGGCTAGCTAGGATCGTTTGCGCTGATGTAGAGATGTTGAGCAGAGAGGCGCTTGATAAGATAGCGATGTACCTATACAAGGTTCAGCTGAAGCAGATCGTAGGCGCCTTAAACAAGGTCCTAACTAGGTTAGAGGAGAAGGGTGTCAAAGTGGAGAGTTGCTTAACCTTGGGTATAGGTAGGCGCTTTCTAGCCAAACCAGCAGCAGCGAAACTCGGATTAAGAGCGTTTGAGCTCTCTGACCTCACCACACTGAAGCCAAGCATACCAGAAACCGCCGTAGCCCTCGGTTGGCTCCTAGCATCTAAATTGGGTGGCGAAGCAGAGCTATGTATGTAGTGGTGAAAGTCGGGGGCAGCTTAGAGCCGCATAAATCTGCGCTCACCAAACTTATGCACACATTAGTTAAATTGGCTTCAAAGCACGCAATAATCGTCGTGCCTGGCGGTGGAAGTTTTGCTGATAAGGTTAGGGAGGCTGCATCAACCTACAATCTTAGCGATCTGGTTGCGCACAGGATGGCTATACTAGCGATGGATCAATATGGGCTGCTACTCAGCTGCTTAGATGAGCGATGCACCTACACACACTCACTAACAGAAGCTAAGGAAGAAGCTTCTAAAGGCTCGGTCCCCATCTACCTTCCATCACGCGAGCTGTTCTTCGACCAAACTCTTGAGGCAAGCTGGGACGTAACATCAGACTCTATCGCCGCTTACACAGCGTGGCGATGCTGCTCAAACCTAGTTGTACTCCTTAAGGATGTTGATGGTGTGTTCACAGCCGACCCTAAGAAGAATTCTGGAGCCAAGCTGATTCGTAGTATGAGCGCATCGGCTCTACGTGGCTACGGCTGCGTCGATAAAGCACTGCCAACCTATATCCAGCGTTTTAACATCGTATGTTGGGTTATGAATGGTTTAAAGTGTGGTAGGTTAAGTAGCCTCTTAACGGTAGGTAGAGCAGTCGGGACTAAGATTACACCTTGAAGGGTAGATGGGTCTTCAAACCTATTCGGACAAGGTATTGGAAGCCTAAGACCAACTATCTAGACGCAATATGGAGGGCTACTAAAAATGTTGTGGGAGAGGGAGATATCATAGTTATCTCAGAGAAAGCCATCTCAACAGCTAAGGGTCTCATAGTGGATGAAAGCAGGATCAAACCTACATTCTCAGCCCGCCTCATCGCCGCACTCTGGATGCGGGTAATCTGGGGCTACTTCCTTGCCTACCTCTGCCACCTAAAGCCGAAGTCGATCCAAAGGCTCAGAGCATACCCCATCTACGAGGGCGCCAAGCATAAGCAGCTAGCACTATCTTACGCAGGTCTACTCCAAGCGCTCAGACACGGATCTGAAGGCGGCATAGATGTCAGCAACCTACCGTACTCATATGCTTGTCTACCGCTACCAGACCCGCAGAAAGAAGCTAAGGAGATTGGGCGCTTCCTAGAGAGCAGAGGCATAAAGGGCGTCTCAATAATGATCGTAGATACAGACATGACCTACACCATAGGCTCACTTCACCTATCGCCTAGAAGAACCTCTATACCACAAATTAGAGGGGCGGCTGGAGGCTTCCTAACCTACCTCATATGCAGAATGCTCAAAGGCAGACCAAGAGCAACGCCACTAGCGCTCTGGGGCACAGACATCAGCGTAGAAGATGCTTTGATGTTGGCTGAAGCCGCACACCACGTAAGAGGTTCTGGAGCTGGTAGAACCGCTTGGGACGCTTCAGAAAGATTCGGCGTTGGGTTAGGGGAGGTGAGCTGGGATATGCTCGACTCCATACCACACTACCCCATAGTCATCTGCAGACGTCTCCGTTAAACGGTAGATAGGTCTTTAGGGTGAACCCTCTCTATTAGAAAACTTTATCGTATTCTTTATCTTCGCTAATTATCTTCGGTATACAGTGTTTAAGCATCGTTGCTACATTTATCGCATCCTTCGGACGCTTAATCGGAGTTATCTCTATGAGTTCAAGGGCTTTCTCGAAGATGGTTAGGTCTACCTCATATTTCCTAATCTTAGTCATCTTCAGATAGTCAAGTATGGCACGTAGAGCTGTTGATATAGAGGTGAGTTTAGAAAGGATAAAGAACACCACTTCTAGCGTTTCTAGGCTGGTCGCAGCGCTAATTTCTCCCTTAGCCGCTTGGGTTACCGCGTTTAGGCACTCTTCGTGATATTCTGCACTTTCATCAATAGCGTGGATAAGTGTTTATGAATCTAAGAAATAGGTTGGTTGTCTTCTGCTCAAGAGTTATCCCGGTTAAGGAGATGTTTTAACCGCTCTTCGTCGCCCCGCTTTTTCAACTCCTCTGCAGATAACCCTAACGAGACTGTTTCCGACAACTCTCTTAAGTCTTGTATCGGATCTTCAGGAACTTTGTGTATGTGGAGAGTTAATCGCTCCCCCTCAACCATTATTATAGCTTCGTCTTCTTCACTTATCTCATAGGCTTCACGTAGCTCCTTTGGTAACACAGTCCTCCTTTGCTTGCCAACCCTCACCTTGTATAATTGCGTCAATAGCGTCCTCTATGTCCCCATAAAGATCTTGTGGCATTAATAAGCCTTTTTGCCATCAAGAAACGCATATGTTTGATGTTGTTAAGGTGGTTTCTTCTGCACATACCTGTAGTTACGCATACTCCCATTTCTCGTCAGTATACCTTCTCTGACAAGGTCGGTTAGGGTGTGTGAGACGGCTGTTTTGTCGTAGTGGTAGCCTCTCCTACTTAGCTCAACATCAACATCTGAGAGGGTGCGCTCTTGGAGGAAGTAGCCCTCCCGCCAAAGGTCTTCAATCAAAGATTTGCATGTTACCGCTCCGCTCCTCTCACGTCGAGGCATCTCTTCTTGGATCGCTGCTTCTGGTATGCTTGACAGCACAGCCTTAACTGCCTTTTCAACCTCTTCTGCGGAGCAGCTGATTTCTACCTCCCAGCCGCCTTTTTTCAACTTGACCGTTATCTTCTTTTGCTCTTCTGTCATCTTCTCATCCATCTTGTTGTTTATTGTTGTTCAAGTTGCGCAACATTTATATCCCCAACTTGCCCTAACTATTGTTGCTCAAGATGAACAACCAATTAAACCTTACTTCAACAACACTCCTAAAGGACCTAAACACCCTACTTGACGAACTCATCGAAAGCATAGGAGGAAACCTAGCAGAGCAAGAAGCCGAGCTAGAGCGCAATATACAGCCAGTCAGAATACCCAAGCAGGGCACACCACAAAAAGTTGCGAGCATAGATTCGACCTGCATAACCCTAGCGAACACAATCAACAGCCTAACTCTAGCGGCAAGAGCCACTATCGCGACGAACCTAGAGAATCGAGCATATAGCTGTGTGAGAAGTAGTCCCATAGTTAGGGAGTTCAGCAACTTGGAGTCAAGCAGCTTCCTACTAACCCAAGAGCGTGCGGAGAGCATACTGAGATCTGCGCTCGAGCTCTGTCTTGTAAAGAGGCTTGTAGAGGAGCGGCAGACTCACATGATCTTCGTTGATGGTGTGTTAGATGAACCTATGGGAAGCCCCTTCAGAGAATTCAAAAGGAGATTAATAGCCGAAGCTTTGGCTGCGAATATAGATCTCGTAGGTTTTTCAAAGGAGAGCCGCCTAACCTCAATACTAGCACTACTATCACAAGCCTACAACATACCTGAGGATCCTTGGTTTGCCTATGTCTCTCCTCTTAGTTTAGTTTGCGGGGGTGATGGAAGCGGGGTTTATGTAGCTAGGTTGGCTGAGATGGCACTCACAATTAGGGTGGATTTGGTTAGTAGGAGGTTTGCTGAAGATGTCTTTGCAGACCTACTCGTATCAGATAATCACTACCGAGGTTACCCTGAGTCTCTAAGGCTAGCACACCACCTAACAGTCTTCACAGGCCTCGAGGCTCTAACACTTAAGGCAGCGACGAAGAAGGTTGAGTCTCCTTTGATTGAGCTCGGAGGTAGGCGGGCACTCCTCCTAGGCTCAATAAAACCTAGGTGAACTGAAGTGAAGGTTGTAGAGAAGAACGGCGGCGAAATACACATCATAAGCAGAAGACCTGTTGATGTGCAGATCGGAGACTTCCTAGTAATTTGGGACTCTCTTAGGCGCTCATCTCTAATAGTTCAGGTCATCGAAGAGACCTATCTGAATATAGAGGGTGCTCTTCTGGAGGCTATTAGAGAAGAAGTTCTAGAAGCAGATGTGCAGGTTGATGAGGAGCCATCGAGCTTCACTTCACTTTCAAACACAGTCAGAGACCTTATTCTGCTGAGATGCAAGATAAGGGGCTCTGTAAGATCAGGCTGCTATATGCCGGGTATTGAGCACCTCCCTTCACGTGTATCTTCTAGAGTCGAACCTATCCCAGTAAATCGGCTGCTCGAATCCATTCACCAACCCTCAAGTAGACTAGTATACTTGGGTAGAGCCGGTCAACAATCACCCTTCAGCATACCCCTCGAATCTTTAGATGGCGCGTTAACAATAATCACAGGCAAAAAGGGGTCAGGTAAGTCGCATCTAGCAAAGCTTCTAATAAGAGAGCTTATTCAAAACCATGCAAAGGTTGTTGTGCTCGACATAAACGACGAATACAAGGGAATAGGTTACCATCGAGACGGCACACCTTCACCCATCTGCGATAGGGTACTGAGGCTCGAGCCCTCTAAAAACCTAAGATTTACACTAGACTACATAGGGAAAAAGGGGATATCTGACATACTCTGCCACGCCCTAGACCTACCAACAACCTCACTCAGAGAATTTTTAAGAATATGGGATGAATTGGCCGATTACGGTAGGCTAACACTAACAGATCTAATCGAAACTACATTGAACAGAAGAGGTAACGAACACGTCAAAGAAGCCTTAATATCGAGACTCCTAACCCTAGCCTCATCAAACCTGATAACAGAAGAGCAGGAGCTAGCGAGCACATTCGAGGACCTCTTCTCCACGATCGATGAGGGAGGGGCGCTCATCATCGCACTTAATCGATCTACGCAGATTCTCAGAAGGATTGTAGTGGAGTTCATCCTCTCGAAGCTTACTCATCTTTTAGAGCTGGGTAAGATTTCGCCTTGCTTCCTCTTCGCTGAGGAGGCGCACCTCTATCTCAGGGAGACGTATTGGGAGGATATTGTTACAAGGATGAGGCACCTAGGTCTGTTTACAACACTCATCACCAACCAGCCCGATGCGATTAAAGATTGTGTGTATAGGCAGGTTGATAACATCTTCATCTTCAACTTCTCTAGCGAGAAAGATCTAGAGGCGATAGCGAGAGTGAGTATGATCGATGGAGACACGCTGAAGGCTATAGTCAAATACATACCACCAAGGTTCTGCTTAGCGGTAGGTCGACTTACAGGCAACTTACCAGTCTTGTTCAACTGCGCTGAAGCAGATATGTTAACATACGGTGAAACAAAGCTCTTTTTTCCAACACTCACATTAAAACAAAGGAGTTCGACAGAAATATAAAGTTGGTTTGTCGATAGACGAATAGATGATGCAGAGTGACGAGATTACATTAAGAATTGCCGGCTCAATAGTTATGAGCGAAAACCCAGCAGCAACCCTAAGGTCGTGGAGGCAGAGGCTGAATATTCGGCAAGCAGCACTCGCTAAGAAGATGGGGGTCTCACCTTCTGTGCTCAGCGACTACGAAAACGGTAGACGTCCTTCGCCAGGCATAGCCTTCGTAAGAAGGTATGTTCAAGCCCTCGTCGAATTAGCTAACGTGACGCGCAACATAGATCTACTTAACCAGCAGGTTTTGAGCAGCGAGCTTGAGCCGATTCTGGTTCTGGGGGAGTATGCTGCTCCGGTTAAAGCATCTGAGGTTGTTGATGCGCTGAAGGCCGAGGTTTTAACGGGTTCAGAGATGTTAGATTGGAGCATCTGCGGCTACACGGTGCTCGATAGCATCAGAACCATATATGCTCTCTCTGGCTTCGGCTTCTATAGGATCTTCGGCTCAACTACGGAGCGTGTTTTGGTATTTACGAAGGTCGGCTTGGGGAGATCCCCGCTGGTCGCCATAAGGGTTTCGCAACTCAAACCGAGAATGGTTATACTACACGGACCTAAGGTGGTTGACCCATTAGCCATAGAGTTGGCCAAGCGTGAGAGGATCATACTAGGCTTAGCACGCAACATAGGCGAATCTGAAATAGCTTCAAAGCTACAGGAACTAGATAAAACCAAACCCATTTAAGCTGAAATATAACCACCTACCCATTTAATCATAGATGCCCCGTCTCCGCATATTGATCAAAGGTGTCGTGCAAGGTGTAGGATTTCGCCCATTCGTCTACCGAGCGGCATCTGAGAGGGGTCTTAAAGGTTATGTGAAGAACCTAGGCGATGGTACGGTAGAGGTTGTGGTTGAGGGCGGAGACGGAGCTGTCAACTCCTTCTTAGACGATCTTCAGCATAAAAGACCCCCTCTATCCAAGATCTATGAGCTGAAAGTTTTTGAAGAGGAGAGCAACACCCCTCTAACTGGCTTCACCATATTAGAGAGCTCGAGGGCGGGGTTTGAAAGCGGCTCTATAATACCAGCAGACGTCTCCATCTGCGACAGATGCCTCCAAGAGCTCTATGACCCAAATAATAGGCGGTTCAGATACTTCTTCATCACCTGCACAGACTGCGGACCCCGATTCACCATCATAGAGGCTATGCCTTACGATAGACCCAACACAACCATGTCGGACTTCCCGATGTGCGAAGAATGCAGACGTGAATACACAGACCCCACGAATCGACGCTTCCACGCCCAGACTATTGCCTGCAGCATCTGTGGTCCACAAGTTTATCTTGTTGATAGGAGCGGAGAATTCGTAGACTGTAGAGACCCTATAGAAGAGGCGGCTAAGCTGATAGACGAAGGGAAGATAGTTTCGGTGAAGGGTAACGGTGGCTTTCACCTCGCATCAGCAACAACCAACTCAGAACCGATCTTGAGGTTGAGGAGGAGCAAACATCGGGCACAGAAGCCCTTCGCGATAATGGCTAAGAGCTTGGATGTGGTGAAGACGTTTGCGGTTGTGTCGAAGAAAGAGGAGGAGCTTCTTACATCCCACATAAAACCCATAGTGCTTTTGAGGAAGAGTGACTCCTACTACCTATCTGAAGAGATTGCGCCCGGTCTGCATAATATAGGCACGATGCTACCCTATACAGCTCTCCACTCACTTCTCTTGAACGCAACTAGGGAGCCTGCCCTTGTTATGACGAGCGCCAACCCATCTGGTGAACCTATAATAGTTGATAACGAGGAGGCAGTGGAGCGGCTTAAAGGTGATGTGGATTACCACCTACTACACAATAGGAGAATAGCGCATAGATGCGACGACTCGGTTGTGAAGGTCATCGAAGAGCAACCCTCTCTGATCAGAAGGTCAAGGGGATATGCACCAGAGCCTGTTGAGCTACGCTTCCAACCAAAAGAGTCGGTGCTGGGCTTAGGCGGCGAGCTTAACGTAGCATCTTGCGTAAACGTGGCGCATAGGGCATACCTAACGCAGCACATAGGTGACATCGAGCACCACAGCACCTATCTCTTCCTCAAAGAAGCAGTCAACCATCTAACAAAACTAGTTAGAGCAGAGATCGGTAAAGTGGCTTGTGATCTACACCCAGCCTACCTAACCACGAGGCTCGCCGAAGAACTAGTCAAAGAAAGAGGGCTGCCTTTGATCAGAGTGCAGCACCACCACGCACACATAGCCTCTGTGATGGCAGAATACGGTTTAGAGGAGGCGGTAGGAATCTCTGTAGACGGCGCTGGCTACGGTGCTGATGGCACCATCTGGGGCGGCGAAGTGCTCTACTGCACATACGCCAACTACAGACGCCTAGCACACCTACAACTTCATCCTCTTCCAGGAGGAGATCTAGCCACAAAGTATCCTATCAGAGTAGCAGCAGCGATACTATTACACTCAAACCACCACGAAGCCTGGCTGAGATCGGTAGCCGATAAACTGCCCTATGGTGTGAAGGAGGCTGAGGTTATCTTGAGGATGCTCGAGCAGAAGCATATGCCGATGACCTCGAGCTGCGGCAGAGTTTTGGATTCAGTTGCAGCCATCTTGGGAATCTGCTACGAGCGAACCTACGAGGGTGAACCTGCTATGAAGCTAGAGGCAGCGGCTGTGGGTGGTTGTGATGTGCTGAAGATGGAGCCCTTAATAACCTCAAATATTCTGCAAACCTCTAATATGGTGGAGGCAGTGCTTGATAACATAGGGAGGTATAGGGTGAAAGACTTAGCGTATTCGGCAGAAGAGTATTTGGCTAAGGGCCTCGCATACCTAGCTGTGGAGGCGGCTGAAGAACTAGGGGTGAAGAGTATAGCGTTGTCGGGCGGTGTAGCCTACAACCAGCACATCACAACAACCATCAAAAAGATTGTTAACAAGACACAACACAGACTCTACACCAACGTACTAGTTCCACCAGGAGATGGGGGTCTATCCCTTGGGCAGGTTGCGGTTGCTTGCCACATCCAAGCATAGTGAGGTGGTGAGATAGTTTGTGTCTGGCTGTGCCTGGTAAGGTGTTAAGTAAGGAGGGTACACACGCTAAGGTCGATTTCGGTGGAGGTATAGTGCGTGATGTAAACATCTCGTTGGTTGATGTTGAAGTTGGGCAGTATGTGGTTGTGCACGCTGGATTCGCTATCCAAGTTATGAACGAAGAAGAGGCGAAAGAAACGCTTCGACTTTGGCAGGAAATATTCGAATTAGAGCAGGAGGGTGCTGGCGCGGTTGACGTTTAAGCTAGCAGACCAGCAGATCGCTAAACTGATTGTGAATAAGATCAGAGAACTGAACCTAAACCTTAGACTCATGCACGTCTGCGGCACCCACCAAGATACACTCGTCAAGAACGGCCTAGACACGCTCTTAGCGGAGTGTAATGTTGAGATGAGGCAAGGACCGGGGTGCCCGGTCTGCGTAACACCACCAAGAGAGTTTGAGGAAGCTAAGACTTTAGCCAGAAGAGGGTGTACCGTGGCTGTGTATGGTGATGTGTTAAGGGTTCCTGTGGAAGGAGGCTCGCTAGCAGACCTCAAAGCAGAGGGCTGTGACGTACGTGTGGTGTATGGTGTAGAGGATGCGCTTAAGATCGCTAAAGAAATCAGCAAGCCTCTGGTCTTTATGGCTATAGGCTTCGAAACAACCGCTCCAAGCACGGCTTCCGTGCTTCTTAACGACCCCCCTAGGAACTTTTATGTGCTCTGCTGCCACCGCTATGTGCCACCTGCACTAGACGCGCTTCTCGGGCTCGGTGAGATGAAGATCGACGGGCTAATAGAGCCGGGGCACGTAAGCACGATAATAGGTCTCAAACCCTATGAGCCCCTTTCTCAGAAGTATCATATACCTCAAGTCATCTCTGGGTTTGAGCCGCTGGATATGTTGGTTGCTGTGCTGATGATAGCAAGGCAAGTTAAGAAGGGTGAGGCGAAGGTTGAGAACGAGTATACTCGTGTGGTGAGATACGAGGGAAATACGAAGGCGCTGAAGATCTTGGGCGATGTCTTCGAGCCCTCAGACTCTGTTTGGCGTGGCTTAGGTCTGATAAGGGGCTCTGGTATGAAGATTAGGAGAAGATTTGAGGAGCACGATGCGCGGAAGGTATTTGAAGACGAGCTCAAGATTTTAGATTCAGTTGAGTTTAAGGAGCCGCCTGGGTGTAGGTGTAGCGAGGTTATTCGAGGCTTGATCTATCCCCAAGAGTGCGCTCTTTTCGGTAAAGCTTGCACACCAACCAGACCAGTCGGCCCCTGTATGGTTTCTATAGAGGGGTCTTGTAACATTGAGTATAAGTATGGTCGGTTGACCCTTAAGTTTGCTTCTAACAGATCCTAGGGACGGGGTCGCCGATTGGTGGTGGAATTATCCTCTTACCACCAACTTTAGTCTTTAACACCACTTCTCTGAAGCCGCTGGTTGCTTCGCCTATTATTTCAGCCTCCCTACCTTCGGGTGTTTCACGTAGAGCTGCTAGGACCTCTTCAGCCTTCTCCTTGACCACCCCTATTATCATCTTCCCCTCGTTCCCGACTTCATAGGGGTCTATTCCGAGCATATCACAAGCAGCCCTAACATTATCGTGTACAGGTATCTTCGCTTCATCAACCACAATACCTACACCAGACTTCTCACACCACTCATTTAGCGCGTTAGCCAATCCACCTCGAGTAGGGTCTTTTAGCGCAACCACCCCACCAACCTCAAGGATCTTAGCTACGACCTTGTTCAGAGGTTTTACGTCTGAGCATACATTTCCTTCGAAGCCGTAGCCCTCTCTGCTTGAGAGCACAGCCACCCCGTGATCGCCTACTGCGCCTGATAAGATGATCTTGTCGCCAGCCCTAAGGTTGGAGTCTAGGAGCCACCTTGAGTTGAAGGGTCGGTACCTCTTCACAACCTCGATGTTTCTGTCTAGAAGCGGGCTTCGCCTACCTATTCCCGAAGTGTTTATGACAAATTTATCTAATGCGCCTTTTTCAACAACCTTTGTGTCTCCAGCCACTATGTAGACACCAGCCTCTCTGCAGGTTTCAGCCATACTATCGACTATCTTGGCTAGGTCATCTATGGGGAAGCCCTCCTCTATTATGAAGCCTGCGGTGAGGGCTAGCGCCTCACCCCCAACCATACATATGTCGTTCACAGTTCCGGAGACAGCAAGCCTACCGATATCCCCACCTGGGAAGAAGAGGGGCTTAACGGTATGCGAGTCAGTTTTCAAAACTATATCATTGACAACAGCAGCATCGTCAAGCGCCTCAAGAGGCACCTCAACCCCGCTCCCACCCAGCTTCATCACAATAACGCTCTTTATTAGACTCTGCATCACAGAGCCTCCAGCACCGTGCGCCATCGTCACGATCTTAGCTGTGGACAAATTACCCCTCTCCATCAATTCTTGTCTAATACCATCCTTATAGCCTTGATTCTGCACTCAAGCCCCTCTTTGATCTCCACAGGCTCACCACACTTCGGGCAAGTCAGTGATACAGCCCAAAGCCCCAACTCATCGTCTGCGACTTTGCTTATGGGTCCTAGGTAGCCGCAGCTGCCGCACTTCACTGTCGGTTCCTGCTCTGTTATTATTAGCCGAGAACCCTTTAAGATCGTGTCCTTCTTTAGGAGGTTATAGCAGAAGGTTAGTTGCTCTTTGCTGAGGTGTGTGAGTCTACCAACCGCGAGATGCACGCTCTTAACCTGTTTCGCTCCTCTCTTCTCTGCTTCTCTTATGGCTACTCTCACGATTTCGTTTGCGACGGAAAGTTCGTGCAACCTTCTCCCTTTTCTATAGGCCTAAGGCTTTAGCGACCTCCGCAACTCCTTCGCCAGTCTTGCAGCTTGTTCTTATAACAGTAAGGTTCGGCTTTATGAGGTGGATATCCCGCTCGATCTTAGATGGGTCTACACCCATTATTGTTGAGAGGTCTATCTTGTTTATAACCGCTAGGTCTGCTCCAGCAAATATATAGGGGTGCTTAACCACCATATGCTCGCCCTCGCTAACACTTATCACCACTACGCGCTTCTCACACCCCAAGGGGAAGTCAGCCGGGCATATGAGGTTCCCAACATTCTCTATAAAGAGGATATCTATGCTGCTCAAATCTAATCTTGACAACGCTTTTTTGACGAGGTTCGCGTCGAGATGGCACTCCTTTCCCGTGTTTATCTGCAGAACCTTTACACCATGCCTACCTATCCTCTCAGCATCTATCGTAGTAGCAACATCCCCTCCTATAGCTGCGATTCTATACCTGCCTTTGAGCATCTGAACAAGCCCCTCTATGAGAGATGTCTTGCCTGAGCCGACGGAACCCATTATATCGAATGATCTAACGCCATACTTGCGAAGCGTTTCTGCGTTCTCTTCAGCGAGCTTCCTATTAGCCTCAAGAATATCCTCCTCCAGCTCAACATCAAAGACTTCGCCAAGCTCAGGTTTTATCACCGTGCTGCTGTCCAAATCGTCTCTACCTCGATCCTAAACCTCTCTATTTATATGTGGCTGCAAGGATGTATATCAGCTTTCCTAGTCTCAGATGCTAAGGATCAGATGCCAGCTCCACAGCGAGCACCGCAGCCTTGGGTATTGCCTTCTCAACCTCTTTGGACATCATAACAGAAACTTCATCAGGCAAATACTCGGCTACGCAAGCCACTATCGATATCTTCACACCCATCTCCTCCAATTTAGCAAGCATCTCCTTATTGGGGAAGCTGTGTGACGGCGATCTACCCTCCGCTGAAGGTATGTCGTTGAGGCTAAGAATCTTCACTTCACCCGCCCTACCTGTTTGGTGAAGAGCATCTACCAAGATGATCTTTTTGGGCTTCTTCTCATCTGAAAGTATGTCTAATAGAACTCTGGAGACACCCAAGCCAACATCTAAAACCTCTACGCTGTTTTCGTCTGTTAGGCGTTCCCTAACTATATATTCAGCGACTCTTGGTCCAAACCCATCGTCCCCTCTGAATATGTTTCCACAGCCCAAGATCAGTGACTTTGCTGCCATTAATGTAAAACGCGCTAGGATGTGGGATTTTACTGTTTCGATATTATCTATTATGTACGATTCTTTAGATAATATAATGAATATATAGTCTGGAATGGTTAATACTCTATTTACACCACAGATATATAGAATCACTACCAATAGTTTGTTGGAGGTAGGGATGTGTAAATACCTTTCCCTCAACCCTGAGGCGGAGAAAGCCTCAGGACGGAGGTGTGGTGTATAGATGCAGACATATGCCCAGACCGACATTCTAGATGCTGTGAGAAAAGTTATTGGTGATCAGAGACCTGAAGCCTGCTACCAATGTATGAAGTGTACAAGCGGCTGCCCCGCGGCCAAGGTGAGTGATTATAGACCCCATATGATGGTAATTTTGACCAAGGCGGGGCTGGCTGAAGAAGTTATGCGAAGCGGCATAATATGGGCGTGCTCCATGTGCCTAAAGTGTAAGGAATACTGTCCGCAAGATGTTGCACCATTTGATGTAGTAACAGCTCTTAAGAACGTGGCTATCTCGCGGGGGTATAAGCCGCCTGAGATGCTAGTAGGCATGGCGAATAATGTATTAGACTATGGTTACATAATGGATAAGCCTATGACGATAACCACAACCGAGTTCGAGGAGGTATCTAGAGATACATTGGGGCTTCCCAAACTCGTCCACCCGAAGGATGTGGAGAAGTTTAAGAAGCTCGTCTCGAGCTTCGGGTATAGGAGGTTAAGCTAGAAGATGAAGATGTATCTCTACTTAGGCTGCACAACGCCAACGAAGCAGTACGGTTACGAGCTCTCAGTTAGAGCGGTCTTCCCGAAGCTTGGGATTGAGCTGGTGGATATGCCTGATACGAACTGCTGCGGTACCCCGCTTATGGGCGTAAATAGGTTCTACAATGTATATGCCCCAGCTAGGCTGATGGCTATAGCCGAAGCAGGCGGATTAGATATAGTCGCACCTTGCAACGGATGCCATCTCGCTTTAAGTGAGGCAGCCTTCTTGTTGAGAGAAAGGAGGCATCTTCTTGAGCAGGTTAATGCTCTCCTTAAAGAAGAGGGTCTGAAGTACACTGGTAAAGCTAGGGTCTATCACCCTGTTGAAGCGCTTCATGATCTGGTTGGTGTTGAAAAGATCTCCTCAGCCATTGCATATAAACTTCCGCCACTTAAGTTCGCTTGCCACCCAGGTTGCCACCTCGTTCGCCCATCGCACATCGGTAGACCTGAGAAGAGGGATGGTAAGCTGAAGCTCGAGGCCTTGACCGAGGCTATCGGTCTGCAGACCAGAGACCATCCTGAGAAGTATGAGTGTTGTGGTGCAGCCATGATACCGTATTCGACCGATGCTGCGATCAAGACAGTTGCTATGAGAATAAAGCGGTTTGTGGAGGGAGGCTTCGATGGTGTTACAACCCTCTGCCCCTACTGCTTCGACATGATAGATGGGAAGCAAGATGCGGCCAAAACCATCACTGGTGATAGAAGCCTGTCTATACCAACCTTCTACTACACCCAGCTGCTCGGCTTGGCTATGGGTATAAGTGAAAGAGAGTTGGGGCTCAACTTGAATATGAGCCCAGTTGGAAGTGTGCTCGAAAAGTTGAGGAGGTGAAAAGTGGATGGCTGAAGAACCTAAGGTTGGAGTATACGTCTGCCACTGCGGCGTTAATATCGCTAGTGTTGTTAATGTCAAAGCGGTAGTGGAGCACGCTTCAACCCTACCTAATGTAGTGGTTGCAAAAGACTACCCATTTATGTGCTCAGATCCGGGGCAAAACATGATCATTGAAGACATCAAAGCAAAGGGTCTGAATAGGGTTGTTGTCGCCTCCTGCTCACCTAGAATGCATGAACCAACTTTTAGAAAGGCTTTGGAGCGCGCTGGTCTCAACCCATACTTACTTGAGATGGCGAATATTCGTGAACACTGCTCTTGGGTTCACGAAAAGCAGCCACAAGAGGCGACAGAGAAGGCTAAAGATCTGGTTGAGGCTGCGGTTGCGAAGGCACGTATGCTGAAGCCTCTGGAAACTGTGAGAATGCCTGCTGTCAAGAGAGCGTTGGTTATAGGTGGTGGTGTGGCTGGTATAAGGGCGGCGCTCGACATAGCGAATAGCGGCTTTGAAGTCTACCTTGTGGAGAAGAGGCCGAGTATAGGAGGCAATATGGCCAGGTTGGATAAGACCTTCCCGACCCTAGACTGCTCACAGTGTATATTGACACCCATGATGGTTGAGGCGGCGCAGCACCCGAACATAAAGCTCTTAACATATAGTGAAGTTCAGTCTATAGATGGCTCAGTAGGGAACTTCACCGTAAAGATCCTCAAGAAGCCGAGGTATGTTAACGAAGACCTATGCACAGGTTGCGGAATCTGTGAGCAGAAATGTCCTTACACAGTGCCAAGCGAATTTAACCTCGGATTAGGTAAGAGGAAGGTGATCTACTTCGAATTCCCGCAGGCTGTTCCTCTGAAGCCGGTCCTAGATAGGGATAACTGCGTCTACTTCAAGAAGGGCACCTGTAGAGCGTGTGAGAAGTTCTGCCCCGCCAAGGCAATAGACTACACTCAGCAGCCCAAAGAGATAACGATCAATGTGGGTGCGATCATCTTGGCGACCGGATATGCTCTGTATGATGTTAAGACGAGGATGCCTGAGTACAGATATGGGTTGAGTAAGAATGTGATAACGGGCTTAGAGCTAGAGCGGCTCACCTCAGCAACAGGCCCGACAAAAGGTGCCATATTAAGACCCGGCGACAAGAAGGAGCCTAAGAACGTGGCTATAATCTTATGCGTAGGTTCAAGAGATGAGAAGCACCTAGACTACTGCTGCAGATTCGGTTGTGTTGCTGGCATAAAGCACGCCTACTACATCGTAAGCCACATACCCGATGCTAAGGTAACAATATGCTACACCGACATAAGGGCATTCGGCAAAGGGTATGAAGACTTCTACGCGAGAATCAGAGCGTTGGATAACGTTCAGTTCATCAGAGGAAGACCTATGGAGATATTTGAAGACTCAAACGGCTCACTATACTTCGACGTCTTTGATCAGAACACAAATAGGCTCATAAGGCTTAACCCAGACCTCGTCGTGCTTGAGACGGGCGTTGTACCAGACCCCTCCTTCGAGCAGATAGCAACAGTCCTCAAATGCTCCAGAGGTCCAGATGGCTTCGCACTTGAACTACACCCGAAACTCAGACCGACAGAGACCTCGGTAGATGGCGTTTTTATAGCTGGTGTAGTGCAGGGTCCGAAGGATATCCCAGATACAGTGGCTCAGGCTGGTGCAGCAGCGGCTTCAGCTATAGCGCTGCTAGCTAGGGGTGAAGTTGAGAGTGTGCCTAATGTCGCCTCAGTCAATCAAGACCTATGTAGCGGCTGCGGCGTATGTGAACCCATATGCCCATACACAGCTATCGTACTCGAGGCTAGAAACGGCGGAAGGGTTGCTAAAGTCGAGGCTACCAAGTGCAAAGGCTGCGGAGCCTGCGCAGCAGCTTGCCCATCTGGTGCGATGACCCAGCTCGGCTTCGAAGACAAGCAGCTCATACCTCAGATCGAGGTGCTTGCAAGAGGGAGGTAGATGCGCATGGCAAGCAACTTCGAACCTAGAATCGTAGTATTTGCGTGCAACTGGTGCTCATACGCAGGCATGGATCTTGCTGGCACAAGCAGAATGCTCTACCCCGCCAACTTAAGGGTGGTTAGGTTGATGTGCTCAGGCAGGCTTGAGCCGGAACACATACTCTACGCCTTTAAGGCTGGGGCTGACGGTGTGCTTGTCACAGGCTGCCACCCAGGTGACTGCCACTACATCGCCGGTAACTACAAGACTAGGAAGAGGATTAGGCTGCTTGAGCAGCTTTTAGCCCAATTCGGGTTGGAGAAGGAGCGGCTTAGGCTGGAGTGGATTTCAGCATCAGAAGGAGAGTTATTCACGAAGGTCGCGAAGGAGTTCATTGAGAAGATAAGGGCGCTCGGTCCTAGTCCTCTGAAGCAGGAGAGGCTATTCGCCCCCCTGATTACTGCTCAAACGGCTAGTGGAGGTGGTGAGTGATGGCTAAACCTAAGGTTGCAATCGTCTTGGGTTCAACTTGCGCTGGATGCGACTACTCGCTACTCGATTTAGGACCTACTGTGCTCGATGTGCTGGCTAATGTCGAGATTGTTTATTGGCCCACTGGAGCAGACTTCAAGCTTAGCGACCTAGAATCTGTGCCAGATGGAAGTGTCGATCTAACCCTCTACGAGGGCGCTATAACCAATAGTGATAACGAGGAGCTAGCCAAGCTCGTTAGGAGAAAGTCAAAGGCGGTAGTAGCATATGGCTCCTGCGCCTGCTTCGGCGGCATACCAGGGTTGGCGAACGTATCTACAGCAGATGATATAATGAAGACCGCCTACGTCGAAACCTGGAGCACAGATAACAAGGCTGGTATATTACCGCAGCCTCTCTCAAAGGTGGATGGTAAGCACCTTGAGCTACCAGTCACCTACGACACCATAAGAGCACTGGACCAAGTTATACCCGTAGACTACTATATGCCAGGCTGCCCGCCTCCACTCTCGTACATAGAGCAAGCTTTGGTAGCGGCTCTCTCAGGTAAACTCCCTCCACGCGGTCACGTCTTCGCGTCTGAGCGCTCGCTTTGCGACGAATGCAAGAGGACTAAAGAGAAGAAGAACTTGACCGCTATCAAAAGGTTCCATGAGATCATACCTGACAACCAGAGGTGCTTGCTTGAACAGGGTATACTATGCATGGGGCCTGCTACAAGAGGAGGGTGTAAGGCTCCTTGTGTAGACAACAACATTCCATGCAGGGGCTGCATGGGTCCGACCCCAGAAGCCTTAGATCAAGGTGCGAAGATGCTCTCCGCCTTGGCATCCATAATAGCGCTAGATCAGGAGACGGGTGTCTCTGAGGATCGGTTGATTCCTCTGATTCAGCAAGTAAAGGATCCCTTGGGCACATTCTACAGGTTCGGGTTGCCTAAATCGATGTTTAGGAGGGTTATTCCGAGGAGGTGATGAAGATGGAGAAGAAGGATAGGGTTGTAACCATACAGCCGATAACGAGATTGGAGGGGCATGGGAAGATCAGCATATTCCTCGACGATAAAGGTGACGTAGAGGACGCATACTATCAGGTTGTAGAGTTCAGAGGATTCGAAAGATTCTGCCAAGGTAGACCAGTAGAGGAGCTACCCCTAATAACACCTAGGATCTGCGGAGTATGCCCATGGGCACACCACATGGCTTCAGCAAAAGCTGTTGATGCGGTATACCATGTTGAACCCCCGCCTGCGGGTAGGAAGCTACGCGAACTAGCGTACAACGCATTCTACGTCCACGACCACGGAGCCGTCTTCTACGCACTCTCAGCTCCAGACTTCGTAGTAGGACCTACTGCGCCTCGCGCTGAGCGTAATGTGCTAGGTATCATGGCGAAGGTGGGCAAGGATCTTGTGAAGAACATTCTTGCAGCTAGGCTTGAGGCTACGCGTATATTGGAAACCTTAGGTGGAAGGGCTGTGCACCCCTCAATGACCGTGCCTGGTGGTGTTGGTAAGCCGATAACCGAAGAACAAAGGAAAGAGCTTGAGCAGCGTGCTGCCAAGATGGTTGAGCTAGCAAAGTTAACGCTGAAGATCCTTGATGACGTGGTTCTCAAAAACAAGGAGTATGTGAATCTAATCACAGGCGACATATACCTTCACAAAACCTACTACATGGGGCTAGTAGATGAGAAAGGTAAGGCCAATTTCTACGATGGTAAGCTGAGGGTGATGGCGCCAGACGGCAAGATCGTAGCAGAGTTTAAGCCAAGCGAATACCTCAACTACGTCGCCGAACACGTGGAGCCTTGGTCATATTTGAAGTTTCCCTACTTTAAGCCAGTGGGCTGGAAGGGCTTCACAGACGGAGCGGATAGTGGTGTCTACCGAGTAGGACCCCTAGCTAGACTTAACGTCTGCAACGGCTTCACGACACCTTTAGCGCAAGAAGCGTATGAGAAGTTCGTATCCGTATTGGGGAAGCCTGCGCACGCAACACTAGGTTACCACTGGGCAAGAGTGATAGAGATTATGGCAGCGGCTGAGGCGGCGCTAGAGCTGGCGAAAGATCATGAGATCGTTAGCAAGGAGGTCAGAAGGGTTCCAACAGCGACCCCGGACGAAGGTGTTGGTGTTGTTGAGGCTCCTAGGGGTGTATTGATACATCACTACAAGACGGATAGCGAAGGTCTGGTTGAGAAGCTCAACCTAATAGTAGCGACTGTGAATAACAACGCGGGTATAAACCTCTCAGTTAAGAAGGCAGCTCAAAGCCTCATAAAGAATTGGCAGGTTAACGATGGGTTACTTAATATGGTTGAGATGGCCTTCAGAGCGTATGACCCCTGCTTAGCCTGCGGTACACACGCATTACTAGGGCAGATGCCTCTGGAAGTCAACATCTACGATAGCAAGAAGCGGCTCTACAAGAGGATCGCAAGAGGCTAAGCGGGGGGTTCTCTCTTTTTTTGAAACCTACTGTTTCCCACTTTCTTCAACTTTGGTTATGTCAGTATATACCAGATATGTTAACAAGGTGAGTTAAGGTATGTTCGATCCTGTTACTATAGCTGCAGCATTCTTCGCAGCAGGCGTAATCGCCTTCATCATAGGCGCCCTACTTAACCTACGGCTATGGTTGCTCGGCTCAGAAAGCATACCCCATACGATAACAATGGTCATTAAAACGATCTTTAGCAGACAACTGCTAACTATAATCCGCACATTTATAGTAAACATCTTCGGACAGAAGCGCCTCTACACAGTAGATCGGCTCAGAGGGTTAGAGAAGGCTTCTTTTGTAACCTTCTATGTGCTGCTGATCCTCATCAACCACATACTCGCTGATATAGTTGCAGGAGTCTCTACAGTGGAAGCTTTCCTTAACGAGTTCTTCAGATCACCCTTCTTCCCAGCATACATATTCGAAGAAGTTAAAGATCTGCAAACGCCTCTTTGGTCTGCTTACTTTTTTATCGACAACTTGAGTATGGCTATGGTCCTCTTCTTCGCTGAGCTTCTTGCTGTGCATCGGCGCTTCTTTAAGAAGCACTTTGAAGCAGCTACGCGAGAAGACGCCGTCCTCCTATTCCTACCTGTGATCTGGTTCATATTCAGATATATAGCCGAAGCCGTTACCATAGTGAAGTACGGCAGCCCGCCTGGGAGCCAGTTTATGTTTGTTGCTTATGCTATTTCTCTCCTCCTAGCACCTTTGAGTGAAGCCCAGCTCTCTCTACTCTACTCCATCCTATGGCCTACCGCAGGCTTCTTCCTAGGTCTATTCTTCGGCATCATACCCTACACCGGTAGGCTTTGGCACGCCTTCGCCGCGCCTCTAACCATGCTTGTCAACTCAGTGGGAGGTGAGCGTAGATGAAAGACTCTAGGAAGCGTCTGCCGCTTACCGTTAAACAGCTAATAGAATTGGATGGCTGCACACGATGTGAGATCTGCAAAGACGAATGCACAGTCTACAGAATTGCGAAGCAAGATCCCTCAGTAAACTTCCCCCAGAGCTACGCAGCGCTTATACGGGGCTTCAGACAGATTCTAAGGAAGCAACACGGCTTAGGAGCTAAGATCTTTGGATCAAATCTGCCGAGGGAGCGTCTTAACTCTTATATCGAGGGGCTCTTTAGATGCACAACCTGCGGTAGATGCCGCACCTTCTGCCCAATAGGTATCGATACTAGATCTCTCGGCATAGCGATTCGAGAGTACTTTGTGCAACAGAATCTATACCCGAAGAACTTCGATCTTATGAAGGAGGGGTTGAAGAGCAACTACAACGTCTTTAACCTACCCTACAGTGAGCGAACCTTCTGGGGTGACTATGCGCCTACACAGGTAAACTTCTTGGGCCAAGTTGAGCAAACCGAATGTGAAGCGGTTTATTTCGTGGGATGCATGACCTCATACTCCCCAACCATACAAGATATAGCTGTTGCTACAGCCACACTCTTAGACAAGATGAGTCTAAAGTACATCTGCTTGGGGAGTGAAGAGTGGTGCTGCGGCTACCCCCTCATACTCGCTGGTATGCGGAGGGAACTCGATTGGCTTAAAGAACATAACATTGAGCGAGTGAAGGCTTTGAACCCCAAGATCATAACATTCTCCTGCCCATCTTGCTACCATACCTGGGTGCACGAATACGCGCCTCACCTACCCGGTGTTAAGATGCTCCATAGTTCACAGCTACTCTACGAGATGATCAAAGAAGGTAGGGTCAAGCCGAAGCCGCTTGAAATGAAGGTAACCTACCACGACCCCTGCGATCTAGGGCGCAACTCAGGCGTCTATAATGAGCCGCGTGAAGTTATTAACAGCATCCCGAAGCTGACGTTCAAGGATATGCCTAATAGCAGAGACAAATCTTGGTGCTGCGGTGGAGGCGGAGACGTAGAGATGGTTGACGAAAACCTACCCTATAAGCTAGCCAAGACCGTGTTGGACGAAGCTGAGGGAACTGGTGCTGAAGCGTTAATCACAGCTTGTGGGCAGTGTAAACGCATCTTCCTGAAGGCGGTGCCGAAGCACGGGAAGAGTCTCAAAGTTATGGACATAAATGAGCTGGTGCTACGGTCAATCGAGTAAAAATATGGGGTGCCGTAGGGCACCTCTGCTTCCTACTTTTTTATAATCTTAGGTATCTCCTCTTTAAGCCACTCGTTGAGCACATTCAAGTCGCTTATTAGATTTTTGAGCTCCTCGTTAAGCTTCGATGGCTTAAGCACCGCAACCCACCCTTCGCCGTAAGGATCTGAGTTGAGAAGCTTGGGTTCTGTCTTGAGCCTCTCGTTGGTTTCAACGATCGTGCCTGAAACGGGTGATTTTAGTGGACCTACCCACTTACCCGTCTCCATTGTGCCGAGGGGCTTACCTGCTTCGACAACTCTTCCTTTTGGCATAAGCCTCACGAAGACGATAGGTCCTGCTGCTTGCTGCGCTAGGTCTGTGATGCCTACCCTAACGTTCTCCCCCTCTATTTTAAGCCAAAGATGATCCTTTGAGTAGTGAAGCCCTTCAGGGAACTCATATTTTTCGTGCAGCTTAACCATGAGCCATCTCCACACTTGTTTGTCAATGTATGATAAAAGCCTTACCCTACGCTCGATTTATTTTAAAAAAAGTTTTTATTTCGCCCCTCGCTCCTACAGCATATATGGAGAGGGCTAATCCTGAGGTTGTCACATATACTCTAAGGGCTGACTGGGATGAGCAGAGTGGTGCTGAAATTACCACGAGGGGCATAACAATTAAAGTAGATCTCCCTCCTGAGTTCGGTGGCCTAGGGCGTCATCTAGCCCCCGATGAGCTCTTTCTGGGCGCGATAGCTGGCTGCCTAATGATAACCTTCCTTCACTTCAGAAAGACGAATAGATTGAAGCTGCGTCTCCTCCAGTGCACGATAAGCAGTAGACGTGTTCAGACTGGGCAAGGTTATCGCCTCCAGGATATTCGCGCTACTCTGCGTATAAGGGTGGATAAAGATCAGGTGGAGGTGGGGAGGAAGTGCATAGAGTTGGCACGAAACTACTGCCCTCTCCTAGCGGATCTAAGCTCACCACTAAAGATCGATGTAGAGGGTGAGATTGAAGTAGCTAGCTAGGTTAACTCAGCTTGGATGGCTAAAAGTTCTAGTATATCTAAGACCTCTATACCGCTTTTGACCTTCCTAGCAGCATCCGAAAGCGCTATTTTACAATCAGGGCAAGCTGAAACTACTACATCTGCCCCCACTAAACCAGCTTGCAAGAGTCTCCGCCCAGCAGCCTCGAGTCTAGCAGCTGGATCAACGACCTCTATGATGTCACCAACACCAGCACCACAGCATCTCGTTTCAACACCTTGCTCAGGGAACTCCAGAACCTTATTGGCGATTTTTCTCAATATCTGCCTAGGTTCCTTGAACACCCTTAATGCTCTAGAGAGTTGGCAAGGATCATGGTAAATAATCTTCACATCGCTCTTTTTAACATCACTCAAAGCGCCTTGCCCTACTCTTTCAGCTAGAACCTCAACGAGGTGATACACCTTAAAGGTTGGTTGGCGCCTAATAAGCGAAGGGTAATAGTTTTTCAGCGTGTTGACGCAGGAGGGGCAGCTTGAAACAACACATTTAACACCAAGTGACTCTATAAACTCAACGTTATGCTTAGCATGCTCTTCAGCCTCCTCCCAAGCGCCTATGGCTAAAAGAGGGGCTCCACAGCACCATTCATCCGCACCTAAGACCGCCCAATCTTCGCCTACCCTGTTTAAGACCAAGGATGCTGCATACGCTATATCCTGCCCTTGTGATCTATAAGAGGGTGTGCAGCCAACGAAGTATAGTGTATCCGCCGCCTTATTTATGCGAATCTTTGTAAGCCCTACGTAGTCTATCCACATACTTCTTGCCTGCGCGTCAGCACCGAAAGAGTTTCGGCTCTCCCTTATTGAGTTGCGTAGCTTTAGAAGCGGTTCAGGCATCAACCCTTTCTCCGCAAGAATTCTTCTAAGCCTATAAGAGCTCGCCACTATGTCCAAATGATAACTGCAGCTTGAGCATCTACCGCACAACCCGCATCTATAAGTATCCTCTAACACCCTCATCTTACGAGCTACATCTGCTGTGCTATGTCGATTAGCTTCTATCAGCAACCCTTCTGCTATAATGCTTGGCAGAGGGCGTAGCCCCCCCTCACTCTCTACTGCGCAAAAGCTGATGCAAGATTTACAGTTCAAGCAAGCCTTAAGGAGACCAGTCTCTTCTTCATCAACATCTATCAAACTAGTCATCTACTCCCTTTACTAACAGATTCGCGCAGAGAAGTTTCTTCGCTTCTAACACCGCTTTCAATGGTTATGTAGCTCCCTGACTCCTCTGTTCCTCTGTTTATCGCTATCTCTGCAATGGATTTCATATCAAGTATGCTGCACTTCAGCTCAGCGATCACGTTTAGCAGCGCCGCTTTAACGATTTCATCGGCTATGGCGCTGGTCATGTTAACAACCATCGCATCTATATCCTCAGCCTTCTCAATAACTTCATCTATGATGCTGTTTGCCTTTTCTATATCTCGCACAAGCAAAGCTTCTATCGTATCCGTCTGAGTTTGTAGGACATATCTACCTAAATCCATAACTTTACTTAAAGTCTCTTTGTCTGGTTTGACGCCGTGTTCTATCATCTTCATAACCCATTTACAAATACTCTCATTATGCCTAATCAACGTCTTGAGAATCCTGACTACCGCTCTGTTCCCGACAAGCCAGAGATAAGACTTTACACCCAAACTTTCAGATACGGATTTGTCGCTTACAGCAGTGAGAAGCTGCCTTATTATCAGCCAATAGATCTTGTCGCATTCACCTCCAGTAAACAAAACATTCTCTAAAAGGCTCTTATCCCACTCATTGAGGGCGCGCACGATGTTATCGAGCATAGAGTAGGTTAGTAGATGCAGCCTTCTTATTGAATTATCAAGTGAAGGCTTACTAGGGTCAGCGAGGCTTTGAAGCAACACTATGTTCTCTGTCTGCTCGACAATGTGCAGACCGACGAGCTTCTGTAAAACCTTATTTACTTCAATCATCTGCTCGGGTTTAAAGCCTCGCCGAGACTGTAACCAAATCAGTTCGTGCCCCACGTTATAAGCTCCTATAATCAATCTGTCGAGAAGACTCTTGCATCTGATAGAGTCTACATTTATTACACAGACTTTCGGTGCAGTGTAGAACTTCTCTTTTAGCTTAGATATTCTCAGCGCGTTCTCTTCCCCCTCTTCGGCCAAAACATAATCTCCTTTCTTCAGCTTCACCGCTTCGACCCACTCTTTCGGCAGCGTCACCGCTAGTGTCGATCTTCCCAGTTTCACAACCCTTCGCATCTGAGGCTTCATACAGAAGGGTTATTGCTTATCTGCCTTATATTGTTTATGCCAACTTAACCTGTATTAATATCATCACGGAGAACTCTATATAGAGTCGTGACTAACTTTAAGGTGGTGATGTGGATGGCTAAAAGAAGTAAGCTCGAGGAGATTGTGGGTAAAGTGGTGGTCTCGCCGGATGAGATCTGGGCGAAGGTAGAAGGGAACCCATCAGCTCTGTCAGTCAGAGTAGGCATCACAGACAAACTCCAAAGAGAGGTGGGTAACATAGAGTTCGTTAGAGTTCTACCAAAAGGCAGATATGTGGGTAGAGGCTACCCCTTCGGATCCATCGAATCAGGGAGGCGCATAGTCCTACTTAGGGCACCGATCTCTGGCTCAATCCAAGAAGTGAATGAAGAGTTAAGAGCTGACCCCACGCTTCTGAACAAAGACCCAACCGGAAGAGGATGGGTTGCCGTCTTTAGACCATTAAACCTCGAAGAGGAAATAGAGCAGCTAGCGAAGTAAAGAGATGGCGCATTATAAGTGCGCTTCACCTTCTATTTATTTTCTTTATCATAATATAGACTAATTGGTATCGACATATAAAGAGAGCTACACAACTAGAGATTAGAGGATGAACATAAAACAAGAACTCTTAACCATTTTAGGTGAGCAGAACGTTTCAGACCTACACGCAGAGAGGAAGGTTTACAGCCACGACCTCGCACCACTACCAAGCGAAGTTTCTTGGCTCTTTAAAAGCACCCCAGATCTAGTCGCTAAACCGAGAACGAAGGAGCAAGTGTCAGAGGTCTTAAAGATCGCTAACAAGTATAGGATACCTGTTACCCCACGTGGTGCGGCTACCTGGGGCTATGGTGGTGCGGTGCCGACTAAAGGCGGGATACTCTTGGATCTAACCGGCTTGGATCGTATACTTGAGTTTGATAGGAAGAGTGGCCTGCTCAAGGTAGAGTGTGGTGTAGTGTGGCAGAGTCTAATCAATCTGCTAGAGGGTAGCGACTGGCGTCTACCAGTCTGCCCTTCAAGCTCCCCAAGCTCTACAGTCGGAGGCTGGGCTGCTACTGGTGGTCTCGGCTACGGCTCGCTTAAGTATGGCAGGTTTGTCGATAATGTAGTTCAAGCTACTGTTGCCCTGCCTTCTGGTGAGATAGTAACCATAGATAAGATGTCGACACCCTTAACATTAGAACAAGCGTTTTCTTCAGAAGGCGTGCTCTGCATCTTCTTAGACCTGACGCTAAGGCTTGCACCCAAGCTAGAGATGGAAGAGCCCTTCTTAGCCTACTTCTACCAGCTCCAAGGCGCACTTAAGGCTGCCAACCGCATCTTACAGTTAACGAAGCCCGACACATTGGTTCTAAGAGCATTTGGTTTCTTAAAAGCTAGACGTGATAAGGCTATTAAATCGATAGAAGACGCTGAATCAGGCGCAATTCTATTCGGTCTCTACAACGGCTCTAAGGCCGAAGTTGAAGGTTGGATGAAGGCTTTCCGCGATGTGGCTCTTGAATTCGGTGGTAATGTTAGACCAAGTAGAGAAGCTTGGGATGAATGGAATGAGCGCTTCTACCCGCTGAGAATAAAGAAGTGGGGTCCGACCGTCTTGACGTCAGACGTTCTGATTCCAGTTAGGGCGCTGCATGACATGATCCTTTACTCCTGGAAGCTGGGTAAAGAATCTGGGATGGATGTGGAGCTAGAGGCGATATTTACCTCACCCGAGCACGTACTCTACTTCCCACTTTTCCTTAGTGACGAGAGGAAGCCTCTAAAATATCTTACACACACCGCTATCACCAAAAAGCTGATAGATGAAGCGGTAAAGCACGGAGGTCGCTCATACGGCTACGGTATCTGGAACTCCTTCCACCTAAAAAAGTCTGAACCAGAGCGGAAGAAAGAACTAATCGAGCTTAAGAAGCGGCTAGATCCGAACAACATCCTTAACCCTGGAAAAACATTTGAAGCTAGGTCTAAGTTCGGCTTAGCTCTACCTGCCCCACTTTATTCACTATTCTTGGATACGTTATGGGTTTTTGGGAAGGTGTTGTAGTATGAGCCTGTTTAAGCTACCATCTCTACAGAAGATAGATATCTTTGCTTGCGCACAGTGCGGCTACTGTGTCAAAAAATGCCCAATATACAATGCGGTTAACTGGGAATCCTACTCACCAAGAGGCAGACTCTATCTTCTGAAGCAGCTTCAAGAAGAAAACAAATCCTTCATAGGTAAGCTGTTCGCCAGAGATAAAATCGATATTAAAGAGGTCGTGCAGAGGATCTACGACTGCGCGATCTGTGGAAGATGCGAAGAGGCTTGCCACCTGGAACTAAACCTACCGACCCTATGGGCAAAAGCAAGAGAAGCTTTCTTCTCACTAGGCGTAGCGCCAGAGCTCCTATCCCAAGTAGAAACCACGATACTCAGTAGAAAGAACGTCTTCGGAATGGATGCTGAATCTAGAGGAGACTGGGTCATATACACGGGTGTGGATGCTCCTGTAAAGAAGGAGGCTGATATAGCCTACTTCGTCGGATGTGTTACATCATACTCTGGTAGGGTGCAGAGTGTGGCGCAGGCTATCGCAAGCATATTGAATCACGTAGGCGCTAACTGGACTCTGCTGGATGGGGAATGGTGCTGCGGCCACCCGCTCTACGTGAGCGGTGCAGTTTCAAAATATAGGGAGTTGGCTGAGCATAATGTAAAGGCTATCGAATCTACAGGCGCCAAGATCGTTGTTACTGGCTGCCCAGGCTGTAGACTCGCTTTAGCTGAGGAATACCCAGCAATATTAGGATATGAACCAGACTTCGAGGTGTTGCACTTCACTCAGCTGTTAGATAGATGGATAGCGGAGGGAAAGATCAAAGTTGAGAAGAGCGAAGACCCTGTAACCTACCACGACCCTTGTGAACTAGCTAGATTAGGCGGTGTGATTGAACAACCTCGGCGCGTTATCTCAGCTCTCACCGATAGATTTATCGAGCCGATGGAGCGTGGTAAAGACGGTGTCTGCTGCGGGTCTGGTGGTATGCTCAAGGCTACCAACCCCACCTTGTCAGCCACGTTGGCTGAAATGCGGCTCAACTCTCTTCTAAACACAGGTGTGAATACGGTACTTTCAGCCTGCCCAACGTGTGATCAATCTCTTGCTGAAGCTGGTGTTAAGGCGCAGAAGAATATTAGAGTCGTGGACCTTACGCAACTGCTAGCGGAACGGCTTGGACTCATGTAGACATCTACCGTAATCTCTTTAAGAGGGTATAAACTGGAGAAAGGTAGAATTGGAGTCCCCCCGGTATGTTCGCACAAGCCTAGCTGGCGCTATGACATTAGGCTTCGTCCCCGGCAGATTTTATAGAGACGCCAAATCCTACTGCCTGAATCTCCTATTAACCTACAGAGACGGATGTGTTGGTAGATGTGCTTACTGCGGGCTTTCACGCACCCGTCTACCAGATACTCCCTGGTCTGAACGAAGCTTCATCAGAGTCGATTGGCCTGCTGTTAGGCTTGACGATGTTGTCGAAAGGTTGGCTAATGGCACTTGTCCACATGTGGAGCGGGTCTGCATCTCCATGGTAACCAATGGTAGGGCTCGCGCAGATACAATAACTGTCGTTGAGAGGATTAGAAAGGTCTTCGACCAGATTTCGGTTCTGATAACGCCTACAATTGTAGATAAAGCGTGGTTGAAGGAGGCTCGTGATGCTGGTGCTGATATGGTTGGTGTCGCAGTCGACGCCGCTACACCAAACCTCTTTGATGCGTTAAGAGGTAGGGGAGTAGGGGGTCCCCATAGGTGGGAACGTTACTGGAGCATCTTGAGGGATGCTGTGGGCGTCTTTGGAAAGTATAATGCTGGCGTGCATCTGATCGTAGGGTTAGGTGAGCGTGAATACGACATGGTTAACGCGATTCAACGCGCCTATGATCTCGGAGCGCTAACGCACCTCTTCTCATTCTTCCCAGAGGAAAAGTCACCTATGGAGAGCTACCCGCAGCCTCCGATAGGTCAGTATCGGAGAATACAACTCGCCAGATACTTGATCAACAAAGGTTTGGCTAGGGCTGAGCGTATGAGGTTTGACGAGAGGGGTAGGATAGTTGACTTCGGCGTGGAAGAAGCTACTTTAAAGGAGAGCATCGAAAGCGGCACACCTTTCATGACATCTGGGTGCAGAAGCAAGAATCGAGAAGGTGCTTGCAACAGACCCTATTCAAACTCAACCCCCTATCAGGCGCTAATAGGTGAGATAAGAAACTACCCCTTCCAACCTACGCCTGATGATATTAAGATTATAAAGATGCAGCTGTGGGACTACTCAGACGTCCCGGTTAAACGTTGGATCGAAGCTCCTGAGTTGGTGGATGAAGTGCAGTAATGGATATAGTAGATACTTGTTTTCAGCGGCCCTTCGCCTCCCTAAAAAATTTGTTCAGCAAAGCAGAGCAGATCTTTAAGCAGAACTTCGGTAACAGACTCTTCCTTTACGCCCCGGGTATGGTAAATTACGAGACAAGCTACTGCAAGAGCAGCCCCCTATCTTTTCCAGCGATATCAATTACCGGTAGGTGGTGCTATCTCAATTGTGAGCACTGTGGAGGCAAGCTTCTTGAAAGCATGTTTCCTGCCAGCTCCCCTGATCAACTTTACCATCTTATGAGGAAGCTTATTGAAAAGGGTGCTAAGGGTTTCCTAGTAAGCGGTGGCTCCAATAAAGAGGGGTATGTGCCGCTTGAACCCTTTCTACCGATGGTGGCTAAGATCAAGCGTGAATTCACTGTTGAGGTGGTCGTCCACTGCGGCTTAGCCCCACCCCCTCTGGTGGATGCGTTAGCAGAGGCCGGGATAGATGGGGTGCTGGTTGATGTGATAGGCTCAGACCTAACTTTAAAACAGGTATGCCACCTTGAGCAGCGGGTTGAGGTCTTTGAAGACCTTCTGAAGAGGCTTTCGGCCCACTCTTTACCAGTAGTTCCGCATATCGTAGTAGGTATGCATTACGGCAAGATCTTGGGGGAGAAAGCGGCTTTAGAGATTATTTCGAGGTTTCAGCCTGCGGCGGTTGTTATAGTAGCCTTGATGCCCTTAGAGGGAACGGGCATGATGTACGCAACACCAGCGTCGCCAGGAGACATTGGTAGGGTTATGCTGGCTGCTAGGCTCCTCTTGCCCAGCACACCAATTGTGCTAGGCTGCGCCAGACCAAGGGGTGATTCGAGAGTGTCAACAGACGCTTTGGCTGTGAGGTGTGGTGTTAATGGTGTAACATACCCTAGTGATGCACTATTCACTATATGTAAGCGTAAAGGCATTAATCTAATCTTCTCAGAGAAGTGCTGCGGTCTGATCTGGAAAGATATATCTAAGCATGAGGGTAAGGTAGGTGTCTGCTTATGAGAGCAACGTGGAGGCTCTTGGACACAGGTCTAAGAACAGCCGCTGAAAACATGGCTTTAGACGACATAATTCTTGACTGTAGAAGTAGGGATCTGGTTCCAGACACGTTAAGGTTCCTTAGATTCAGCCCCCCAGCTGTCCTCATAGGTTACCACCAAGACGCTCAGCACGAAGTCAGATTTGAATACGTTAGGGCTCACGGGATAGATGTGAATAGGAGAATAACGGGCGGAGGCGCCATCTACTTCGATGAGAACACCATCGGCTGGGAGGTCATAGCCTCAAAGGATTCGATAAATAGTTGCGGAGGGGGTGAGGGACTCTTTGAATGGATGTGTAGAGCGCCGATACTAGCTTTAAGGAAACTCGGCTTGAATGCGAAGTTCAGACCAAAGAACGATATAGAAGTTGAGGGGCGGAAGATCTCCGGGACAGGAGGGACTGAGCGCGGAGGCGCTTTCCTCTTTCAAGGCACCTTACTAACCGACTTTGACATAGAATCGATGATCAAGTCACTCAAGATCCCGATCGTTAAGCTGAAGGATAAGGAGATAAAATCGGCGAAGCAGAGGGTAACTTGCATAAAGTGGGAGATCGGCTACACACCGCCCTACGAAGAACTTAAGCGTCTTCTAGTGGAAAGCTTTTCGGAAGTTCTAGGCGTAGATTTTAAGGAGGAGGGGTTGAGTGAAGAAGAGCAGCACCTACTCCAAGAGAAGCTTCCTTACTTTCAGTCAGAGGATTGGCTCTACCTAGACCGTAGAGCACCTGAAGAAGCGGGTTTGCTTAGGGCTGTGGATAAGGCTGAAGGCGGGTTGGTTGAAGTAGCGTTGACCATAGATAAGAGGGCTAAGGTGATCAAATCTATACTCATCATAGGGGATTTCTTCGCATCACCCATGAAGGGTATACTGGATCTTGAGGCAGCGCTTAAATTCACGAGCTATGAGAAAGAAGAGCTCGAAAGAAATGTTAAAAGGGTGTTCAGGGAAAAGGGCTTAGAGATAATCGGTATAGAGCCTGACTTCATAGTCAATTTAATAACACAAGCTGTAAATAAGACAAGCTTGGAGAGCCTCGGCTTAACCCTAGACGAAACAAACTATATACACGCAGTCAACTTAGATTCAACACCTTTGCTGAATCAAAAATGGGGTTACCTGCTGCTTCCCTACTGCTCAAAACTTGTAAACTGCCCATACCGCAAAGAGGAGGGGTGTGTTCAGTGCGGTTTGTGTAGTGTAGGTGAAGCATACAATCTTGGGTTAGAAGCTGGTTTGACCGTTAAAACGATCCAAAGCTTTGAGCACTTGATGGATGTGTTGAAGGAGATTAAGCAGAAGGGCTTAGCCTACATAGGTTGCTGCTGCGAAGCATTCTTCACAAAACACCTAGAAGAGCTGAGGGATGCTGGTGTCCCAGCGCTACTCTTGGACATAGACGACAAAACCTGCTACGAGCTAGGTAAGGAGGACAAAGCCTACATAGGATCATTCGAGGGTCAGACAACCCTCAAACTCCCCATACTCACAAAGATACTAAACACGTTAAAGTGCAGATCACATTGAACTCTGGATATGATGTGCTTGTAGTAGGTGCAGGACCAGCGGGCTCAGCAGCAGCAATAAAGTGCGCCGAAGAGGGTTTAAGCACACTTTTGATCGATAGAGCCGCTTTAGGTAGGCATAAGCCTTGTGCAGGAATCCTCCCAACCGTAGCAACATATGTGCTGGACGAGCTCGGTTTAGAATTATCCTCGACTGTGCTTAGTGAACCAAGCGAGCTTGGCATATTCTACGTTCCGCCTAGCGGTAGAGCGAGCGGAGGGGAGCTAAAGAACTACCGCGTATTTAACTTGGAGAGAGACTTTTTCGACAGATGGCTTATGGAGAAGGCTGTAGAAGCTGGTGCTCATCTGCAAATAGAAACGACCCCACTAACCCTCAACCAAAGAGAGCACGTAGAAGCGGCATTAAAAACTGGGAATAGCGTCTCAAAAGTAAAAGTAGGCTACGTTATAGGCGCTGACGGAGCACACTCTACCGTTAGAAGATACCTAGAAGGTGAACATAAGCAGCAGACTGTACTAACAGTTATGCAAGAGTATTGGGAGGGTGGGGGTGAATTCGGAAACTACTTCTACACAATTCTAAACACAAAGATAACCCCAACCTACGGCTACCTACTAAAGAAGAGGGGCAACCTAATAGTTGGTACTGGCTCCACAGAGCCGAAGCAAGCCGTTACGAGCCTAAGATCCCTGAAAGATTGGCTAGGTAAAGAGTTTGACTTCAAACCTATTGTGCTCAAGAAGAGGGAGGTCGGTTTCTTACCCTATGGTGACTGCTATCTGGGCTGTGGAAAGATACTACTTGTAGGCGACGCAGCTGGGTTATGTAACAGATTCTCTGGCGAAGGGATAAGATTCGCTTTAGAAAGCGGGATAGCGGCAGCAGAAGCTATTAAGAAGGCGGAAAATGGCGATATGGCCGCGTTAGAAGTTTATAGGAAGCAGATGCAGCCGCTATTAGATTTCGTTAAAGGGACAATATCCCTCCATAGCAAAGATGATTCGTGGAAAGAAGAATTTGTCCTAGCGGAGCTAAAGCGCTCTAACCTATGGTAAATGATAGTGTTTGTTTCTTTGAGCATCTAAAAGATCTTATGCGCACTGAAGCCCATTCACCCTTAGATGCGGACCGCCCTCTGACACTCTACACCCCTTCTCCAAGTTAGGTCTGAGCTGTATTACTCTACCAACAGCATCGATGCGCTTCAAGATGGTTACGATATCACCCCTCAACCTAATCTGCTTAAGAGGGGTCTTCAACTCCTTATTTTCAACCATATATGCTATTTCAGGTGTGAGTTCAAAGGTTCCTTCAGAGAGGTCAACATCACACCTAACAACGCCCTCAACATAGATGCCGCTACGCATATCTTGAATCATCTCATCCACCTTCCAATCCGAAGACTTAAAGTAGACGTTGCTCATCACTGGTGTCGGTGTAGTTCTCTCACCTCTCGCATTACCGGCTTCACGCCCATCCGATGCTGTTAACCGCGTGTGAAGCGCATTCACTTCGCCTCTGGAGAGGAGGACCTTCCTCCTACCCCTCACACCCTCTGAATCCCAGGTGAATGAGCCGTAGCCGCTTGGCAAGAACGGGTCATCTACAACAGCAACGTCCTCAGCGAGGTCAAGCCCAGCAAACTTCTTCACCCAACCCCCTCCCTCAAGAAGATGCGCTACCTCGTGAGCTAAGGCTCCTGCTGCCTCGCAATCCAACACGACCTTAAAGTGTTTACCTCTCTCCAGAGGCGGTAGCAGCGATGCTTGGAGCTGGTTTACAGCCCTGCGCGCAAGCTTATCAACGATCATCCCCCAGTCTCTTCGCTTTAAAACTTCAAGGCCACCTAGCCCACCAACTACACAACTCGCATAACCTACTCTAAACCACCTTGCAGCAAGGTAGATGACTAGATCAGTCAAAGACCATTCCTCGCAGACCTCAGTCCCCTCAGAAGTGACTAAACTACTATGAACTTCGGCATGAGAGAGTATCAGCTCCGAGCGGGCATAAAGAGAGCCAAGGCGCTCCCTTAACCTAGCAGAAATATCTTTAAGAAACACAGAAGCCTCGCTTTCATCAAACATTTCAGAAGCGACGTGCCGCTTATACCCGACCTCAACCTCTACTGGAGCCAAACTAACTGGCTTAGCCTGTAGCCGCGCAAGCTTCTCAGTCTTCAACATAACTGACCTGATCTCTTCACTATCAATCTTCGAGGACGAGGCTACACCGTAACCGCCTTGAGCAACTCTGCAGGTGATAAACTCCACACTCTCACTAATATCTTCAAAAGATTCCTCTCTCAAAGCAGTCTGCCAACACATCTCTTTGTGATAGAACTTGTCTCTAAACTATTTAAGCATCCTCTAGGTTTGGTGTGTTGTGGAGTTTTGTGAGCTTAGTGATGGTGAGTGGGAGGTTATAGAGCCTCTACTGCCTCCTAGGGCTAGGGTTGGTAGGCCTAGGGCTGATGATAGGCGCGTCATAAATGGCATACTATACGTGCTCACTACTGGCTGTAGGTGGATGGATATGCCTCTAAGGTATGGCTCGTATAAGACTGCTTGGAAGAGGCTTAAGCGTTGGCAGGTTGAAGGAGTATGGGATAGGATACTTAAAGCGCTAGCGTCGATAAGGGGGCACGAGGTGGTCGCTGTCGATAGCACAACGGTAGAGGCTAAAAAGGGGGAGAAGAGGTAGGGTACGATGGCTTCAAACATAAGAAGGGCTCAAAGATACACGCATGCGTGGATAGAAATTCTATGCCTCTAAGCATAGTAGTGGGGCCTGGAAGCGAGCACGACTCAAAGAAGCTAACAACACTCGTCGAAGAATTAACAGCGAAGCCAACCGAGCTCTACGCAGACTCAGCATACGACACAGAGCACATAAGAAGCACCCTAAACCAAATGGGCATACAAGCCAACATACCAGTAAACCCAAGAAACGGTAGAAAGCCAAAACCATACAACCAAACCACATACAAGAAGATGAGAAGCGCAGCAGAAAGATTCTTCGCATGGATCAAAAGCTTCAGAAGAATAACAATAAGATACGAAAGGCTAGCATCAACATACAAAGCCCTAGCAACCATAGCATCCATAATCATCCACCTAAGACACGGAATTTGGAGATGAGTTCTCAATTAATATCCTTATCCACGAAGCGTATGAAATACGCTAAATATTTCAATACTTGCTTCCAACGAAAAGCACTAAAAACCTCGATGGCATTCTTTGGTCTAATTTAGTTACGAGTTTAATAAATGCGGGATTTTTATTTAGTAAAGATAGCAACCTTCTCATTGCAATATTAGGAAAGAACAGATACCACATAAAAAGATAGACGCCAAGTAGTATGTTCGCTATAGGTATTACTCTAATAGCCTTAAAGCCTACATCGTTTATCATTTTAGATACTATATAATAATGTTTTTCACGTCTCGGAATATATAATCCAAGCCTCTCTCCTAAACGGAAAATGAAAGAATCCCTTACTTCATAAAAAATAAAAACCCTACCACCATTTTTCAGAACTCTTTTAGCTTCTTTTAGAAACTTAAAGGGCTCTAAGAATTTGAATACTTTCATTGCTAAAGGGTTATCAAACGAGTTTTCTTTAAAGCAGATATTTTCCGCATCTGATAAAATAAGTTCTAAATTTATGCCATAATTCATTTTACATTTTCGAAGAATTAAAGGACTAATGTCAATACCAAATATCTACACTTGCAAAATATCGGGCTATTCTTCCTCTGCCAATACCAACCTCTAGTGTTAAGCCATCTTCTAAGACATCTTTGAGAATAGAACTTTCAAGATGAATTAGAGGCCCCTCAACCCATGGTAATCTATGTTCCTCATAAACTGAGGCTTCTTTATCATAATCCTCTTTTATAAAGTGTTTTAAGGTTTCCTCACAGCATCAACCCTATTCTCTTCTCAACTCACGTAACACTCGTTCTAAAGTAACGGCATGAACATCTGGACTCAAATTTCTCATATAATAATCTCGCGCTTCTCTAGAAATTTTTCTAAGATATTCCTCATCATCAAGCATATAAGTTATAATGTTGGCCCATTTCCCCGGATCATCCTCTATGATTAAGCGTCTCCCGTTAATAAGCTCAGGGAATTCTTCTGCAACCACGCTTGTAGTTATTACTGGTTTTCCATAAGCTAAAGCCTCAGCGAGTTTTGTTTGAAGACCATGCCCTAACACTTGAGGAATGAGGACAATAGAAGCTACAGATAGCATATACGCGTGTGAGCGCGGAGATATGAAACCAAGAGGAACGAAGTTTTGAGGAAGAGCAAAACTTTTGAAAAAAGTAGCATCACCACCAGCGATTAAAAACGTAACTTTTCTCATTTCTCGCGCCAATTTAGCTATGAAGAAAGCCGAAAAAAGATTTGTCCTTTGATTCAAAGGGCCGGAGAATACAGCATAAGGTGGCTTACGAAATTCCAGATCAGCATTCTTCTCTGCAGTTTTCATGGGCTCATATGGTAGGAGGCTTAATTGAACATTCGAAAAGCCCCAAGCTTTCATCAATTCTTCATCTTTTTTAGATACAGTAAGTATGAGGTTTGCTTTCCTTAGAGACGGAGCCCCCCTTTCCACTTTATCCACAATTTGTTTAGCCAACAGTCTACCTAAGCTCAGTAATTTATTATGTGAAATGAGCCTTACGCCCACGTAATCTTCCCATTGGTCAATATTGCTTATGCTCCTTGGAACACTTACCCAGTGAACCCTTTCTACAAGAGGAATAGCGAATAAACGTGATAGTGTGTAAGGAAGAGGGCTACCATCAGGACTCTCATGAATTATTATATCAAACGTTTCATTATTGAGTAGCTTCATCGCGCTTTTTAAAGGAAGACCTTTATCCCTCAATCTCCATACTTGACTAAGAAAGAAGTTACTGCCAACTGCTTTAAGCCACGAAGGCACACTCATTGGATCAAAAGTTTCTATACCTTGATGGAGAAATCTTATCTCATCCACATAAATGTCGGTACTACGCCCTGCGCCCCAAGATAAATGTGTAATTTCGTGCCCCCTCCTTGCAAGCGACCTTAAGCTTGTAAAGACGGCTAATTTGTGCCCTCCGGCTGGAGGATAAACATATTCGTGATTAACTACTAAAATTCGCATAGTCACCAATTTTTCTGAGAGTGAACATATAAGTAGGGTCTTTTCTTTTACCAACGAAAAGAAATGGTGTTAACGGAAATGCTGTCGGTAAACTGAAGAAATTTCTTAGAATGGAACGATATCTCCAAAGATGCGCGCTATAGTGACTATCGAACAAAATTTGTTTATCTTCTTTTGATAAAGCCATGAGAATTCTCCTCCTTTCTTCGTAGATGGAGCTTTTAAGTTTCTTAATCAAGTAGTTCGCTTCAGTAGACATAGTTAGTGCCAACAAGTTTCATAATTTGGCTATCTCGTATCTTTCGGTGAGGTTTAACCATCCATCTTTTGTGTAAAGTCTTTTTAAAATCTTTAAAAAAGTCGTACAATGCAAGGAACATAGCCTCTGGATAACCTTCCTTTATACTCCATAGGAAGAAGTATACTAGCTGAACTGGTGAAAATTTCAATAAGGTGGTTGCCTCAGCATTTTTAAAAAACGAGACTAGTCCATTCTTTATTGAGGATCTGAATAGATAACGCCTCCTAGTTATTATGGAGCGCTTTTCGCCAATTCCCCATTTGTATGCAATTCCTTTATGATACACCGTTATTGGCAGGTACATCACTTTAAAACCAGCCATCCAACTCCTCCAACAAAAATCATTATCCTCACCTCCATAGAAAAAATCATTATCAAACCCCCCAAGCTTTAGGAAAAGGCTTTTCTTGACAATAAAGGCTGTTCCTACGACCATGTAAACATAAGTAGAGCTATCACAGGTGGCTTTTAGCTTTTTACGTGATACATAGGTCCAAAAGGGGGAAAGTAAACCTCCGGCATCTACAATTGTATTCCTGTCATCGATGGATATTATCTTACATCCTAACACGCCTACTTCGGAATCTTTAGTAAATTGCGATCGTACCGCCTCCGTTAAACCTTCTGCTATTTCAGCATCGCTATCTATGAAGGCAAGCAAATCTCCAGTAGCAAATCTAGCTCCAAAATTTCTAGCTGGCGTCACTCCTTTACGATCATAAATTAAAACTCGTACTGAAGGGAACTTTTTAATAACAGCAGCTACAGTTCCATCGGTTGAACATCCATCAACATAAATAACCTCAAATGGCTGTGTGGCGTAAGCAAATATTGAATTAAGACATCTAAGCACTAATTCTCGCCTATTATGTGCTGAAATTATGAATGAAATCTTTAATTTTGGCGCATTGCTTAACATGCTGCTACGAGACCTAGCGCGCTATTTCCTTATAACTCCGATGACCGCTATTTTATCGCAAATCCCTCCAGACCAGAGAGGAAATATTCGAGGAGCCACTAGAAATATAGGTTTCCTTCCAACTAATATTGAAAAAACTCTAAATGCATCGTTCCTTGTTACATCATCGGAAATTAATAGACCACTTGAACTTAAGTATGGCCAAACAGTCTTATACTCGTTAAACATAACAGAGTACGTATGTCTACTATCATGGATAAAAATATCCAACTTACCTAGCTTCTTGCATAGCCTAGGTAATACATCAAGACTGTTACCAAAGATTAAGGACCATCCTTTTCTATCTTCTTCTTTAACAGCCCAGCCTACTTCTAAACCTTTTGGAAGGCTCACAAATTCCGTATCTTCATAACTTATTACATAAGGAGGAAGATCTATTGAGTAAAGCTGTCCAGAATTATTTCTTCTAAGCGCATGAAGAATGAAGGCTGAGGATAACCCACTCGCTACCCCCGTTTCAATAACTATTTGAGGAGACAGTGCCCTTATTATCGCATAAAGCTCTGGAAGAGCTGCCAACTGTCCGAAGTCAAGACGATCAATAGTCTCATAAACCTTGCAAACATGTAAATTGAATTCATCATCACTAAATAATTCCATTACAAAAGAAATTAGCTCTTTCTGTTCGATAGTTAACAATCGTGTAAGAGATTTAATATTTTGTCTTATAGAATAATAGGCATACCTAGATTTTAGCAATTTCGTTAAAAATAAATGGAAACTCATTTTAAGAAATAAACTAGGTATTTGCATTTTCATAGTCATTTGCTCTTTATTGTAACTGAATTAATATATCTTTTAAGACCTTCCTCCAAGTTTAATGGATTTATCTCGAGGGCATTTTTCATCAAAGTTATATCTGCTTGGGTTTTTTCTAGATAGTTCAACGGTTTCATCACGTATTTTGGTTTGACATTCTTTCCAAGGAGTTCGTTCATTAGCTTAATTATGTCGTTAAACGAGTAAGCCCTTCCGCTCCCAACATTTACGATCGGAGGAACGTCTCTCTCAGCACATCGCACTATTGCCTCTACCACGTCATCTATGTAGACAAAGTCTCTGCTTTGCATGCCGTCGCCAAATACTATCGGGTTTTCGCCTCTCAATATGGACTTTAAGAAGATAGTCACTGGGCTGGCGATCTCCCCTTTGTGGTCTTCACCAAGTCCATAACCTGCGAATATCCTGAGGCCAACGCCTTTGATTTCTCTCGCTCGACTGTAGTAGTCAGCTATCCTTTCACAGGTGAGCTTCGCTATACCGTACAGGTTCACGGGCCTGGGAACGGCATCCTCCGACTGAGGTGGGGGGACCTCTCCATACACGCTACCTGAAGATGGGTACACAACCTTTCTGCACTTGGTCTTGACTGCTACCTCCATCACATTCAGGAAGCCGGAGACCGTCTTGCGAAACATCCCTTCTGGGTCTTTATTGAATAGAATGACTGAAGATGGTGCTCCAAAGTGGAAGATGAAGTCGAAGTCATACCTCTTCACGAGGTCGACGAAGCCCCTCTTGCTCACATCAAGCAGATGAAACTCTCCATCAAAGAAATTGATGTTCTCTTTGACCCCTACCGAGAGATCGTCTATCGCGATGACCTCTGCGCCCAGCTTCATAAGCCTCCTTAACAGGTGAGAGCCAATGAAACCAGCAGCTCCTGTCAAGAGGACGAGCTTATTGCTCCACTTCATTCAAACACCTCTACTAGATCGACCCAAATCCTCATAGCTTCGGTCAGTTTTGAGAAGTAATTTAACACTTCTTCGTCGTTAACGAACTTCTTGACCTCGTTCATCAATATGTCGGCTAATTCAAGGTACCCATCCGCAAAGCTTTTGGCTTGTACGTCTGCTCTCATCACTATCTCGTATACTAAGTTATTCAATGACATTCCGATGAGCTCCGACTTTAGATCCGATACATAATCGTGCTTGTTCCTTTTATGTTCTGTTAGGGGGATCCCGAAAGTTGCTCTGTAGCCTAACTTGTGGATCAATTTTAAAGCGAAGAGGCCCGCCCAAATATCATCGTATCTATCTAGTCGTATATCATGAATTGATGTATCCATAAGTACATCGTAAAATGCTGACGTTAACTCTCTTATAAAGGCAGTATTTTGAGTATTAATAGGCATATAATTGTTTGACGCTAGAGCATATCTTTTTTGAAATTCGTCTTTAATACCTAAACTTTCAAGATTAGGATACAGCATGTTAGTATAGGCATCAACATCGGGGGATTTCATCCATAATCCTAAATTTAAGGCAACCATTCCTCCACTCTTAAATTCTACGTCAAAAGTATCAGAGAACAGCTTAGAAAAAGGATACCCACGTGAATATATCATTACATTAGGATAATTAAATTTAAGAATATGACAAGGATTAACTGCCTTATTCTTTGACGAAACAGTAGGTAGAGGATCGGTAGTGTATAGAACGCTCAAATGTTGCGAAAGCCAATTTGAATTTCCAAGATAGTTATCATCATCGATGCTTATTATTACATCTGCTCCAAGCTCGAGAGCTCTAAGATATCCTAGATTTCTCCTTCTAATACTATTGTACGGAATTATCAATTCACATTTCTTTGCTTTCACACTACCCAAAGTTTCAAACATCCATTCTTTTTGAGATTTTATATCCCAATATTCTACAGCTATTTTTTTAACTAACTTTTCTAAATAATTCTTAATTTTCTGATCTGGACTTTTCAAATCACCTATTATTATAAAAACGGTTTTATCGATGCTGATTTGATTTTTCTCAAAATTCCTAAAATAATTCTCAATGAAATAAGGTATATTTATCGTAGTGGTTACAATAGCAACAGAATTTCTTGGGAATTTAAAGCTCAAGTTCTTAACCTAAAATACACTCACGATAAACTTTTAGTGTCCTTAATGCGACTTTTTCTAGTGTGAAGTTAGCAGACCTCTTAAGGCCCTTCTCTCCTAACCTCTTTCTCAAATAGGAATCTGATGCCAACATGTACATAGCCTCAGCCCACTTATGTGGATTCATAGGGTCGTAGATGACCAACCCTGCATCGCCCATCACCTCACTCATAGCCGTGTTTGCTGTTACTATGACAGGCTTACCACATGCCATAGACTCAATAACGGGCAATCCTATCCCTTCGTTTAAAGATGGATAGACTGTGAAAAGAGATAGGTTGTAAAGACATACTAATTCCTCTCGGTTCACCCACTTCAGAGGGATAACTTCATTTTTTAATAGATCAATATTTGGTTCAAACCTAGTTATCACAAGTTTACCTTTAAATCCATAAGACTTCTTTAGTTCAATGAATGCTTTTAATAGCGTGAATATGTTTTTCCTAGGTGCATTTCCACCGACGCTGAAGATGATGTCAACTTCTCCAATGTTAAATTTACTTCGTATTTCTTCAAGCATTTCTTCGTCATGGAGCGGCTTAAAAAACTTTGGAACTCCAACATAAGTTACCGCGATCTTGGATTCAGGCAACTTATATGTATCAATAATTTCTTGTTTAAGAGTATTTGATACTGCAATAATTTTGTCAGCACTATATGCTGTTATTCCTCCTGAGATTCCCGAAACAAGTTTCTGTATAACGGTAGGTTTATCAAATTTAAATGTGAGAAGGCTATGACATGTCGTAATAAAATAGGGTCTTTTTGCAAGTTTATATTTAATTGGTAATATAAACCATGGAGAGTGAAATACATCTATTTTATCTTTAATAAGCATTTTCGTCAAATACAACTGCCAAACTCCTTTCTTGGCAAAAAGAGGAGAGCTAGCTACTTTACATTTATTACTCATGTTTTTGGGTAGTTTCCCTTTTCCCTCCACATATAAAATGTATTCATTTTCATCATCAATCCCTGGTAAGGTGTTTAGCAGATCTTCAGCGTATGTTCTGATACCATTACCTTTACTTTCTAGAACTCTGGCATCGATACCTATTCGCATTTGTAAACCCTCATTTTAAAGTGTAAGTGCACGCTATTAGTTTTACGTAGCCATTAAACAAATAATTTATATGCAAACATCGTTATTAATACAATAAATGATAAAGCAGAGATGAAAACTAAAACATCATATGTTTTTTGTGGAGTATATTCAATTACAATCTGATAGTTCCCCTTTTTGTCAATATACCAAGCATTAGCATAATCATTTCCTCCGAGGTGATACTTTGTGTCGATTGGAGATCCGTTTATTCTTGCTTGCCATGCCTCATTAAAGTTCTGATTAAAAACTAAAATGAATGGAGATGTAGCATTCCTTATATTGACAAGATAGAGAGTTGGGTTTGCTTCAGAATATTCAACAAGCGGCGCAGAAAAGTTTTCAATATTAAAAGTATTATCATGAATGATTACATCTCTGGTAGGATCAAAAATATTAGATGAAAGTACCATGAAAATGTCAGAGGGATCTACAAAACTAGCAAACGCTATGCTTTTTATCCAACATGAATAGTCTGATGGAGATGGTGGGAGATTAGGGTAATCTGGCCGATAACTATCTAAACCAATAACTAACCAGTTTAATTCATCTTCCTCGATTTTATTGTGACCGAACAAGGGGTAAATTAGGGTGTAATATTTATCCCCTGTTTGTTGATAAATGCTATCTCTGCCATACGGAATACCAAGTGAACGGATCGGTACTAAGGGTACATCTTTACTCTTGCCTCTTACATAAACACTAAAAAGCGTGTTGTTACTAGTTTTTAAGGTCATAAGCAAATAATGAAAACTCCTCAAATCTATATTTAGCGGTTCGATATTAATCCACCTATTTAACGGAAAAGTAGTTCCCTTTAGATATTTAAAGTGGAAATGCAAAGTTCCATTAAAGTAAGAAACATTGCTTAGTAGAGGCTGTCCTACCTTTTCCGTTGTGAAGGTAATGGAATCTAATGATAAGTTTAGAACATTAATTGGTGACTCAATACTCGGGTTAAAGATAAGGGGTTTTCCAGCATAAATCATACGCGTCGGCTTTAAGTTTTCATAAAGGTAAAGGGGACCGAATTGCTTCACAAGTTTGATATCACGTTGCCTTGAAAGGAAACTAAAAGTTTCAGGAATGTTTGCATAAGGCTGACCTGGACTTGGGAAATAGTTTGTTACAACTAAAATGTACTTAATGTTAAGAGCTGTTAAATAATTGCTAAATGAAGTTGTGTAAATCCCTCCATAGAGTAAATCCTGAATTCTCCAATAAAGGTTAGCACTTGGTCCATGTGGTATGCCATAGAATGTGGGCTTCCCTGTCATCAACCTAATAGGCTCAAAAGTACACATAAAACCCCCATCATCAAATTTCATGGCAAGAAAGCTTATGTGAAGCGGGAGGATGAGTGTTGATGATTCGCCAGCATGCGAAGATATGTATTTGACCATTTCATAGAAATAAGGGGGGAAAGAAACTGTTGAAGGCATCATTTCCAAATTTGGCCCTATGTACACTTGAGTCGCTTGCGGTGTCCAAAGATACCAGGAATAAATTACTATCGAAAGTAGCAAAATTAGTAACACACATAAGAATTTTGTTGTATTAACCAATCGAGCGCGCGCGCTTAACCACCCTTCAATACAAGCTACTCCCTCCCCAAATCCGATTGCGTAAAAGAAGATAAGTGGAAACATTAGGAACTGAGCACCTGTTATATAGAATATTTGCAGGAGTGGAAAGCGAAGGTCGTATAAAAAGCTAAATAGAGAACGTGCTAATGGGTTACTTCCTTGAGCCCCAAAGAACAGGAGAAAAATTATCGAGACATACATAATGCAATAAAACGATGTTTTTCTGGAGATGCTTCGGATATTTATGAGGGGTAGAAAGACAACCGAGGTGAATATGACTGAAGCTATTAATAAGACGGGGTTTGGATTGGGTCCAGAGTAAATTTCTTGCCATGTATACACATTATTAGGGATGGAGAAATATGGAGGATATACTCTAATTAGGTTTAGTAGACGAAATGGTTCGTTTCCAGAGAATGTGGTCAAAGCTCTTCTTAATTGCTCATACATATAAGATCCAGACGACGTGGCTGATATACTTACTGAGGTCATGTGTGCAAAAATGTACAACCACCATAAACCCGTACAAGTGATTCCCAAAAGCACAGGGAATAGAAATCTCATGATATTTCTAATAGGTGGCTTCCTATCCAGTAAGTACGCTGTGAAGAATACCGAAGATATGAAAGCTGTATAAACAACATAAGGAGGTTCCCAAAAGCTGGGAGACATAAATAAGAACAAAACTACTAAGGCAACAATATTGCCCATTGGCACTTTTCCAGATTCCGAACGTTTCAATCCGTCCAAAAGTACTACAATGGCTAAGGGAAGTAAAGAGTACAAAAACCATGATGGAAATATCTGCGAATACAAAAACAGAGCGGCATAATAGTTGAACATATAAACTAATGCGGCAGAAAGGGGGGCAAAATTAAACTTTTTACTAGGAGAGTACGTATGTTGAAGATAGCTAACTAAACAATACATGGTTATTCCAGATGATATGAATAGAGCATACATTAGCACGAGTTGAGACCTCTGTATGGAAAGTCCGATTATATTATGCAATAAGTATATTGAAGACCAATACACGAGCATTTGATTCGGACTCCAAGGAGCCCCTTGTTCGACTAATTTATTCCAAGTGAATGAAAAGTAGTAAATATCAGCAGGGGGGTTAAATGGAAACTGCATGTCCCAAAAATAAAGTATCTTATCATCAATCCATTGAAAAACAACGAAACCGCACATCGCAATTATAATTATATCAATTAGTGTTCTGAATTTCGCCAACTTAGGCATAAGTTCAAATGGCATACTAAGTTAATGTATTTTCCTGTTTTATCAGAAGTAAGTCTGCTAGCTTATGCTTTATAGCATAATTAAGGAGTGCCCGGGTACTTACACATCTTACGTGGCCAGATAATTCGTCTATTAAATAGATCTTGAAACCGTATTCAGTTATCTTGCTTAAAAATTCTTCTGGTGAGTAGCCAGCTTCCCTAATACGGTATGGTGAGAATTCTACAAATATTTTCAGCTTTTTATTTTCCCTAATTAGCTTCTCCATTCCTAGAAAAGCTACCATCTCTGCTCCCTCAACATCAATTTTGATGATATCTACGTGATAGCCCTCCTTTCTAAAGAAATTATCCAGCGTCACCGTTTCAGTTATTATGGGGGTTTTGGCATTATCAAATTTGTACAGGCTATGACTACCATAATCATCAGATAAAAACAGCTTAGCAAAACCTTCCCTATCAGAGACGGCTTTTCGTATCGCAACTATGTTGTCATATCCATTTAATGCGATATTCTTACAAAGGAGTAGGAAATTTCTAGGTTCAGGTTCAAACGCATAAACTTTTCCTTCCTTTCCCACGAGCCTTGCAGCAAGCAGAGTGAAGTATCCAATACTGGCTCCTAAGTCTACGACTACATCCCCTTTTTTGACCATTTTCTTAAACAATTCGGTTTGACATTTTCCCCATACTCCTAACATAATCAAATGAAGAGAGGTGAGGACATCCGAAGCATTTATATACATTTTACTGCCTTGAACGTTAGTCATGTAGAATTTATGCTTATATAAAAAGCGTTTGAAACTTTTGTACAATAGTACATAGGCTCCCATAACCAGCGGAATCCTTCTGATATGGGTTCTCCAGATGGCTTTAGCTCCTATCCTGAAAATATAGAACAGAAACATTCTCAAGCTATCTTTTTAAGAAAGTGGTAAAGCTTAAGTGAAGCCGTTTCTATGGAGAAATTCTTTACGACGTGTTCCCTACACATGCTCCTCATATCATCTGAAACCCCGGTTTTGAAGACTTCAATGATTTTTCTGAAAAATTCCCTTTCATTCCTAACAAGCCAACCAGTTCTTCCATCTAAAACAGTCTCGCTTGGTCCGCCATCATTATAAGCTATCACGGGAGTGCCGCATGCCATAGATTCTACTGGTATATAGCCGTAGGGCTCATTAAATAGTGGGAATAAAGTAACGGTTGCTCTGGAGTATAGATCGACAAGTTTCGGTAATTTCACGAATTCGAAGTTCTTAGCGTTCTTAACCTTAATCCCTCCAACAGTGACCAAGGGTATTCTCTTAGCTATTTCATCCAATAGCCTTACATTATTAGTTTCTACGCCTCCTATGAAAAGTGCATAAGGTTCTGCCTCATTGTTTTTCCCTTTCTCTTTAGATGGCCTGAAAATATTTGTGTCGACGGGCGGATAAATAACTTCATCTGCAAGTCTGCCGTACAGAAGTGAAGAAGTCATAGAGGTATAATTGCTAACAGCAATTACATGAGGAACGCTTTGGAGAATCTTTGCATAAATAAAGTGTCCCGGTAACGTAATTATTCTTCCGAGCTTAATATGAGGCGGAAAAGATCTGAACATCCTTGGTACTAATGCCATACCACTCCAAAGACCGAGGTGATAAAATATGAATCTATCCTTAAACTCATTATCCCTAGCTAAAGGTAAAGCTTCTTCATTTTGAAATATATAAAAATCGGCATCTATGCCTCGCAGTAATTCCTTAAGCCTCCATGCATAAACTGGAACATAAGGATTTATCACTTGGTGCGTTCTGTGTAAAGGTATATTAGCTTCTCCTGTACGCTCATATGTTATCTCTATGTTATTTTTCCTAAGTAGTTCCAAAACTGTTGCATCACCATCAAAATGAACTGTAGCTATCGTCACCTTAACCCCTTTTTCCTGCAATCCCTTTGCTAAACCCCAAGTTATTCGGCCAATTCCTGAATTAAACTTAAAGCTGTGAAGAGGAAAAACTACCCTCATATTTCAACGAAACTCGCGCGCGACTGATGGATTCGTGCTAAAGCTTCTAAATATTTAACAAGCTCTTTGGCGGAGCGCTCTATTGAGAATAATTCAGCCCTCTTCCTCGCCTTTTCTTTCATGGATTTCGGGTATCCTTTCTTACAGACTTCAAGTACCTTGTTAATGAACTCGTTCTTTGAATTAACAAGCCAGCCAGTCTCACCATCTACTATTGTCTCAGAAGGGCCACCGCTATTGAATGCTATTACAGGTGTACCACATGCCATAGATTCAACAGGAATGTAGCCAAAGTATTCAAATGTTATAGGGTAAAGTGTAACAAGAGCTCCGGAGTAAAGTTTGCACAACTCCTCATCACTAACTCTGCCCAAAATTTCCGCACCTTTTATTCTAACGTTTCCAACCACCTTAAGCTTCACATAGCTTGCGATAGCCTCTAAAAGCTCTTTGCCTTCCTGAGTTGGACGCTCCATCACGGCAAGAGCATAATCGCGCTCAAATATATCTTGAGTAGGTCTGAATTTCTCCATATCGACAGGAGGGTATACTATGCCTTCTGGAAGCCTATTGTAGAAGAGAGCTACTATTTCCCGTGCTAGCCTACTATTCGCCAATACCATATCAAAGCTTTTTATCATCTTTGAATATCTCAGCGAAAGTTCAACTGTCCCGATAGAAGCAAATCTTTTTATAATGTTACCCAATGAATACCAAGCTTCCGAGAAGAATAAAGTAGGCCACGCGCCCTGAGACCAATAAACAATTTTCCTATCACCTTTATACCGTGAAATGGGTATAGCTTCGTCATTAGCTAGGAGATATATATCACAGGGTTCGGAGTTTAGAATTAAACGATGTAACTTTTTTGCCATGGAACCAAAAAGTAAGTCAAGGATTAAGTGAGAAGTATAACTTGGAAAGGAACATTCCGGTATATAATTTCCAATCGTCAGCTTAAGATCGGCATTTTTCATTATATGAGCAAGTGATCTATTAGAAAAAACGGTAATCAATTGAGCTTCATTACCTAGTTGCTCTAAACCTTTTGCTAAATTTAAAGCAGCTCTTGTTTCCCCGCTGTATGGGCTCAAATAATAGCATAAAATTCCTATTTTCACACTTTCTCCCCCATCATAACAAAAGGATCGGTTTTATAGTAGGTGCCCCCTAATAACAGAGTTTCATACAACTTGTACGTCTTCTTTCCAATATTGCGCCAGGATCTCTCTGAAATTTTTTTATTCAAGTTTTTGGAAAACTCTTCTCGCAAGGATGAGTTTCCTATCGTTTTAATTAATGCTTCCCTTAGTGCTTCGATGCTTCTTGGTGGACATAACAACCCATCTCTACCATCTTCTATCTCCTCACGAAAAGCACCTATATTTGTTGCAATTACTGGCTTCCTATGTTGGATGGCAAAGGACAAGGCTAAACTAGAGGCTATAGAATAAGTATATGGTAAGACAACTGAATCTGCAAGTTCATAGAGAGTATGAATTTCCTCATCTGCTACAAAACCAGTCATTACTACATGCTGTGAAATATTCAGTTGTTTTATTTGCCCTACAATTTTATGGATGTAATTTTTATGATAAGGTAACACTCCTCCAGCTATTACTAATACATAATTTTGATATTGCTTAATCACTTGAGCATAAGCGTTTAAGAGGTATTCCAAACCTTTTCTTGGTGTAACATATCCAAAATATAATATCACTTTTTTGTCCATAAATCTCCTCGACCATTTATCAATAGTAGATCTATTGACACTTGCGCATTCATCGTCAACTCCAAGTGGAATCACGTTAACTTTCTTTTCACTTGCCTTATAAAAAGAAACAAGTTCTCTACGAAAACAGTGATCGTGAACTATCACCGCTGATGCTAAAGTGGATATAGATCTATAAATCATTATAAATACTATCTTCACAATAATTGAAGGTATTCTGACTTTAAGTGCACCTAAATCTTCCATAAACTGCTTGTTTATGAGCCTTAACGGCACTACTGCATGTAACGTTATTAAAGTCTTGATATGAGCAAGTTTAAGCAGCAGTAATAGAGGCAGTAAAAAAAGCGTCGTGTAAAATGGTCCAAACATATTAAACTCATGTTGAATGTGCACTAAATCTGGATGATCTCTGAGGGCTTCTCTAAATATCTGAAAGGGATATAGGTTAGATGACCAAACTTGCTTTACTTGCTGAATATCATTTATTTCTTCATTTTTGTTGGTATAAAAAAATATGTCAAGATTTTTGTTAGCACTGCGCAACCCCTTATAGAGATAACGTGAATAGTGAGACTTAGGAAGTAATTTAGTAACCATAACAATTCTCATATTATTATACTCCTACCGAAAAGTCCTTTACGTGTCCTATTACTTTCTTTACGCCTCTCAAAACGAACTGAATATCCTCTAAGCTTCTTATCGTAAGAACTCTGTTTGCTATATACCCAGGGGTGAAGAACAATCGATATATCTTTCTAGCCATGAGCTCTACATCTTCCTCTGGCAAGGGAGTCTTTATCACAGGTTTTTTCATGTCGTACTCATTCCAGTCTGTTGTCTTAAGCCATCCTTCTTTTTTAGCCTGCTCAAACAATTTTGTTCCCGGATAAGGTATCACTATGGTTACTTGTAGGGTTTTTGCCCATCCTTTCTCGAAGAAGTATTTTGCCAGTTTAAAGGTGTTCCATGCATCTTCTCTCGTCTCCCACGGATAGCCCACCATTATCGTTATATGAGGCTCCAACCCTGCATTGGATGCCCACTGGATTTCCTTTATGATTCTCTCTAATTTGACCCCCTTGTTTATCAAGTCCAAAGTCTTCTGGCTTGCAGACTCTAAGCCGTACAAAAGCATTCTAAATCCTGCCTTTTTGAGAAATCGATAACCTTCTTCACCTAACACCCCGAAGCGCATATTGCAGCTGAAGTATATTTTCTCATTAAGCTTCCTTTCTATCATCAAGTTAGCAAACTTTGTTAACCATTTTCCAACGGGGAAGGTTCCAGTATCGTCAAAGACCTCCCTTATCCTATATTTTTCCACCAACTCTTCTATCTCATCAACAAATAACTCCGGCTTCCTGACCCTAAATGTTGGATATAACACGCCCCAAGCACAGAACGTGCAGCCCCCATTCCTTCTCCACCAACAATCTCTCCCCGCCATTGTATAAGTGCCTGGGGTTCTCTTGAAGTTACCATTCTTATAGGCATATAGATACCATTTAGTTAACTCCCTGTCTATAAACGGAAGGGAGTTCAAATCGTGGCTGAGGGTAAAGTTTCCAGTACTCTTTATTTCGCCATCTTCTCTATACCATATGCCAGGTTCAAGAGACCCAACCCTTCCGCTTAAATAGTTAACCAGGTTTAATAGCAGAAAGTCGTAGTCTCCACCAGTGATAACATAGTCCGCTCTGCTGTTCTCCATCGATTCTCTCGGTAAAGCGGTGACATGATCCCCGACGAGCACAACCTTTGTCTCAGGACTAACCGTTTTAATGTCGTCTATGATTCTCCAATGCTTCTTTATGACCGGGGTCTTTGTCTCGATCATCATAATATCTGGAGAATTCTTTTCAACATCACTCAACCACTCATCATAATTTTTCTCCTCAGCTATGGCGTCATCCCAAATTACCTCATAGCCTTCTTTTTTCAACATAGTTGCAGCATAGGCTGGAACCATCGGATATATGTAGGTTGGTTCTGAGAAGTACTGGAATTGGCGGTTCTGGGATAAAAGTGGCACCCCCTTTCCGCTATCTATTGGGGGATACGAGATCGAAATCTTCAAACTACCTCTCAAGCTCCTTCTTCATCAACCCTGCCAGAAAGTGTGCACCATACGTTAAATGTGTTAAGATGGTTCCAACCCATACCGGAAGAAATAGTTTAACGTCCTTTGTAAGAAAAGCGTTGACTAAGGTTGAAGCCAAGTAGGCTGAAATTAGGCTAAAGTACATTACTCTAAAAATTGGGTAAAAATATGAAATTACCCCACCGACAACTAGAAACAGGATTAAGATGGAGGGAAAGAAGTAGGTTAATCTTAAAGAGTTTCCCCGATACTTCTTGGCGAAGAATCCTCTATGAAGACCAAACCTTGAAATCTGTTTTAGGTGCGCTTTAAACAGCGGTCTCCGATGATGATACACTACCACATCAGGCGCCTCGAGCACCTTCATCCCTCGCCTCTTTAACTCAAGGCACATCAAACTATCTTCACCAGGCCAATACTTCTCATTCCACCCTATCTCCTCAACAACAGATTTCCTCACAATAAAGTTACAAGAGTGAACATCATTAGACTCCTTCACCTCTCCCGAATCTCTGTACCTACTGGACAACCCACCAACAATAAATGATGAAAGAATGTAACCTGAAGCTTTCTGCATGGGAGAATCCTCTGGGGGCGTTAACCCAGGACCTCCTACAGCCACAACTTCAGGGTCGTTAAAATAGCGCACCGCATTTTTCAGCCAACTCTTACCAGGTCTCGCATCAGAATCTATGAAGGCGCACAGATCGCCCTTCGCATACTTAACACCTATATTCCTTTTTCTACCAGGCGTAACATTACCAGTTGGAATAACAATCACCCCTTTTACGCTTCCACCCAAATTATCCGAGTTGTCTGGAAGCACTATTACCTCGTAATCGTCATAATCTAATTCCTTGCAATAGTTAACACACTCTAACGTATAGCCATCTATCTCCTTGCAAGGGATTATTATTGACACCTTTGGATTCCCGCCCATTATGCGATAGCTAGATTCTTAGTAGAAGTTTGTATGGTGGTTCTTCTTTCCCAATATTCTTCTGATACCACCTCAACACCCTAAGCCTATACACAATCCCCAAAACCTCCAAAAGCATCCTCAAAACGTCCCTAAACCTAAACAGCCTCTCCTGCCTTATATACACAGGAGCCTCAGCCACCCTCAGCCCCAGCAGATTCGCTACCGCAAGAGCCTCAGCATCCCAACTATACCTCTTCACAACAATAACCTTCATAATCATCTTCAACCACTTCGTCTTGAAGGCCTTGAAACCCGTCTGCGTATCCCCCACCCTTATCCCAAGCAGCAGCTTCACTAAGGCATTAAAACCCAAACTCAAAACCTTCCTCAAGAGCGGCGCCTCATACCTCGAATCAGGATGCCTCTTAGAACCAACAACAACATCAAACCTCCTCAAAGCATCCAAGTACAGCCTAACGTTCCTCACATCTATATCCCTATCCGCATCAAGAATAATCGAGTACACACCCCTAGCATGCTCAGCACCAGTCTTAATCGCAACCCCCTTACCAAGATTAACCCTATGATCCACAACCTTAACACGCCCATCCCCAAGCCCCTCAAGCACCCTCCTAGTACCATCCACCGAACCATCATTAACAACAATAACCTCATAATTCTCAGTAACACCAGCCATAACACGCCTAACCATCTTAACAGCCTCAGCAACATTGTCCTCAACGTTGTAAGCAGGCATAATAAACGTAACCAATGGGCCTTCCATACTCACCAGAACCTGCCCCGCTTAAGCTTCATAGGGAGAGCAGCCTTCAGAAGCTCAAGATCCTCCCCACTCAAAGGCTTCACAAACCTATACGCTAAAGCAAGCGCCCCAGCAAACACTACAAACTCAACCAAAGCCTTCACATAAACACCCACGTTCAACAGAAGCTCTATGGGTAGGAGAGGAGCAGCCACCAAAAGAGCACCCAAAACACTCCTCCAAAGGTTCTCAGGCAAACCAACATCAACCTCCCTAAAGAGAACCACAAAGCCCACACCAACCATACCAGCCCTCGCCAAAGCAGCACCAACCTGCCCAAAAGGAGGAGCTAACGCAGCTAAAAGCAGCACATAAGCTGCTACAGAAACCAAACCAGCCATAAGAATAGGCCTCGTAGAACCCTTAGATTGAAGCTCAGCCGAGTAGATAGATGAATATGCACCCAAAATAGACACCGCAGCCAAAATCGAGAAGGGTAAACAAGCCTCAGCATACCTCAAGCCAAAAACCACAGAGAGGGCCGTGTAAGATACAGAGGAGAGAGCCAAGCTAAGAGGGAGAACAACACCAGTCGCAACCCTAAGCGCCCTAACACCAACAACTCTAAACCCAACCTCATCACCACAACCATTCAAAGAAGACAAAGTCGGGAAGAGGGCTGAAGAAAGAGGAGCCCAAAGAATCGCAAGAGGACCGACACTAGAAACAGCAACAAAATATGTTCCAGCACAACCCAAACCAGCAACAAAAGACAGAACCAACACATCAAGCCAACCCTGAACCAAACCCAAAACATTATAGCCGTAGAGAGGGAGGCTAAAGCCAAAAAGCCTCCTCGCAGAAAAACCCCTAGCCGAATACCTCACCCTACCCCTCAAAACAAAAACCGAGTAAAGCAGAGTAGCAAAAGAACCCAAAAGGAAGCCGAGCGAAAGACCCAAAACCCTCAAACCAACATAAGCAAGCACCAAACCCAAAACCCTACTAAGCAACACAAACAAAACATTCTGCAGACTCACCTCCCTAAAGAGGCTGTACCCAAACATCACAGCACCATAAAAGCTAGTCAAATTCAGTATGAAAGCAGCAGACAACATACAAACAACATCAAACACACCCACACCAAAATGAGAAGATAGAATAGGAGACAAAGCGAAGCCTAACAGAAGCGCTGGAACAGAAACACACATCAAAACCCTGAAAGCTGCGGCAGAAGAAGAATATGCGTATTCAACATCACCCCTACCAACACCCTCAGAAACAAACCTAATCACAGCACTATTCAAAGCAAGAAGCGTAACCGTATTAAACACACCCAAAGCCATCAACAGAAGAGAAAAAGAACCAACCTCAACAGGACTCAAAACCCTAGCAACCACAACATAAAACACAAAAGACAAAGCATACTGAAACAACTGCATCAAACCAAGATAAAACGCACCAGAAGACACAGTCCTAAAAGAATCCATCAAACCAAACAAACACCCATCACTAGGACAGTCAGGCAGCCAAGCCTAGCAGAACCATCCACCAGAGCACAGCCCACTATACCACACATAAACACATCACAGAACCTAAGCCTCTGCGACACCACTACTGGTTAATCTCTTCGATCTTCTTATCGATATCGTCAGCCACATCCAAGACAGCTTCCATGAACTGCCTTCTAACCTCCTTCGGGAGATCCGTCAATAGAGTAGCGTAGAACTCAACCCAAAGCCATACAGCAACCTCCAACCTACCAGCCTCACGCACCTCATCCAACGCATCGAAGAGATCATACGCAGCATCCAAAGCCCTAACCTCAGCGTTAGCAGCTTTACTCGCTAGGGAGCCGCTTAAACCAGCATCCTGAAGCATCCTAACCCTACCCCTAATATAGTCCCTCAGAACCCTCTTACCCTCAGCCAAACTCCCACAGAGAACACAGCAAATTGTTCAAAGAACCGGATCTGAACAGAAAACGATTACTCAGCAGCCCATAGCATCTCTGTGCTCTTCTTGATCAAAGCTAGGTAGATCGCGAAGCTTCTATCCTTCAACCACATCAGAGCGCTTCCGTTACCCCAAGACGCAGCTACCCTACACACCTCAACCACCATCGACTTACCCTCCTCAGCCAACACATCACAGAACCTCAGCGCAGCATCCTTAACCTTCATCAATATGAGCCCGATAGCATTTAGCAGCTCGCTGCTCACAACCTTAACCAACCCT
>Ga0080004_1180415_pt1 | contig 100530 bp, 120 predicted proteins | sample WasSprMetagenome_FD_69207 | JGI IMG/M metagenome (GOLD analysis project Ga0080004, IMG submission 69207) | Sulfidic aquatic microbial communities from Washburn Spring, Yellowstone National Park, USA - WS (SPADES assembly) (version 2) | ecosystem: Environmental > Aquatic > Thermal springs > Hot...
GGTTACCCCGCGTACCCGCACGCCCTCCTCTTGCTGCCGCCATCCCGGCCAGGGCCAACGGCAGGGCCGGCAGCGCGGCCAGGAGCAGGGCCACGGCCGAGGCGGGGGCGGTCAGCAACAGGTGGAGCCAGGCGGCCAAAGTTGCCGTTGGGGCCAGTGCGTCTGTGGCGACCGTACCCCGACCGCCACGGATGCGGTGAGTGAGATGTATTGCCACGTTCACCACGTTCGTCTTCACCTTCCCAATTTTTTCTGTAATGGGTTATTATCGTTTGCCCCGTTCCGTCGCGACGGTAGCCCACCACTAGAAGCTAGTGGTGGGCACGCGCGTGCCCACCGCCAGGCCGTCAGCGCTCCTCCACCCTTACCGCCGCCCACGCCCGCCGCGCCTCGGCGTCTGCTTTACCTCCGCCACGGCCGCGCTTGTAGGCACCGCTGGAAGCAACTGCCAGATAAGGGCGGACACGAGCGTAGCCGCAGGCCTGCCACACCAGCTGGTACACTCCCAAGCTGTCATCGTGCTCGATGCCCGTTAACGAGCGAATGACCCGGGGTGGCACTATGAGACCGGTCAACGTTCTGGCAGCCCCCCGCGCTGCCTTCCCTCCTTTCGCTAGATATAAGTTACGCAATTTCGCGATATCTTCTTTGTTTAGTCTAGAGCGAAGCAAACGCAAAAGCACCTTGTCTCTCTTCGTCAAAATTTCCATCAACGACACCTCCCCTCCGCCCCGCCCCAGGACAGGGCGGGGCGCAAGGCAGGCGTCGCCGCTCCTCACGCTCACGTACACCGGGCTCCCCGAAGGGCCGATCCCGCTTTGCCTTGCCCTTTTGCGGTTGTCAATGTCCACAATTCTTTGCGTGTATTATACCACATCCCTGACCACAACGCAAGTGTCCTACCATACAAAATCCCCGGAACAAAGCGCAAGGAGGTATTCTCGCTGTTAGTGTGGAATAAACCATACCGGGCAACACTAAAAAAGAAAGGGGTTGTTTGTGGATGCAAAATGGAAAAGAAAGGGAGAGACCGGAGCGGCCGGAAGAAAGGTTACTTCGGCAAATGTTCGAGGAAAAAGAACGCAAGGGGAAGGCCATACCTGGTGATTCGAGTTTGCAAGGACGGTTAAAACGCTTTTTGGATACCTTCGCCCCGGGGCGTTCCGTGCGCGATTTAGCGGCTTCCCTTGAGATTGATTTTAGCTACCTTGCCAAAGTCCTCCGCGGTGAATTTTCTCTTACCGAAGCCCAGAAAGAGACTATTGCCAGGTATTTCTTTCTGCCAGTACAAGATTTTAAAAGATATTTGGAGGGCAAAACAGATCTTTCCCGCCTCGAAGGTTTGAGCGAAAGTTGGAAGTTCAAGCTTATAGATTTCTCGCAACCACACAAGGCGTGTCCCGCCTGGAAAGCGGTCCTTCGCTACGTGGACGACGACTCGTGGCTCCGAGAGCATCAGACCCGTTTTGTTGAAAACGTATGTGTCTTTTTGGCATACACCGATCTCCACCACAGTGATAAAGAGTACCTTGCTTACCTCAAAGAAAGCCTCGGTACGTCTCCCGAAAAGTTGCGTGCTTGGCTTTCCTCCCTATCACCTTCCTACCAACGTGCAGTCTTTCACGCCTTTCTCTTCACCATGGATCCCATAAGTTACGCCGTCGAGGGAGGGTTGTTGCACGCCGACTCGGCCTTTCGGTTCAAGGAGCCCGATAGGCATCTGAGATACCCGGAATTCGCTTTTCGGTTGATCCAGTCCCATTCTGAAGGCGATGCCGTGTAACTTTTAGCGGCCGCCCAGAAGTCTGGGCGGCCGCTACATCCCGACTACCTTGCCTTTCCTGACCCACATCCGATCTCCTTGTGTCCGGTAGGCTGAAAGCAGTCTGACGACTTTTTCTCTTTCTAACCTTCCATCCTTCCCGTAAAGCTCCTTCGCCGCCAAGCTCAGCGGCACCGCCCCCCGATGCTCTTCGAGCAGCCGGAGCAACCTGGCCTTCTTGGTGTCCCGCGCAAGCGCCTTCGTCCTTGCCATTTTCTATCACGCTCCTTTCTTTTCTTTCGATTAGGCCTAACCTTCGCCTCCAATTTGGCCCATATCCCGCCGCCGCGTCAAGCCCCGGTGTGTCTACCCGGAAAAATCAAGGGTTCCTTTCGGAACCCTGCGCGCCCCCTTCTGGAAGTTTTGAGGCCCGCGTCAGTGCGGCGGCCCCATCGGCACCCGGACCAGCACCCGCGCGTTCTCTCCCGCTATTTCGGAAAAGATATCCCTGACGTGCATCAGGGTCTCGCCGAAGCGCTGGAAGTGGACCACCTCGCGCTCGCGCAGGAAGCGCAGACCATCCTTGAGACACGGGTCGTCGGTGAGCCGGATCAGGTTCTCGTAGGTGGCCCGGGCCTTCTCTTCGGCGGCCATGTTTTCGTGCAGGTTGGCCACGGGGTCGCCCACGGCGGCGATGTAGGCGGCGGTGAAGGGCACACCCGCGGCGTCCTTTGGGAACAGGTCCCCATCGAAGGTGGCGTAGTGGTCCCCGAGGCCGGCTTTGCGCATCTCCTCGGCCGATACCCCGGAGATGAGCTTGTAGACCATGGTGGCGATGATTTCCAGGTGGGCCAGTTCCTCGGTGCCGATGTCCGTGAGCACCCCCTTGGCCCGCCCGGTGGGCATGGTGTAGCGCTGGTTGAGGTACCTGAGGGCGGCGGCCAGCTCACCGTTGGGGCCCCCGTATTGCGTCAGCAGATACTTGGCCATTTGCACGTCGGGCTTGCAGACGCGCACCGGATATTGTAGTTTTTTCTCATAGACCCACATGGTTATCTGTCCTTCCTCGGCGGGTATTCGATTTCCCAGGGCCAGGGTTCGTCCACCCACTGCCAGGGATGCCTGCTCATGGAGAACCCGTAACTCAGCAGGGGCCCGTAGCGCTCCTCGTACCTGCGGCGGGCGTGGGCCAGGCGCTCCGCCGCCTGATGGAATTCATGTAAGGCTCCCGTGTGCTCCGGATGGGTGTCCAGGAAAAGCTGCAGCTCCAGGGCCGTGAACTCCGCTTCCTGGATCTCGTGCAACAGGCGGAGCCTTTCGGCGTCCATGTCGCGCATAAGCGCACCTCCCGAAGGCCTTCAATTGCGGTAACGGCGGCGCTCGTCGTAGGGCCGGTAAAGCTCCACGAACAGGGTCCCCTTTTCCAGGGCCTCCGCCGGCGGATACCGGTCCCCGAACTCCTGAATGGGCACGTAGGCCTCGCCGACCTTCATTCCCGGCCAGTAGCCCTCGTATGCCATCGCCTTTTTCGCTTCCCGGTCCTCCGTTGTCATCGGTTCCCCTCCCCAAAGTCATTTTCACATGGTATATGATACGCGAAATGCCATAAGATGGTGCCTTCCATCATCCCCCGCGTGTAGCAGCCCATGCTCCCCTACCCCCCGGGCAAACTTTTCCCCGGGGTGCGCGGGCCGTAAAAACGATCGGGAATTTTGCCCCTGGCAGGCCCTGCATATGGCGCCAGCATACCTGGGCAAAATTCCCGAACGAAAGTACGGCCTCCGTTGGGAGGGCCGTTCTCGGACGGACCGCTACCTGTTTCGCTTTAGTTAGTACAATCACAAAAGGCCCGAGTATTTTAAGTAAGTAACTCGCCGAGCACCTGGAAAAGCTCGATGGACCTGACGACGCCCACCGGCCGATCCTTCTCCATGACGGGCAGGATGTTAACCTTTCCCCGCAGCATCTTGTGGATGGCATCCGCAACGGTGTCATCGGGTTTGAGAAATACGCTCCACACCGGGCGCATGACGTTCCGCACGGGCATGTCGAGCCCTTTGGGCTCCGGACGGATGAAAAAGTCGGCCCACGATGGTCCGATCTCCGCGTCGATGGCCGAAAGCATGGTGCGTATCGTCAGAATACCCACCAGCTCGCCGGCGGCGTTCTGGACCAGAATCGATCTGTGCCCCAGGATCACGTTCCGGTCGTCCAGGCAGAAGGAATCGTGGAGCATTTTGATGGCTTTGTGCAGGGGTTCGGTGTCGCCGATAACAGGATACTCGCTGATCGGCACCATGATATCGCGTACGGTCTTCATGCTTGCGCCGGCCTCCGGGTCCCACCGTCGTACCTCCGGCCGGCTTCCCTCCTTTTTGTGATTTTTGGAACAATACTTTGTGCTCATTATAACATGTTCCCGGCCTCCCGAGCAAGTAGTTTTGTGGTCCAAATTCCTGTTGACAGCCCTGGTGAAACGTGCTAGACTTTTTCTGCGGTCAACTGCATATTCACCTGACTCTTATCAAGAGCGGTGGAGGGACTGGCCCGATGAAACCCGGCAACCAGCCGGAGTGCTCGCAGGTATCTATCTGGGTGCGCCGGCCAGGTGCCAATTCCTGCAGGGGGTAATCTTCCTGAGAGATAAGAGGGCAGTGCTGGGACAGCAGGCCTCTTCTCTTCCGGAAGAGGCCTTCTTGTTCTAAAGGACGGAGGTGTGGAGGTACAGATGGGTGTGCAGAAAACCTACGCGGAAATCAACGCCAAAATCCGCGCCGGGCAGGCCGTGGTGGTGACGGCTGAGGAGGTCATCGCCATGGTGGCCGAGAAGGGCCTGGAGCGCACGGCCCGGGAGGTGGATGTGGTAACCACGGGCACCTTCAGTCCCATGTGCTCCTCGGGCGTGTTTTTGAACTTCGGCCACAGCAACCCGCGCATCAAGATGCAGAAGGTGTGGCTGAACGGGGTGCCGGCCTACACGGGCGTGGCCGCGGTGGATGCCTACCTGGGGGCCACCGAGATGCCCGAGGACGACCCCCTGAATACCAGTCACCCGGGGGAGTTCCGCTACGGCGGCGGGCACGTTATTCAGGATTTGGTGGCGCGTAAACCGGTACGCTTGGAAGCGGTGGGCTACGGCACGGATTGCTATCCCCGGCGGGAAATCGAGACCTGGATCACCCTGGACGATATCAACGAGGCCATCCTGTTCAATCCGCGGAACGCCTATCAGAACTACAACGTGGCCGTCAACTCCGGGCCGCGCACGCTGTACACCTACATGGGCATCCTGAAGCCGCGCTTCGGCAACGCCAACTACTGCAGCGCCGGGCAGTTGAGCCCGTTGCTCAAAGACCCCTACTTCAAGACCATCGGCATCGGCACGCGCATCTTCCTGGGCGGGGGCGTAGGCTACGTGGCCTGGCACGGCACCCAGCACTGTCCCGCCGTGCCCCAGGACCCCTCGGGCAAGGCGCGTATTCCGGCGGGCGGTACCCTGAGCGTAATCGGAGACCTGAAGCAGATGAGCCCCCGCTGGCTGGTGGGCACCAGTTTCCTGGGTTACGGGGCCACGCTCACCGTGGGCATCGGCGTGCCCATTCCGGTCCTCAACGAGGAGATCCTGTACTACGCGGCCCTGCGGGACGAGGATCTTTTCGCCCCGGTGGTGGACTACGCCGAGGGCTACCCCTACTGCGTACCGGGCAATCTGGGCTACGTGAGCTACGCCCAGCTTAAGTCCGGAAAGATTACGGTCAACGGGAAGGAGGTCCCCACGGCACCCCTTTCCAGCTACCCCAGGGCCAGGGAGATAGCCGGTATCCTCAAGGAGTGGATCCTGCAGGGCCGCTTCTACCTGACCGAGCCCGTGCAGCTCCTTCCCGGCCCGGGGTCCGTAGCGGGCCTCAAGCCCCTGAAAGAAAAGAGCCTGGAGGAGTGAGGGCATGAACCCCAAGAGGATCGTCCTGCGCTTCAGCCCGGCGGTGGTAGACAAGCCCATCATTTACCGGCTGGCCAGGGACTTCGACCTGGTGTTCAACATTCTCAAGGCCAATATTACGCCGCAAAAAGAGGGTACCCTGGTCATGGAACTGAGCGGCGAGCGGTACCAGGAGGGGCTGGACTTCCTGCGGAATCAGGGGGTCGCGGTGCAGCCCCTGAGCGAGGAGATCGTACGCAACGAGGAAAAGTGCACCATGTGCGGGGCCTGTACGGTCTTTTGCCCCACGGGGGCCCTGTATATGGAGCGCCCGTCCATGGTGGTGCGCTTCAACGAGGACGACTGCGTGGTGTGCCAGCTGTGCACCAGGGCCTGCCCGGTGCGCGCCATGGAGGCCAGGTTCTGAGGTGCCCAGACTGCGCACTTACCGCGCCCTGTGCCGGCAGGAGGATTTGGTGCACTTCCGGGTGGTCGTGAAGGAGACGGACCTGGACGTGGGGGTGCGGCGGGAGAGGTTTTCCCCGGACCTGGTGGAGTGGACCCTGGGGCTGACCAGGGAGTGTCGGGCGGCCCTGGAGGCCTACATCGCCAGGCACCCGGCCTTTCTCACCTCCCTGGAGCCCCTGGACCTGCTACCGGACGCGCCGGCCGTGGCTCTTGAAATGGCCCGGGCCGCGCGTCTGGCCGGCGTGGGGCCCATGGCCGCCGTGGCCGGGGCCATCGCGGAGCACGTGGGCCGCGCTTTGCTGCGCCGGTCCAGGGACGTAATCGTGGAGAACGGCGGCGACATCTTCCTGCGGAGCACCCGCCGGCGCTACGTGGGGGTGTTCGCCGGGGACTCGCCCTTCAGCCACCGCCTGGCCCTGGAGATCCCGCCGGACCTGACGCCCCTGGGCATCTGCACCTCGTCCGGCACCGTGGGCCACTCCCTGAGCTTCGGGAACGCGGACGCGGTCATCATCCTGGCCCCCGGTGCGGCCCTGGCCGACGCCGTGGCCACAGCCGCGGCCAACCTGGTGCGGAACGCCGCGGACCTGGAAAGGGCCGTGAACTTCGCCATGGGTATCGAGGGAGTGGTGGGGGCCGTGGCCATCCGGGGGGACCGCCTGGCGGCCCGGGGCAGGGTCAAGCTGGTGCCCGTATGATTGCCGCCCGGTCCGGCCATACTAAGCGACGGAGAATTTTGCCGCGCCAACCTTGCCGAATTGAGGAGCGGGCACCTGGGCAAAATTCTCCGTCGGAGAGCAAGTACCATTTCTGGAAGGAGTGTGGGTCACGTGGCCGGACGGGTCAAGAAGTTGAACGACCCCATCGGGCGGGTCAAGTGCGTGGTCAACACCTGCGAGTACTGGGACGCGGGCAACGTGTGTAAGGCCGAGAGCATCGAGATCCAGCCGCCCAACGCGCGCAACACCGAAATGACGGACTGCGCTACCTTCGCGCCGCGCACGGGTGTGTAGTGGGCCGGGTGGCGGCCTCCGGGCCGGGTAAACCGGGGGCCGCCGGCAAGAAGGTGGCGGCAATTCTCGAGTACCGGTGACCACGCCGAGAGTGTGGTGGGCAATTCGGGAATTGGCGGCCACCTTTATCATTCGGGGACCCTTTCCGGCGACGGGGAATTTTGCCTGCGGAAAGCTATCCTGTTGTCGGTACCGGCGGGCTGGCAAAATTCCCCTCGTACACCCGCCCGGAGTCCAGGATGTGCACCACCCGCCATCCGAGCCGGGCCAGGTGTCGCGCAATGAAACGACGGTGGCACCTCCAGGGGAAGCGCTCGCTGCACATGACGGCCGCCGGGCCGGCCGCGGCCAGCTCTATCAGCCGCCCGAGCCCGGCCTGAAAGAGGGGCGTGGCGGTGAAGGCCTCGTAGCCGCCGGGGCGGTAGCCGCCCAGCTCCACGCCCAGGTAATAATAGGGGATCCCCGCCGCCTGCAGCCGGGCGGCCAGGGCGGTGCGGTCGAAGTGGGGATAACGACGGCTAACCGGGAACCGGCGCACGTCCACCACAAGCCTGACGCCGTAATGCTCCAAAAGTGCCAGGAACTCCTCCATGGTCCTGGTGCTCGTCCCTATGGTGTACACCACTTGTTCGCCCACCCTTTTCACCTCGGGCAGTTCACCAGTCACTTCCGGAGGCCAACGACCCATGGGCCGGGATGGTGTGCGGTTTTGGCTTTACATCCGGGCCGCCGTCGCGAGGACCTACAGGGCGACCAGTTACGTGATAGAGCGGGTTCGCCAGGTCATCCGGGTCCTTCCCGTCCGGGATTGGCTCCGGGCCGGGCTGCGGCGCCAGTGGCCGGCCCTCGCTTTCCTGGTGGTGGGCCTCCTCACCGGCCTCCTCCTGAACCGTTACCCCCTGCTGGTACCCGGCACGCGCGGCCCCGAGGTAAGGGAGGTCCATCAGCTCCTGGCCGTGCGCGGCCTGTACCATGCACCGGTGCGCGACCTCTATACCTCGGACACCGTGCGCGCGGTACGGGACTTCCAGCGCGCCAACCGACTGCCGGCGCACGGCCTGGTGGGACCGGCCACCTGGGAGGCGCTGCACCGCCCCCTCCCCGCGCCGCCGGGACCGGGACCCGTGGCGGCGTCGCGCGGCGGGGTCTCGGACCGGGATACGGTGCTGCTGCTGGCCCACCTGGTGACGGGCGAGGCGGCCGACGAGCCCTTCGCCGGCAAGGTGGCGGTGGCCGCCGTGGCCCTGAACCGCACCCGCCATCCCGCCTTCCCCTCCACCGTACCGGGAGTCATCTTCCAGCCCGACGCCTTCGAGTCAGTGGAGAACGGCCAGTTCTACCGTCCGGTCACCGCAGAAGACGTGCGCGCGGCCGAGCTGGCCCTACAGGGCTGGGACCCCTCGGGCGGGGCCCTCTACTTCTGGAATCCGGCCAAGCCCGTTAACCCGTGGATCTGGTCACGCCCCGTGGTCACGCAGATCGGCGGCCACGTTTTTGCCCGGTAGGGCCCGGCCGCCCCGCAGGAGCAACCCCAGGGCCCCGGCGGCCAGAGGCAGCCAGGTAAGGAAGTTAACCACCCACGGCACGCCCAAATGTTCCGCCGGCGCACCCAGCAGGCCCACCCCCATGCCCCCAATGCCGATGCTGAAACCGAGCATGAGACCCGCGGCGGTAGCCTCCTTTTCGCGGCCCAGGGCCTCCTGGGCCGCCACGATGGTGACGGAAAAGGAGGCCAGCAGGAAGGCGCCGCCCAGGGCCAGGCACACAGCCGCCGGGACGCCGTCGAGGTGCAGGAAGAGGCGCAAGGTTGGGGTCGCGGCCACGAGGGAACCGACGATTACCGCCCGCCGCCCGAAGAAGTCCGAAAGGTAGCCCCCCACCAGGCCACCCATGGCCCCCGCAAATAGCATCAGGAAGACCAGCCTGCTGCCCACGAGGGCCGAATAGCGGTCCGGCCCCAGATGGAAGTACAGGGGGAGGAAGGCCACCAGGCCGAAGAAGGCCAGGGACCGGACCACTACCACCAGGACGATCTTGGCCACTTCGGCCGCCGCGTGCGCCGGGACCGCGGGCCGGTCGACCCTCTGCTCCCCGCGCGGCCCGGAGGTAACGGCGTGGGGGACGCGCGGGGCCAGCAGGACCAGCAGCGCGGCCACGGCGGCACCGGGCAGTACGAACAGGGGTGTAATGCCAACGCCCCGCGACTGGACCAGGGGCACCACCAGAAGGGGCGTGAGGGCCCAGCCCACGTTGCCGGCGGTGACGAAACAGGCCTGATAAAAGCCGCGGCGCCGGCCGCTGGCACCTGCCACCATGGCCGAGGCCTGGGGGTGGAAGGCGGCCGTTCCCAGGCCGGCCAGCAGGGCCAGGGTTACGAGGACGGGGTAGGACCGCACGATGCCCAGCAGTCCCAGAAGGGCCCCCATCCACAGCGTACCCGCGTACACAAGCCACCGCTGGCCGCGCCGGTCTACCAGGTACCCGAAGACCGGCTGGAGTAACGACGACGAAAAGGTGAAGGCCGTGACGAGCAGGGTACCGCGTCCCACGCCCACCACCCCCAGCGCCACCAGAAAGGGCAGCAGGGTCTGGATGTAGTTCATATACCAGTCGTTCAGCAGGTGGGCTAGGGCGAGCAGGGCCACCCGTAACGGGTCTTCCTTCGGAATGGTGTCGGCGCTCATGATGGAGTCAAATGCCCCCCGTCTCCTTGGTCGGGCCCCAGGAACGCCCCGGCTCCGGTTCGAGTTATGCACGGGTGCCGGATCGGGGTTGCGGGCGACCTCCGCGCCGGCCCGCACGGCCCTGCCGGATGGCATGGAGGCCCGCGCCACGGACGGGGCGCGCGTCACTCATCCTCCCTTTCGAAGTCGAAGCGCAGGCGGTTGTTCAGAAAAACCCTGGTCAGGTAGCGCCCCAGGGCCGTGATCAGTTCGTCGTCTTCGGAGAGGTCCTTGCGCTTCACGGCCAGAAAGGCGATATAGACCAGCTGCTCGACCAGACCCTGTACCTGCAGGGGCAGGGGGTTGTCGGCATTGAGGTAAATGGCGGGCCGGCGCTGGTCCGCCAGGTCCGGGCCGAGGCAGGTGATCCACTCCGTGGTTTCCGGGTTGAAGCGCCCGGGCACCAGGTTGAGGCCGACGGTCTGGGTCTCGCTGATCCACAGTTCGGTGGGAAACGTCATTGCCGCAATACCTCCTTGGTATGTTCTTGCGTTACAGATATATCCCGGCGCTTCTCCCGACGGGGAATTTTGCCAACCGGATGGCTTTCGTAGGCAAATTTCCCCGTCGCCCGATGATGCCTGCCGTACACCTCCCGGCCCGGGGGAAGGACGCCGTTTCGCCCACGCATCTCCCGTCTCAGCACCGGCAGCACAGCCGGGCCGCGAGCAGGGCGGGCAGCAGGTCGCGGTCGGCCTCGGTGAGGGTCACGATTTCCACGTCCGGCCGCTTCTTGATCCGGTCCGCCGGGGGATACGGGCGCCAGACAATGCTGGCCACGAGGGGGCGCGGGTCGTCCAACCAGGCCGCGATGAACCCGGCGAACGCGGGGGCCAGGAACTCCATCTTCCCTATTTCGTCCACCACCAGGTAGCGGATGCCCGGATCGCTCAGGGCGTCCGCCAGCGGCTCCAAAACGTGCCTTTCGAAGGCCTTCGTGTCCACCCGGTAGCGCCCCACCCTGTGGCTTCCCCCGGGCCGGGCCTCCGCCAGCACCACCGGGGGCCCGCCGATCACCCGGGCCAGAAAGCCGGTCCGCGCCCGGCCCGCGCGGATTTCCTCGGTGAGGAATCCCGCCACCGTGCCGGCCGGGAGCAGTTCGACCAGACGCCGGAGGACCGTGGTTTTGCCGCAACCCGGCGGGCCCGTCAGAAGAATGTTGGCCATTACTCGCCACCTCCGGGAGTGGCCGGCAGTTCCGGAGCGCACCCTCGAGGCGCGTGAAACCCCCTCTACCTTCGGCTCCGGTCGGGACGGCCTTGCTTCCTTTCCTTTTCCGGCCTATACTGGACCTGAAAGGAGTCGCCGGTTCCGTGTTCAATCCCTTCGACCCCCGGCGTACCGAAGCCGCCGCACAGAAGGTCGCGCGGATGCGCCGCCGCGAGCCCCACCTTTCCCGCCGGGAGCTCGCCGAGCGCGTCATCGCGGAGAAATGCTGGTGGTGCGCCCTGGCCGGGGCCCTGACGGCGGTGCCGGCCGTGGTTCCGGGCCTGGGCACCGTAGTGGCCCTCCTGGGGGGCGCGGCCGTGGACGTGGCCTTGCTCACCCACCTCCTCTCCGGGCTGGTGCTGGAGGTGGCCGCGGTCTACGGCCGCCCCCTGACCGGGCCTTCCCAGCTCCGGGAAACCATGTGGGCCTTCATGGTGGCCACCGGCACGGGAAGCCTGGGGGCCGGCCTTTCCCGGAGCGTGGTCACCCGGCTCTCCCACGAGGCCTTCGCCAACCTCGTGCACCGGGTGCTGTGGTCCCTGGGGGTCCGCTCGGTGGGCCGGTCCACCCTGGCGCGACTGATACCGGTACTGGGCATCGCCCTGGCCGGGGGCATTAATTATGCCGTGGCCCGCTCCGTTGGCCGGCGGGCCCTGGCCTACTACGAGTCGCGTACCCCAGAGGACGGCACTACGGTGGAGGTCGACTACCGGGTCTCGGAATAGCCCCCCGCGGGCGGGTTCCGCGCCGCGGCCCTCCTCCCCCGGAGGCGGACCGGCGGAGTGTGCCCGGCTGCGGCCTGCCCGGGCTTTCGACAGGGAATTTTGCCTTCGGAAAGCCATCCTGTTATCGCTACCGGCGGGTTGGCAAAATTCCCCGTCGTTTGAATGCGTGCCGCTTCCCTGCTGCCATCGCGCCGGCCGCCACCTCCCTTTTACGGCCTACGACCCGCCTCCGCCGCCGGTTTCGGTGCGCACCCACTCCAGGAAGTCCGGATTGCCCCCGGTAATGGGGATGCATAGTACGGCGGGCACCTGGTAGGTGTGCAGCTCCCTGACCCGGGCCACGATCTTATCGCACTTATCGGCCGTGGTCTTGGCCACGATCAGGGCTTCCTGTTCCTCGCAGAGCCGGCCCTCCCACCAGTAGAAGGAAAAGATTTGGGGTACCACGTTGGCGCACGCCACCAGGCGCTCGGCCACCAGGGCCCGCGCCAGCTCCACGGCCTGCTCCCGGGTCTGGGCCGTGATGTAAATCAATACGAAGGCCTCCATGCTCTGACCACCTCCGGCGACCCCGCATATACTGGCTAGCAAGGAGGTAGGCACTCGTGTCCCTTCAAAGCCTCCTGTTCCTGGCGCTCTTCGTCGAAGGCACGGTGCAGTGGCTCAAGAAGGAATACCGCAACGTCTTCACTTACGTGGCCCTGGTCCTGGGCATCCTGGTGGCCTGGGGCGCCCGCGCCGACCTCCTGGTGCTGGCCGGCTTTGAAGCCCCCGTGCCCTACGTGGGCTACGTCATGACCGGGATCGTTTTTGCGCGGGGCGCCAACGTGCTCAACGACCTCTTTATGTGGCTTGCTAAACTGCGTGCGGCGGCGTGAGGGCCAGGACCACCACCTCGGTGGGCGGCGGCAGGGAACCCGCCTCCGCCTCGAGGAAATCGCGGTGCGCCGCCTGGCGAAACTGGCGGGTGAATTCCTCCACCGGGGCCAGGGGCAGGCTCACCTGGGGCGTCTTGTAGTGCATGGGCACCGCCACCGCCGGCCTTAAGGCCTCCACCGTCCTTTGCGCCTCGGCGGGGCCCACCGTAAAGGTGCCGCCCACAGGCACCAGCAGGACGTCCACCGGCCCGATCTCCGTGATTTGGGCCGGGGTTAGCTCGTGCCCCAGGTCGCCGAGGTGGCACACGCGCACGCCGTCGACGGTGATGACGAAGACGGTGTTGGTCCCGCGCTGGCGTCCCTGCACCGTATCGTGGTAGGTGGCAACGCCCCGCACGGTCAGGGAACCAACACGGTGCTCCCCGGGCTCCGCCACCACCCTGGGCCGTCCGGTAAGGACCCCGGTGGCGTTGTGGTCGAAGTGCTGGTGGCTGACGGTTACCAGGTCGGCGCGGACCCTGGGCACCGGGTAGCCCACCTGTTCGTTGAAGGGGTCCGTCACCACCCGGGTTCCGTCGCCGGCCACCAGCAGGAAACACGCGTGACCCAGCCAGTACAGGCGCATGGACCTCCCTCCCCTCGGTGTACGGGTACTTTCGGTAATCTACACCGCCACCCCTTCCCACAGCTCCGGAAGAACCCGGGCCGCCGGCCCGAAGAAGGAGCGGGTGGCGATCTGCGAGATGGGGGTGCACTCGGTGTTGACCTCGATGACCGTCCCTCCGCGGCGCCGGACCAGGTAGGGCAGCGAGGCTGCGGGCTGCACCACGCCGGAGGTGCCCACCACCAGCATGAGCTCACACGTTTGAGCCGCGGCGAAGGTCCGGTTCAGTTCTGCTTCCGGCAGGGCCTCGCCGAACCACACCACGTCCGGCCGCAGCACGCCGCCGCAGGCACAGGTAGGCGGTATTTGGGCCGGCGGCACCTCGCGGTGCTCCATGATTTTTCCTTCCCGCAGGCACCGCACGCGCCAGATGTTGCCATGCAATTCCACCACATTCCGGCTGCCCGCGGCGTGGTGCAGGCCGTCGATGTTTTGGGTTATCAGGGTGAAATCCGGGTAGAATTCCTCCATGCGCGCCAGCACCAGGTGCGCGGCGTTGGGCCGGGCCGCAGCGATAATCTCCCGGCGCCAGGCATACCACTCCCACACCAGGCGCGGGTCCCGCGCGAAGGCCTCGGGCGTGGCCAGTTCTTCCGGCCGGAAGTTGCGCCACAGCCCACCGGGGCCGCGAAAGGTGGGGATGCCGCTTTCCGCCGAAACGCCGGCCCCGGTCAGTACCGCCACCTTACGCACCGTCCTGAGCAGCCGCCGCGTTTCCTCCACCCTTCCCCTCCTCCCTACCCGGGCTCTTGAAGCATCCGGGCGCGAGGTAGTCCCGGTCCCAGAAGTCCTGGGGATAAACGTTCTTGAAGGCTGACAGGAACTTCCGGCGCAAATCCGGATACTGCGCCGCCAGCCGGGCTACGAGCTCCTTCATCTCCTGGCGCCGGGTGTGGCCGGTGTGGGGACAGGGATTCGCAATCACGGGCAGGCCTTCCCGCCTCACCACGGCTTCTATGGTGGCCTGGGGCAGGTAAATGAGGGGCCGCACCAGCGTAAGTCCCACCCGGTCCAGGTAGATCTTGGGCTTGAAGACCCTGAGCTGTCCCGTGTAGATGAGGTTCAAGAGGAAGGTCTCGATGGCGTCGTCCAGGTGGTGCCCCAGGGCCACCTTGTTACAACCCAGGCCTTTGGCCGTGTTGTGCAGGACCCCCCGGCGCAGGTTGGCGCACAGGGCGCAGGGATTGTCCTCCCCCCTCGCCTCCAGGATGCGGGCTATCGGCACCCGGCGCACGTGAAGGGGTATCTTGCGCGCGGCGCAGAATTCCTCCAGCGGCGCCAGGTCCACCGGTCCCCAGCCAATGTCCAGAAATACGGCCTGTAGCTCGAACTCCCAGCACGAGTGGAAGTGGAGCAGCGAGAGGGCATGCAGCAGCGCGGTGCTGTCTTTTCCTCCGGACGCCCCGACGGCCACGCGGTCACCCTTTTCGAAGAGGGCGTAGTCGCCGATGGCCCGCTTCACCCGGCCCAGAAACCACCTGTCGTAGTGGGTCCTCACGTTCCTGCCGCCTCCAGCCGGCCGGCCCGCCCGGGAGCCACGGCGCGCAGCTTCCGGACCCCGGGGTTTCCGCCCGCCCGCGGGTTGGCGTAGCAGTAAAGGCAGCCCGACGGGCAGGACAGGCCGTACCACCCCAGGTCCAGGGAGTGGGTGCAGCCGCAGTGCTCCCGCTGGCCGGCGGCCTTGTCGCTCCGGCACCTCTCCCCCCGCGGGTGGAGTTCCGCCAGCAGCTCCCCGTCGATACAGCGCGACACGGGAAACCCTGGGACGCAGCACAGGTCCACCCTCGCGGCCGGTCCGGCCGCGGCCCGCAGGCGGGCCACCACCTCGCCCTGCTCGTCAGGTTCGAAGTCCAGGGGTTCAAAGCCGGCCCGGCGCAGCCGCCGCACCGCCCGCGGATAGTGGGCCATGAAGCTGGTGCTGAAGCGGGTTAGGCCGATGCCGGCCCCGGCCCCGAGGATTTCCTCCGCGGCACGGACGTTCGTAATCACCACCCCCCGCCGCACCACCTTGACCAGGGGGTCGGGCCGGAGCCTGATCCGGAAGGGGTGTCCGGCCAGCTCTATCAGGGCCGGAAGGCACTTCCAGACGGCCTCCGGCGGGGGCACCCCCGGCTCCAGGTCCGTCCCGCCCAGACCGGTGACGGTCACGTGGAAGTAAACCTGGTCGTAGGCCCGTAATGCTGACCGCCACCGGCGTTGCAGGAACACGTGCGGCAGTTTGGTCCATATCACCAGGGTGTGCACCCGCGCGGGCGGGTACCGGGTGTTGAGAAGGGAGAGGAAATGGTCCGTGTACCACGCCGGCTCCGTGCGCCGGGACAGACTCAGCACCAACCTCAAACCCGTGGTTTCCCCCCTTATTAGTTATTCACCGCCGGCCCGGCGATCCCTACAACTTCCGGATGCGTGCCGGTACTTTTTCTATTATAATGGACGTGGGACACAAGCCGACAACGGGGGACAGCATGCGGCGGGCACTGAATATTCTCTTGCTACTACTGCTGTTGATATTTATCCCGCGGGCGGAAGCCGCCCCGTCCTGCGACGGGGATTTTTGCCTGCGGGAAGCTCTCCTGCTATCGGTGCCCGTGGGTGGGCAAAAATCCCCGTCGGTTTACGTGTTGCACGTAGAGGGTCCCATCGTGCCCGTGGTGGCCAGCTTCGTAGAGCGTGGTCTGGACGGGGCCGAAAGGGCCGGCGCACCCTGCGTGATCCGGCTGAACACGCCGGGCGGGCTCTACGAGACCACCCAGAAGATCGTCACGCGCATGGTCAACGCGCGGGTACCGGTGATCGTGTACGTGGCGCCCTCCGGAGGGTGGGCCGCCTCGGCCGGCACCTTCATCACCATGGCGGCCCACGTGGCCGCCATGGCGCCCGGCACCCGCATCGGGGCCGCGCACCCGGTCGCCGTCCAGGAGACCGAGGTCTCGGAGACCCAGGGCCAGAAGATTACCGAAGACGCGGCGGCCTGGATCAGAAGCCTCGCCATCCTGCGCGGCCGGAACGCCGCCCTGGCCGAGGCGGCGGTCAGGGAAAGCCGCTCCTACACCGACACCGAGGCCCTGGAGCAGGGGCTCGTCGATGTCAGGGCCGGCGATCTGCCCGCGCTGCTCGACGCCCTTGACGGCCGCACCGTAACCCTGGCCGGGGGTCAGGCCTGGACCTTGCGCACCGCGGGCGCCGAGGTCCGCACCGTACCCATGAGCTGGAGCGAGCAGTTTCTCCACACCATCACCAACCCCAACGTGGCCTACCTGTTGCTGACCTTGGGGGCCGTGGGGCTGATGACAGAGTTTTACTATCCCGGGGCCGTCTTTCCGGGTGTGGCCGGGGCCCTGAGCCTGCTGCTGGGCCTCTACGCCCTGGGTACCCTCAACGCCTACTGGGGCGGCCTGCTCCTGATGCTGCTGGCTTTCGGGCTTTTCCTGGCCGAAATCTTCGCCACCACCCACGGTGTTCTGGGGGGCGGGGGCCTGGCGGCCTTCGTGCTGGGTTCCATGTTGCTCTTCAGCGGCGGGCCGCCGGGTATACGCGTGAGCGTGAGCCTTATCATCGTGGTGGCCCTTTCCCTGGGCGCCTTCTTCGCCTTCCTGGTGGGGGCCGCGGTGCGGGCCCACCGCCGGCGGGTGGAGACGGGTAGCGAGGGGCTCTGCGGGCGGGTGGCCCGCACCCTCACGCCCTTGGACCCCGAAGGACTGGTGCTGGTGGAGGGCGAGCGCTGGGCGGCCCGCGAGGAGACCGGAGCCACCGTGCCCGCGGGCGAGGAGGTGGTGGTCACCGGGACCGAGGGGCTGCGCCTGAAGGTGAAACGCCGCGACACCACGGGGTAAAAATTTTTTTCGAGGAGGAACGAGGACGCCCAATGTTTCTGACCATTTTCTTTATCCTGATCCTGATCATACTGGTCGCGTCTTCGGTGCGCATCGTGCAGGAATACGAGCGGGGGGTCATTTTCCGCCTGGGCCGCTTCGTGGGCGTGCGGGGGCCGGGGCTCTTCCTGCTCATCCCCTTCATCGAGCGCATGCAGAAGGTGGACCTGCGCGTGGTCACCATGGACGTGCCCGCCCAGGAGGCCATCACGCGGGACAACGTGACGGTGAAGGTTAACGCCGTGGTCTACTTCCGGGTGGTCAACCCCGGGGACGCGGTCATCAAGGTGCTGGACCACATCAAGGCCACCTCCCAGCTCTCCCAGACCACCCTGCGGAGCGTCCTGGGCCAGTCGGAGCTGGACGAACTGCTGGCCCACCGGGAGCAGATCAACCAGCGGTTGCAACGCATCATCGACGAGGGGACCGAACCCTGGGGCGTTAAGGTCAGCCTGGTGGAGATCCGCGACGTGGAGCTGCCCCAGAGCATGCAGCGCGCCATGGCGGCCCAGGCCGAAGCCGAACGGGAACGGCGGGCCAAGATCATCCACGCCGACGGCGAATACCAGGCCGCGGAGAAGCTGGCCGAGGCGGCCCGCATCATAGCCGCCGAGCCGGCGGCCCTGCAGCTGCGCTACCTTCAGACGTTGCGGGAAATGGCCACGGACAAGGCCAACACCATCATCTTTCCCCTGCCCATCGACCTGGTGAAGCCCTTCCTGGAGCTGCTTGGCCAGAGGAGCCCTGCCACCGGCGGGATCGGGTAGGCGGAGGCCCCGTCCGTGTGAGGGCCGGGTGCGTGGGGCACGGGGTCCCTGCCGCGGCGGGCCGGGCCTCGCGGAGCCACCGGACGCGGCGGCCGCGGTAACGGGTTTTCAGCGCCCCCGGGAGTCGAGGGCGAAGGCCAGTAATTCGGACCAGCAGTCCACCACCAGGTCTGCGCCGCAGGCCAGCAGTTCTTCCCGGCGGGCCAGCCCCCAGGTCACCCCCACCACCGCGGTCCCGGCCCGCCGCCCGGCCAGCATGTCGTGGCAGCTGTCCCCCACGTAAAGGGCGCGGCCGGGCTCGGCCCCCAGGGCCGCCAGCCCCCTCAGTACTGGCTCGGCCCCCGGCTTCGGTTCCCTTACGTCGTCCACCGTAATAACGGTCTCCATGAAGGACCCGAGACCAGTGAAGGTGAGGGTGCGCCGCGTCACGGCGGCGCTCTTGGAGGTTACGATCCCGAGGCGGAGACCGTGGCGTTTGAGTTCCCGGAGCGCCTCCTTTGTGCCCGGGAAAAGCCGGGTCAGACGGTCGTGTTCCTCCTGGTAGTACCTCTGGTAGAGACGGTAGAACTCCTCCGCCCGGTCCCCGGCGAACTTCCGGCTGATGACCCTGAGGGGTATGCCGATCTGGGCCGCCACCGCCCCGGGGTCCCAAGGCAGGCCCAGGTCCGCGAAAACGCGCCGGTAGGTGCGGAAGATCAGAGGTATGGAGTCCACCAGGGTACCGTCCAGGTCGAAAAGTACGGCCTCAAAGGTCGCCAAGAACCCGCCTCCGTAGTTCCTTGGTATTCGCCGCCACCCCCGGACCCCGACCGGGCCTTCCTGCGGCCCCGCAGGGGTGGCGGCGGGTGATTTCCCGGTGCCGCAAAGCCGTCCGCTGGGGATCCGGTGCGGAAATCCCATCCGCACCGGAGCGTAAGCCGGCCCTGTGGCGCAAGAAGACCCCCGCTCCGGTCCGTACCGTGCAAGAGCGGGTGCCGCGCCGGCCCGTGCGACGGGGCCGGGAGCAGGTTGCCGCGGCACGGGGCCGCGGGCCCTCACCGGTCCGGCCTTCCCGTGCCGTCCGGGTACCCCCGACACACCTGGTCCCACAGCGCCGGAGATACCAGTTCTCTAAGGTACACCTGCTGCGGGTCCCTCCGCCCGCTGAAGGCCGTCGGAGACCAGTCCGCGAGCCGCAAGGAGGGCTCCTCGGCCTCGTGAATCACGGGCGGGGTGCGTAAAGCCAGCGCCGCCGTCAGCCAGCGGCGCACCAGTTCGTCCATCCCGGCGTTGACCAGGGCGGCCCGCAATTTGCGGGCCACCGGCCCGACGGTGACGCAGAAGTAAGTGCGGCACACCACCGGCCTGGCGGCGTAGACGCGGCACAAACCGCGGGACCGGTCCAGGAAGACGCAGTATCCGTCCTCGTCGGTGCGCAAGGTAACGTCCACAGCGCGGCCCTGCACCGCGACCCACCCGTAGCGGCCCAGAAAGGCCGGCAGGGCCTTCACGCCACGATCCGCATCCGTCGCCCGGCACAGCGGTTTCAGGTCCATGACGGTGAGGGGAATGCGCCCGCGGCAGCACCGGCAGCAGGCCCGGCATGAGTCGGCGGACCAGCCGGTCAGGGCCGGAACCCCTTCCAGGGCCGCCAGGTAATCCCCCACGGTGGCCCCGGCGCCGGTCACCGCGATTTCAAACCCGTTGCTGCCCAGTAATTCAACGATTACCGGTACTCGCGTCCCACCGGGTCCGCTGCTCTCGGCTGCGGTACCAGGCACTCCGTCGGCTCTTCTCCGCCGCCACAGGTAACGCCGTACCAACGGCAGGCTTAAGCTCCTCCCGTGCTACTCCACCACGACCGCGGTCCCGCTCGCCGTCACCATCAACATTCCTTCGCGCACGACCTCGTAGTCCAGGTCGACGCCAATAACGGCGTTGGCCCCCCGGCGGCGGGCTTCCTCGACCATTTCGCCCAGGGCTATCTCCCGGGCGTGCGCCAGTTTCTCCTCGTAGGCGCCCGAGCGGCCGCCCACAATGTCGGTAATACTGGCAAAGAGATCCCGCACGATATTGGCGCCCATGATGGCCTCTCCCGACACAATGCCCAGATACCGCGCGATGCTCCTCCCTTCAATGGTGGGGGTGGTCGTTACGATCAAGATTAGGCTACCTCCTCGGGATAGTTTTTGGTCTTCCTGCAGGCCGCGGCGTTCTCCTTGAAGCGCGTGCCCTGGCGCGCTCCCGCACGCGCCATATGAAAACGGCCCCGAGCACGGCCAGCAGGATGCCGGCCAGGCTCAGGATCCTGAAAAGGCCCCACACTTCGGCCAGCATGCCGCCCGCCAGGGGACCGACGACGTATCCCAGCGAGTAGGAAACGTTGGCCATGCCGAAGGCCGTGCCCGAGACGTTGTTACCGGAAGCGCCGAAGGAGCGGTTGATCATGGGGTAACACGGCGCGAACACGAAACTGAAGGTCACGCCGAGGACCCCCATGAGGGCCGCCACGTACCACACCGAGCGGGCGGTGGCCAGCCAGGGCAGGGTCAGGGCGGTGGTGAAAAGGCCGGCCGCAATTAGGGGTTTGACCTGCCTCACGTCGGCCAGTCGTCCGGCCAGGGGCTGCGCCACCAGCATGCTCAGGGTGCTGACACCGAAGACCAGGCCGATGAGGCCTTCGTGGGCCCGAAACCGCGCCTCCATGTCCATGGGCAGGAGGGGCTCCAGCACGCCCACCACCGCCGAGCCCACCAGAATGACGGTCAGTCCCCACAGGGCGTTGGCCGATAGATGGCGATACTCCTTGGCCTTCTCTCCGGTGGCGGGGAGCGTCTCGGCCAGGAGGGCCGCCATGGCCAGGGTCGCCAGCGTGGCGCAGAGGGCCAGGAAATAAAAGGGTGCGGAGTAGCCCAGCACATGCGCCAGGGTGCCGCCCAGCACCGGGCCGGCCAGGCTGCCCACACCCATGGCCGTCATGGCCAGGCCCAGCTTTTCCCCCTGCCGCTCGGGATACATGTCGGCGATCATGGCCAGCCCGGCGGTCCAGGTGGCGGACGCCGCCAGACCCTGCAGCAACCGGCTGAGGAGGAGCATCCAGTAGCTGTGGGCCAGGGCGAAGGCCAGGGTGGCCAGGGCCAGGCCCGCCATGCCGAGCACCACCGGCCCGCGGCGCCCGTGCCGGTCCGCCAGCCTCCCGGCCGGCAGGCTGCCCAGTAGCAGGGTCAGGGAGTAGGCGGCAAAAATGAGCCCTACGCCACCCGGCGAGGCCCCCAGCAACGTGGCGTACTGGGGCACCACGGGGATGATGATCCCGTAACCCACGGTATCCAGGAACACGGCCAGCCACAGGAGGACAAAATTTCGCGCCCGCGCCCTTTCGTTCTCCACTGCCCGAGGTCATCCCCCTTTCGACGACAATAGCATACCACCGGCCCCGGCTTCCGTGCAACCGTGAGCTCCCGTTTGGCCTACCGGTTTGGGGTTCTCCGGACGTTTTATCGCCCGTACCGCTTCATAAGCTAATTGGGAAGGATTTAAGGAGGTGGGAACATGCGCGGCGATACCTGGGTGCGTCGTCTCCACCGCTTTCTGGCCCTGCCGGCGGCCGTATTGTTCGTGCTCACGGCCGTGAGCGGCCTCTGGCTCAACCACCTGGAGCGGGCCGGCCCGGTGCCGGTAACCCGTCCCCTGGCCCGCCCGTGGGAGGAAGCGCCGCCCGCCGCGGCCGCCGGGGTGTGGCTGAAAAAGCTGCACACCGGGCGCTACGCCGGCACCACACTTTTGGGTGATGCCACGGCGGTGCTCCTGCTGGTCATGACCGGCACGGGCCTTTACCTGTGGCTGCGGGAACGGCGGTGAGCCGGCCGGCATAAGATAGCGCCTTTGAGGTGTTGACTTCAGGGGGGAGGCCGGATATAATTAATTTCGATGACCATCGAAATAAGGTGACAGAATGGCGCGGGATGGGCTCTTCAGGGCGCTGGGAGACGATACCCGGCGGGAGATACTGCGCTTGCTGGCCTCAGGCGACCTGACCGCGGGAGACATCGCCCGGGCCTTCACCCTGTCGCGGTCCACCGTCTCCCACCACCTGAGCGTCCTCAAGGAGGCGGGTCTGGTAATGGACGAGAAGAGGGGCCAGCACGTCGTTTACTCCCTGAACACCACGGTGTTCCAGGACGTCGCGGCCTGGGTGTTCGACGTGGTGCGCTCCATCACCGCACGACGCCAAGCCGAAGGGAAGGTGCGACGGCATGATACACAGGGAAGGTAGATACCGGGTGGACCGGGCGCTGGTGGTGAAGGACTGGCCGGCGCTGGCGGTGCTGGCGGCCATGCTGGTGGCCGGCGTGGTGTGCTACCCGCACCTGCCGGACCTGGTCCCGGCCCACTGGAACTTCAGGGGCGAGGTGGACGATTACTTCTCGCGGTTCTGGGGAGCCTTTGCCCTGCCCTTGCTGGCCGCCGGCATCTACCTGGCCATGCTCTATGCGCCCTACATCGACCCCCGGCGGGACAGTTACGTGCGCTTTGAGGGTGCCTACCGGGCCGTGCGCCTGGGCCTGGTCTTCTTCCTGGCCGTGCTCCAGGCCGTGATCCTGACCGTGGCCCTGGGCGGGCCGCGGGACCTGGTGCACCGGGCCGTTCCCGCGGCCCTGGGACTCCTGATGCTGGTCGTCGGCAACTACCTGCCCCAGGCGCGGTTCAACTACTTCTTCGGGGTCCGCACCCCCTGGACCCTGGCCAGCCAGGAGGTCTGGCGCCGCACCCACCGCTTCTCCGGGCCGGCGTTTGTGCTGGGCGGCCTGGTGGCGCTGGCCGCCGCCTTCCTGCCCCCACCAGCCAACTTCGTGGTGGGCGTGGGTGGCATCGTCGGGGCTGCGCTGGCCAGCGTGGTGTATTCCTACCTGGCCTTCCGGCGCCTGGACACCGCGCCGGGGCACGGGCCCGGGTGATGCCGTGCTGGCGCGTCTTCAGCAGGAGCGGTTCTGGGAAATAGATTTCCTGCGCGGCGTGGCCGTCCTCATGATGGTCACCTATCACGTGCTTTTCGACCTGGCGTACTTCGGGCATTACCCCATCGACGTGACGGGCGGCTTCTGGCTGTACTTCGCCCGGGCCACGGCGGTCCTCTTTCTGTTGCTGGTGGGCATCTCCCTGACCCTCAGTCATTCTGCGGCGCGACGGCGGAACCCCGGCGCCCGGAGGCTCTACCTTCGCTATCTCGCCCGGGGCGCGAGGCTTTTTGGCTGGGGCATGGTCGTCACCCTCGTCACCTACCTGTTCGTGGGCGAGGGCTTCGTGGTGTTCGGCATCCTGCACCTCATCGGCGTGGCCGTGGTGCTGGCCTACCCGCTGTTGCGCCTCGGGGTCTGGAATCTGTTGTGCGGCGCGGCCCTGATCGTCGCGGGATGCCACCTCCAGAAAGTCGCGGCGCCGTTTGCCTGGCTGGTCTGGCTGGGGCTGGCGCCCCCGGACTTCTATAGCCTCGACTACTTCCCGGTGCTTCCCTGGTTCGGGGTGGTGGTGCTGGGGCTGTTTCTCGGCCACCTGCTCTATCCGCACCGCGTGCCCAGGGTGGTTCCGGTCGACGTTTCCGGCTTCTTTCCCGTGGCGCTGATTCGCGGGCTGGGGAAACACTCCCTCACTGCGTACCTCGCGCACCAGCCCCTCATCCTCCTCGCCCTGCAAGTGCTGGGCGTGCCCACGCTCCTCCCGAACTGGGCCGGATTTTTGCCCGGGGCGGGTTCCGCGGTGGGCTCCCTCGTGGAACACCTGGCCCACCAACCGCTTTTCAACCCTTGACTTGGTGCGGGCACCGGGGCTATAATATTCTCGGTCGGGGGAGTAGCTCAAGATGGTAGAGCAGCGGTCTCCAAAACCGTCGGCTGTGGGTTCGAGTCCTGCCTCCCCCGCCAGGCCAGCAAAATCAAGGCTTTCCGGCACCGACCGGGAAGCCGTTTTTGTTCGAGACCGTTGTCGCTGACCAGGACAGCGGTTTCGCGACACCGCTGGCCACCCGACCCCCGCGCCGAGGGAGGGAGGGTGGCCATCATGCTCCGCAAGACCCCAAAGGCCAGGCTCGCGCGCCTGGCCGCACCCCTGGCGCGCGACTGGCGCGCGGTGCTCCAGGAGTTCCTGCTCCACAAGCAGGCCGAGGGACGCGCACCCCGCACCATCCGCGACTACCGCATCAGGCTTTCCCGCTTCTTCGAGGCGCACCCGGAGGCTTTCGGCGACTTCGAGGCCTTCAGGCGCGCCGTGCGGGAGCACCTGGCGGCCTTCGACGGCAAGGCTCCCGCCACCTTCAACCTGCCGCTGGAATACTTACGCGCCTTCTGCCGCTGGTGCGTGGCCGAGGGATACCTGCCGGGAGATCCCACGGCAGGCCTCTCCAAACGCAAAGACCCCGGCCAGGCGCGCGCGGTGCCGGAGGAAGTGCTGGCGGCCTTGCTGGAGGCCTGCGACCGCAGGACGTTCACCGGCCTGCGGGATTACGCCTTGATTCTTTTCCAGCTCGACACCAGCGTGCGGCCTGGCGAGGCTCTGCGCCTGGTGCCTGCCGACTTCAACCTCCAGGCCTTGGAGGCCTTCATCCCCAACCCTGTGGCGAAGACCAGGGAAGGCCGCACCGTGGTCTATTCGCCGGTGACCGCCAAGGCCATCAGAAAGCTGCTGGCCGCAAGACCCCCGGAGTGGGACGCCTCGGTGCCGGTGTTCTGCTCCCAGGACGGCAGGCCGATGCTGGTCAACTCGTGGACGCACCGGCTGGAGGCCTACGGCCGCAAGATCGGCCACAGGGTGACCCCCTACATGCTCCGCCACAGCTCGGCCATCATGTACCTGCGCGGCGGCGGGGACGTGTTCACCCTCCAGCGCCAGCTCGGTCACGCCAGCCTGGTCATGACCCGGCGGTACGTCCACCTTGCTAGTCAGGACGTTCACCAGGCGCACGCCAAAGCCTCGCCGGTGATGCGCCTGGTGCCTCAGCGCCAGCGCGCCAGAAGGAGGCTTGAGCCGTGACCTGGGACGCCGAGGGAAGGCGCCTCGGCCTCTCTCCCGTGGTGCTGGTGGTGGAAACGATACGACCAGGTTGTCGGCTGTGGCTGCACCCCCACGCCGCGCGGCGCGGCACCCGGTGGGTGTGCGGGGTGTGTCGTACCGCGCTCACCACCCGGATGCGCTCCCGGCGGCCGTGCGCGCACCCCACCCCGGCCTGGATGAAAATCGGCCGCTGGTGGTGGATTATCCAGGTGGTGGACGGCCGCGCCTCCCTGGTGGCCGAGGACCGGCGCGGCCGGTATCGCTACCCCACCGTGTCCCGTACGCTCCACAGTTTGGCGGCCGAGGCGGCGCAAGGGGTGCGCTCCGGTTTCGTGACCCTCCCGCCGCACCTGGCCGAAGCCGTGGCGCGGGAACTGGCCTTCGGCACCCTGCGCGTATAGCCGCGAGTAGCCGCGAGAAGGCCGGTCTGGGAGAGGCGCACGTAGGTAACCTTTGCCGCACTCCCAGACCGGCCTTGGCGGCCTTCTACGCGCACGGTCATTTCAGACCCGCCAGCACGACCCACGCGCACCGTCCAAGTCAGTGGTGGCGACGCCATTTCACCGGCGGTCACCCCTGAACGCTCACAGTTCGGGAAACAACAAGGCCAGCACAGCGGCCAGGACCAGCATGCCGCCGAGGGTGGCCGCGCACCCGAGTAGCGCCTCCAGCAACACGGTCAGCGACCCCCCTCCTGGTCGGTGGGGATGTAGGCCAGGATGTCCCCCGGCTGGACGCGGAAATAGCGACACAACCGGTCAATGACATCCGTGTTGGTCACGTAGCGCCTCTCCCTGACATCGGCCAGTTTGGAGAGGGTGTTCCGGCTGATGCCGGTTTCCCGCGCTATTTCGGTCAGCGGGATGCGCCGGTCTTCGGCCTTCTGTTTTGCCTCCCAAAGTTCCCTGAATCGGTAGACGATCACCGTGCCACCTCCCCGCCATCCATTTTACCACAATCCCGTGCACCTGCCAAGTAGCAAGGCCGGGTGTTGGCCGCAAAAAATTTTTGCGAAGGGTACTTGACAAGTGTGCTCCCTTGTGGTAAAGTAAGCTTGGCAGGTGCACAGCACCACAAACAAAAGGGAGGGAGGACGCAATGCTCGAAGGCAAGCTGGAAGTCCTGGTCGAAAGGGTGCGCACCGCGCCGGAGGAAGTCGCTGAATTGACGGTGCAGCTGGCCGCCAAGAGGCAAGCCTTACACGACCTGCTAAACGGCCAGCGGGAAATCGAAACCCAAATCGGTGGTCAGGTGGCAGCGGAGAACGGGGAAGATGGCCGCAAGCGGTTTCCGTAATGAAGAAAGCCGCAAGGCCGAAATCGCGCGCCGATTGAAGGCAGACAACCGCTATCAGGCCATCGAGAAGGAATTGACCCGAGTGCGTGGCGAGTCGGTAGAGTTGGAGGCCAAACTTGAGTTGGCGCGCTATGAACACCGTTCGGCGGTGTGCCTGCTGAATCTCCTGGCAAGCGCCATACAGGGTGGCCGCCAGGACGTGGAGCAGGCAATCTTGGGACAGACCGCCAACACCAACGGCCACAAGGCCAACGGGAAGAAAGACAACGGCCTTGTGGAAATGGCGGTCGAGGTTTTGGGTGCCATGCCGGGGAAGAACCAGGGAACCATCAAGGCTGTGTGCCGCACCACAGAAGGGGAGGAAATCACGGTCTACGCCAAGGACGAGGTTGGCCGCAAGCTGGCAAAGAGCATCGGGGAGGTGGTGAATCTCAAGGCGCGGAAGATGGAGGACAGCGGGAATTGGTTCGCCGTAGTCGTGAAGTAGGCCGGGGTCAGCACCCCGGCCACCACGGGGGTGGCGGCCAGGGTTGGCAGGCCGCGCCGCCACCCCAACCAAAAATTCAACACCTGTGGGGAGGGTTCCTGCATGGGGGACAACCGCAAAGAGCTTTGGGACCTGTTCGGAGAGATTGCTTCCAAAGCTGACTACGCGCACCACCTGGCCAACGCGGCGGCCGACTTCGACCAGGGCGCTGTGGGGGGATTCAGCGACCCGGAAAAGGCGTACGAGGTTGTGCCGGGTGTGCTCCTCCAGACCCTGGCCGCCACGCTGCAGGAGGTTAGCCGGTTGGCGTGGCGAGGGATAAAGCTGACGGCACCCGACACCGACTAACACCCCGCACCCCCGGCCGCGGGAGGGAGGCCACCCCTCGCCGCGGCCATTTCGCTTTTCCACAGGGGTGGCCGCCACCCACACCCCCCCCCCCTGGCCACCCTGGGACGCACCCCCGCGGACGGGTATCCCGATCCGGCGCAAGGCCAGGCCAGGCGGTGGCGAGGACGGACGCTTAAATACGCGGCCAGGTTTTGGGAACCCACCGCGCACCACCCCTGCGCCAGGCGGTCTAGCCGGGGGAGTACCCCGCCGGGGTCACCCTGTGGCGCGCTCCGCCACCTTCGGCCTTGCGGCGCGGCGGTCAGGCCACCTCCCAACTCCAGAGCCGCCAGCACAGCACCGCACCGTCGGGAATCCTCACCCAAACCAGCGGCTCGGCGATTTTCCACCAAGGGACTTCCCGTACCCCGCATTGCATTTCGCTCGGCAGGCGCACCACCTGCGGCCTGGCCTTCCCGCAGGCGCAGGGGTGCGGCCTGGCGGCGGCCTTCTCCCGCAGGTCCTCCCGCCAGCAGGCCAGCACGTCCCTGTCAACAACTGTGGACACCGGCACCCCTCCTGTGGTATCATCTTCCATGAGGTGACCGCCGGTTGTCTAACCCCTACAGCGGCCTCGGCGCAATCCTGCGGAAGATGTCCCGCACCACGACCGCCGCCGGGTTTGTGGTGCTCACCGGCCAACGGCGCGGCGGGTCGAAGAAAGCCGGTCGGGTCTGGCGGCGGAGCCGCGCCAGAACCTCGTGGTGGCACCGCACCTACGTGGAGGTCTAGCTCGCCTCCCGTTCCTGCCGCTCCCACAGGAGTGCCGCACGCGCGGCCTCCTCGCGGCTCGGCCATTCCCCCAGCGCGTACCACCCGCGACCGCGCAGGTCGTCCTGGATGAAGACCCGCCAGCGACCATCCGGCCACTGGACGGGGACGGCATGGGGTCCGAAGGTGCGCTCCCGCCACCTGGCCAAGAAATCTTGCGACGGCATGGTGTCCCTCCTTCACGTCCCCCGGCGTTGGCGGCGCGCCGGGGATTTCGTTACTCAGCGCGGTAGTCGGCTTCCAGGTCGCGCCTCAGAGCCTCCAGCTCGGCGGGGTCAATACGGATTTCGTTCTTGATGCCGACCATGCCCACCATTGGCCGCCGTAAGAGACCCGCCACCTCCAGCACGATGCGCGCGCTCGGCACGTCCCCCGCTATCGCCTTGTCAATCAGGGTGCTTAGGATTTCTTTCACGTGCGCTAAAGCCAGCGAAACGGCCTCCTGGCGCACCTCCTCGCACTGGTCAGGCGTCAGCACCACGCTCGGCGCGTTTTGTACCGTCAGCGCCACGCTCTTTCGCCTTGGCACTCTTTGCCACCTGCCTTTCCAACCACTTGAGCCACGCCTCCGGCCTGACCGGCACGCGGTCGTAGCCGTTCCTCCGCCACCGCTTCAGCTTGAGGCCGGCGCACCGGTAGCACAGGAACCCCACCGTGGGGTCGGCGCAGTAGAGCCGCGCGCACCGGCGGCCGCACGACGGACACTCCACGAGCAGCCTGCTCACCCGGCGCACCACCTGGTGATGCCTCTTTCCATACCAGCACCACAGGAGGGTGAAGCAGGTTGGATGGATGTGCACTCCGACCCGGAGCCACGGGAGGGTGAGCACCGCGGTCCCGTGGCGGCGGTACTGGAACTGTATGGCACGGAGTTGTAAGGCGTCCTCACGGTAGGTGACCACGGCACTCACCCCTTCGGCTTGGACTTTCGGCCTTACAGGCCAAGGGAGGTGCCAACGGCCTCCAACACCCTGGCGGCCACGGCTTGACCGGCCTCGGCGGCGGCGCGGGTCACGGCTTGTTGCACCACGGTGGCGGCGGCCTCCTCGCAGGCGGCGCGGATGGCCGCGGCCAGTTGGTCGCGGGTCGCGGCGTCCTCAAGGTAGGCGCGCACGGCAGCCAGGAAGCACCGCTCGCACACGGCAAGGCCGGGGTGGAAGACCACGGCAGTGCCGGTCATGTTCTTACAGCAGTCGGTGACCATGCCGACCCCCTTGCTCCGGGTGTCGGGTCGCACGACCACGGGGTTAACGGCCAGCACCGGCGGCACCTCCCTTTGCCATCATGCGGCGCACCCACCAGCGCGCCTTTCTGCGAAGGTCGCGCCACCCGGTGGCTGGCTGGCTCATCTCGGCGGCCTCCAGGCTCTCCTCCAACGTCCCCGGCACCTGGGTTAGGAGGCGACCGGCCACAAGGAAGGCCGCGTCGCGCAGAGGCAGTCGGTAGGCGTCGGCCACGATTTTGACCGTTCTGGCAATCTCTTCGTCAACGTCTGGCAGACCAGGAAAGTGCTGGCGCAGTTCATTCCAGGAATTGTCAAGCTCGATTCGCACCTGCATCGTTCATCACGCCTCCTTCAATCGTTCTGCTCGGCACCGGCTAGGATAAGCTCGTCCATCAGGCTCAGCTTGACCGCCGCGTGCGGGGTCAGACCGCGTGCGACGTAATCCTGCGCGCGGCGTGCCACGGTCTCATTGTCCACAAGGTGGTGGGTTACCTCCTGCGGCAGGTGCGCGGTGATGCGGCGGCACTCGTCCATCAAGATTTCGCGAATTGCGGCCACGGGTCTTCACCTCCTTTCACCGGCGCGGCGCGCGCCTCACTTCCCGTTCGCCAAGGTGGAGCACACGACCGCCAGCGCCGCGGCCGTCGGCAAGTCCAGTCCCACAGCGTGGAGCGAGGTGGCTGTGTTCACCACCTCCGGCGGCGGCTCCGTCGGAAGCGCCGCGCGGAGTTAGTTGGCATCGCATTCGTTCGGACTGATGAACACGTCCCGCAGAGCTTCGGCGATGGCGTCTTTGCGCGCCACGGTCGAACACCTCCTCCGCAAAAAGGAGTCAAAAGTGGAGTCAACCCAAAAAAGTGCCGCGAAGCCAGTAGTGGTGCGGGTTTGCGGGTTTTTGTATTAGAGAGAGGGAGAAGGCTTCTCTTCCTCTCTCTCTCTCTTCCTGGTCTCACCTCAAAAACCCGCAAAGCCTTGAGCTGTCTGGGTTTGAGGCGAATTTTTTGCTTGACTCCTTTTTTGACTCCATTTTCGTCACCCCAGGGTGGCGTGTTTGCCTTCGACGCGGATTTCCCGGTCGTTGAGCAGGTTCTGCCACGCGGTGTTGAATACCCACTTGCCTACCCGCCTGGCGTTGGTGAGCTTCTCAAGTTCCGACTTGGTCAGGGAGCCGCGCGCCGCAAGCTGGCGGCGTATGCTCTCCTCCATCCTGGCCACCAGGGTTTCGGCGTCTATGGGGTCGAAGGCCAGTCGCACCCGGTGTTCCCAGTCCAGGATGCCGCAGACCGCGCGGACGGTGCGCTCGTCCACGGTCTCGAAGTTCCCCTGGGTCAAGGCCAGCAGAATCATCAACCGCTGGCCGAGACCGTCGAGGCGCACCGCGTACATGTCCCGGGGACGGCTCTCGTACCATTCCCGCCACAATTTTTCAGCTTCCGGTGTCAGGCGCAGGCAGAGCTTGTCCGGCAGGCTCCACTCCCGGCCGCCGATTACGAGCTTGAACCCTTCTGCGGCGCGCCGCTCGGCTTCCTCCACCAGCGCGGCCAGGTTTTGCTGGAGGCGCGCTTCTTCCAGCGGGTCAACCAGACCGACGAACGGCACCGACCCCTCGGCCTCGCCGTAGACCAAGAAGATTCTGTTGGTGAGGCCGGTGGCCAGGCAGACCGGCGACCACGCCAACTGGTAGGAGTCGATGGTGGCCGCGCCAATCAAAGAGAGGCGCGCCTCTTTCAGGTCGATGTTGCGGCCTTTGACGCGGTTTTGGTAGCGGGTCTGCTCGTACAGGCGCGCCAGCATCTCGCCAAGGACGCTGTTCTCGATGCGCGCCTTGGCCAGCACCGCGCGGAATTCGTCGCAGACCAGCAGAAGCACCGGGTTTTCCCTCAGCGCCTCCGCTAGACCTTCGGCAGACCCCACTCCGTGGCACACCGCAGGCGCGACGCCGACGTCTTGGAAGTGGCGCAGGGTTCTGGCCTGGCTCGTCGATTTCTTCTCGATGCCGCTCCGGCCGAGTTTGACCTCATAGAGGCGGGGGTCAGGCTCGATGTCGCTGGCGAGAGTGACCTTCCCCGCGAGGCGCGCGCCGAGGATGGTCAAGTAATCAAAGTACCAGTATTCCGCCGGGACCTCGTAGTGCGGTCGCATGAGGTTGGTGTATTCCGCCGCCAGGCCGAGGTAGTATTCGTCCGGGAGCCGCAGGCTGTTTGCTTGTTTTTTCTCCTCCTCCATCCGCCGCGCCGAGGCGATTTTTTCCCGCACCCAGGTCACCGGGTCGGGGTCGCCTTCGGCCTGACCCATTGGCGGCTGATTCAAGTCGTTCCAAGCCAGGAGCAGGAGTTCAATCTCGTCGTCGCTGAGACCTTTGGCAACCAGGCGGCCTGCCAGTCGGATGGCCGCGTTGTCGCGCTCACCCTGGGGAACGCCGCGCAGGAGCTCGGCGATGGCCTTGTCCTTGGCGATGACCGGAGCACCTGCCTTGGCCTCCGGCCGCCAGAACGCCTCCGGCAGTTCGGCAATCGGCGCGGTCTCGTCCTGCCAGCGGTACGGCTGACCCGTTTCGGGGTGAAGGGACGGTGGCAGCACCACGAACCCGCCTTCCCCCTTTACCTCGATGCCGTCGGCCAGCTTACGCGACTTGACCCTGGCATTGACCGGAATCCGGTAGTGCAGGTGATGGCCGCCGCTCCCGGTGACGACCGTGCGCGTCGGCGGTAAGCCGAGGCCGTAGGCCGCCTCCAGGGTGCCGCCGTTGCGAGGATCAACGTCCACGACCACCCGCTGGCTAACCGAGCCAGTCACAAACCCGATGGCCGTGACGGTCTTCCAGTCGCACATGGCCGCCAGCTCCTCCGGGGTCGGCAGGCGTTTTTGGTAAACCCGCCAGCTTCTGGTTGGTCGCTTCGTGCCTGGCCGGCACGGGAGCACGCAAAGATTTTCGGCGGTCAGGTATTGCAAAGCAACGTCCCTGAGTGCTACAATCTCCATGAGGGTCACCTCGCTAGTTCGCGCTTTTCTTGTTGCTGGCCGCTCGCCTCACTGGCGGCGGTCTTTCTGTTCGTATCCAGCCATCGCAATTGCCGCTCGCTCAGATAGATTTTCCAGTTCCCCGAAGCAGGCGAGTACATCCGCTTTCCCCAGGTGCGCCAATCTTCCAGGTCAATGGAAAACTCTTCACCGGTGGTGCGTTCGCGGAGCCGTATTTCTCGCACCCCATGCTCCTCCAAGACCTGGAAAACTTCTTCATCGATGCCGATGGCGTTTCCCCTGACCCTCCACGCCTGCCGCCACTCGAAGGTTTTTCGGAACGTGCTGCCGTCTAGGACACCGACTGTGAAGCGGCGGCCGCTGTCGTCAACGGCTACAATCCTGCCGCGCGCCAATCTCCTCCACCTCCTCACCGAAGAGCTGACGCAGCTCCTTGGCCGGGATGAGCACCCGGCCGCCAAGTTTGATGGCGCGAAGTTTTCCCTTTTCGATCCACCGGTAGACCGTCCACCTTGCAGTGCCGGTCATCGCCGCCACTTCACTGACCGTAAACCCTAAGCGCCGCAGAGGCTTCATTTGGTCACCCCCTTGACTTTCGTTTGGCTTTATGGTAGCATGGACGCGGTGGTTCGTCAAATTTCGCAACCTGGGTCATTTTACACAATGCGAGGTGTGGTGCGGCATGACCGCCAGGGAATTTCCTGACGAATGTGCGCTGACGGTGCGCTTCACACCGCCGCACTGGGAGGCCGTTGCCTGGGAGACCTGGGAGGAGCACGAAGGGATTTCAGTACCGGGGGTGCGGGAGGTCTTCGGCGCGCATGGTCTCGCCTGGCCGCAGGTGACCGACCCCGCCTGCGCGCGCCTCCTGCGGTGGGTGGCCGACCCTCCGAGGTGGCTCCGACCCGGCCTCAACACCGGTCAAAAGCTGGCGGCCGCATTCGAGGCCGACCCGGCCTTGCGGGAGTGGGTGCAGAGCCAGCTGGAGGGAGTGCGCCTTGTCGTGGGGACGGGGGTGCTCGTACCCCGCACCGCGAAGGCCAAGGGTGCCGCCATTGACGCCATCAGAAGGGGAGAGCCTTGGGAGGCCGAAGGTCTGGTGGTCGCGTACCAGGTGACCGGCGCCGCCGCGCTGGCCGTATTGGAGCTTGCGGTGGCCGCGCAGGCTGGCCTTGTCGTGCGCGTCTGCCGGAAGTGCGGGGTGCCGTATGTGCCGGTGCCGGGAAACGCCAGGTATTGCGGCGGGTGTCGGGAGGACGCCACGAGGCAGCAGCTTTACTACTGGCGTCGGAAGGAGGCCATGAGCGAGGCCGAGCGAGAGGAACAGCGCCGCCGGTGGCGCGAGGCTCAGCGCCGCCACAGGCAGAAGGCGCGCCGGTAAAATTTCCCACGGTGACACAGGCAGGAGATCCCGGCCTTCGCGCCGAATAACGCCGGCGAAAGACAAAAGACCGTTGTCGGTGACGAGGGTCGGGTGCCGCAAAAGCCAGATTTGGCGCGGGTTTGAGGCCAAGATGGTAGAGCAGCGGTCTCCAAAACCGTCGGCTGTGGGTTCGAGTCCTGCCTCCCCCGCCAGAAAAGCAAGCAACGGCAAGGGTTTCCGGGGTGGAAACCCTTGCTTTTTGTTTTGGGGCCGGAAAAAGCTTTGGCCCAAGGGGTCTGTGCTAATCCGGAAGGCAGAGGACCTGGCCTACCTGAAGGTTCTCGGGGTCCACGCCGGGATTGGCGGCCATGATGGCCTCCACCGTGGTGCCGAAACTCCTGGCCAGCGAGAACAGGGTATCGCCTGCGCGCACCACGTAGGGCGTGGTTCCGGCCGGGCAGCGGTGGGGAAGGCAGAGCAACTGGCCGATTTGCAGGTTGATGGGACTGACAAATGGGTTGGCCCGTTCTATGGCTTCCACCGTGGTGCCGAAGCGCCTGGCCAGGCTGAAGAAGGTGTCCCCCGCCCGCACCACGTAAGGGAAGGTACCCGCGGGACAGACCCCGGGCGGCAAACCCTCCGCCGCCGGTATGCACAGTTGCTGGCCGATGAGCAGGGCTTCCGGGTCCACGCCCGGGTTGGCCCGCCGGATGTCCTCCACGCTTACGCCGAAGCGCCGGGCCAGAGCAAAGAAGGTGTCCCCGGGCCTCACCGTGTAGGTGATGGTCCCCGCCGGGCACCGGCGCGGCGGCACCGCCAGCGGAATGCAGATGACCTGACCCACCCGCAGCCTCTCCGGGTCGATGCCGGGATTGGCCTCGAGCAGGTCGTCCAGCGAAACCCCGAATCTGCGGGCAATGGCGAAGAGTGTATCCCCGGACCGGATCTCGTAGTAATTGCCCTCCGGGCAGGGCGGCAGTTGCGCGTCAACCATGAGTCCCACTCTCCTGGTTCCTTCTGGAATTTATCCTATGCGCGTGACTGCCGTCGCTGTTACAGAAGAGGGAATAATTTCGGCCCTGCCCGGAAGTGCTCTGCGGCAGAAAGCTCACTACGGCTAATCGGCCATGGAAGACCTTAGACTCCCCAAATGTCGGCACGGGACCACCCCGAGCCGCCACGTGTCCGCCGCGCCCAGTCCCTTTATCGTACCGACGGGTCGGTCCTCTGCGGCGCCGCCTTACTGCCCGCCATCAGCCGGCCGACGCCATACATGAGACCGAAGGTCACCAGGGTGCCCACGAATCCCGCCGCGGCGGTGGCCAGTCTCTCGTTTTCGACACCGGGAAGGAGGTAGTCCGGAATAGGAGCGGTTATGACCTCCTTGCCCTCGCCCCGTTCCAGGAACCCCTTGTCTTCGGCCACGCGCTCCAGGCCGTCGGGATTGGAGGAGGCGAAGGGCGACAGCACTACGGCCACGGCCAGGGCCACCAGCAGGAATGCCAGGATCTTCTTGTCCATTCCGGTCCCTCCTCAGGCCTTTACCGTATCGCGGGATAGGGCGACGCCGCTGCGCGACAGAATTTCAACCACGGCGGCCGTAATCAGGCCTTCCCCCACCCCGATGAAAGCGTGCCAGAATAGCATGGCGGGCAGGACCACGGCCAGGGGTATGGTGCCCGCTACCGCGAGTTCCACCGCACAGGCGCCCGCCGCCAGCATCACCGAAACCCAGGAGGCCGCGAAGAGGCCAAAGGCCCGGTACCGGTCCAGAAGGCGATAAACGCCGTAGCCGGCAAAGACGGCGATGACCCCCATATTCAGGATGTTGGCCCCCAGGGCCGTAAGGCCACCGTCCTGAAAGAGCAGGGACTGCAGGATCAGGATGACGGCCATGATGATGCTTGCGCTCCAGGGTCCTAGCGTGACGGCGGCCAGCACGGCCCCGATCAGGTGTCCCGAAGTGCCGCCCACGATGGGGAAGTTTACCATCTGGGCGGCAAAGATAAAGGCCGCCATGACGCCCATGGCGGGAACCTGCCGGTCCTGCAGCGTTTGCCGGGTTCTGCGGAGGGCGTAGGCCAGGGTGCCGGCCGAGAGCACGCCCGTCGTTACCCAGGTCTTGGCGTCGAGAAAACCGTCCGGAATGTGCATTTACGTACCCTCCCCGAGGTTCCAATGGTTGGTTTGTTTTCCGAGTTGCGGCGTCTGGCCCTCACCCCCTTGAAAAAAGCAAGGCCACGGTACCGGCCCCTTTTCCCTCGGGGCCCGGGCCTCCGTGGCCTGAGCTTTACTCACAATCCGCAATACCCGGTTTGTCCAAGCCTCCAGTGGCTTGCCTTTTAGTATTATACCACCCGGCGGCCCGCTGTCAACCCCGGCGTTGACCGCCGGCGCCACCTCGGCTACAATTTTTTATGACGGGAGGTGGAAACTTGCCGGCCAACCTGACGCCGCAATACCTCGCCGCGGAAGAGGCCTTCAAAAAGGCGAGGACCGTGGACGAGAAGATTGCCGCGTTGAAGCAGATGCTGGCCCTCATCCCCAAGCACAAGGGGACCGAAAAGCTCCAGGCCGACATCAAGCGCCGGCTGGCCAGGCTCCGCGAGGAAAGGCAGAAAAAGAGCCACGTGGCGCGCCACGATCCCTTCCGCATCGAGCGGGAAGGGGCGGGCCAGGTGATGGTCATCGGCTGGCCCAACGCCGGTAAGTCCTCCATCGTGGCGGCCCTGACCCGCGCCAAGGTCAAGATCGCGCCCTATCCCTTCAGCACCCACAGTCCGGTGGCGGGCATGATGCCCTTCGAGGACATCGCCGTGCAGCTGGTGGACACGCCGCCCATTTCGTCGGAGTCCGTACCCTCGGGCCTGGTGGGGGCCCTGCGCCAGGCCGACGGCATCCTGCTGGTGGTGGACCCGACGGACCCGGGCTGCCTCGAACACCTGGAGTTTGCCCTGGAATTCCTGCGGAGCAGGAGGCTTGTGGACGTTGACGCGGCCGAAAACCACGGGGGCACGCCCTCCTGTCTGGTGGTGGCCACGCGGGCGGACCTGCCCGAGGCCGGGGAGAACGCGGCCATCCTTAGGGAATCCCTCCCGCCCGGCGTACCCTTTATGGCCGTATCGGCCGTGACGGGCCGCAACCTGGAGGAATTGCGCCGGGCCATCTTCGACATGCTGGGCGTGGTGCGCGTGTACACCAAGGTGCCCGGCCGCGACCCTGACCTGGAGGTGCCCTTCGTACTGCCCCGCGGCAGCACGGTTCTGGACCTGGCCGCGGCCATCCACCGCGACCTGCCCCGGCGCGTGAAGCAGGCGCGCGTCTGGGGGGCGGTGCGCTTCCAGGGTCAGGCGGTGCAGCGCGATTACGTGCTACAGGACCGGGACATCGTGGAACTCCATCAGTAGAAGAGCCAGCGCACCGAGTGGAAATTGCTTTCCACCTCCTCCCGCCCCCGCACGATGGCGCCGTACTCCGTACTGTGGCCGGGGAGGAGGTACTCCACCTCCAATCCGGCCAGCCGCTCGATACTTTCCTTCAGCGCCGTAAGACTCCCGCCGGGCAGGTCCACCCGCCCTACGCTGCCGTAAAAGATCACGTCTCCCGTAATCAAGACCCTAAGTTCCGGCCAGTACAGGCACACCGAGCCCGGGGAATGCCCCGGCGTCAGGAGTACCCGCAAGACGGCCCTCCCCAGTTTTAGTTCCCCGTCCTCAAGGTAGAAGAAGGGTGTGAATTGTGGCGCGGCCAGGCCCAGGGCCCGGTACACGGTCTGGCCCGCGGTTGTGCGGTGTCGTTCCTCGGCCCGCGACAGGGCCGCCAGGGCCCCTGCCTCTTGGGTGAAGAAGGCGGTGGCCTCGCAGTGGTCCGGGTGGGCGTGGGTGTTGATGACCAGCCCGATGGACGAAGGACTAACGCCGTCCCGGGCCATGGCCTCTACGAGCAGGTCCAGGCACCGCTCGCCGAGGTGGTTCACCACGTGCCCGGGGTCCACCAGCACGTGGGGGCGATCCCCGGGCAGCAGGTCCCGCAGAAGGTAGCTGTGGCAGTTGTTGCCAAAACCCTGCCAGAGATAACAGTGGATACCATCTAGCAATTTCACAGACTGGTACGACATAACATCATCCCCTCGCGGCCATAATAAAAACGAGCCACACCCCAACCTCATCCCGGGAGGTATTCCGGTGGCCGACCGACGTCATGTGGTACCGGAGGCCGCACCCGCACTGGATAGGTTTAAGGAGGAAGTGGCGGAAGATCTGGGGTTGGCCGACAAAGTCCGTACGATAGGCTGGGGCGACATGACCAGCCGCGAGTGCGGCAGGGTCGGCGGCCAGATGGTGCGGCGGATGCTCAAATTCGCCGAACGCAAGATGGCCGAAGACAACCCCGGACCAGAGGGCAGGAGCTAGCTCCTGCCCTTCCGATTTAGTATAATAGACTGAAGAATCGCTGCCAAGGGGGCCATACCGTTGGGTGAGATAAAAAGTGCCTGGGAAATAGCCCTGGAAAGGACCCGCGAGATCCCCGCGGCCGCCGCGGCAGAGCTGGAGCGCGAGAGGGCCGAACGCGTGGGCCGGGCCCTGGCCGAGAGAATTCTGAACGGCGTACCGCTGAAAGAGGTTCTGGCCGAACTGGAGGAATACCGCGGCGAGGAGGCGGCGCCGGTAACCCGCACCGCGGCCGCACACCTGCTGGACGGCCTGGAACCGGAGCCGCCCGAACGCTTCGACACCGTTGCCGCCGCCGTGGCCCGCCTGCTCGGTCCCGCGGCCCGGGAACTGGAAGAACTGGCGGCCTGGTACCGCCGGGCCCGCGAGGAAAAGGTAGCCCGGATCGAAGCCGAGGGCCGGGCCCTGCTCCGGGAACGCGGCATTTCCGGGCCCGCCGTGGCCGGCATCAATGCGGCGGCGCGTGAGGCCTGGCGCGCAAGCCTTCAGGGTCTCGAGGAGGCCTGCCGGACAAGGCTGGCAGACCTCAAGGCCCGGCTCGCGGGCTGAGCTGGCCGGGTACAGGTCCCGGCCGCCCCGCCGGGGGGCACCGGTGGGCTCCGTCATCCTCCCGGCGGGGCGCACGGTGGCTCAGACGTGGAAGCCCCCTTCCCCCGGCCGTTGAAACGGCCGGGGGAAGGGGGTCCTTTGGCCCGGGCCACCGGCCCGGCTCCCGCGGGGCGCGGACCGGCACCGCGCTACCAGGTCCCCCTCTTAGGCGTGGCGGCGCAGGCCAGGCCCGCGGCCACGAGGGCCTTGAACACGTCGCCGTACACGAAGGGCAGGGTGCCCATCCAGAGCAGGCGTGCCGGGTCGTGGGTACCGGTGACCACCGCCAGCCACGCCAGGCCCGGGCCGTGGATGAGGGCGAAATTGGCCAGCAACATGAGGCCCAGCAGGGCCCAGAAGGACCTGGCCCGTACAAAGCGGTCCGTCACGTGGCCCAGGAAAAGGGCCGCCAGCACGAAACCCACCAGATAGCCGCCCGTGGGTCCAGCCAGCACCCCCCAGCCCGCCTTGAATCCGGTAAACCACGGCAGCCCGGCGGCCCCGAGGGCCAGGTACAGGCCGGTGCTCACGCCGCCCCAGGTGCGGCCCAGCAGTACGCCCACCAGAAGTACGGCCAGGGTTTGCCCGGTGACCGGCACCGGGGTCCAGGGAAGGTGAAAGCGTACCTGGGCCGCAAGGCCTATGGCGGCCGCCCCACCCAGGGCCAGCAGTACCTTTGTGGCCAGACCGGCCTCCCGGCACCAGGTGTAGGCCCGGTACCTGGCCGTCTCGGCCCTAACCCAAACGCTCATCCTGCCCACACGCCTCCTTTACGTTAATAAGCTACTCTCCACGATTATAGCTGGCGGCGCGTGTAATGTCAACCGATCCTGTCCTCTACGGTTAACTTTTGCCGGTCCGCCTTGGCCACGGCTCCGGCCCCTCAGAGGAGGCTGGCGATCACCATCCGCATGACGTTGTGGGTACCCTCGACGGTCGCCAGGGCCTTGGCGTCGCGCCAGAGCTTGTCTACGGGGTAGGTCCTGTTGTAACCGTAGCGCCCGAAGACGTCCATGGCCTGCGACGCCACCCTTTCGGCCACCAGGGCCGAGAAGAGCTTGGCCATGGCCGCCGCACGGGTGTAGTCCTCGTCCAGGTCGATGAGGCGGCAGGCGTGCCACACCAGAAAGCGGGCCGCCTCGATTTCGGTGGCCATTTCCGCGAGGGCGAAGGAAATACCCTGGTTCCTGATGATGGGCCGCCCGAACTGCCAGCGCTCCCGGGCATAGGCCAGGGCCGCCTCAAAGGCGGCCCGCGCCACCCCCACGGCCACCGCGGCCGAAAAGGCCCGCCCCCGGTCCAGGGTTTGCATGAGCAGCAGGTATCCCCCACCCTCCACGCCGATGAGGTGCTCGGCCGGCACGAAAACCTCGCGGAGCACGACTTCGGCCGTGGGCGCGTTGCGCAAGCCCACCTTGTCCTCGGGCGGTCCCACTTCGACACCCGGTGCGGCGGCCGGCACCACCACGGCGTTCAGCCCCGCCCGCCCTTTGGCCGCGCCCGAGGTGCCGAATACAAGGTAGAAGCGGGCAAGCCCGGCGTTGATCACCGAGCACTTGGCGCCGCCGACCGTGTACCCGGCGCCGCTGCGTTTAATGCTGGTCTTCAGCGCCATGATGTCCGAACCGGCGTGGCGTTCGGTCAGCGCAAAGCCCGCCAGCCCCGGGTCGTCGACCACGAGGGGCAAAAAAAGGTCCCGTTGCGCGGTGGTACCGGCGATGAGGATCGGGGCCACGGCGTGCAGCGTGGCCGCCACCATGGCGGCCAGGCCGGCGCAACCCACGGCCAGTTCCTCCAGTACCACCGCCACCGTAACGTAATCGTACTCCAGGCCGCCGTAGGCCGCCGGTACCAGCATGGCGCCCAGCCGGTGCCGGCCGATGAAGGCGCACAGTTCCTCGGGCGGCAGGACCGCCCCGGGGCGCCGGTCCCCCCTCAGGGCCGCCTCCTGCACCTGTTGCATCTCGCCCCGCAGGGCGTCCCGCAGCGTGCGCTGTTCGGGCGTCGGCTCAAAGGCAATCACCCGGACTCCCCCTTTTTCCACAGCAAAAACCTGACGAATTCCAGCACCTGTCGCCTTTCCTCCGGTGATAGGCGGGCCGCCAGCTCCAGCATCTCTCGCAGGTCGGGAGCACCCCGGGTCTCCGGAATTTCTACGCGAAAAAGGTCTTCGTCCTCAAGAAAATACTGCAGGGGCTTGCCCAGGGCCCGGCCGATGGCCTCCAGCTGCGCCAGATACAGGCGCCGCTTGCCGAGTTCGTAGTTGGAAAGGGTGGACTGGCTGCAACCCAGGCGCGCCGCCAGCTCCTCCTGGCTCAGGCCGGCTTCCTCGCGGGCCCGCTGGATTTTCCTGCCTATCTCCTTGTAGCCCACGGCACGCTCCCCCGGTGTACCGTTGTCACGGCGGATACCTGCGGAGGTAGTCCGTATTGACAAGCCCTATGACAACTTGCTATATTGGGAGCAGAAATATTATATAACATAATACGCCGAGTCTAAACGTACGAGGAGGTAGTCCCGTGTTCGACTTCCTGCTGACTCCGGAACAACGACGCCTGCGGGCCGAGGTAAGGGAATTTGTTAAACAGATACCGCGGCAACTCCTGCTGGACATGGATGCCAACCGGGTGCACTACCCGCGGGAATTCATCACGGCCGCGGCCGAACGGGGCCTCTTGGGCCTGCGCTTCCCGCCGGAATACGGCGGCAGGGGCCTGGATTGGGCCTCGGAAATCGTGGCCCTTGAAGAGGTGGGCGTGCTGGGCATGTCGCTCGGGTGCCTCTATTCCCTGGTGAGCATCGTGGGCGAGGCCGTGCACGCCTTCGGCAATGCCGAGCAAAAGGAGCGCTTTTTGAAGCCCACGGTCCAGGGCCGGCTGACCTGCGCCGAGGCCCTCACCGAACCCCGTGGCGGCTCCGACTTCTTCGGCACCACCTCGGTGGCCAGGAAGGAGGGCGACCGCTACGTCTTGCGCGGCCAGAAGCGCTTCATCGTGGGGGCCGAGGGAGCCGACTACTTCCTGGTCTACGCCCGCACGGACGCGTCCGCGCCGCCCCACAAGGGCATCAGCGCCTTTCTGGTGGAGCGGGGACCGGGCGTGCACGTGGAGTACATCTACGGGCTGATGGGCACCCGCGGCGGAGGGGCGGGACGGGTGGTCTTCCGCGACGCCGTGGTGCCGGCGGCCAATCTCCTGGGCGAGGAAAACGGCGCCGCCGCCATCTTCTACCGCATGATGATCCCCGAAAGGATGACCAGCGCGGCCGGCGCCATCGGCCTGGCCCGCGCGGCCCTGGAGGTGGCCGCCCGCTACAGCACCAAACGCAAGGCCTTCGGCAGGAAAATCAAAGAGTTCCAGGCCGTGAGCTTCCGGGTGGCCGACAGTATCACCAGGCTGGACGCGGCGCGGGGACTGCTCTACGCCACGGCCCGGGCCGTGGACGCCGGCGCGGATCCGGGCCTGGCGCGGCGGCTGGTTTCGGAAAGCAAGAAGTTCGCCACCGAGGCCGCCTGGCAGGTGGTGAACGACGCCATGCAGATCATGGGGGGCATCGGCTACACCGACGTTTACCCCATCGAAAAGATGCTGCGGGACGCCCGTCTGGCCCTCATCTGGACCGGTACCAACGAGGTCATGAACCTCATCGTCCAGCACGAGTATTACCGCGAGCTGCAGGCCACGGCGTCAGAGGCGCGGGACGTGGAGCAGGACGCGGCCGCGGCCGAGAAAACCGAGGAAAAGGTTTACGAGTGACGCCGCGGCACCCGGCGGTTTGCTACGGCCGGCCTTCCGTTGCCCGGCCGGGAATGATGACACCGCCGTCGGACGCCCGCCGAATTCATCGTTGCTAAGGAGGTTTCGGACCGTGAGCGAACCCCTTCACCACCTTCTCGAGCGCAACGCCCGCAAGTATCCCCGCGACGTGGGGGTGCGACACCCGGCCACGGACACCACCCTCACCTGGCGGGAGCTCAACGCGCGGGCCAACGCCCTGGCCCGGCACCTGCAGGCCGCGGGTATGGGTCGGGGCGACAAAGTGGCGCTGCTGCTGCCCAACGGCCCGGAGTTCATAACGGGCTTCTTCGCCACGCTGAAAATCGGCGCCGCGGTGGTGCCGGTAAACGTGCGCCTCACGCCCCCGGAAATCGGCTACATCCTGGAAGACAGCGAGGCCGCGGTAGTGGTGTTCGACGACGCCCTGCGCCCGGTGGTCGAAGGGGCCGTGGCCCGACTGGCGCGTGCGCCGAAGTGCGTGCTCTCGGCCCACGACCTCTCAGGCCTGCCCGGGAAGTACGAGACCACGGATCCCGGCATCGAAGTTTCCCCCGGGGACCTGGCGGAAATCATCTACACCTCCGGCACCACGGGCAAGCCAAAGGGCGTGATGCTGAGCCACCACGCGGTTTATTCCGTGGGTTCCATGATCGCCTACGAAACCAACATCAGGTACGGGGACCGGGTGCTGTTACTCATGCCCCTGAGCCACTCCGCGCCCCTGAACCTCTTCGTGGTCGGGGCGGCCTATGCGGGCGCCGCCAGCGTCACCGGCACCTTCACGCCGCAGGCGCTGCTGGAGATCAGCGCCGCCGAGGGCACCACCCACTTTTTCGGAGCGCCCGTGGCCTACCTCCTGGCCCTGAAGCTGCCCAACTTCGACCACTACGACCTTTCGGGCCGCAGGTTCTGGATCTACGGCGGCGCGGCCATGGCGCGGGAGGCGGTCCTGGCGGCCATGAACAAGTTCCCCGGCTCCTTCATAAGCCTCTACGGCCTCACGGAAGCCGGCCCCAACGGCCTGGCCCTCCATCCCGAAGAGCATCCCCGCTACGCCGGCAGCATCGGTTGCCGGGGCTCGGTGAACTGCGAGGTACGGCTGGTGGACGACGAAGGACGGGACGTGCCCGCCGGCGAGCCGGGGGAAATCGTACTGCGGACCACCTCCCTGATGCTGGGCTATTTCAGGAACGAAGCGGCCACGCGGGAAGTCATGTCGGACGGGTGGCTGCGCACCGGCGACATCGCCCGCCGCGACGAGGAGGGCTACTACTGGGTCCTGGACCGCAAGAAGGACATGATCCTGGTCGGCGGCGTGAACGTCTACCCCAAGGAAATCGAGGACGTGCTCATGGGGCACCCCGCGGTGGCCGACGTGGCCGTATTGGGGGTACCCCACCCGGAGTGGGGCGAAACGGTCATGGCGGTGGTCGTCCCGAAGGGAGACGCGCGGCCCACCCTGGAAGAAATCCGGGCCTATTGCGGCCGTTCACTGGCGGACTTCAAGCTGCCCCGCATCCTGACCTACGCCGAAGCCATTCCCCGCAGCGCTGCGGGCAAGATCCTGAAGCAGGTCCTCAGGGAGGACTACCTGAAGGGGAAGGAACGAGGGCCGGAGTGAGTCACCCGCGTGCCGGCCGCGCCCCAGCAGGCGGCCGTGCTCCACCGTGATGCACCGGTCCATGACCACGGTCAGCTCCTCCGCCCTCAGGAAACCACCAGGGTGCGTAATTCTTTGGCGTTGGCCACGGCGTGGCCTTCGGCATCGTTGTTGAAGTAGGCGTAGACGTCCCGGCCCTCTTCGAGCCACACCCTGATTTTGCGGGCCCAGCCCGCGAGCTCTTCGGTGGAATAGCGGGAGCGGTAAAGTCGCTCGCCCCCGTGAAAGCGCAGGTAAACGAAGTCGGCGGTAAGCTCCTCGGCCTTCGGCCAGCGGGGGGAATCGGCGACGCACAGGGCGAAATTGCCGGCCGAGAGTATCTCGTAGGTGGCCGACGCGAACCAGCTCCGGTGGCGGAATTCGAAGGCGTGGCGGGTCCGCCCGGCCACGGGGTTTTGCTTCAGCAAGGCGCAGAAGGCCGACAGGAGCTCCGGGTCGGCCCGCAGGCCCGGCGGGAACTGCCACAGCACGACCGCGAGCTTTTCCTCCAGGAGGGCGGCCCCTTTAAAAAATGCGGCCACGGCGTCGGCCACGTCCTTCAGCCGGCGCAGGTGGGTAATCAGGCGGTGGCCCTTCACGGCAAACCGGAAATCGGCGGGTGTGGCCGAGCGCCACCCTTCGAAGGTCCGGGGCCGCGGCTGGCGGTAAAAGGTCACGTTCAGTTCCACCGTGTTGAAGCGCTCCGCGTAAAAGCACAGCCAGGCCCGCGAGGGCAAACCGGGCGGGTAGAAACGTTCCCGCCAGTGGGAATAGTTGTAACCACTCGTGCCCACGTAAAGGTTACCGGCTCCCATCGGGTACGCGCTCACCCGCTTTCCACTACCCGGCAGCACGCTTCCGCTGGCCGCTTTGGGCTTCGGCCTGCGGCAAGCGATATCCGCTTTTAATCATAAGTTAATGCTGGTAATAATGCAACAAGGAGACAGGGGGGTAAGTTGTACCTGGCGCCGGAAAGCTTGTACTCCTTGTGTTCCGCAGCGGCTGGCTGTATAATGAAAACGTTACAACGAGTGGGGGGGGCGACTAGGGTAGTGCGCAAACGGACGTACCTGGAGCCCGCGCAAAAGACTGCGGTACTTCGGACCATCACCGAGATGCTCCAAGCCCGACATGAGATCGCTTTCGTCTACGTGCACGGCTCCTTTGCGGAGGAGGATCGGCCCTTCGGCGACATCGACCTGGCGGTATACCTGGATCCCTTGCCGCAAGGGCATCCCTTACACTACGAATTGAGTCTGGAAGTGGCTCTGGAAGAGCACTTGCGCTACCCGATAGAGGTCCGCGTTCTCAACACGGCCCCCCTTAGCTTTTGCTACAACGTCCTTAGTACAGGTCGACTCCTGTTCGCCAGGGATGACGGCGCGCGGGTGGAGTTTCAAACCCGTACCCTCGATTACTACTTCGACTATGCGCCGCTGCGTCGGCGGTGTTTCCGGGAGGCCTTCGGGTCATGAGATTCGATTCCGCCCGCGTCGAAAAGCTGTTAGCATCCTTCAGGCAAGCGGTGGCGCAGCTCAAGAGGCTCCGGAAGATGAAGCGTGAAACTTTCCTGGGTGACCCGGACAAGGTGGCCAGTGCCAAATACCACTTCATCATGGCCATCGAGGCGGCCCTGGATACGGCTCACCACCTGATCGCCAAGAACGAATGGCGCCTTCCCAAGGACTACGCCGACACCTTCAGTGCCCCAAGGCTATTGAGGCCGCCTACTTCTCGGCGGCCTCTTTCGCTTCGCGTGCCTTTTTGATAATCTCTTCGGCCAGGCGGGCGGGAACCTCTTCGTAGTGGGAGAAGGTAGCCCTGAAGCTCGCTCGGCCCTGGGTCATGGCCCGCAGGTCCGTGGCGTAGCGGTGCATTTCGGCCTGGGGCACTTGGGCGTGGATGACGGTGCGGTTGTTGCCCGTGGGTTCCATACCCAGGATGCGGCCGCGCCTGGTGTTCAGGTCCCCCATGACGTCCCCCATGAAGGCCTCGGGCACCGTGACCTCCACGTTGAGAATGGGCTCCAGCAGGACGGGCTTGGCCTGTTGCTGGCCCTTCTTGAAGGCCTGGGAGGCGGCGATTTTGAAGGCCAGCTCGGAGGAGTCCACCGGGTGGAAGGACCCGTCGTACAGGCAGACCGCCACTCCGGTTACGGGATACCCCGCCAGCACCCCTTCCTGCATGGCCTCCCGCACGCCCTTCTCTACGGCCGGGAAGTACTGGCTGGGCACCGCGCCGCCGAAGATTTCCTCGGTGAAGCGGAAGTGTTCGTCGGGCAGGGGCTCCAGCCGCAGCCACACGTGGCCGTACTGGCCCCGGCCGCCGGTCTGCTTCTTGTACTTGCCTTCCACCTTGGCCTCGGCCCGGATGGTCTCCCGGTAGGGGACCTTGGGGGTCCTCATGGTCACGTCGGCGCCGTACTTGCGCTTGAGGCGCTCGGCCACGATGTCCAGGTGCAGCTCGCCCATGCCGGTGAGGATGGTTTCCTTGGTCTCGTGATTGCGCTCCACCCTCAGGGTGGGGTCCTCGTCCAGCACCTTGGCGATGGCGTTGCTGAGTTTGTCTTCGTCGGCCTGGGTCTTGGGCACCACCGCCACCGCCAGGTTGGGCTCGGGGAACGCGATCCCCGGCAGCCGCTCGGGCTTATCCTTCTCGCAGAGGGTGTCGCCCGTGGCCGTATCCTGCAGCTTAACCACCACGGCCATGTCTCCCGCCGGAACCCGGTCCGTGGGCGTCTGGGCCTTACCCCGTACGTAAAAGATCTGGCCGATTTTCTCCACGCGGTCGCGGTTGGGGTTGTACACGGCGGAATCGCTCCTGAGGGTCCCTTCAAAGACCCGCACGAAGCTCATCTTACCCACATAGGGGTCCGCCAGGGTTTTGAAAACCAGGGCTCTGAGGGGTGCCGCGGCGTCGCCTTCCGCCGCCGGGAGGTAACGGGCCAGCCCGTCCATCAGCAGGGTCACGCCCATATTTCTGGTGGCCGAGCCGCAGAATACCGGTACGAGCTTGCCTTCTCTGGTTCCCGCCTCCAGCCCCGCTCTAATTTCCTCGGTCGTGAGTTCCTCCCCTTCCAGGTACTTGGCGAGCAGCTCGTCGTCGTTTTCGGCCGCGGCCTCCACCAGCTTCTCGCGGTAACCGGCCACGGCATCGGCCAGATCCGGGGGTACCGGGCCGGTCTCTACCTTGCCGTCCGCGTACCGGTAGGCCGTCTGGGTGATCAAATCCACCACGCCCCGGAAGGTGTCCGCCGTGCCGATGGGTATCTGGAGCGGCACGAAGTTGGCCTTGAACTTGTCGCGCAGGCTCTCCAGGGCCTTCTCAAAGCTGGCGTTTTCCCGGTCCAGCTTGTTCACGAACACCAGGCGGGGGAGCGCCGGGGGCGTGGAGGCCCAGATGATCTCGGTCTGCACCTCCACGCCGGCCACGCCGCAGATGACGAAAAGGGCGCTGTCGACCACCCTTAAGGCCGCGTGCACCTCGCCGATGAAGTCGGCGTAGCCGGGCGTATCGAGCAGGTTGATCTTGGCCCCCTGCCATTCCACCGGCACCAGGCTGGTGTGGATGGTCACGTGGCGGTTTATTTCCTCGGGATGGTAGTCGGCCACGGTGGTGCCGTCCTCCACGCGGCCCAGTCTGGTGGTGACGCCGGTATTGAAAACCATGGCTTCCACAAGGGAGGTCTTTCCCGCTCCGCCGTGGGCTACCACTGCCACATTACGTATGCTCAAACCCGATGGCCCCCTCACCAATAGTTATGATTGCCCCGAACGGGAGGCTGGATACCTGATACAAGAGCTCCGTTACTCCTTAATTCTACGGTGCGGCCCGGAATCCTCTCGCCCGCGCCCATCTTTCCCCGTCACATAGCCCGTACCGACCGCCCATATACATGTACTGCCTGGGGGACGAGGGGTGGGATCCGGTTGGCCGCCTTCATTTACGGTGCGCTCGTGTTAATGGCCGCGAGCTTTTTCAACCGCGTACTGGGATTCCTTTATCAGGTGTGGATCATCCGCATTTTGGGCCCGGAGGGCATCGGCCTCTTCAACATTGCCTACCCCATCTACGTACTGGCCCTGGTACTGGCCTCGGCCGGCATTCCCGTGGCCATCGCCAAGCTCACCGCCGAGGAGGTGGCCGGAAACAACCTGCGGGGGGCGTACCGCATCTTCCATGTGGCCTTCGCCTGTATTGTGGTCATCGCCCTCCTCACCACGGCCGTTACCGTGGCCGCGTTGCCCTTTATCTCAACCTTCGTCTTCCCCAATCCCCGGGCGCGCCTCTGCTTCGCCAGCCTGATACCGGGCATATCAATCGTGGCCCTGTGCTCCGCCTTCCGCGGTTTCTTTCAGGGATTGCAACAGATGACGCCCACGGCCGTGACCCAGAGCCTGGAGCAGGTGGTGCGCGTGGCCGCCGGTCTGGGACTGGCCTACCTCTGGCTACCCCGCGGCCTGGAGTACGCCACCATGGGCGCGGCCCTGGGCGTGGTGCTCGGCGAGCTGGCCGGCTTCGCCGTCATGCTGGGCATTTTCTACCGCCACCGCCCCGCGGTACCCAGGCGCCCCTCCTGGCCGGCGCCTGCCCCCTGGTTGCAAATCGGCCGCAGGATTTTCGACCTTGCCGTGCCCGTGACCCTCACCCGTTTCGCGGCCTGCGTCTTCATGTCCGTGGACGCCGTTCTGATTCCCTCGCGCCTTCAGGCCGCCGGGCTCTCGCAGGCCGAGGCCACGGGCGCCTACGGCCAGCTGGTGGGGATGGCCGAGACCCTGGTCTTTACCCCCAGCCTTATCACCATTTCCCTGGCCACGGCCCTCATCCCCGCCGTGGCGGAAGCCCATGCCACCAAAGACCGTCCCCTCCTGCACCGGCTCATGGGCCAGGCCCTGCGCATGACGGTGCTGGGCGGACTCCCCTGTGCCGCGGTCCTGTTACTGCTGCCGCGGGAACTGTGCGCCGCGCTCTTCGGGTATCCCGAGGCCGGCGACATCCTGGGCATCCTGGCCCTGAGCGGGCCCTTCCTTTACTACCAGCAGACCTCGACCGGCATCCTTCAGGGTCTGGGTTACGCCAGCCGCCCGCTGCGCAACCTGGTGGTGGCCTCCCTGTTCAAGACCGTGGGCGTTTACTACGTGGCGGCCCTTCCCCAGTGGCATATTCTGGGCACGGCGGCCGTCACCGCCGGGCACCATATGATCATTGCCCTGCTGAACTCGGCGGATCTCAGGCTCCTCACCGGCTTCCGGCCGGACCCCGGGCAGTACCTGCTTAAGCCCCTGCTGGCCACGGCCGGCATGGTGCCCGTACTGTGGGAAGGCTACCGCCACGTCTACCTGGCCACGGACTCCAACGTCCTGGCCCTGGCCGTCGCGCTTCCCCTGGGCGCCCTGAGCTACGCGTTGCTCCTTCTCCTCACCGGGGCGGTGGACCGGCGGGACCTGGCGCGGCTGCGCGACCTGTGGGGCCTGTGGACGCGTTAAAGCCTCCCTTTTGGGCGGCACGGTACGGCTCCCGCGCCGCCCGCGTGGCCCGGCTCAGCCACCCACGTGAAGGGGCCAGGTCTTGAGCTCGGCAATCATCTCGTGGTTGGTGAGGTCGAAGTGCACCGGCGTCACGGAGATGTACCCGTCCGCCACGGCCCGCACGTCGGTGTCCGGGTCGCCGTCGTCCACGTCCAGGGGCTCCCCGGCCATCCAGAAGTACACCCGGCCGCGGGGGTCCGTACGCCGGTCGATGACGTTGACGTAGCGCCGGAAGCCCAGGCGCGTGACCCTGACGCCCCGGGGAGGGCACGGTGGAACGTTGATGTTCAGCAGGGTGCCCGGGGGCAGCCGGCGTTCCCGCAGCAGGCCCAGCAGCGCCCTCGTGAAGGCTGCGGCGCAGCGGAAGTCGGGCTCCGCCTGGTTGTCGGCGGCCAGGGACACGGCCAGGGAGGGAACGCCGTTGATGATGCCCTCGATGGCCGCGGACACCGTGCCGGAATACAGCACGTCGGTGCCTAGGTTGGCGCCCAGGTTGATGCCCGAAATGAGGAGGTCCGGCGGTGCGGGTATCAGGGCCTCCAGGCACAGTTTGACGCAGTCCGCCGGGGTGCCGTCCACCACCCAGCCGCGCACGCGGTTGCCGGAGAAATTCATCTCCCGCACCCGCAGAGGCCGGTGCACCGTTATGCCGTGGCCCACGGCGCTGCGCTCCCGGTCTGGGGCCGCCACGAACACCTCGGCCACGGACTCCAGGGCCCGCCACAGGGCCTTGATACCCTCCGCGTGGATGCCGTCGTCGTTGGTAACCAGAACGCGCAAGGGGCCAGCCTCCCGCCTGAAAACCAGCTCCATCTCCATCATCTATTATACAACTTTCGCGCGGCCCGCCGCCACCTCACCGCAAGCCCCCCCTGATGAGGGCGAAGGCCTCCGCGCGGGTGGCCTCGCTTTTGGCGAACTGGCCCCTCACGGCCGAGGTTACAGTGCGCGAGCCGGGCTTCTTTACGCCCCGCATGGTCATGCACATGTGCTCGGCCTCGATGACCACCAGGACCCCGTGGGGATTCAAACGCCTTACTATGGCGTCGGCGATCTGGGTAGTAAGGCGCTCCTGCAACTGGGGCCGCTTGGCGAAGCCCTCCACCACCCGGGCCAGCTTGGACAGACCCGTAATGACGCCCCGGCGGGGGATGTACGCCACGTGGGCCAGCCCGTAGAAGGGCAACAGGTGGTGCTCGCATAGGGAGTACAGGGGAATGTCCTTGACCAGCACCATCTCCTCGTGGTCTTCGGTGAAGTACTTGGTCAGGTGCTCCTCGGGGTTCTCGTCCATGCCGCACAGCAGTTCCTGGTACATCCTGGCCACGCGGGAGGGTGTATCCCTGAGTCCTTCCCGTTCGGGATCCTCGCCGATGGCTTCCAGGAGCATGCGTACGGCCCGCTCGATCTTGGGTACGTCTACCAACCTTCTCCCCTCCCGGTTGGCGGCCGCCGGTATTCACGGCAACCCCATCAATCTGTGGGTCTGGGGAATGATCCGCACGTCGCCCAGCAGTCCGAGGGCCGCCGCCTGCAGCTCCAGCAGGTGGGCGGGATGTGTGCCTCCGGGGCCGACCGGTTGCAGCACCAGGGGCACGTCCGGCGCCACGTCGCGCACCAGGGCCGCCGCCCCAAGGACTTCGGACACTGTGGTCGCCGGCCCTACCACGGCCTTCACGAACACGGTCCGGCGCGCGGCCAGTTCCAGGAAACGGCGGTGCAGGTCCCAGCAGGCCCGCAATCCCGTGACGCTGGGTAACTTTACGTCCATGGCCACCACGTCCACCAGATCGAGTACCGCTTCCAGGGCCGCGGGCAGGGTGCCGTTGGTCTCGAGGTATATGCCGGCGCGGGTGCCCTTGAGGCGGGGGAGCAGCCGGCGGAGGAACGCGGGGTAGAGCAGGGGTTCCCCGCCGGTAAGGCTGACGCTGTGGTACAGGTGCAGGGGAAAACCTGCCAGCGCCTGCGCCAGCTCTTCCGGCGTGAGGGGGTTGGCCAGGTGCCGCCACCGTCCGGACCCGGGCCCGTCCTCCACCCGGCAAAAGCCGGGCTCCTCCCGGGCGTAGGCCGTGTCGCAGTAGGCGCAGGCCAGGTTGCAGCCGGCGAAGCGCACGAAAACCTGGCGGCATCCCACGTAAATTCCCTCTCCCTGGACCGAGGCGAAGACCTCCACCACGGGCGCGCGCATTCTAGTCCACCGCCCGCACCTTGCAACGCGCCAGGTAGATTTCCTCCAGCTCCCTCGCGTAGGCCCGGCACACCGTGCGGCAGAACTCCAGGAGTTCCCCTTCCGCAAAGCCCATCTCCAGGAGCCCCACGGCCGGCACCGGGGCCCCTGCGGCGTCGACGTTCAGGCCCAGGTGGATGAGGGCCGAGACCCGCGAGACCGTGGCGATGGACACCGAGAGCTTGCGGCCCCCGTGGAACAGGTCGTCCCCGCGCCGCGTCACAGCGCAACCCCGACCGGCCAGCAGTTCACCCACCAGGGCCACCAGCAGGCGCTGGCACAGGACGGCCTTTTCCAGGTCGGGGCGGAAGTGCTCTGCGACGAAGTGCAGCATGTCGGGGCTGTAGATACGGGCCCCGGTCCGCGCGTCGGCCAGGTCCACCAGGCGGTCGCCTTCCACCACGCAGGGACCGCGAAAGCCCACGATGCTGTCTCCCTGGAGGCCCAAGGTGCGAAAGGCCCACAGGGCACCGAGCTGGTGGCCGTCGTAGGTCAGGCGTTCCTCCAGCACCGCGATGTGCAGGATCCGCAAAGGCCTTCCCACTCCTCCCGGTTATCAATCCGCCCTCTCCAGGGCCGCGGCCAGCCGGAGGCAGCTCTCGCAGCGCCCGCAGGGCGCGGCGTCTCCGTGGTAGCAGCTCCAGATTAGACGCCACGGTATGTTGAGCCGCCTTCCCAGGGCCACGATTTCGGCCTTGTCCAGTTGCTGGGTATAGCTCACGATTTTCACTCCGCTTAGGGTGGAAAAGGCCAGGGCCCGGTTGGCCGCCGCGACGAAGGCCGCGCTGTTGTCGGGGAAGGTTTCCCCCTCCTCCCTGTTGAAGCCCGCCACGACCACCTCGGCCTCGAGGGCCTCGGCAAAGGCCGCCGCCACGTTGACGAAGACTCCGTTGCGGTTGGGCACCCAGACGGCCCGCGCGGTCTGGCGTGCGGCGGTGGAGTTTCGCAGGTCCCGCGGGCCCGGGGTCGGCACCGCGGCCTTTCTGTTCACCAGGGCCGTGGACGTGATCTCGCCCAGAAAGGGAATGGCCACGGTCCTGTGTGGGACCCCGTAGTGGCGGGCTATGGCCGCCGCCGCGGCCGCCTCGCGCGCGGCCGCCCGCTGGCCGTAGTCGAAGGTCAGGCAGAGCACGACCACGGTCTCGCGCACCGCGCAGGCCAGGGCCACCGTGGAATCGAGCCCGCCGGAGAGCAGCACCACGCTCCGCTTCATGCGTCGTCCTCCCGGTAGGTGGCCCAGGTATCGGGGGACTCCCACACGCGGACCGCGCTGAGCCTCAGGTCCGGCCGCAAACGCCGCAGGGCAGAGCGTACCCGGCGGTAGATGTGGCGGGCGAGATTTTCGGCCGTAGGGTTGTCCCCTTCCTCCCCGAAGGCCGGCAGATCGTTGAGGCAGGCGTGGTCCAGTTCCTCCAGGGCCTCCTGGAGCATGCGCCGCAGGACGTGGAAGTCCAGCAGCATGCCCACCCGGTCCGTGGCCGGTCCCTCCACCCGCGCCTCCACGGTCCAGTTGTGCCCGTGCAAACGGCCGCACCGCCCCTCGTAGCCCCGCAGCCGGTGGGCCGCGGCGAAGCGGGCCCGCACACCGATCTCGAACATCGGTCCTCCCTCAGGCCTATTATCCCTCGTATTGTATTTCGCCATGTTGCGAAACACGTCCTCTAACCGGTCAAAAATTTCCCGCATCGAAGCAGGTATTCCTAGAATTTTCACGAAATGGATATCTTATCGCCGGGAGTCACAAAGCCATGCCCCTGATGGACCATGAGGGAGAAAGACTAAACGCCGGGCTTTTCCTGCTCCTCCCCGGCCTTACGGTACTGCTGGTCACCCTGGGCGGATCGGGGCTTCCGGTCCGTTGCCGGGCCACCATCCTGGCGGTCCTGGTCGTATTTCTGGTGCGGTACCTTTGGGTCCGGTACGCCCGGGGTCGCGTGTGGCGGCCGGCCCTCTACGGGGCCGACTTTCTGGGGACGGCGTTGCTGGTCTGGGGCAGTCTGCCGGTTCAGCCTCAGTCATACCAGCTTTTCTACGTCCCGGCCTTTTCCTGCCTCACGCGCGCCGGTTCCCGCGGTAAGGTCCTCGCCGTGGCCGCGGCGACGCTGGTCTATATGGTAACCGCACAGCTGGCGGGAACTGGTCTCGGCCGGCGGTTCTGGCTCGGTGCGTTAATGATTACGGTAGTTGGTGGTATGGCGGGCCTGTACCTGCACTACCTGCACCGGAAATACCGGGCCAAAGAATACCTCCTGCGGGACCTGGCCGCCGACTACCGGGAACTCCAGAGCTACTCCCACCAACTGGAGGAAATCGCCCTTCGCGACCCCCTCACCAATCTCTACAACTATCGCTACTTCGTCCAGCGGTTGGATTACGAACTGCAACACGCCCGGGCCGCGGGCCACCCGGTCTCTCTGGTGGTGGCGGATATTGACTACTTCAAGAAATTCAACGACACCTACGGCCATCCCGCCGGCGATCGGATCCTGCAATCGGTGGCCGCCGTTTTCCAGGCCAACGTCCGGCAGAGGGACGTCGTGGCCCGGTACGGCGGCGAGGAGTTCCTGCTCCTGCTGCCCGGCGCCGACATTGTGGACGCCGTGGCCTGCGCCGAACGGATCCGGACCCAGATTCAGAACGTTCTCCGGCCGTACGGACTGACCATTAGCGCCGGGGTGGCGTGCTTCCCCACCCACGCGGCCACCGGTGAGGAACTGCTGGAACTGGCGGACCGCAACCTCTACCGGGCCAAGTACGGGGGGCGGAACCGGGTCGAGGCCGCGAAATAGCGTCCGCGGCCCGGGGCCGCGGCGGGGCCCGGTCTGGAAGCGCAAGGAGGCAGGGCCCACCGGCCCCGGCAGGTGCGCCCTCACATGGCCAGCGGCACTTCCCGGGCCCCGGTTTCCGGGGGGCCGCCACTTCTGCCTGCACTCATGCGGGCCAGGCACGCGGCGTGGTTCATGGCGAAAACCGGGTTGGCGCCCCCTGCGGCCATGGCGCGGGCATAGTGCTCCAGGGCCAGCTCGAAATGCCCGCTTTCCTCCAGACACAGGGCCATGTTATTATGGAGTACGGGATCGTCGGGTGCCAGGCTCAGGCCGAGCCGGCAGCAGCTCAGGGCTTGCGCGTACCGCCCGCACTCCCGGTAACACGCCGCCAGGTTGCCCAGCACCACCGGGTCCGGGCCGGCAAGCTCCCGGACGAGTTCGTAGCACGCAGCGGCCTCCGCAAAGCGCCCCTGCGCCAGCCACCGCTCGGCTCTGGCGTTGAGACGCGCCACCGCACCTGAAAGCAGCCGCGCGGCCAGGCCGCGGGCCCCCACCAGGCGCAAGCAACGGGCCACCCATACTCCGAAACCGGGCTTCATGGTACCCCCTCCCGAATTCTTAATTCGACTTTGAAATTGTTTATCCTGCTAGATTATGGTGATGCTGGGAAAAAGCGGATACAGGTTCCACCGGAGGAGACCGGCCGGTACGGTGTTCCGCGGGAAGCGGGGCGCGGGGGCCGCAGGCGCCTGCCGACGGCGCCGGCCGGTGTCTGCGGGTGAGACGGTCGCGCGAGGGGGGTCCCGAAAATCGAGATGGACATCGTGGGTCTGGTCGTCGCCGTAATGTGTTTCGTTGCCGGTCTGGCCGGCACCGTGCTGCCGGTGCTGCCGGGGGCGCCGTTGATCCTGCTGGGGATGGTGATCTACGGCCTTTTTACCGGCTTCGCCGGCCTTAGCTGGGGCTTCTTCGTAGGGCAGGCTGCGGCCGTGGCCCTCACGTTCCTGGTCGACTACCTGGCCGGCGCCTGGGCCGTGCGCCGCTACGGGGGATCCAGGGCCGCCCTCTGGGGTAGTGGGGCGGGCATACTTTTCGGCGTGCTTGTTTTCGGCCCGGCGGGTCTCATTCTGGGGCCATTTCTGGGGGCTTTCCTGGGGGAATTGCTGGCCGGCCGTTCCACCGACGGGGAAATTTGCCTGCGAAAGCCATCCGGTAGCTGGAACCCACTCGGTTGGCAAAATTCCCCGTCGCCCTCTCGGGCGCTGCACGTGGGGGTCGGTTCCCTGGTGGGCCTGCTCGGCGGCACGGCCCTGAAGCTGGCCGTGGAAGCGGCCATGATCGCGTGGTTCTTCGCCGCCGTATTTTAGCCGGGCCGCGGGTCCGGGGTCCGACGGCGCCTCGCGGGCGAGATACCGGTAGCACGGCAGGATGAGTTGTGGCGTTCCGTTCCGCGCACACGGTTTCCGTTCTCCGCATCGGGCGCACCCGGTGCCGGGGCGTGGGCCCGGCCACTGCGGGCAGGACCACGGCACGACCGTGAAGGAAAATGATGAACACCGCAGGAGGGGATCTTGTGGAGCGCTTCCGCCGTTACTTCGAGCGGGAGGTCAACGTGCAGCGGGCGAGGGATGCCGTGCGGCTGGCCGAGTTCGGCGTGCGGGGCCGTTACGTGCCGGACCCGCCCGAGGACTACGACGAGTTCGAGTTCACCACCGAGTTCGAGGGCCGCGAGGTGCTGATCATGGTCACCGTGGCCCGGGGCCGGGTCCAGCGCATCCTCTTCACCCTGATCGACGCGGAAGACCCGGAGCTGACCCGGCCCCTGGACGAAGCCCGGCTGCGGGAATTTCTGGCCGCCAGGGGCAACCGGCTGGTGGAGTTCTTCGAGTACGTTACGGGCTGAGGCGCCGGCCCGCCGCCGACCCGGCCGACGGGGGAAAGGCGGATGCAAGGGGGCAGGCCCGCCCTGGGTGCCACGTTGACCGCAGGACCGGGCTGCCGGTCTCGCGGAAAGGCGCGCCGCGTGGCGGCCAGCCCGGGGCCGGGCGAAGATACCGCCCGCGGTAGCCGGAGCGAAAGTCCCCGGGGGCACCGGTGCGGTCCAGGAATTGGAAACCGGGTCCAGAAGAACCGTCGCACGTGCGACCTGGAAGGGTTGCTGGACCCGGTTGCTCGGACTGCGCCCTTTCCGTCACGAACAGGAATCCCCGGCCGGGCCGCGGGGGCCACACCCGGCGGGCCGGCTTTCACCCGGCCACCGTGTAACCCGCTTCGGCCACGGCCCTCTTAATCCTTTCCGGGGACGTCAGGGTCGGGTCGTAGGCCACCCTGACCCTTTTGGCGCCCAGGTCCACCTCCACCGCCGCGACCCCCGCCAGCGCACCCACGGCCTCCTTAATGGCCGCCTCGCAGTGGGCACAGCTCATGTCCGGCACCTTCAGTTCCACGCGTTCCTCCGCCATAACCCGAACCTCCTCACCGGAATCTCTTCAACCGCAGGGCGTTACTCACCACCGACACCGAGCTGAGGGCCATGGCGCCGGCGGCCAGTACCGGGCTCAGGTAGCCCAGGGCGGCCACCGGAATGGCAGCTGTGTTGTAGAAGAAGGCCCAGAAGAGGTTCTGCCGGATGTTGGCCAGGACGGCCCGGCTCAGGCGCACGGCCCGGACCACACCCATAAGGTCTCCGCCCACCAGGGTGATGCCGGCCGTCTCCACGGCCACGTCGGTGCCGGTGCCGATGGCGAAGCCCACGTCGGCCACGGCCAGGGCCGGCGCGTCGTTGATGCCGTCCCCCACCATGCCGACTTTCCGGCCGGACCGGCGAAGGCGCTCGACCACCTCGGCCTTGGCCTCCGGCAAAACCTCGCTCTCCACATGCGCGATGCCCACTTCCCGTGCCACGGCGGCCGCGGTGCGGGCGTTGTCGCCGGTGACCATCCACACCTCCAGCCCCATCCTTTGCAGGGCCGCCACCGCCTCGCGCGCCCCTTCCTTCACCGTGTCGCGCAGGCCCAGGAGCCCCACCAGCGCGCCGTTCGCGGCCACCAGGACCACGGTACGGCCCGCGTCCGTGAGCCGGGCGGCGGCTTCTTCGGCCCCTCCGGGGTCGATCCCGTGGGCGGCCATGAGCTTGCGAGTACCCACCAGCACCCGGCGGCCGTTGACCCCGGCCACGACCCCGTGCCCCGGCACGGCCTCGAAGTCCTCGGGTTCGGCGGGCACGAGACCTGCGGCCCGGGCCCCCTCCACCACGGCCACGGCCAGGGGGTGCTCGGAGCGCAGCTCGGCGGCCGCGGCCAGGGCCAGGAGTTCCCGCGGCCTGCCGGCAAACTCCCCCAGGGGCACCACGTCGGTGAGGGCCGGCTCGCCCCTGGTGAGGGTGCCGGTCTTATCCAGGACGATGGTGTCCAGCCGGCCGGCCCTTTCCAGGTGTTCTCCCCCGCGGATGAGGATGCCCAGCTCTGCCCCCTTACCGGTCCCCACCATGATGGAGGTGGGTGTGGCCAGGCCCAGGGCACAAGGGCAGGCGATGACCAGCACCGCCGTGAAATTGATGAGGGCCCGCGGCAGGTTGCCCGGGTCGCCGGCAAAGTACCAGCCGAGAAAGGTCAGCACGGCCACGGCCAGAACCGCCGGGACGAAGTGGGCCGCCACCGCGTCGGCCAGGCGCTGGATGGGGGCCCGCGTACCCTGAGCTTCCTCCACGATGCGGACGATGCGCGCCAGGGCCGTGTCGGCGCCCACGCGGGTGGCCCGAAGCTTGAAGGTACCGAACCGGTTGAGGGTTCCCGCGATCACCTCGTCGCCCACCGCCTTCTCGGCCGGCATGCTCTCCCCGGTGAGCATGGATTCGTCCACCGCGGAGTGGCCCTCGACGATGGTCCCGTCGACGGGGATACTCTCTCCCGGCCGCACCACCACCAGGTCGCCCACGGCCACTTCCTCGACCGGCACCTCCCTTTCGCCCTCCGGGCCCAGCACCCGCGCCCGTTTGGGCTGCAGGTTCATGAGCTTGCGTATGGCCTCGGAGGTCCGGCCGCGGGCCACGGCCTCCAGCAGCCGGCCCAGCAGGACCAGCGTGACGATGAGGGCGCTCGTCTCAAAGTACACCTCGGCCTGCCCAAACCGGTGCCCCCAAAAGACCACGGCGGCGCTGTAGAAGTAGGCCGCGCTGGTGCCCAGGGCGATCAAAACCGACATGTTGGCCGTGCGGTGGCGTAAACTCCGCCAGGCGTCGCGGTAAAAGAAGAATCCCGCGCCGAACTGCACGGGCGTGGCCAGGGCCATCTGAAAGTAGGGGTTGAGCAGCAGCGCCGGTATCCAGCCGGGACGGTTGGCGAGCATGGCCAGCATGTACCACAGCAGCGGCAGCGAAAAGACCAGGGCCACGCCGAACAGCCCCCACAGCTGGCGGCGCTCCGCCCGCCGGATCTCTTCCGGGCCGGGCCCGGCCTCCGTGGCTTCCAGCACGCCGTAGCCGGCCTCCACCACTGCGGTCCTGATGGCGTCGAGGGTGACGGTCCGCGGGTCGTACTCCACGGTGGCCTTTTCCGCGGCGAGGTTGACCGTGGCGCTACGGACTCCGGGCAGTTGCCCCAGCTTTTTCTCGATGCGGCGCACGCACGCGGCGCAGGTCATGCCGCGGATGCGCAAGTCTACCTTCATCGCAGCACCCTTCCGGCGACGGGGAATTTTGCCAACCGACCGGTAGTGACGAGGGAAACGTCTCCCGCGGCCGAAGAGCGCAGCCGCCGCGGGTCACGGCATTCGCCCCCCGGCCACGGGCCCGATGGGCCGGTTCCTGCTATTCTAATCTACGGTCCGGCACCATATACTTCAAGGGGTGACGTGTTTGTGAGGCCGGAACGAAAGAATCCGGGATTCCAACTGCCTGCGGTGTTGAAGGGCATCCTCTGCACCCTGGCCGCCTCGGGCCTGCTCATCGGCCTGGCCGGCCTGACCTACTCCATCGTGGATCTGACTGAGCCCGCCCTGAACCGGCTGGCCGCCGCCATTCTGTTCCTGAGCGCGGCGGCCGGCGGCGCCTTCGCGGCCCGCGAGGCCGGCGGCCGGGGTCTCCTCCACGGCCTCGCGGTGGGCCTCCTCTACTTCCCGTTACTCGTGGCCTGCACGGCCTGGATCCTGCCCGGACCCCTGCAGGCGGCGCCCCTGCTCCCCAAGCTGGTACTGGCAACGGCCGGCGGCGCCGCGGGCGGCATGCTCGGGGTGGGCCTGGCCAATTCGGTTTCCCGCTCCATCCGGCGCAGGGGCTAGGCGGGCCCGCGGCCCGCAGGGTCACACCGCATTTCCGGCCGGCCGCGCGACGCGGGCCACCCCTCCATCCCGCCGACCGTGTCCCCCTCAGTACTCCGGGGGCAGGGCCTGCAACCGGGCCAGGTTGAAGACCGGACCTTCGGTGCAGACCATGGTACTGCCGATGTTGCACCTGCCGCACTTGCCGATTCCGCACTTCATCTTCAGTTCCAGGGTCGTGACGATGCGCTCCGGAGGAAAGCCCAGCCCGGCCAGTTCCTGCAATACCAGGCGGATCATGATGGGCGGGCCGCAGATGAGGGCGTACTTGCCGGCACCCGAGGGGGCCAGCTCCGCCAGGTAGGACGGAACGAAGCCCACGTGACCGTCCCACCCGTATTCGGGCCGGTCGATGGTGGTGTAGACCCTTACCCCCGGGGCCTTGGGCCATACGGTGAACAGTTCTTCTTTAAAGCACAGGTCCGCCACGGACCGCGCACCGTAGACGATCTCCACGCTGCCGAAATCGTCCCGGCGGTCAAGCATGTAGTTGATCAGGGAGCGCAAGGGGGCCAGGCCAATCCCTCCCCCCACGAAGAGGAGGTCCCGGCCCCGCAGTTCCTCCAACGGAAAGCCGTTGCCGTAGGGCCCCCGCAAGCCGATCTTGTAGCCTTCTTCGAACTGGTGCAGCACCCCGGTCAGCCGCCCCACCCGCCGCACGCTGAACTCCAGGTAATCCCGCCGCGTGGGCGACGAACTGATGGAAATGGTGGCCTCCCCCTGCCCGAAGACCGAAAGCAGGGCCACCTGTCCCGGCCGGTGGCGAAAATTTTCGCGGGCCCCGGGGTCGTCCAGAACGACCCGGAAGGTCTTCACGTCCGGGGTCTCATCCACGATCTTGACGATGGTGGCGAGATGCGGCCACAGAGGATTGTCCCTCATGTCATCAGCCCCTTCAGGTCCGCCACGACCTCCGCGATGTCGATGTTCACCGGGCAGGCCGCCACGCACCGGCCGCACCCCGTGCATCCCTCCAGCCCGTAACGCGTCCGGTGGTAGCTCAGCTTGTGCAGCAGCCGGTTGCGCAACCGCTCCGCCCGGGTGGGCCGCGGGTTGTGGCCGCTGGCCTGGAGGGTAAAACGCTCGAAAAGGCACGAGTCCCAGCAGCGGTACCGGCCCCCGCTGCCGTCCGGCGCGGTGCGGTCGATGACGTTAAAGCAGTGGCATGTGGGGCACAGGAAAGTGCAGATCCCGCAGCCCAGGCACCGCCGCGCCAGTTCCCTCCAGTAGGAGTGTTCGAAGAGGCGCTCTGCGGCCCGCTCCACTCCGGTCGGGTCGATCAGGCGGCGGAAGCGTGCGGTCAGCTCAGCGGTGCGCCGTTCACGGAGGACCGCCGGTTCCGTACCGGCGGCCTGCGGGCCCACACCGGAACGCCGCAGCAGCTCCTCGCCCTTCGCGCTCTGCACCGCGACCAGGTAGCCCCCTGCCGCGGGGGGTTCCAGGGGCGTCAGCATCAGGTCCGCCTCGGGTGCGGCCACGGGCGAGATGCCCCAGGCGACACAGAAACAGTAGGGGCCGGGCTCGGTGCAGCCCAGTCCCACGATGGTAGTGAGTTCCCGCCGGCGGCGCCAGTAAAGGTCCGGGTAGGCGCCGCCGAAGACCGGCTCCAGCACGGTGATGGCCCGCAGGTCGCAGGGCCGCACCCCGAAGAGCACCAGCGGTTGCAGCTCGGGCGGCAAGATCAGCTCGAGTTGCGGCCCGCTGCCGCGCCAGCCCAGGATCTTTTCGGCCCGGGGGAAGAGGTATTCCTTCGGGGGAACCGTGCTGTTCACGTAATCCAGGGTGATGGCGTCCGGGTCGCGCACCGGCACGAAAAGCACTACCTCGGGCGCGACCCGCACCGGGGCCATCAGTCGGCCCTCGGACGCGGGGCCGGCCAGCAGGCGTACCAGGTCTTCGCGTGATATGACACCGGCGGTCAGCGTGGTAACGCTCATAGCCATTCCTCCGGATCGGTCACCGAGAAGGTGGCCAGGGGCTCGGGGGCCGGGTAGGCCGTGCCGGGCGTCGGCGCGCCGAAGAGCACGGCCAGCTCCTTCAGAACCTTGCGGTTGATCTCCCGCAGGGGTATGCCCACCGGGCACACCCGGTCGCACTCGCCGCAGTCCACGCAGCGGCCGGCCACGTGCATGGCCCGCACCAGGTGGTAGGCCAGGTTGGACTGCGGCGCCACGACCCGGGCCACCCATTCGGGCTCGGGCCGGTCGAAGATGCACTCCCGGCAGGTGCAGGCCGGGCAGGCGTTGCGGCAGGCGTAGCAGCGCAGGCACCGGGCAAACAGGGCGTCCCAGTAGGCGGCTCTCTCCGCCGGGGCCAGGGACTCGATGCGCCGCACCTCGGCGAAGCGGTCCGGCGCCTCATCCTGGGGGACGGGGTCGCCCAGCAGTTCGTCGTAAACCACGGGGTTGTGGTGCTCGCAGGTGCGGCAGCGGTACATCAGGAATTCATCCCGCGGCAGGAGCCGCTCCCCCCCGGGCCAGCGCAGCCGGAACCCCTCCGGAACGGACTCCACCTGCCAGTCCCGGCGGCCCGCCGCCCCGGTCAGCAGTGAGGGATCCGCCAGGCCGGGGCAGTTAATTCCCAGCAGGAAAACCTTTTCCCGGTCCAGCTGGCCGTCGGCCATCATCTGGTTGATGCTGCGGGAGTCACACCCCTTGACTACCACCGCCACCCGTCCGGGCCGGTCGCGGTAGTCGAGCACGTACTTGGTGAGGTTTTGCGCGCACAAGGGGTTGAATATCAGTTCGCCGGCACGCTCCGGCCGGTCCACGAACACCGGCCGCACGAATTCGGGCAGGCTGCCGGTACCGTAACCGATTACCAGGTCCACCCGACCCCCGGCCAGCAACTCCATCGCCCGGGCGCGCAAATTCAAAGTGATTTCCTTCACAGTTCATCCCTCAGACGTTCATCCGGTTCCAGGCTTTGCAAGCGCGCGGCCAGCTCGCTCACCGCGGCCGCGAACTTCTGTCCCTCGGAGCCCGAAATCCAGCGCACCTGGAGCCTCTCGGGCGCCACGCCCACGTACTCCAGCAGGCGCTGGAAGAGCATGAGGCGCCGCCGCGCGTGGTAATTGCCACTACCATAGTGGCAGTCGCCGGGGTGTCACCCGGACACCAGCACCGCGTCGGCTCCCCGCTGCAGGGCCCTGAGTACCAGCTGCGGGTGTACCCGGCCGGAACAGGGCACCCTCAGGATGCGCAACACCGCGGGATAGCGCAGCCGCGTGATGCCGGCCAGGTCCGCCGCGGCGTAGCTGCACCAGTTGCAGCAGAAGGCCACGATCTTCGGCTCCCTCGGCTTTACAGACACAACGCATCTACCTCCGCCAGCAACTGCTCGTTGGTGAACCCTTTCAGGTCGATGACGCCGGAAGGGCAGGCCACGGTGCAGTTGCCGCACCCGGCGCACAGCCCCGGGTTGACCTCGGCCACCACCCGTTCCGCCACGGCCGTGCCCGCGCGCACCTGCCGCGTGACCAGCTCAATGGCCTTGAAGGGGCAGACGGCCCGGCACTTGCCGCACCCCGTGCACCTGGTCTGGTCCACCATCGCGACCGTGGGCTCGTACGCGATTTCCTCCCGCACCAGCAGGCCCACCACCTTGGCCGCCGCGGCAGATCCTTGCGCCACCGTGTCCGGGATGTCCTTGGGACCCTGGCAGGTCCCGGCGAGGAAAATGCCCGCCGTGCCGGCCTCCACCGGACGCAGCTTGGGGTGGGCCTCCTGGAAGAAGCCGTCCTTGTCCAGGCCGCAGCCGAGAATACGGGCCAGCTCCCCGGACCCCGCGGCCGGCACCATGCCGGTGGCCAGCACCACCAGGTCCGCCAGCACCTCTACGGGGCGGCCCAGGAGCGTGTCCGTGCCCACGACCCGCAGGCGGTTTCCCTCCGGGTAGATCCTGGCCACCCGGCCCCTGATGTAATGGGCCCCGGCCCTCCGGGCCCGGACGTAAAACTCCTCGTAGGCCTTGCCCGCGGTGCGCACGTCGATGTAGAACACGAAGACCTCGGCCTCCGGTATCTTCTCGAGCACCTGCCAGGCGTGCTTCGCGGTGTACATGCAGCACACCCGGGAGCAGTACTCCCGGCCCTTGGCCTCGTCCCGGGAGCCCACGCACTGTACGAACACCACGGTCCGGGGGACCGCGCCGTCCGAAGGCCGCACGATCTTGCCCCCGGTGGGACCGGCGGCGTTGGCCAGCCGCTCGAACTGCAGGCCCGTGATGACGTCGGGGTAGCGGCCGTAGCCGTACTCGCCGTAGGCCTCGGCCCATTCGAAGAGGTCGAAGCCCGTGGCCACCACCACGGCCCCCACCCGCTCCTGCCACTCCCGGTCCTCCTCGGCATAGTCGATGGCCCCCACCGGACATACCTTCTGGCACACCCCGCAGCGCCCGCGGGTGAACTGGCGGCAGTGCCGGCGGTCGATGACGGGCTTGTTAGGCACCGCCTGCGGGAAGGGTACGTAAATCGCCTTGCGCCGGTCCAGACCCAGATTGTATTCGTTGGGTACCCGCGCCGGGCATTTGGCCCAGCAGGCGCCGCAGCCCGTGCACTTCCCGTGGTCCACCGAGCGGGCCTTCTGTCTGATAGTGACCTCGAAGTTGCCCAGGAAGCCCTTCAGGCCCACCACCTCGGCGTAGGTGAAGAGCCTGATGCGCGGGTGCTGGGCCACGGCCACCATCTTGGGCGTGCTGATGCAGGCGGAGCAGTCCAGAGTGGGAAAGGTCTTGTCCAGCAACACCATCTTGCCCCCGATGGTGGGCTCGCGCTCCACCAGCAGGACCTCAAAGCCCGCGTCGGCGATGTCGAGGGCCGCCTGAATGCCCGCGATACCTCCCCCGATCACCAGGGCGCGCCTGGTGACCGGCAGGGTGCCGGCCGCCAGGGGCTCGGTGCGGGCCGCCTTGGCCGCCGCGCCGCGCACCAGGGCCAGGGCCTTGGCGAAGGCCCTTTCGGGGTCGTCCGGGTGCACCCAGGTGCAGTGCTCCCTTACGTTGGCCATCACGAGGAGATAGGGATTCAGGCCGGCTCGCTCCAGGGTCTGGCGGAAGGTGGCCTCGTGGATGCGAGGCGAGCAGGCGGCCACCACCACCCCGTCCAGCCGGTGCTCGGCCACGGCCCGCACTATTAGCTCCTGTCCGGGCTCGGAGCACATGTATTTGTAGTCGGTGCTGAAGGCCACCGCCGGCAAATTCAGGGCCTCCATCGCCAGGCGGGGCACGTCGATGACGCCGCCGATGTTGGAGCCGCACCAGCAGCAGAAAACGCCGATCCGTCGCATGAGAGAATCTCTCCCTTTGGACGAAAAACGGGGGTCGGCCCGGCGCCGCGCAGTTGCCCGCCATCGGGCCGCCGCCCGCACCGGGTCACGCGATTTTGCGCACCAGCTCCGCCGTGGGGACGAAGTGCAGGCCCAGCCCGAGCTCCCCGGGGTTCAAACCGAAGGCCAGGCCGAGCAGTTGGGTGAAGTAGAGGACCGGCATGCGGTAGTCGGTCCCGAAACGGCGGTTTACTCGGGCCTGGCGCTGGTCCAGGTTGGCGTGGCACAAGGGGCAGGCCGTGGCGATGCAGTCGGCCCGAGAAGTGACCGCCGCCTCCAGGATCCGGCGCACCCGGCACAGGACGACCTCCTCGTGGGGTAGGGCTTGGGCCGCGCCGCAGCACTCGGTCTTGTGGGCCCAGTCCACGGTTGTGGCGCCCACGCCCCGGAGCAGGTCGTCCAGGAGCCGCGGGTCCTCCGGGTCGTCCCCCCGGATCACGGCCGGCGGCCGCACCAGCAGGCAGCCGTAGTAGCAGGCCACCGTGAGGCCCTCAAGGGGCCTGACCGTCAGGGCCTTCATGCGCTCCGCACCCACGGCGGCCACGGCCTCGGGCATGGAAAGGACGCGCCGGTCCCCACGGTAATCGCGGCCCAGCAACCGCCCCATCAGCACCTGCAGCTCCGGGTCGCAGGCGATCTCACGCTGGGCCGTTACCAGGCGGTTGTAGCAGGCGGCGCAGGGTGCCACCACGTCCAGTCCCATATCCGAGGTCAGGGCCAGGTTGCGGGCCGGCAGGGCCAGGCCGAGCAGGTGGCCCGTATTGTGCCCCGGCGTGGCCCCGCAGCAGTTCCAGTCCTCGATCTCGACCAGCTCCAGGCCGAGCCGGGCCGCCACGGCCCGGTTGGCCATCTCGTACTCCCGGCCGCTGCCCTCCGCCACGCAGCCGGGGTAATAGGCGTACCTAACCATGCTCCCCTTCCTCCAGCCGGGCCGCCTCGCGGAAAATGCGCCGGACCTCCTCCACGCCTCTGATGCGTGGCGGCCGCAGGCGCAGCTTGCGCCTCGCCACCAGGCCCGCGGCGAGGTCCGCTTCGCGCCAGGGTTGCCCGGTGCGCAAGCCCCACCGCGCCCCCAGCTCCAGCTCATGCAGGCGACCGTGGCGGCGCACGGAATCCAGAAACAGGTCCGCAAAAAGGGCGGCCCTTTGTCCACGGTGCAGGCCCTTGCGGCGGGCCCTCGCGCGCAGAATGTCCATGATCCGGGCCACCTCGATGCGGCAGGGACAACGGGCGGTACACGTATAGCAGGAAGCGCACACCCAGATGGCCCGGCAGGAAAGCACCTCTTCCTCCAGGCCGAGCTGCACCAGGTGGAGCACCTGGTGGGGGGCGTAGTCCATGGACGATGCCGCCGGACACCCCGCCGTGCACTTGCCGCACTGATAGCACTGCTGCACCGGCTGACCGCTTTCCAGGCTCACCCGGTTCGCGAATTCCTGCCCGCGTCCCGACAATACCAGCACGTCCACGTCCCTCTTCCTCTGGTCATAGTTTTAGTTTTTCTCTTCGCTATTTTCCCTAAAAATCCTCCCGGTGCGCCGAAAATTCCGGCGCAAAAAAGAAGAGGCACGCCGCCGGGCGCGCCTGCCAGCGGTCGTACCCTACTTCCGGGCCAGCCTCAAAAGGAGCACACGCAGGAAAGCCGGTAGGCGCACGTAGAACACCCGCAAACCGCACCACCCCTTAGGCCTTTGTAATATACTATGGCGGCCGGCCCCGGGCGTGCACCGTTAATTCGGGGTACTACGGCTGAGGGGTCCCTGATCCCGCGCCGCCTCGGGCGCGGCCGCCCCGGCGGGGGCGGATGCGTCCCCTTTGAGGCGGCGCAGCTCCTCGTTCAGCTGCCGGTTACGGGACTCCAGTTCCCGCAGCTTCAGTACCAGCCTGAGCTGGCGGCCGAAGGCGGGCAGAAACACCACCAGGGCCCCCAGGACCGCGGACCAGAAGATGACCAGGACCAGGGAAAGGTCCGGAAAACGCCAGACCAGAAAGGAAACGTCCACCGGCGTGGCGTTCTGGACCGCGAAAACGGCCACCACGAGGGCGAAAAGTAACCCGCCGAGAAGGTAAAACTGCATTTTCCAGCCCCCCGCGCTTCCTCACCGCCGGCCCCAGCACAGGGACGGGTACCTCAGCCCGCCCCGCACCCGGCGCCGCGCAACGGCGAGGAGGAGACCACCCACTGCAGGATCTCGGCCGCCGCGGTGTAGGGGTCCAGTTCCCGCGCCTCCACCCGGGCCAGTAACTCGTTGACCGGTCCGGGCAGTTCGGTATGCTTGCGCACCATGGCCTGCCACCGCTGGTCCGCGATCTCCAGGGCCTCGGCCCGGGCCCGCTCCTGCCGGCGGCGCTCAAAGAGGCCGGCCTCGACGAGATACGCGCGGTGGCGTTCCACGGCGGCCCACAGGTCCTCCAGGCCCTCGCCGCTGACGGTGGAGGTGAGGAGCACCGGGGGTCGCCAGGCGGGGCGCGTCCCCTTGAGGTCGAGCATGGCCTCCACCTCTACGGCCAGCTTGCGGGCCCCCGGGAGGTCGGCCTTGTTGACGGCAAACACGTCGGCAATTTCCATAATGCCGGCCTTGATGGTCTGGATGCTGTCCCCCGTGGCGGGGGTGAGCACCACCACCGTGGTGTCGGCCACGTGCATGATGTCCAGCTCGGCCTGGCCCACGCCCACCGTCTCCACCAGGATGTAGTCGAAGCCGAAGGCGTCCAGTACCCTGATCACGTCTTTTGTGGTGCGCGCCAGCCCGCCCAGACTGCCCCTGGTGCCCATGCTGCGAATGAAAACGCCCCCGTCGCAGGCGTGTTCCTGCATGCGGATGCGGTCTCCTAGCAGGGCACCGCCCGTAAAGGGGCTGGTCGGATCCACGGCCACGATACCCACCGTGCGCTCCGCGCGCCGGATCAGGCCCGTCAGGCGGTCCACAAGGGAACTCTTGCCGCTTCCTGGCGCGCCCGTGATGCCCACGATGTACGCCGCACCCGTACGCGGGTACAGCCGGCGCAGCAGTTCGTCCTTTTCGGGTGACTCGTTTTCCACGAGGGAGATGACGCGGGCCAGGGCGCGCTGCTCACCGCCGGAAAACTTCGCCATCAGGTCTTCCAAAGATCTCCCCTCCCGGCCGAACCCACCGATCTTTCCGTTTGGCACATAAATCTAACCGTTGACGGAAAAATGATACTAAAATTGCCCCCAGGGGGTTATATTATTGATCAGCTAAATCTCCTCTCCCTTTCTCTGCTGTACCCCGCGGGTACAGCCTTCTTTCTCTTGCGACGGGGAACTTTGCCTTCGGAAAGCTATCGGCGGGGTGGCAAAATTTCCCGCGACGGGTGCCCTCGCGAGGCGCCGGGCCGGCCCTCAGTTTTCAGGCGTGTCCTCACCCGCGCAGGCTCTCCAGGTAGTGCCCCGCCGTCACCGCCGCGATGGCGCCGTCGGCCACCGCGGTGACCACCTGCCGCAGGGTCTTGCGCCGCACGTCACCGGCGGCGAAGATCCCCGGCCGCGAGGTGCGCATCTCCTCGTCCGTGATCACGTATCCCTGCTCGTCCAGGGCCACCAGGCCCCGCACCAGGCGGGAGTTGGGTTCCATGCCGATGTAGACGAACACCCCGTCCACGGCCACGGTCCGGGTCTCGCCGCTCCGCACGTCCCGAATCAATACCGCCTCCACCGTCCGAGCGCCCAGGACCTCCTGGACCACGCTGTGCCAGAGGAACTCAATCTTGGGTTCGGCAAAGGCCCGGTCTTGCAGCACCTTCGTGGCCCTCAGGGCGTCCCGCCGGTGGATCAGGTAGACCTTGCGGGCGAACCGGCTTAAAAAAAGAGCCTCCTCCACGGCCGCGTCCCCGCCTCCCACCACCGCCACCACGCGGTCCCGGAAAAGGGGGCCGTCACAGGTGGCGCAAAAGGAGATGCCCCGGCCGGTGAATTCGGCCTCTCCCCTGACGTTGAGGGGCCGGGGAGTAACACCGGTGGCCAGGATTACGGCCCGCGCCGTTACCCGTCCCTCGCCGGTCTGGAGGATGAACTGCGCGTCGCCCGGCTCGATGGCCTCTACCCCCACGTTGACCATCCGGGCCCCGAAGCGTTGGGCCTGGGCCTGCATGTTCATCATCAGTTCCGCCCCGCCGATGCCGTCGGGAAAGCCGGGGTAATTCTCTATGCGCTCGGTGGTGGCGGCCTTGCCGCCGGGCATGCCCTCCTCGTAGAGCACCGTGTCCAGGCCCGCCCGGGCCGCGTAAAGGGCCGCGGCCAGCCCGGCCGGACCGCCGCCCACGATTACCAGTTCCCGCTCCATGGCGCAAACCTCCAGTATGTGGTATAATGCTGGCGGTTACCCCCATCGACGCCGAAAGGAAGGACCGCCTCTTGTCCCAGTTCGTTCTCTGCCACAATGCCGACCGGGCCCTGCTGGCCAGCGACGGCCGCATTACCGCCCGGGGTCCGGGAGGAGAAGAGGTCCCGGTACGCTCGGGGGTCAAGATCTTTCCCCTGGGCTCCCACGCCGTGGTCTCCTCCGCGGGGCCTGGCGCGGCGCTGGTCCTGTGCCGCGGCCTGAGTGAGCACGCGTCGGCGTGCGGGGTGAACGAGTTCACCCGACTCTACCGCCGCGCCGTAGCCTACCTCACGGACGGCTACTACCGCTTCGTGTCCGCGCACCGCGAACGGCTGCTGGCGCTGCCCGAAGAATACCGCTTCGTCTGCTTCCTCCTGGTGGGCTATTCCCTGGTGTACCGTACCGTCCGGGTGCACCTTCTGGAAAGCCGCAACCTGGAACTGCCCTTCACCGAGCCTGCCATTGGCCCCGTGCTCACCCTGCCCCGGGCCCTGGCCCTGGAGGCGGCCCTGGCCCGCCGCTGGCAGGACCCCCGGTGCGATGGCGCGGCCCTCGCGCAATTCGTCCTCCTTTGGCTGGAGCGGCTGGCGCAGGACAATCCGCGGGTGGGGCCGCCCTACCAGTGCGTACTGATCGACGCCGGAGGTTGCCGGTTTCTCACCAGGCGTTCTTGAAGTGGCGCAGCTCTCGTATCCCGCCCCTGGGGTCCCAAAGGAGCGCCACCACGTCGAACCGGCAACCGCCCCCCGGGCCGCCGCAAGAGTACAGGTAGTGGCGCGCGGCCCGCCTCAGCCGGGCCCTCTTCCGGGCGTCCACGCTTTCCTCCGGCAGCCCGAAGGCCAGGCTCGTGCGGCTCCGCACCTCCACGAAGACCAGCGTGCCGCCCTCCCGCGCTATGATGTCCACCTCGCCCCAGGGGCACCGGTAGTTGCGGGCCACGATTTCGTAGCCGCACCGCGCAAGATAGGCCGCAGCCTCTTCTTCGCCTTTTCTTCCCCGCTCCGCCCTCGGTCCCACAACGGGTAGCAATTCGCCCTTCTTCGCCCGAATCCTCTTTTGCCCGACCGATACTCCCGGTCCTACCGCAATAACACCGCGGGTTGCTTTACATTCCCCGGGTCTGCGGTCACTATTAGATTTGGAGGGTTACATGCGGTGGAAGAACGGCCCAATGCCATGGGGCGGCGCATCAGGGAGGCCAGGTCCAAGCTCGGCCTGACTCAGGAGCAGCTGGGCGAGAGGGCCAACCTCCATTACAGTTATATCGGACAGGTGGAGAGGGGCGCCAAGGTTCCCTCACTGCGCACCCTCAAAAGGATCGCCGAGGCCCTGAACGTGGACCTGGAGACTCTCCTGGAAGACCGTGCCGGCTACGAACTGCCCACCGAGGACCTGCTGATCCGCGAACTGGTCGCCATCGTGAAGTCCAGCCCGCCCGAAGAGATTCGCTTTTTCATCAATCTCATCCGCATGGTGCAGCAGTACAAACGGGGGGCCACCCCCAAGAAGGTCTAGTCCTTCAGCCAGGCCTCCACCTGCCTCAGCCCCGCAGGTTCCATTTCCACCTCCACCTCCACGCCCCCGTCCCCGTGCAGGCGGCGCAGGACGCGGCCGCGCTCGTGGAGGAAGTCCAGCACCCGGCCCTTCCCGTACGGCACGTGAAAGACCCGCCGCTCGCACCGCGCGGCCAGCCAGGCCGCGATTTCCGGCCGCAGGTCCCCGAGGCCCCAGCCGTAGAGGGCCGAAACGGCCACCGCCGGTGAAGAGCCCCGGTGCAGCCGGCCGGGGGTGAGGTCCGTGCCGTCGATTTTGTTGTAAACCAGGATGGCGGGCCGGTCGGCCGCCTCCAGCTCGTCCAGCACCCGGCCCACGGCCGCGATTTTTTCCTCCATATCCGGGCTGCGGGCGTCCACCACGTGCAAGAGTAGGTCCGCGGCCCGCACCTCCTCCAGGGTGGCGCGGAAGGCGGCGATCAGGTGGTGGGGCAGTTTTCTGATGAAGCCCACGGTGTCGATGAGCAGCACCACGCCGCCGTCCGGCAGTTCCACGCGGCGGACGAAAGGATCCAGGGTGGCGAAGAGCTTATCCTCCACCGGCACGTCCGCCCCGGTCAGGGCGCGGAAAAGGGTCGACTTGCCGGCGTTGGTGTAGCCCACCAGGGCCACCAGGGGATAGGCCTTTTCCTGCCGTGCCCGCCGCAATACCGCCCGGTGGCGCCGCACCTCCTCCAGCTCCCGCCGCAGTTCATAGATGCGACGCCGCACCCGGCGGCGGTCCGTCTCCAGCTTGGTTTCGCCGGGGCCGCGCGTGCCGATGCCGCCGCCCAGGCGGGAAAGGGCCGTTCCGGTGCCCGTGAGCCGGGGGAGCAGGTAGTTGAGCTGGGCCAGCTCCACCTGGAGCTTGCCCTCGCGCGTGCGCGCCCGGCGGGCAAAAATATCCAGGATCACCTGGGTGCGGTCCACCACCCGCACCCCGGTCGCCTCTTCCAGGTTGCGCGCCTGGGCCGGGCTCAGCTCGTGGTCGAAGATGATCAGGCCGGCTTCCAGGCTGCGGGCCATCTCGGCCAGGACGAGGGCCTTGCCGCGCCCGACGAAAAAGGCCGGGTCCGGCCGCATCCGCTCCTGGCATACCCGGCCTACGACTTCGGCCCCGGCAGAATCCGCCAGCCTGGCCAGTTCCTCCAGGTCGTCCGTGGCCGGCTCGCCCGGCAGCCGCACTCCCACCAGGATGGCGCGTTCGCGCGTAAGCCTTCCCCTCCTAAAGGTGATTCTTACCCATCAGAAAAAGGCGTACCAGGTTCAGGGCGGCGTTGGCGCTGCCCTGGCGCACCGAGTGGCGCTGGCCGGGAAAGCGGAACTCCCGGCAGCAGGTCCCGTCGGGGGCGGACAGGGCGATGTAAACCAGTCCCACGGGCTTCTCGGGCGTGCCCCCGGTGGGGCCCGCGATGCCAGTGACGGCGAGTCCGAAGTCCGCGCCCAGCAGGCGCCGCACGCCCTGGGCCATGGCCACGGCGGTCTCCTCGCTCACCGCACCGTGACGTTCCAGCACCTCCCGCGGCACGCCCAGGAGTTGCTCCTTGAGCCGGTTATCGTAGGCCACCACGCCCCCGAGCATGTAGCGCGAACTGCCCGGCACGTCGGTCAGGCGCGTGCTGATGAGCCCGCCGGTGCAGGACTCGGCCACGGCGATGGTGACTCCCAGGTCGGCCAGGAGCTGGCCCACCACCTCTTCCAGGTTTTCCTCGTCCACGCCGAAGATGAAGCCGGCCAGCCGCCGGCGGACCTCTTCGGTACACTCGGCGACCAGGCGCTCGGCCTCCTGCTCTTCCTCGGCGCGGGCCGTGATCCGCACCTGAACCTCACCGGGCCGCACCAGGAAGCCGATGCGGGGGTTTTCCTCGCGGGTCAGGTCCCGGATCTTGTCCTGCACCACCGACTCCGCTATTCCGGTTAGCTTCAACACCCGGGAGCGCGAGACCGCACCCCGGCCCGCCAGCCGCGCGAGATACGGCGCCACCGAGTCCCGAAACATGGGCTGGAGTTCCCAGGGCGGGCCCGGCAGGATGATCACCACGCGGCCGTCCGTCTCCAGGAGGGCCCCGGGCGCCGTGCCCTTGGGGTTGGGCAGCACGCGGGCCCCGGCCGGGAAGCAGGCCTGCTTCCTGATACTTTCGGGCATGGCCATGCCGCGCCGGGCGAAGTGCTCCCTGATGGCCTCCAGCGAGGGCTCGTGCTCCACCATGGGCAGGCCCAGCACGTCGGCCACCGTTTCCTTGGTCAGGTCGTCGGCCGTGGGGCCCAGCCCACCGGTGGTGATGATGATGTCGGAACGGCGGAGGGCCTGGCGGAAGACCTCGGCCATGCGCTCCCAGTCGTCGCCCACGGTGGTGTGCAGGATGACCTCAATGCCCAGGGCCGACAGCTCCTGGCCCAGGAACTGGCCGTGGGTGTTGAGGACCTGACCGGAAAGCAATTCGGTTCCTGTGAAGATTAATTCGGCGTGCATGTGGCCCACTCCCGAAGTTTTATTTCGTCAGGCCGGTAAGGAAATCCTTTCCCGATTTAGCAGCCGTCGCAATTCCTCTCCGGGCAGCTTCTCGCGCTCCAGGAGCATGTTCACCACCCGCTCCAGGACATCGCGGGCCCGGCCCAGGGCCGCCCGTACCCACTCCTCCTGCCGGCGCAGGATCCCGGTCAAAACCCTGTGCTTCAGGCCTGCGGGTATGCTCTCCACGACCACCACACCCAGTTCGGACATGCCGGCCCGCAGGATGGTTTCGGCCAGTTGCGCCGCCTGCTCGAAGTCGCCGGTGGCGCCCGTGCTTTTGTCCCCGAGGACCAGCTCTTCGGCCACCGCCCCCGCCAGCAATACGGCGATGCGCTTTTCCAGATAATCCTTGCTGTAAAGGTAGGGGTCCTCGCCGGCGGCCTGACGGATGTAGCCCAGGGCGTTGCCCCGGGGCGTAACGGCCAGGTAGGAGACCGAACCGGGCAGGACCATCTCGCTAACCATAGCGTGGCCCGTTTCGTGCACCGCCACCCGGTGCAGCTCTTCCGGCGTGGGCCGGCGGTCCAGCCTGTTGCCCATGATGACCTTGTCCACGGCCTCGTGGAAGTGGCGCATGGTGATGGTTGGACTGCCCTCCCGCAAGGCCAGTATGGCCGCCTCGTTGGCCAGGCTCTCCAGGTGGGCGCCCGAAAAACCGAAGGTTTCCCGGGCCACGGCCTCCAGGTCCACGTCCGGGGCCAGGGGTTTGTTGCGCGTGTGCAGCCGGAGGATCTCCACCCGCCCTTCCCGGTCCGGCATGTCGACCCGCACGTGGCGGTCGAAGCGCCCGGGCCGCAGCAGGGCCGGGTCCAGCATGTCGGCCCGGTTGGTGGCGGCCATAACCAGTATACGTACCTCGTCGTCGACCCGCAGTCCGTCCATTTCCACCAGCAACTGGTTCAGGGTCTGGTCGTACTCCAGATGACTGGTGACCTTGCCGCGCCTGCCCCCCAGCACCTCGAGCTCGTCGATGAAGATCACGGCATTGCGCTTGCCTAGGCGCCGGGCCGTATCCCGGGCCGAGCGGAACAGTTGACGTACCCGCTGGGCCCCCACCCCGGCGTAGACCTCCACGAATTCGGACCCGCTGGCCGCGATGTACACGGCGTCTGTGTAACTGGCCGCCGCCCGCGCCAGCAGCGTCTTGCCCGTGCCGGGCGGTCCGCTCAGCAGTATCCCCCGCAGCGGCCGGATGCCCAGGCGCTGCAGCGCTTGGTGGTCGCGCATGAAATCCAGGGCCTCGCGCAGTTCCTCGATGGCCGCCCTCTGGCCGCCGATATCCTGAAAGGAGACCTCCCCGTTGGGGGCCACCGATACGCTTTGAAAGGTCTTGGTAAACAGGCCCCGCGTCCGGGCGAGATAGTAGAGCCCGGCCCCGGCCCCCGCCAGGAAGAGCAGGGGGCCGACGTCGTATCCGTTGGCCCCGAGGAACACCAGCAGCGCCAGACCCAACCCCAGGCCGAATTCCTTGGGCATAACACACCCCCGTCGCTATCCCGGATTGCCTCCCGAAAGGGCCCACCGGGTCAGGGACAGGCCCCCGGGTGCGTCGGTCGTCGCACGTGAGCCGGTGCGTGGCACCACGGCGTAAAGGTAGGCCTCGTCCTGCCGGAGCTGGACGTAGATGTTGGCCTCGTCTACGAACACCCTGGCCCGGGCCCCGGCGCGTTCGGCCTCCCGCTCGACCACGTCGGCCATGGCCGGAAAGTCACCGTCGGCCGCGGCCCGGTAGATGCTGTACTGGCTGTGGTACCACACTTCCTCGAGCTGGCCGTTGCGCCGGTCGCGCAGTTCCAGCTTGAAAGGACGCGTTTTCACAACCCGGGCCACCGCATCGTGCAGGTCGCGGTAGGTGGCCCGCAGGTCCTCCGTGGGGGCCAGGTCCACGGTGACCACCACCGTGGGACGGTAGGTTACCGTAAAGGACTCCACGGCGGGATTGGCGCTCAGCGCGCGCCGCAGGGGTTCCCTCACGGTGGACCACTCGAAGAGCCACTGGCCCCCGAAAAAAAGAACCAGGCCCGCTGCCAGGCCTAGCAGCAGCATTCGCCAGCGAAAATTCCCCCACACGGCCATCCCCTCTTGCCTCGTCCCAATTATAACATGAAAGGCAGTATTGCTGGTACTGAAATTATCTGGCACCGCGGCGCAAATAGTCGGCGCCCGAAGCGAGGGTGAGGATTACGGCCAGGGCCAGCAAACCCTCGCGCCAGTACCAAGCTGCGGGCAGCAGCCCGGCCACCACCGCGATGACCTGGGTGAGCGTTTTCAACTTGCCCCAGAGGCTCACGGGCAGCCTCCGGCCCTGCCGGAGCCATACCAGGCGCAACCCGGTAACGACCAGTTCGCGCCCGATTATGATCGTCCCGGCCCAGACCGGCCACCGGCCCAGGGCCACCAGGGCCGCCGTGGCGGAGAGAATCAGGGCCTTGTCTACCAGGGGATCCAGGAATTCGCCGCGCGCGGTGGCCTCACCGCGCCGCCGGGCCAGGTAGCCGTCCAGGCCGTCTGTGAGGGCCGCGGCCAGGAAAACCCCCGCGGCCAGGTAGTCCGCGCGGGCCAGCGGCGAGAAAAGGAGCGCCAGAAAGAGGGGGACGAGGGCAAGACGCGAAAGGGTGAGGAGGTCGGCGGGTCTCAAGGTTCGGCGACTCCCGCCAGGTCGTAAGAATACCCCCTGGTGATGCGTACGCGCACCACGTGGCCCGGTGCCAGGGACGCACCGGCCCGAAAGTACACCCGGCCGTCCACCTCCGGGGCGTCGCCCTCGGTGCGGCCCAGGTACAGCCCGCCCCGGGTGCGACCGTCCACCATCACGTCACAAACCCGGCCCACCAGGGACCGGTTGCGGCTCAGGCTCAGGCGCCGCTGCAGTTTCAGAAGTTCCCGACGCCGTTCTTCTTTGACCTCCTCGGGCACCCCGCCGGGCAGCCGGGCCGCCGGCGTGCCTTCCTCGGGCGAAAAGGCGAAGACGCCGGCCCGGTCGAAGCGGGCCGCGGCCGCAAAAGCGCGCAAAACTTCGAATTCGGCCTCGGTTTCTCCGGGAAAGCCCACCATGAAGGTGGTGCGCAGCACCACCCCGGGTACGGCGGCCCTGATATCCTCCACCAGGCGCAACAACTTCTCCGGGGACCCGCGGCGGCCCATCCGGCGTAAGATATCCGGGTGGACGTGCTGCACGGGCAGGTCCAGGTAACGGCACACCCTGCGCTCTTCCGCCATTACGGCCAGCACGTCGGGGGTGAGGTGGTCCGGATGTCCGTAGAGCACCCGCACCCAGCGCACGTCCTCCAGGCGGGCCAGGGCCCGGAGCAGGTCCGCCAGCCGGGGGCGGCCGTAGAGGTCGAGGCCGTAGCGGGTGGTGTCCTGGGCCACCAGGACGAGTTCCCTGGCCCCGCGGGCCGCGAGTTCCCGGGCCTCTTCCACCACCACTTCCAGGGGGCGGCTGCGGTACCTCCCGCGCAGGCGGGGAATCGTGCAGTAGGTGCAGCGGTTGTCGCAGCCCTCGGCAATCTTCACGTAGGCCACGTGGCGCGGTCCGGTGGCCCGGCGCGGCAGCACCCGGCCGTACTCGTAACCGGGCTCCCCCACGGCCAGCACCCTTTCTCCGGACAGGGCCCGCCGCACAAGTTCGGCAATCTCGGGCACGCGGCCGGTTCCGACTACCGCGTCTACCTCGGGCATGGCGGACAGCAATTCTTCGCCGTGGCGCTGGGCCAGGCAGCCCGTCACCACCAGCACGCGGCCGTCTTTCTCCTTATGGCGGGCCGCGGCCAGAATCGCGTCCACCGACTCCTCCTCGGCCGCCGCGACGAAGCCGCAGGTGTTGACCAGCAAAACGTCCGCCGCCTCTGGGTCCCCGGTGACCTCAAACCCGGCCTGCTCCAGCAGGCCCAGCATGACCTCGCCGTCCACCTCGTTTTTGGGGCATCCGAGGTTGATGAGCGCGACTTTGTATTCCATACTAAAAGAAATTGGTGGTATAGGACAGGATTTCCACACGGTCGGCTTGCTCGACGAATTTCACCAGCGCGGCCAGGATGTCCTGGGCGTGGCTCCTGCTGTTGCTGACCAGGGCCAGGCCCACCGTGGCCCGCCGCCACACGTCCTGCCGGTCCACCTCGGCCGCGGCCACGTTGAAGCGGGCGCGCACCTTGTCGAGCAGGCTTTTCAGCACGCGCCGTTTCTCTTTGAGGGAATTGGCCTCGGGCAGGAGCAGTTCCAGCGTCAGAACGCCTACCACCATGACCCCTTCACCAATACCTATGTTAGCGTGCGCCCGTGCGCAGCGCAAGACACCGGGTACGGGCCTACACCTTAAAGCCCGCGATGGCCGCCGTCAGCTCTCGGGAAGCCCTATTGAGGCTTTCGGCCGTAGCAGAAATTTCCTCCGCGGTAGCCGATTGCTCCTGGGCGGCCGCGGTAACGTTCTGCACGCTGGCGCTTACCTCCTGGGTTGCGGCCGCAATCTCCTGCACCTTGCGGCTCAATTCCTGCACCGCGGCGATGATCTTCCGGAAGGACTCAGAGACCTCCCGGATCACCACATGGCCCTCCTCCATGGTGCTGGCTCCCCCCGCCATGGCGGTCACGGCTCGCTGCGATTCTTCCTGCACCGCAGCGATCAACTGGTAAATTTCCTTGGTCGCTTCGGCGGCCTGCACCGCCAGTTTGCGCACCTCTTCCGCCACGACCGCGAAGCCGCGGCCCTGCTCCCCGGCGCGCGCCGCCTCAATGGCCGCATTCAAGGCCAGCAAATTGGTCTGCTCGGCGACGTGATTGATGACGTCCACGATCCTGGTGATGGCGCCGATCTTGCCGTGGAGTTCGTGGACCGCGGCTCCCACCCTTTCGGCCGCCCGGCTCATGGCGTCGAACTGTGCGAGGGTACGTTGCAGCATTGTAGCTCCCTCGCCGGCGTACCCGGCCGCCCGCTCGGAATTTTCGGCTGCCTCCTGGACATTGCCGGTAACCTGTTCCATGGCGGCCGAAATTTCGGCCATGCTACCCGAAACCTGCGAGGCGCCGTCGGCGGCCCGGCGCGTGCCCTCCCTCAACTGTTCCGCGGCACCCGATAGCGCCCGGGCCTGCTCGGTTATCTTACCTACCAGGGCCCGGAGTTGCTCCCGCATATGGTTGAACGAGCCGGCCAGGGCGGCCACCTCGTCGCGCGTGCCCACCGCGATGCGCTCTCCGGTCAGGTCACCCTTCGCCACCTTGGAGGCCGCGTGTTCCAGGTACCTCAGCGGTCTGACCACCCGGCCCGCCATCAAGAGGGCCGCGGCCGTCCCCACTACCACGAAGGCCACCATCATTCCGCCGCTGACACCGTAGGCCCTCCTCACCCGCGCCTGGTTGAGGGCCATATTTTCGGCCAGGAGCCGCTCCTGGTAGGTTATGAAATCCTGTCCGGCCCTGGTTACGGCCCGGGCGATTCCCTTGTACTGGAGGGTGATGCGTTCGGACTCGGTCAGGCGCTCCTGCGCCGAAGCCGCCCGCCGGCCCATGGCGATCAACTCTTCGGCGTAGGCACCGAAGGAGCGGTGGGCCGCGCCGAGCTTAGCCAGCAACTCGCGGCCCTCGGGGGTGTCGGTATGGGCCTCCAAAAACTGCAACTTTTCCGCAGCGGCGCGGGCCGCGGTCTGGTACTCCTCCACGTACTCGGGCTGGCCGGTCAGGAGAAAGGTTCTCATCATGAGGGCCGAGTGCTCGTAGTTGATGAGCATGTCCTTGGCGGTACCGATCAGGGCCGTGCGGTGCACGATCAGTTCCGTATAGGATCGGTCGAGGAACTTCAGTTCGTAATAGCTTATGCCACCCAGAACCACCACCAGCAGCAGGAGCGAGAGAAAACCGCCCAGCAGTTTGAGGCGCAGACTCATCTTCCTCTCCCCTTCCCCGGAACTTTTACACAAAAAAGATTCCCATCGCCCCGGTACTATCCCTTCCGCATCCGACGAAAAAAAGGGGGCCTGACCCCCCTCTTTTCTTCCGCCTTCCTGGTAACTCCCTCATGGCTTCGACCGGCCCTGGCCGCGTCCGCTCCCGGGCGCGAAGCCCCGCGCCTCTCGGGGTGTCGCCTTTACCGGGCGCCCTCCTGGCCCCCGCCACGCGGCGCGGCGTTCCGCCCGTCCGCGCCCCGGGCGTGGCGCGGCCCCTTTTCCCCGGACTCCTTATTCCCCTGGTTCCACGGCGCGTCTTCCCCCTTGCGCGGTCCGGGGACTACCACGATCTCCCGTTCCCTAACCAATTCCTGCAGGCGCTTCTCCGGCAGGTCCATGCCCTCGGGTACCCCGCCGGTGCCCGCGTGCTTGCGGGCCGAAGGCCCCAACGCCGGCGCGGCGGTCTCCGGCGGTCCGGCACCCTCGGGCATGGCCGGTTTCCCGGCCCCCTCCTGGGACGCCTTGCCCGCCGGCCCCGGTTGCCCGGCCGCGGGCGCGTCCTCCTTCTCATCATGCCCGCCGGTCCGGGCCTGCGGGCCGGCCGCCATCTTGCGCATCAGGACGTAGCGTCCGGGGGATACCCCGGCCCACGCGGCGGTCTTGCGCTGGAGTACCGACACGGGCACCACCACCACGTCGCCGGACCCGGCGGCGTCGCGGGCCCTGGCCACCCAGTCCGCCACCTGCTCCGCGTCCAGGGCCGGGCGCCGGCCCGGCAACGGCGTGACACCCACAACCACCGGCCGGGCGGCCTCGGGGACCCGTTCCAGAAGCAGCGCCAGGCCCCGTTCGGCCGGCAGATCCGCGAGGTCCAGACCCTCAAGGAGCTTGCGACCTTCGGGCCCCAGGCCCCGCGCCTCCACGATGCGCCCTTGGCGGTCCAGGGCCAGTTCCACGGCCGGCCCCAGGTCCACGCTCAAGAAGGCCGCGGCGGGCGAAATAAGCCCCAGTTGCCAGAGGCCCACCGCCAGCACGATCAGCGCCGCCGCGGCGGCCGCCAGCCAGCCGGGCACGGTGTGGTCTCTCAGCGACACCGTATCTCCCACGGCCGCGGCCCGGGCCCGCCGGCCCCTCAGATACCGGAATTCGCCCTCGGTGGTGAGCACCACCGCACGCCCGTCGCCCTTGTCAATGACCAGTCCCCTGGCCACTGCGCATCCCCTCCCCGGCCTCCCGCAGGTGATCGTTAAGATAGGGAAATTCCTCGGGATGGGCGAAAATCAGGCTCAAAGCCAGAATGTATTTGCGACCGCGCTCCAGCACCTTACGGGACACGCCGGTGGCGAGTTCCAGTTCCTGCAGCGGCAAACGTCCGGTGCGCTCCAGGTGGGCCATCAGGTCCGGCCGCCGGGCCAGGGAGCGGGCCGCGGCGATCAGGGTGCGGCGGGTATCGCGGTGCCGGGGCGTGGCCTTTATCAGGGAGCGCAGATCCAGATCGTAGCGGGCCAGGAGGCTCCGGTAGGCCTCCAGTTCCTCACGCCGTTCCCGGGTGGCCAGCTCGTCCGCGTGGGCGACCCACGCCTCCCGGACCGCGTTCTGGGTACCGTGGGCACCCACGAGGGTTTCGCGCGTTTGCCGTTGCTCCTGCCGAAAAAAGTCCGCCAGCCGGCTCTTGATGACCAGACGGGCAAAGGCCAGAAAGGGTACGCCCCGGTGGGGTTGAAAGGTGTCGATGGCCTCGTTGAAGGCCACCAGGGCCACGCTGAACTCGTCGCAACTCCAGTCCAGGGGCCGCCTGCAGTAGGCGGCGGCCACCTGGAGCACGAAATGGCGGTGGTTACCGATGAGGCTTTCCCTGGCCGCCGCGTCGCCGTCACGGGCCCGGGCCAGCAGTTCCTCCACCTCGGGCGGAGGTATTTGCCGCATAACCACACCTCCGACGCGCAATCTCGCCACGTGCGGTAGGTTCGCCCTGGCAAAATTGCTCGTCGCCCCGTCCGCCCCCACGCCGCGTTTACAACACCCTGCGGCCCTCGGAGGCCACCCACCCGTAAGGAATATCCGCCGCGGGTGCGGAATTTGGATGGGTAATTACAATATTCGCGCCAGTTCCTCGGCCACCTTCTTCCCGGAGAGCACCATGCCACCGAACACGGGCCCCATGCGGTAGCCGCCGTAAACGGCATTGGCGGCCATGCCGGCGACGTACAGGCCCGGATACACTTCCCGGGTGTTGGCAACGATCTGCTCTTCGCCCACGGTGGCCCACATGGGCCTTTCGCCCTCCAGCTTCCCGCCGGAGGTGTTGAGTACCGGGCCCATCTTGCGTACCAGGACCGCGATCACGCTGGCGTCGTGGCCCGTAGCATCGATGACGTAACGGCTGCGCACGGCCACGGGGTCCACGTGCAGCCCGGCCATTTCCACCGCGGTCCAGTTGAGCACCACGCCCACCACCCGGTCCTCGTGGAGCATCACGTCCTCCACGGACCAGAGGTTCAGGATGCGCGCGCCGGCCCGTATGGCAGCCAGGGCCATGGCCGCCACCGCCTCTACCGCGTTGGCGGTATAGTAGCCCGCCTCAAAGGGCGTGACCCGCACGCCCATTTCCTCGAAGACGGGCCGGGCGTCCTCCTGCAGGACGATTTCGTTCATCATTACGCCGCCGCCCCACATACCTCCGCCGACGCTGAGCTTGCGCTCGAAGACCACCACGCGCTTCCCCGCCCTGGCCAGGTAGTAGGCGGCGGTCAACCCGGCTGGACCCGCGCCGGCCACCGCCACGTCGGTGTGCAGCACCGAGCGCAGCACCTCGGCGTACCGGTCGAAAATGGCGCGGGTGATTACCGTCTCCTCCAGCCGCATCATATAAATACCCCCCTGAAAAAATTTAAGGCGCACCCGGTCCCAAAGGCCAGTGCGCCTTATTTGCTCCATCCCTTCGCGGGCATTACCCCGGGCAGGTTCAACGGGTCAGGTGCTCTCCAGCCCTTTCTCAGCCCCTAACAGGAGCTCCCCGTGGCTTTTTGGGCAGTATTATACGCCGTAATCTCCGGCCCGTCAAGGATAGGATTTTCAAAATGACTTCAGCCTTACCGGCACCTCGTCCCCCGGGTCCACCCCGGCCGTGGTGACCCGGCAGGTGATGGCGCGTACCTCCACCCCGCCGGCCGCGGCTTCCCGCAGCGCCCCGGCAAACGCCCGGTCCTCGGCGGCGTGGGGGGTGAAAACGAGGGCGTCCGCGCGCATGATCATAAAGCAGACCACGGCCCGCCAGCCCGCCCGCCGCAGGCGGAGCAGCTCAAGCACGTGCCGCCGGCCGCGGGCGGTGGGGGCGTCGGGAAACAGGGCCACACCTTTCCGCACCAGGGTCACGGACTTTACCTCCACCGCACAGGGCGCCAGCCCGTCTCCGCCCAGCACAAAATCCAGGCGGCCGCCGGGCAGTCCCACCTCGCGCCGCACCTCGGCGTATCCCTGCAAATCGGGAAGGAGCCCCGCCTCCAGGGCGCGGGCAAAAACCAGATTGGGTAGCCGGCTGTCCAGCGAGACCAGGACCCCGTCGTGGTCCACCAGGAGGAGGTCGTGTCCGGTGCGGCGCCCGGGCCCGGCGGCCGGGCGCAGGAAGACGCGCCGCCCCGGAACCAGGAGGTCCGGCAGGCGGCCCGAGTCCGGCAGGAACACCGCGACCTCGCGTCCGGCCAGCCGCACGCGCGCCGTAAACCTGTTGGGCCGCGCCAGGAAAACGGCCTCCTGCAGTGCGGGAAAGGGTACCAGGGGAGCCCGGAACGGGCCGGCCAACCCCTGCGGCGCGTCCTCCACGGTTCCCACCCCCTTACACGTACCGCACCCTCAGGGCTGCGCGGGGGCTCAGGACCGGGGGGAGTTGCCGGAGGGAAGGCCGTACCGGCGCAACTTATTGTAAAAGCTTGAGCGCGAAATGCCCAGTAACGCCGCGGCGCGCTTCTTGTTGCCTTTGGCCATTTCCAGGGCTTCCTGCAGGGCCACGAATTCCGTGTCGTGCAGGATGTGCCCGAGGTGCCGTGGAACCCGCGCGGCGTCGCAGCCCACCGCCGGAGGTGCCGGCACCTCGCGCTCCTGCTTCGACAGCCTCTGCCGCACGCGGCTCAAGAAGTGGGGCGGGAGATGCTCCACCTTTACCGTGGGACCGGGACAGAAGCAAAGGGCCGCCTCCAGCACGTTTACCAGTTCCCGCACGTTGCCCGGCCACGGGTAACTTTGAAAGAGGGCCAGGACCTCGGGGTCCAGCTGCGGTACGTCGCGCCCCATCTTTTGCGCCAACCGTCCCATGTAGTGCTCCACGATGAGGGGTATGTCCCCCTGACGCCGGCGCAGAGGGGGAATCTCCAGGGTAACGACGTCCAGCCGGTAGTAGAGGTCTTCCCGAAACTCGCCCTTCTGCACCTTCTCGTAGAGGTTCCGGTTGGTGGCGGCGATGACCCGCACGTCCACGCGGTGGCTGCGGGTGCTGCCGACCTTCTCGATTTCCCCCTCCTGCAACACGCGAAGGAGCTTAGCCTGCATGGAGAGCTTCATGTCACCGATCTCGTCCAGGAAGATGGTACCGCCGTTGGCCAGTTCGAATTTCCCGGGTTTGCCCCCCTTGCGGGCGCCGGTAAAGGCCCCTTCCTCGTAGCCGAACAGCTCCGACTCCAGCAGGGCTTCCGGAATGCCGGCGCAGTTGACGCGGACGAAGGGCTTCCCGCTGCGCCCGCTCGCCTGGTGGATGGCCCGGGCGAACAGCTCCTTGCCCGTGCCGCTCTCCCCCAGCAGCAGCACCGTGGCGTCCGTAGCCGCGGCCCGCCGCGCCAGTTCCTTGCTCTTGCGAATTTCCGGGCTCTCGCCTACTACGGTCTCGAACGGGTCCGCCACGCCGTCCTCACCCCGGCCCGCGTCCCGCCCGGCCACCGCGACCTGATGCAGGCGCAGCCGGGTTATGAACTCGCGCGCCTCCTCCAGACTGCTGAAAATGCTTTTGCAGATGGCGCCGGTCACCACGCCATGCTCCACAATGGGCAGCACCATTACCGGCGTGGCCTTGCCCGCCACATGCCAGATGCGGCCCAGCTGGGGCACCCCGGTGCGGGCCACGTTCTCCATGAGACAGTCGCCGCGCACCTCGCGCATCCGGCGTCCCAGCATGGCCCGGCGGTCCAGCCCCAGGCGCCGCGCGCTGCCCTCTGAGGCGTAGATTACGCGGCCCTCGCGGTCCACGGCCCCGATGTACTCGAAGGCCACGTCCATGATGGTGTCCATGAGCTGCACCTGACGCAGGGCCTCGGCCAGCCGGGAGGACAGTTCCGCCTCACCGGACCGGTCCTCCCAGAGCCCCACGGCCCCCACCACCGCGGAGCCGTTACGCACGGGCACTTCGCTGATGCGCAGGCTGTAGCCGTTTACCTCCAGACACTGGTTGTAGCGCGGCTCCCCGGTGCGCAAAACGGTACACAGGTTCGTCCAGGGAAGCACCACCTCCGCGGGGCGCCCGAGCACCTCCTGCGGCCGGATCTTGGCCACGGAGCCGGCAAAGTAGTTAAAGACCCTCACCGTTCCGCGGTGGTCCACGGCCACCACGCCCAGGTTGAGTTCGGCACCGAGCAAACGCAGAAATTCGAAAACGGGCGAATGCTGTTCCCTGGACACGTCCCCGACCTCCCCTTGCCGGGCATTCTCCGATGCCGGAAGCCCTGTTAGGAAGGATTATACCACGGTCGGCCCTCGGCCCGCTACCGGGCCACAAAATGGCGGGGTGGCATTATTACGGGGCCTTTTCGGCAACCTATTTCTGACGTTACCGGTGCCGGGCCTGCGCCGCGGCGCCGGGGGTACCGACGGCCCGGGACACCTGCGGGGCCAGGGGTCGGGGCACCCCCGGCCCGGGGGCCCGGCGGTGCGGCCCGGGCCTCAGCCGCCGGCCCGCTCCCGTTCGCGCTCCCGCAGCACCCGGCGCAGCACCTTGCCCACCGAACTCTTGGGCAGTTCGTCCACGAACTCCACCACGCGCGGCCTCTTATAGGTGGCCATGCGTTGCTCGCAGAAGTCCATGATCTCTTCGGGCGTCACCTTGCCCCGGTACTCCTCTTTCAGCACCACGAAGGCCTTCACGGCCTCGCCGCGGTAGGGGTCCGGCGTGCCCACCACGGCCACCTCCTGTACCGCGGGGTGCTGCATGACCACCGACTCCACCTCGAAGGGTGAAACGTTGTAGCCCGAGGTGATGATTAGCTCTTTCAGTCGCTCCACGAAGTAGACGAAGCCCTCCTCGCTGACGTACCCCGCGTCCCCGGTCCGCAGCCACCCGTCGGGCGTAAAGGCGGCCGCCGTTTCCTCGGGCTTGTTCCAGTATCCTTTGGCCACCTGGGGGCCGCGGTACCAGATTTCGCCCACCTGGCCGCGGGGGAGGGTGCGCCCCTCGGGATCCACTATTTTCACTTCTGCCCCGAACGGCAGCCCGATGGCGTCGAAGGGCGACGGCCGGTTGGGCAGCGACATGATACCGCCGGAGTTGGTCTCGGTCATGCCCCAGCCGTTGGTCAGGTCTACCCCGGTCACCTCGCGCCAGCGCACCTGCAGGGCCGGCGGCACGGGCGCGCCGCAACCCACGGCGATCTTGAAGTGCCGCAGGTCGTAGCGCGGCAGGTCCGGGTGATTCAGTAAGGCCACGTACAGGGTGGGCGGCGCGAAGAGTACGTTGACCTTGTACCTGTCGATGAGCTTCAGCAATTCCCCGGGGTCGAAGAGGGGCATCAGCACCACGGTGCCGCCCTTATAGAGGAAAGGGTGCAGGCCCAGCATGTAGCCCGAGGTGTGGAACATGGGCATGATCTGCAGGTTCACGTCGTTGTAATCGAACCCGACCAGGTGGCTGTGGCTCAGACAGTTGAAGACCACGTTGAAGTGGGTCTCCATGACCCCCTTGGGCGCACCGGTGGTGCCCGCCGTGTAGAGGAGCAGGCACAGGTCCTCCCGCGGGTCCAGCGAGACCGCGGGTGGCGCGGGAGGATATTGCGAGAGCAGTTCCGCGAAATCCCGCGCCCCTTCCCTTTTCTCTTTGGGCACCTTGTAGACGGGCGGTACCCAGGTCCCGGGGGCCGACACGTCTTCTAAGTGCACGGTAATTACTTCTTCAAGGGCCGTACGGTGGCGGATACTCTGCACGAGGGGGTGGAACACGTCCAGACAGATCATCACCCGCGCCCCTGCGTCGTTCAGGACGTAGGCCAGCTCCTCGCCCTTGAGCATCACGCTGCAGGGCACGGCAATGGCCCCGGTTTTGATGATTCCGTGAAAGGCAATGACGTGCTGGGCGCAGTTGGGCAGCATGGTGGCCACCCGGTCCCGCGGGCGCACCCCCAGGTCCGCCAGCGCTGCCGCCAGCCGGTCCGAAAGCTCGTCCATCTCCCGGTAGCTTACGGGCCGATCCAGGGAGACAAGGGCGATCTTACGGGGATGCCGGTACGCCGTCTGCCGGATGAGCTCGAACAGGGGTACCTCCGGCACCGGCGGCATGGGCTCGGCGCCCCAGGCCGGGTCGAACTTAACGTACGAAAGCCTCTCGTCCTCCATCGGAACTTCCTCCTTAACCTTAAGGCCTATGTTGGCGGACGGTACCGGCCCCGCGTTCGCGGGCCTTCAGGTGAGCAACTCCCGCATGATGATGATTTTCTGTATCTCCGAGGTGCCGCCACCGATGGTCATGATCTTGGCGTCGCGCATGTAGCGCTCCAGGGGAAACTCCCTGATGTAGCCGTAGCCGCCGAAGACCTGCACCGCTTCTGTGGTCACGCGCATGCACATCTCGGAGGCGAAGAGCTTGGCGTAGGAGGCCAGGAGGTTGAGCTCTTTGCCGTGCCGGCCCCGGTCCGCCAGTGTAGCCCCCTTGTAGACCAGGAGCCGGGCCGCCTCGATGTTCACCGCCATGTCCACCAGCTTGCCCTGGACGTACTGGAACTCCGCCAGGGGTTTGCCGAACTGCCGCCGCTCCTGCGCGTACCTGAGGGCCTTCTCGAAGGCCCCGCGCGCAATGCCCACCGACATGGCGGCCATACCCAGGCGCTCGGTGTTGAGCCCGCTCATCAGGACCCGAACGCCCCCGTTTTCCTCGCCCAGCAAATTCTCTTTGGGCACCACGCAGTTCTCGAGGATCACCTCGCCGGTCGGCGAGCCGCGCCAGCCCATCTTTTCGAACTTCCTGCCCGTGGCGAAGCCGGGAAAATTTCTTTCCACCACGAAGGCGCTGATGCCGTGGGCCCCCTTTTCGGGTGCCGTTTTGGCGTAGACGATAAGGGCGTCGGCTATCGGGGCGTTGGTGATGAAGGTCTTGGTGCCGTTGAGCAGGTAATGGTCGCCCCGGTTCTCGGCCCGCATCTTCATGGCGGTGACGTCCGAGCCGGCCTCGGGCTCGGTCATCGCCACGCCGCCCACCGCCTCGCCCGCGCACATAGGGGGGAGATACTTCCGTTTCAGGTACTCGCTGCCGTTGCGGAAGACGTTGTCACCGAAAAGGCACGCGTTGGCCAGGCAGGCCACGCAGGTGCTGGCGCACACTGCAGAAAGCTCCTCGGCCGCGATCATCATGTCCATGTAACTCCCGCCGGACCCGCCGTACTCCTCGGAGATGGTGATCCCCAGCAGGCCGAGTTCGGCGGCCTTCTTGAAGCTCTCGTGGGGAAACCTCTCGTCCCGGTCGATCTCCGCGGCCAGGGGCTCCACCTCGTTGCGGGCGAACCTGCGCACCGCGGCCTGCAGCGCCCTCTGCGCCTCGTTCAGCTCGAAGTCCAAAGTGGTCACCTTCCCGCGTCACTCGTAGAGTCCCATGTCCTTGGCGATGATCTCCCGCATGATCTCGTCGGTGCCGCCGCCGATGCGGTAGAGCCTGGTGTCGCGCCAGTAGCGCTCCACGATGTATTCCTTCATGTAGCCGTAGCCGCCGTGGATCTGTACCGCGTAGTCGGCCACGCGGTGGGCCACCTGGGCCGCGATGAGCTTGGCCATGGAGATCTCCCGCACCGGATACTCGCCCCGGGCGAAGCGCCAGGCCGTGGCGTAGACCAGCTGGCGGGCCGCCTCCAGCTCCGCGGCGCACTGGGCCAGGTAGTGGGCGATCACCTGGAAGCGCGCGATGGGCCGGCCGAACTGGACGCGCTGTTTGGCATAGGCCACGGCCTCCTCCAGGGCGCACTGGGCCACGGCCAGGGCCCCGGCGGCCCCGATCAGCCGCTCGCCCTGGAGCTCCCACATGATGTGGCGGAAGCCCTCGCCCTCGGTGCCCAGGAGGTTCTCGGCCGGCACGCGGCAGTTTTCGAAGACCAGTTCCGCTGTGTCCGAGCTCAGGTTGCCCAGCTTTTTCAGCTTGCGCCCCACGGTGAACCCAGGCGTCCCCTTTTCCACCAGGAAAAGGGAGACCCCCCGGGTGCCCCTGGCCGGGTCCGTCTTGGCCACCAGGGTGACGAAGTCGGCCCGCACGCCGTTGGTGATGAAGATTTTGGTGCCGTTGATGACGTAAGAGTTGCCCTCGCGCCGGGCCGTGGTGCGGATGGAGGCCACGTCGGACCCGGCGTCGGGCTCGGTGATGCCCAGGCAAGCGATCTTTTCACCCCTGATGGCCGGCACCAGAAACCTGCGCTTCTGGTCCTCGGTCCCGAACTGCAGGATGGGCGGGGTGGCCATCTCGGTCTGGACCTCTACGGCCAGCATCAGTCCGGGCGCGCGGCAGCGGGCCAGTTCCTCGGCCAGCACGATGGCCGTGAAATAGTCGCCCCCCTGGCCGCCGTACTCCTCGGGGTAGCGCAATCCCAGGAATCCCAGCTCGCCCATACGCCGGAAGACCTGGGAGGGAAATTCCCCGTCCTCCTCCCAGCGGTCCGCGTGGGGCTGCAGCTCCTTCTCCACGAAGCGGCGGATGGTCCTGCGCAGCGCCTCGTGCTCCTCGGTAAAGTAGGGTAACGCCACCGTTTCACTCCTCTCCCCTATCGCGTGTGAGCCCGGCCGCTGCGACACGGGCTTTTCCAGCTCCGGGAATGCCGGCCGGGCTCGTTGAGCCCTCACTGCCGGCCGTAGAAATCACGGTATTGCTGCCTGAGGACGTGCTTCTGCACCTTGCCCGTGGTGGTGCGGGGGAGGCTCTCCACGAAAATGACGGCCTTGGGCACTTCGAAGCCGCTCAGCTCCCTCTTGCACAGGTCGATGATGTCCTGTTCCGTGAGTCGGGCGCCCGGTTTGGGCTCCACGATGGCCGTGACCCCCTCGATCCAGCGCGGGTGGGGCAGGCCGATGACCGCGCAGCCCTGCACGCGGGGGTCGCTCAGGATGACCCGTTCCACCTTGATGGAGGGCACGTTCTCGCCGCCGGTCTTGATCATGTCCTTCTTGCGGTCCACGAAGACCAGCAGCCCGTCCTCGTCGAAATAGCCCATGTCTCCGGAGTGCCGCCAGCCGTACTTGAAGCCCTCCTCGGTGGCCGCGGGGTCCTTCCAGTAGCCCTCCATGACGGCCGGGCTGCGCCACACGATCTCGCCCACCTGCCCCCGCGGCAGGAGGCGACCCTCGTCGTCCATGACCGCGGTGTCGAAGACCGGGCTCGAGAGGCCCCAGTAGTTGCCCCTCTTGGTCAGCTGCCATTCGGGGAGGAAGTTGTTGCTCGAGGGATAGGCCTCGGTCTGGCCCGTACCCAGGGCGAAGCGGGCGCCCAGCCTGGCCTGGGCCTCCTCCAGGGTGCGCTGGTCCATGGGCGTCATGGCGTAGATGCAGTGCTGCACCGAGGAGACCTCGTAGCGGTCGAACTCGGGGTGGTCCAGCAGGGCCCGGTACATGGCCGGCAGCATAAATAGATTTGTGATTTTTTCTCGCTGGATGGTCTCCAGCACCCGGGTGGCGTCGAAGCCGCGCAGCACCACCACCTTGGCCCCGGCGTGGAAGCTGCTGGTGGTGAGGGTGTGCTGGGCCGAGTGGAAGAACGGCATGAGGCAGGACGTGACGCGGTCGCGGAAGATCTCCAGCTCGATGCAGTTGGCCAGGGAGACCACGAAGATGGAGAGGTGGGAGTGCATCACGCCCTTGGGCGCCGCCGTGGTGCCGCTGGTGTACATGATTTGGACCAGGTCCCGATCGCGGATGATCACGTCCTCGATCTCGTCGGGAGCCCCCTGTTCCAATAAGGACCAGAACTCGCGATAGCGCTCCGGCACCGGCGCTCCCGTTACCGGCAGGTAAACGAAGTGCTCCACCAGGGGCAGTTCGGCGGTCAGGCCTTCCACGAGCCTGGTCAGGACGTCGTCCACCACCACGGCCCGGGCCTCGCTGTGGTTCAGGATGTACTTGATGTCGTGGGGGCCGAGACCCGGGTTTACCGGCACCCACACCATCCCGGCCTTGGCCAGGCCGTAGGCCGTAATCACGAACTCCGCCGAGTTGGCGCACACCGTGGCCACCCGGTCGCCCTGCCTCAGGCCCAGGGCCCGCAGGGCCCGTCCCAGCCGGTTGGTGTGGGCGTTGAATTCCCGGTAGGTCAGGCGCACGGTGCGGTTCTCCCTGACCTCGACCAGGGCCTCCTTGTCCGGCAGGCGGCCCGCCTGACGGCGTATGATGTCGCCCACCGCCACGCGCTGAATGAGGTTGCGCTCCAGTTCGGAGACCACTTACCTGCTCGCCTCCTTCCTCGGTGGGATGATCCTGCCCTCGATTTCCCTTGCCTGAGAGTCTGAGAAAATTCAGACAATACGCGTCCGACAGGAATCCCCCGTTTGCTTCCGCGGGTTGCAAGGAATATGCCAGTGCCGGGGGGCGGACAGGGAAGTCCCGCTACAACCGGCCGGGCGGCCGGCGGCGCGGAACGTCCCCGCCCCGCGGTCCGGCGGGGGCCCGGAGGCGGCCCGCTCCGGGCGTCGCCGCCCCTGCGGCCATCGACGCGCCGACTGCCGCCCAATAATCTCCCGCGTCCTCCGCGACCGCCCTAACCCCGCCCCTGCGGCGGTTACCGCGCCGGCACACCGCCGCAAAAATAACTACCGGTTCGGTAGCCGGCTTACTTAGGCCAAGCCCCGGCCGTATTCCGAAGGTGTCCAAGACCTGCACATGTGCAATACCCTGGACATGTCCATCCTGTGGGAATACGCGTGCCTAGACCGGCTCGAAATACTTAATGTCCAGGATGGTCCCCTCGGTTTCCTCCCGCCACACTGCGCGCACCCGGGTGCCGATCTTAATTCTGGCCCGCACCTCGTCGAGGTCGCGCAGGTCGAACCCCGCCACCAGGTGGGGGATGGCCGTGTCGGCCCCGTCCAGCTGGATCAGGGCGCTGACGTAGGGCGGTTGCATGGGCTGCCCGATGTAGGAGTAGGCCACGTAGGTCCAGGTCTTGATGGTGCCCTCGTCCCGCACCTGCACCCACTCGTCGAGGGGCACGAAGCACCGGGCGCAGAAGGCCCGCGCCGGTACCAGCACCCGCCCGCACTTCGGGCAGCGCGTGCCGAAAATCCGCCTTTCCTTAAACTCCTGGAAGAACCGGGTGTTGACCGGCCCCAGGGCCCACTGGTAGGGTAGCGCGATGGTGTCCTTGAGAATCCTGGGTTCCACGTTCTGCTCCCTCCTAATCCAGGCTGGTGAGGATCATGACCCCGTTGATCTGCTGGGTGCCGCCGATGGCGTGGGCCAGGGCCGTGCGGGCCCCTTCCACCTGGTGGGCCCCCGCCTTGCCGGTCACCTGCATGGCGGCCTCGGCCACGCGGATCAGCCCGGTGGCGCCGATGGGATTGGTGCACAGGACCCCTCCCGAGGGGTCGCAGGGAAGCTTGCCGCCGCGCCGCACCACGCCCTCCTCCACCAGGCGGCAGCCCTCGCCCGGACCGCAGAATCCGAAGAGCTCGTAAAAGATCAGTTCCTGGAAGCTGAAGGGATTGTAGAGCTCGGCCACGTCCAGCTGCTCCAGCGGGTCCGTTATGCCCGCCATGCGGTAGGCCTGGAGCGCCGCCTGCCGGGCGGACTGCCACCAGACCTTGTCGCTGTCGCCCACCCAGTGCTCCTCGCCGGCATAGCCCACCCCGGCCACCCAGGCCGGCGTCCTGGTGATGCGGGTGGCCACCTCGCCGGCGGCGAAGATCACGGCGCAGGCTCCGTCGGAAGCCGGGCAGCAGTCGAGGAGCCGGATGGGGTAGGCCAGTACCCGCGAGCGCAAAACGTCCTCCACGGTGATCCTCTGGCGCAGGTGGGCAAAGGGATTGTCCAGGGCGTCCACGTGGTTGCGCACCGCGATTTCGGCCGCCGCGGCCCTTACCCTCTCCTCGTCAAGGTTGTAGCGGTGGGCGTACTCGTTGCACTGGTAGGCGAAGACCCCGGGGGCGCCGGCCACGAACTGGCGCTGGAAAAAGGGCTCGCCCACGGTGGTCATGGTGCCCTGGGACTCGCCCTCGTACTGCTTCTCCGCCCCCACGGCCAGCACCACGTCGAAAAGCCCCGAGGCCACGTGGTAGTACGCCGCGTGGGCGATGGAGATGCCGGTGGTGCCGCAGGTGGCCACCCGCAGCAGGGGCTTGCCGCAAGCGCCCATGGCGTCGGCCCACCAGAGGTGGGGGGCGTTGGTCCCCTCCATGGGGGGCGGCATGGAGCCGCAGACCACCGCGTCGATGTGCTCCCACCCGAGACCGGCGTCTTCCAGGGCCGCCACCACCGCCTCCCGGATCATCTCGGGATAGGAAACGTCCTGCCGCTTGCCGTGCCTGGTCTGCCCGGTGCCCACCACCGCCACTTTTCTGGCCATGCTCGTCACCTCCCCAGGATAACCACGGAATGAAGCTGGCCCGCCAGGCCGTGGTAGCTGTGGGCCAGGGCCGTCCGCACTCCTTCCACCTGGTGCTCCCCGGCCCGGCCCGCCACCTGGGCCGCGGCCTCGGCAATGCGGACGAGACCCCGGGCGCAGTAGGGATTGCCCGCCAGCACGCCGCCGGAGGGATTGACCGGCAGCTCCCCTTGCGGCCCGGTGACGCCCTCCTCCAGGAGGCGCGGACCCTCACCGGGGCCGCAGAAGCCCAGCTGCTCGCACCAGAGGAGTTCCTGGAAGGAGTAGGCCTCGCAGACCTCGGCCACCCGGATCTCGGCCCGCGGGTTGGCGATCCCGGCCATGCGGTACGCCCGGCGGGCGGCGTCGGGCAGGGACCCGTCGAGCAGGTCCCGGTCGCCGAGATAGTACGAACTCACACTCCAGCCCACGCCGCGCACCCAGACCGGACGGTCCGTCAGGCGTTTGGCCGTTTCCTCGCCCGCCAGCAGCACCGCGCAGGCGCCGTCCGCGCCAGGTGCGAGATCCGGTTCCCGCAGGGGGTCCGCCACTACGGGCGAGCGCAGGACCTCCTCCACCGTCAGGGTCGCTTTGCGGAAGGCCAGCGGGTTGCGCCGCGCGTTGCCCAGGTTCTTGACCACCACCCGGGCAAACTGCTCGGGCGTGGCGCCGTAGCGCTCCATGTACAGGCGCGCCTGCATGGCCGCGGCGTTGACGTCGTCGATGCCCACGGGCCGCTGGAAGAAAGGCTCGCTGTACAGATGGGTCAGGGTGGCCAGCGGCGGGATTTCCGATCCCTTGGTCACGGCCACCACCAGCGCCGTATCGAAGTGGCCGGAGGCCACCCTCATGAAGGCGTACATGAAGGCCAGGGCACCGTCCTCCTCGGCCTTGGCCCCGCTCTTGAGGTAGCCCCCGGCGGCGTCCAGGTAGTACTCGTTGGAGCAGCTAATGCCCTGCCAGTAGTCCGACGAGGCGGTGATCACGGTACCCAGTTCTTCGCGCGTCAGGCCCGCCCGGTCCAGGGCCTCCCTGGCCACGCGGAAGACCATTTCGCGGATGGTTGCGTCGTGGGCCTCCCGGTACTCGGTCTGGGCCCAACTCACTACGGCCACCTTTCCGGCCATGTTGAACCTCCCTTCGGCAAACTGGATTTGCCACCCGTGCCATGCAAAATCCCTGCCAGGCCGCAGGGCCGCCGGGAAGGCACTCCCGCGACCCCCGGCTCCGGCGGTCGGCTCGAGTTACGGTGCGGGTCCCCCGGGCCGCACTTACGCGGGCCGGAAAGGTTTGCCGGGGCCGGACCTCCCCGCGCCGCGGCCGCGGGCGCGCCCCTGGAAACGCGCCAGAAATCGGAACGAGCCGGGGTGGCGGAAGCACCGCGGGCACGGTTCTTGCATGTGTCTGGCCGCAAAAACCAGGGAGGTGACCCGGCAATATGACGGCGGTAGCTGAGGGTACCCTGCTGTGGGAGCCTTCGGAGGAGTTCAAGGCGCAGGCCAACATGACCCGCTACATGGCGTGGCTGGCGGAAAATAAGGCCTTGCGCTTCGCCGATTACCACGACCTCTGGCGCTGGTCCGTGACGGACCTGGAAGGGTTCTGGGCCTCCATCTGGGAGTTTTTCGCCGTCAAAGCTTCCAAGCCCTATACCAGGGTGCTGGCCGAAAGAAAAATGCCCGGCGCGCGCTGGTTCGAGGGCGCCGAGCTGAACTACGCCGAGCACGTCTTCCGCAACGCAACCCCGCAGCACCCGGCCCTGATCTTTCAATCCGAGGCGCGGCCGAGGACGGAACTCTCCTGGGAGGAACTGCGCCGCCGGGTGTCCGCGGTGGCCGCGGCCCTGCGCAAGATGGGGGTACGGCGGGGGGACCGCGTCGTGGCCTACGTGGCCAACATCCCCGAGGCCGTCATTGCCTTTCTGGCCTGCGCCAGCCTGGGCGCCGTCTGGTCCAGCTGCTCGCCGGACTTCGGCAGCCGCAGCGTGATCGACCGTTTCCGGCAGATCGCGCCCAAGGTGCTCTTCGCCGTGGACGGCTACCAGTACGGCGGCAAGCCATTCGACCGGCGGCCCGTGGTGGCCGAGCTGCAGCGGGCCCTGCCCACCCTGGAGCGGACCGTGCTCATACCGTACCTGTATCCGGAGGAGGCGGGCGCGAGGCCCGACGGAACGGTGCTGTGGGAGGACCTGCTGGCAGAGGAGGGGGAACTGACCTTCGAGCAGGTGCCCTTCGACCACCCCCTGTGGGTGCTCTACTCCTCGGGTACGACGGGCCTGCCCAAGGCCATCGTCCAGGGCCACGGCGGCATCCTCGTGGAGCACCTCAAGGCCCTGGGACTCCAATTCGACCTCAAACCGGGCGACAGGTTCTTCTGGTTCACGACCACCGGCTGGATGATGTGGAACATCGTGGTGGGAGGCCTCCTGGTGGGCGCCACCATCATGCTTTACGACGGCAACCCCGCCTACCCGGACCTGGGAGTACTGTGGAGGTTCGCGGCCGACACCCGCATGACCTTTTTCGGCACCAGCGCCGGCTACCTCACTTCCTGCATGAAGGCCGGCCTGGAGCCGGGCAAAACCTGCGACCTGGGCGCCCTGAAGGCCATCGGCTCCACGGGCTCGCCCCTGCCACCGGAGGGCTTCCAGTGGGTCTACGAAAAGGTTAAAAAGGACCTGTGGCTCAGTTCGGCCAGCGGCGGCACGGACGTATGCACCGGGTTCGTAGGGGGTTGCCCCCTGCTGCCGGTACACGCCGGCGAGCTGCAGTGCCGGTCCCTGGGGGTCAAGGCCGAGGCCTTCGACGAGGAGGGAAGGCCCCTCGTGGACCGGGTGGGCGAACTAGTCATTACCGAGCCCATGCCCTCCATGCCGCTGTTCTTCTGGAACGACCCCGACAACCGGCGCTACCTGGAGAGCTACTTCGACGTGTATCCCGACGTGTGGCGGCACGGCGACTGGATCAAGATCACGCCCCGGGGCAGCGCCGTAATCTACGGCCGCTCCGACTCCACCCTCAACCGCATGGGGGTCCGCATGGGCAGCAGCGAGATCTACAGCGCCGTGGAGGACCTGCCGGAAGTGCAGGACAGCCTGGTGGTGGGCGTGGAGCTCTCCGGCGGAGGCTACTTCATGCCCCTTTTCGTGGTGCTCCGGGAGGGCGTGACCCTGGACGAGGCCCTGAAGGCGAAGATTAAGGAAAAAATTCGCACCACCCTGACGCCGCGCCACGTTCCGGACGAGATCTTCGCGGTGCCGGAGGTGCCCCGCACCCTGAACATGAAAAAGCTCGAGGTGCCGGTCAAGAAGATCCTCATGGGCGTGCCGGTGGAAAAGGCCGTCAACGTGGACTCCATGAGCAACCCTGGGGCCATCGGGTACTACGTGGAGCTGGCGGCCAGGCTCAAGCTCGCGGTCGGGTCGTAGTCCGGCACACCGGGCCACCGCCGGAAAGGCGCGGCCCGCCTCCTCTCCGGGGCCGCCGCGGGTGCGGGTCCGCCTCGGGCGGTGCGGGAAAGGAAGGGCGGCCCCGAATCCGTTTCTTCCGGCCTTCGGGCCCCGGCCGCGAAACTCACGCGCGTCCGGGGCCTTCCCGGCGGGCCCCCGTGCCGCCGGCCGGCGGCCCGCCCTATCCCGGCACCGGCCGCTTCCGGCGGACCCGTTCCAGCACGTCGCGGTACGCGGCTTCCGTTTCCCGCAGCATCCGGTCCAGGGTGAACCGTTCCCGCCAGCGCGCGTGACCCGCGGCGCCCATGCGCGCGCGCAGCACCGGGTCTTCGAGCAACAGCCTCAGCCTTTGCCGCAGGCCGGCCTCGTCCCCCCGCGACACCAGGTACCCGGTCTCTCCGTCCGCCACCGCCTCGCGTACGCCCCCCACGTCCGAGGCCACCACCGGCAGGCCCGCGCGCATGGCCTCCAGCACGGTGAGCGGCAGGCCCTCCCAGTGCGAGATCAGGACGAAGACGTGGCACCGGGCCAGCAGCTCGGGCACGTCGTGCCGCGGGCCCAGGAAGCGCACGCGCTCCCCCAGGCCGAGCCCCGCCGCCTCCCGGCGGGCCTTTTCTTCCAGCCGCCCGTCACCCACGAGCCAGAGCTCCCACTCCGGCGCGGCCAGGCCGGCCAGGGCCCGGAGAAGCAACGGGTGATCCTTGGGGGCCTCGAAGCGCGCCACCATCACCAGCCGCACCGGACTTCCTTCCCCGGGACTGGCCCGCAGCTCCGCGCCCACGGGGGGCACGCCGTTATGCACCACCACCATTTGATCCGGCCGGCCCACGCCGGACCTCAGGGCCAGTTCCCGGTCGTATGCGGAAACGCAGATGATGCGGTCCGCCCAGCGGGCCGCCAGCCGCTCGGCCTGCAGCACCGCCGCGCGGCGCAAAAAAGGCACTCCTTCGGAAAAGCCCCACCCGTGGACCGTGAAAACGGCCGGCACGCCCGCCAGCCGGGCGGCCAGCCGTCCCAGAAACCCGGCCTTGGTGGAGTGGCAGCAGACCAGAGCCGGCCGGAACTCCCGGATGACCCGCAGCAGCCCGCGCAGGACCCCCACGTCGCCCGCGGCCGGCCTGTTCCGCCCGAGGCCCGGCAGAACGTAAACCGGCAGGCCCAGGGCCCTCACCCGCTCCACCAGGTACCCTCCGGTGCCCGCCGCGAGGGCCACCCGATACTCGCCCCGGAAGTGGGTGCAGCAGTGCAGCACGTGGCTCTGGGCCCCACCCGTGTCACCCGAGGTGATGACGTAAAGGAGGCAACCCGCATTTCCGCCCCTCACTACCCCGAACGCGCCGCCCATATTCGCTCCGCTTGCCCACGTTTTCATAGTGTGGCCCACAGGCCCGGCATTTCGCCGGGCAGCTACTTCGGAACCAGCACCCCCACCGACTGGCCGCGCCACGTCGCATGCCGGTTCCCTCACCAGCTCTTGACCTTCAGCTCCGGAAGCGGGTAGTGAGATACGTTTCTGGTAACCAGGACCAGGTTCCTGGACATTGCCAGCGCCGCGTTGGTGACGTCCGAGATGGCCAGGGTGTAGCCCCTGGAAAGCCACTCACGGCGTATTTTGCCGGCCAAAACCGCTTCCTCGTAGGTCGGGGCGATATAGAAATAGAGCTCCCGGAGCATTTCTTGCACCGCATTCCGGTTCTCCTGTGGTACTCCCGTGACGAATTCCGTCACAGCTACAGGGGATACGAAAAGGTCCTCGAAGTTGATCTCGCGCAATAGTTTTTCGGCCCTGATACGCAGGCTGTGGCGCTTGCTACGGTTCAGATCGATGAGGAAGTCGGTATCCAGCAAGTATCCGGCTATACCGTTTCCTCCGGTCATCCGTCTATCCTCTCGTCCGCGGCTCTCATACTATTGACCAGGGCTAAGGTGTCTACCTCGTCGTCTATGAAGCCCTCGGAGGTAGAAATATGGGCCAGACGCGCCCGTCGCTTCAACTCCCTTTCAACGGCCGCAGCGATAAATCTAGAGCGATGGCCTTTACCGACCAGGGCATCGATCTTTTGCACGATGGCCAGGGGTAGCCTTACGGCCGTTATCTTGGAATCTCCACCCGCCACACCCACCGGAAACACCCCCCTCGGCTGTATTACACAAAGTATAACATAGCGAGCCACAAATAAGAACCCCTCCGTGGGAGGCCCGAGAGCGAATCAGAAATCGTAGGAATAGTACAGTGCGATACCCTTCTGGCGCACGTAATCCTCCACGTCGGGCTCGGTGACCATGTAGGTGACCAGCACGGGAAAGACCTCGGGAAAGACCCCCAGCCGGCGCAGTTTCTTCCTGATGAACTCGTCCACGCCGTTCTTGGAGGGCTGGCTCTTGCTCTTCCTGCCCCAAAATATAACATATGCGCCGACCGCCCGCCAGCCCCTCAACGCACGCGACGGCCCGCCGCCACCCTCTCCGAGTCCGGCCTTCCATTCCTCGAAAACCCGAGACCCGTACCGGGTCCGGCCTACGCGGCGACCACGGCCACGGCGATCGCCTCTTCCGGCGCTCCTCGAAGCACGCCCCGGAAACCGGACTCACCCGAGCCCCTTCCCGCATCTCCCGGAAGTGGTCACGCCCAGTATCTCCGCTAGGGCCGGGCGCAGTTCCGCGGGCACCAGCGCTCCGCCAGCGCCAGGGCCTCCCGGAAGGCCTTCGCCGCGGCGCGGAAATCGCCCTCGGCGAGCAACCTCTTCCCCCGGGCTTCGAGTTCCGCAAGGGTCTCGATGTTCATGCTCCGCGCACACCACCCCGACACGGTTTGTGCAATCCGGGCTATCCGAGCACCTCGTCCGCGGCAAGCACCACTTCCGGCAGGGCCGCGGGGGCGATTTTCCCTCCCCTGGGGACCGTGGCGGCCTGCCGGTAACGGCCCGAGGCCGGCTCCCGGTAGACCCGGATCTCCCTGGCGTCCAGATCCACGAGCCAGACTTCGGGAATTCCGGCCCGGGCGTAAAGGGGGATCTTGACTTCGAGGTCGTAGGCCGCAGAACTCTCGGACACCTCCACGACCAGTAGCACGTCTTCCGGCCCGGGATGGGCCGAGGCGTAAAAGTCTGCGCGGGGCTTCAGCAAAGCCACGTCGGGTTGCGGTTCGGAGTACGCACCGAGCGTGACCGGGTCCTGCACGCCGACCACCGCCTTCGCGCCCGCACGGGTGGAGAAAAGACGGTTTAACCGCTTCACGCAGGCCGCGTGCCTGCTTCCGATGGGCGTCATCAGCACGACCTCCCCTTCCACGAGCTCCACCCGCTCGTCCTCACTCAGTACACCGGCCTGCGCCATCAGATGGTATTCCTCCACCGTGAAGAGACGCCTGGGTATTGGTGCGCCCATCGCGAAGCCCCCCTTTTGGACCATTGTATCCGCTAAGTCCGTAACGTCAAATGCAGAAGCCACTGCAGAAGCCACGCGGCGGCCCGGGTGCGGCTTGTCTCCGGTCCGGCAAGCTTCAGAACTCCCAGCAGAAGTCGCCGACCCCCGCCCCCAGCAGGGCCTCGCGCAGATGCCGGCAGATGCGCTCCAGGGCCTCCGGGGTGCGGCCCTCGCACCGCGCCACCAGCACGGGCTGGGTGTTGGAGGCCCGCACCAGGCCCCAGCCGTCCTCGAAAAGCACGCGCACCCCGTCCACGTCCACCACCTCGTGGGTCTTACGGAAGTGCTCAGCGAGCCTCTCCACCACCGCGAACTTGGTCTCGTCCGGACAGGGTACGCGTGTCTCGGCCGTGGCGTGGTAGCGCGGGACGTCCGCCAGCAGCGCCGACAGCGGTCGGTCCGTGTGCGAAAGGGTGCGCAGCAACATTCCGGTGGCGG
>Ga0080004_1156927_pt1 | contig 100453 bp, 92 predicted proteins | sample WasSprMetagenome_FD_69207 | JGI IMG/M metagenome (GOLD analysis project Ga0080004, IMG submission 69207) | Sulfidic aquatic microbial communities from Washburn Spring, Yellowstone National Park, USA - WS (SPADES assembly) (version 2) | ecosystem: Environmental > Aquatic > Thermal springs > Hot...
GGGGGGTGTCCCCCCACAAATTCAAAAGAGGGGGCGAGTTGCCCACATTAGCAACCCCGCCACGAGTGGGACCCAAAACGCTGGCGAACCCAAAGCCAGCGAGGGTGGGCAAAAGGGGGGTCCAGGGGGGCCAAGCCCCCCTGGCAGGGGGTTGGGGGGATGTGCCCCCACAAAACCAATAGAGCATTGCCGGCTCTGTTGAGTTAGCCTATAATAAATGCAAAGGGGAAAAAGATGAAGACCGAAGTGCTAAAAGTGAACCCCAAAGAACCGGAACCGGAAATAATCGCCCAAGCGGCAAAAGTCATAAGGGAAGGAGGGCTCGTAGCTTTCCCTACCGAAACCGTCTATGGGCTTGGGGCTAATGCTTTGGACGAAAAGGCCGTGGCACGAATATTTGCCGCCAAAGAACGCCCAACCGATGACCCCATCATCGTGCACCTCTCCTCACCCGCTGAATTGCCAATTGTCGCCGCCGAAGTCCCACCCATCGCCTTCAAATTGGCCGAACTCTTCTGGCCGGGCCCTCTTACCCTCATCCTCCCCAAAGCTAAAAGCATCCCCGATTTGGTCACCGCAGGCTTGCCTACAGTCGGAGTGAGGGTCCCAGCCCACCCCGTAGCCCTGGCCCTCATCAAGGCTTCCGGTTGCCCCATAGCTGCCCCAAGCGCTAACCTCTTCGGAAGGCCAAGCCCCACCCTCCCCGAACATGTAGTGGAAGACTTATACGGAAGGGTTGAACTCATCCTGGACGCCGGCCCAACCTTTATCGGGGTTGAATCCACGGTTCTGGATATCACAAGGCCGACCCCTACCATCCTTCGTCCCGGAGGCCTCCCGAGAGAAGCTTTGGAAGAAATCTTGGGGAGGGTGGAAGTCAAAACAGGACCTATTCCTGGGCCAAAACCCTCCCCAGGCCTTATGGAAAAGCACTATGCCCCCAAGGCTTCACTTTACCTTGTAATCGGGGAAAACGGGGCCTTGCGCAGCTTCCTCCGGGAAAAGGCTGAGGAAGCAGTAGCCTTGGGGATAAAGAGGGGCTTCATCATAGCCGAAGAGGATAGAGAATCCCTGCGCGAGCTACCAGTCATCGTCCAGGTTCTGGGTTCACTTAAAGACCCAGCCACAGTGGCCCGCAGGCTCTTCTCTTCCCTCCGGATAATGGATGCTATCGGGGTGGAGGATATATACGCCAGAGATTTCGGGCAAGAAGGGTTGGCCCTGGCCGTACACAACCGCCTCCTGAGAGCTTCCGGAGGGAAGGTGGTGATTTTAGGAGGAAATTAAATGCGGCTTAAAGCCTTCCTTTTCGGTTCTATCCTCTTGCTTTTGGCCTCTTGCCAGACCTTAACCCCAACTTTACCGGCTCCGTCCCCTTCCCCTTCGCCAACTCAGCCTTTGCCGACCCCTTCACCCGTGGACCCCTTCGCTGAGAAACGGCATCAGATGGTGGAGACGCAAATCAAGGCGCGTGGAGTCACGAACGAAAAGGTTCTGGCGGCGATGGAGAAAGTCCCGCGCCACCTCTTCGTCCCCCAACAATACATTGATGAGGCCTATGCCGACCATCCCTTGCCCATCGGCTATGGGCAGACCATATCCCAGCCGTACATCGTGGCCTATATGACTGAGCTTTTGAACCTAAAGCCCGGGGATAAAGTCCTGGAGATTGGCACCGGTTCAGGTTACCAAGCGGCTATCCTGGCCGAGATAACCGATAAAGTCTACACTGTGGAGATAATCCCGGAGCTGGCTCGTTCGGCTGAGGAAAGGCTTAAGCGCTTGGGGTATGAGAACGTAAAGGTTCTGAATGCCGATGGCTACTACGGCTGGGAAGAGTATGCCCCTTACGATGCCATAATAGTCACCTGTGCGCCCGACCATATCCCCCAGCCTCTCGTTCAGCAGCTCAAAGATGGTGGGAGGATGGTCATTCCGGTTGGGCCTCCGGGTGGTTACCAGACTTTGACGTTGGTGGAGAAAGTGGGCGGGGAAGTTAAGACTTACAGCATGCTTTGGGTGCTATTTGTGCCTATGTTAGGTGAGCATTGAATTTCCCAACTCCGTTGGCCGAGGGTTCGCTGGCGTTTTAGGTCCCCCGTGGGCTGGCAGAAGTCGGCTATCCGCCCCTTTTTGAATCGTGGGGGGACCACCCCCATACCCCCCGCCAGGGGGCTTTGCCCCCTGGACCCCCATTTTCCCACCCTCGTTGGCTGAGGGTTCGCAAGGGTTTTGGGCCCCACTCGTGGCATGGTTGCTAATGCGGGCTACTCGTCCCCTATTTTTAGCTTTTGGGGGCACATCCCCCAAGCCCCCTGGGAGGGGGCTGCACCCCCTCCACCCCCTTCCCCACCCTCGCTGGCTTAGGGTTCGCCAGGGTTTTGGGCCCCACCCGTGGCATGGTTGCTAATGCGGGCTACTCGCCCCCTATTTTTAGCTTTTGGGGGCACTTCCCCCAAACCCCCTGGGAGGGAGCTGCACCCCCTCCACCCCCATTCCCCACCCTCGTTGGCTGAGGGTTCGCAAGGGTTTTGGGCCCCACCCGTGGCATGGTTGCTAATGCGGGCTACTCGCCCCCTATTTTGGTTTTGTGGGGGGACACCCCCCACAACCCCCCGCCAGGGGGCTTTGCCCCCTGGACCCCCGTTTCCCACCCTCGCTGGCTTAGGGTTCGCCAGGGTTTTGGGCCCCACCCGTGGCATGGTTGCTAATTCGGGCTACTCGCCCCCTCTTTTGGTTTTGTGGGGGACACCCCCCACAACCCCCTGCCATGGGGGCTTTGCCCCTGGACCCCCGTTTCCCACCCTCGTTGGCTTAGGATTCGTCAGCGTTTTGGGTCCCACGATGAATGCCCGGATCTTCGCACCAATCAAGCGAACTTCGGTGAAGAGAGCGCTTTCGCGCAGCAAAATGAGAACCTGACGGTACCAGACCATCAAACGGATTCCAGAAAGCGAAGCAATTCCTCTAACTCATGGCGTATAGCCCGCCACTCCAGGAGGTCGGTATAGAGCGTATGGTCGTCTGGAGAAACGCCCTCCTCTCGTATGCGCTGTTCCAACGCTTCTATAGAACCATATTTGGCCTGCAACCGGGCAGCTGCCCGCTTCAGGGCAAAAATACGCTCTACTGCTTCGGCAGTGATGCCTCTAAGAAGCAGTTCCTCGCCAGATACGGCCAGAACCGCAGTGGCTCTCTGGATTAGCTCCTGGATGGCGGTTTCCTTCGCCATTGGATTCGCCCCTGCTATCCATTATACTTGAAAAGCCAAGAGGAGACAAACATGAGTGGGTTATGAAATGTAAGGCACGAAATTCCCACGGTTGAGCTTAGCTTGCTTTTTGGGAAATGGCCTCTTCAATCCCTCGCAGTAGGGTTTCTTCTTCCTCCGGGAAGACGGTTCGGGGGTCAAAAAGCAGCATGTCTTCCTCAATCCGGGCAATGATGGGAGGATTGTAGTTGCGCAGGGCTCGCGCTATGGCATCGGGTGATGGAAGTTGAAGGGCCAAAAGCCAGGTGGGGAGGGTCTCGCCCGGGAGGCTTCCCCCACCTACCGCTGAAAATCCTTCAATGACTTGAGCCCTTATGCCCGCTTGCCTAAGCCGCCGAGCCCAACGCTGCGCCCTCCGCTTAAGTTCCACCGGCTCGGCCGATATCATCCGCCAGACAGGAATTTTTTGCTCGGCTTCCCCCTTGAGGTAGTGCAGGAGGGTGGCCTGGAGGCCGGCAAGGGTTATTTTATCCACCCGCAAAGCCCTGGTGAGGGGGAATTTCTTGAGACGCTCAATGATTTCCTTCTTCCCTACAATTACCCCGGCTTGGGGCCCACCCAGAAGCTTATCTCCACTGAAGCAGACCACATCCGCTCCGGCAGCAAGGCTTTCCTGAACCATCGGCTCATGGCTCAAACCGTAGCGGGAAGTGTCCAGGAGCGCCCCACTTCCAAGGTCATCCATGAGGTAAAGGCCATGGCGATGAGCCAGCTCGGTCAGCTCCGATAGGGTAACATCGTGGATGAAGCCAGTTAGGCGGAAGTTGGAGCGATGGGCCCTTAGGATTAGGGCTGTGTTTTCGGTTATCGCTTCCTCGTAATCCCTCAAGTAGGTGCGGTTGGTAGTTCCTACCTCCACTAATATTGCCCCGCTTTGGCGCATAACGTCGGGGATGCGGAAGCCCCCGCCTATCTCTACAAGCTGGCTGCGGGAGATTATTACTTCCCGGCCCCGAGCTAAGGCCGAAAGGATGAGGAGGACTGCACCGGCATTGTTGTTCACCACTAAGGCTGCTTCAGCCCCGGTGAGCTTGGTCAAAAGCTCTTCGGCATGGACGTAGCGAGAACCACGGCGCCCTTGCTTGAGGTCAAATTCCAGGTTGCAGTAGCCGCGGGCGACTGCTTCCATAGCAGCCCTGGCCTCGGCACTCAAGGGCGCCCGGCCCAAATTGGTGTGGATTATTACCCCGGTGGCGTTGATGACAGGGAAAATTGAAGGGGCGAATTTCTCGGAAAGGATAGTGATGGCTTCCCTGGCTATTTCTTCAGTTGGTGGACAACTCTCCCCCGCCAGGATTTTCCGGCGAGCTCTGTCTATGGCCTCCCTCGCTGCCTCTACAGCCAGCTCCCGCCCGTATTCCCTAACGTAAGGGGCAAAAACTTCGCTCCGCAAGAGTTCATCTACGCTCGGGAGCTTCCGCAGTTCCTCGTTCATGGCCTCGCACCTTTTACCTTCTCCCAATCCTCCATGAACCTCTTTATCCCGACATCGGTAAAGTGATGCTGGATGGCTTTCATCAGGACATCGTAAGGGACTGTGGCGATGTCGGCTCCGGCGAGGGCTGCTTGAGTAATGTGGCGTGGATGGCGGATTGAGGCAGCGATTATTGCCGTTTCAAAGCCATATTTTTGAAAGATTGTGGCCAATTCTGCCACAACCTCCATCCCTTCGTGGCCAGCATCATCCAGCCTGCCGATGAAGGGGGAAACGTATGAGGCACCGGCAAGGGCGGCCAAAAGCCCTTGGTTGGCCGAGAAGACCAAAGTAGCATTGGTGCGAACCCCCCACGTTCTCACAATATCCCTGGCCTCCTCAAGCGGAGTGGAGCATTTCCCCAACCAAGGGCATCCTGCACAAACCTTCTCAGCTATTCGCTCAAGGTCTTTGTCCTCCAGAGAGGCAAGGTGATTTATGGCCTTGAGCCCTTCCTCGCAGACCGGTATTTTGACCGCGACATAAGGTGACCATTGCGCTATTTCCCTGGCTTGCTCAACCATTTCCTCAGCTTTGAGGGAGGTAACTTCAGCGCTTATGTGGCCTTGGACTATGTAGCAAATTTCTTGGACTACAGCCTTGTAATTGGCGGTTCCAGCCCTCATCATCAGAGTAGGGTTCGTGGTCACGCCCGTTATTATCCCAAGCTCGGCAGCGTGACGGATTTCTTCAATTTTGGCGGTGTCAAGGAAGATTTCCATTTCGTCACCTCCTGAGTGTAGTTAAAAAACCCCAGCATAGCGGTAATAGACTATGGTCCAGAGGACTACCACACCTACTACTGCCAGCAGGGCTATGGCCCCAAGGAGCAAAGCCACCCAGTCAAGCGCTTCCTCTTCTTCTAAAACGGCTTCCGCCTGCTTCGGCTCGCTCTTGAGTTCATCCATGAGCAACATCCGCACCTGATTAGCATTTCGGTAGCGGGCATGGGGTTCGGGCGAAAGGCACGTGTTTATTATCTCCGCAAGCCTGGAGGAACCCAAGGCCAGGATTTCTTGGCGACCGGCTATCATCCTCTGCAGAAGTAGACCAAGGGAGTAAACATCGGAGGTCGGGGCCAAAGGTCTATTTGCGTGCATCTCCGGCGCTATCCAAAGAGGGTCAAGCCATATCCTGTAGGGGACGCCAAGCTGGTAAATGGCTTGAGGTAGGCCAATTCCCAGGAGTTTTACTCCACCATCCGGCAAGATTAAGACCTCGTCCGGGGAAAGGCCACCGTTGACCAGCCCGGCTCTGTGTAGCTCGGCGAGCCCTTCGCTCACCTTTAAGCCTACTTCCAATGCTTGCTTGAGGGGAAGCTTCTCCCGTGAAGCCAATAGCTCCGAAAGGAATTCACCGTCCGCATATTCGTATAAGGCCCAAAATTCCCCTTGCCTTTGCACTCCGTAAAAACGGGCGAGGCAAAGATGGGATAGGGCTTGGAAGGGGGCAAGGCTTTTGGCCAAGCCTTCCCTAACTTCAGGGTTAGCGGCAAGCACAGGGCGCAGGCGGAAAGCGTAGAACTTCTGCCCTGAACCGTCTTGGGCAATCCAGAGGGTAAAAGCCCTCAGCTCTTTCCTAACCGCAATGAACTTGAGGTTCCCGAAGCTCATTGATATTTGCCGAAAATTACCGCTACATTCTGTCCCCCGAAGCCGAAGGCGTTGACCATCGCCTTCCTCACTTCCATCTTCCTGGCCACCTTGGGGACATAGTCCAAATCGCATTCGGGGTCTGGCTCTTCCAAGTTTATGGTGGGTGGGACTATCCCATCCCTTATGGAAAGGACGGCGGCCAAGGAGGAGAGGGCTCCGGCCGCCCCAAGTAGGTGCCCGACCATGGATTTGGTAGCAGTTATGGCCAAGCGATAGGCATGCTCTCCGAAGACTTTCTTTATGGCTTTGGTTTCGGAGACATCATTGAGGGGCGTGCCTGTTCCGTGGGCGAATATCACGTCTATATCCTCCGGCTTAAGGCCGGCAAACTTCAAAGCCAAGCTCATAGCCCTGGCCGCTCCATCCCCTTCGGGGTCGGGTGCAGTTATGTGGTAAGCGTCACCGGTGAGTGCTCCTCCCAAGAATTCAGCGTAAATCTTGGCCCCTCTTCTCAAAGCGTGCTCCTCGCTTTCCAAAACCATCACCGCTGCCCCTTCACCATATACCATACCGGAGCGGTTTTTGTCAAAAGGCCTACATGCCTTTGTGGGCTCTTGAGAATTGGCTAAGGCCCCCATCCTCTCCAGAGCGGCGAGAGTCAAGGGCACATTGGCCGATTCGGTCCCGCCGGCAATTACGACATCGGCTTCTCCGCGTTGGATGAAGTGCATTGCTTCTACAAAGGCGTAATTTCCGCTGGCACAAGCCAAAGCGCTGGTCAGGATTGGCCCCTTGGCTCCCGTTACCAGGGAGACAAGACACGAGGGGGCGTTAGGCATTATGATGGGGATGAATAGAGGGTTAACGAAACGGGGGCCTTTTTGGATGAACTTGACCCCCTCAGTGAACACCTCAGCCACCCCTCCAGCGCCGGTGTTAATTACAACCCCCACCCTCTCCGCTTCTTCGGGGGTTACTTCGTAGCCTGCATCCCTCAAAGCCTGGAGGGCAGCAGCAACTGCCAGCTGGGAGCTGCGGCTTGAGCGCTTTACGGTTTTATAGTCCATGTAATCCTCGGGGCGAAAGTCCTTGACCTCAGCGCCAAACCGGACTTCAAGGCCGGTGGTGTCAAAGGATTTTATGAAGTCTACCCCTGATACCCCTGCTACGAGGTTCTTCCAGAAAGTTTCCACATCGTTCCCGATAGGTGTTATAGCCCCCAGGCCTGTGATTACTACCCTTGGCATGGATTCACCTCCTTAGTTTGTTCAGGTCAAGCCTCTAAAAACATAAAACAACTCGGCTTTTACTTGGTTTCCCAAAAAACGCCCCGGTGCGCCTTCCGCACCGGGGCAGGCTTTCTTGAACTATTCACTTCCAAGCCTAAAGTTCGCTATTCTTTCTTCTCTATCCAAGCGGCGGGGAGCTCACAACGGCGGAGGGTGCCCAGAAAATCCAGCAGGACCCGAACTCGCTGAGAGGCGGGGAGGGGCGCTTCAAAGATGGCCTCTAACCCCTTGAATGGCCCCGCCACTATCCTAACCCTCTCTCCGGGCATTATGCCGGAGAAGCCTTTTTCCCTCACCTCCTGGACCCGCACCTTTATGTATTCTATCACCTCATCTGGGACCACGGTCCAATGGCCGTCAAAGCCTACTACCCTTTTAAGTCCCGGGGTCCAAAGGATAAACCCTGGCCCTAAGGCTTCAACATCAAAGCGGGCAAAGAGGTAGCAGGGGAAGAAAGGCTCTTCCTTCTCACGGCGCGAGCGGGGTTTCCAGACCCGGATTGTAGGAAGGAAAACTTCTATTCCTTTCCCCTTAAGGATTTCCGCTACCTGGAACTCCTTAAAGGGCTTGGTGTATAAAGTGTACCAGCAAAGCAACTATGGACTCCCCCTTAGCCTGGCTGGCCGGACTTTCAGGCAGCTTTCGCCAGATACGGGAATGAAGCACCGCCTACCGGAAGCACAAGGACCTTAGCCTTGGGATATTTATCCCTAAGGCCGTCCAAGGCTTCCTTAATCCCGGGGAACCACCCCATCTCCATATCGGCCAGCTGTTGCGGTGTTAAACCTTCTGTTATCAAATAGAGATTTTTGATCTGGAGGAGCCGGCGCAACCTGGAGGCCATTGGACCACCGGCAGGAGAAGCCTTGCCTTCGGCAATCCAGTCCACCACCTGCTCCGGACTGGGCCTCTGGCTAAGGGTCTCATACATGAGAGGGCCAGCTCCATCCCTACAAGCCGAAAGGACCAAGATAGTTCCGCCGGGTTTCGTGACCAGGTCGGCCAAGAGGATAGCCTTGCCCGATTGGATGAGGTCTATCTCCAAGGGGTAACTTGAAGTGATGGTGACATCAGCTGGGGAAGGCACTGGAACACCGTAAATCTTGAGGAAACCGTCTATAGCTTCCTTCTGAGCCTCGGCTACATCCCCCGCATAGAGGCGATGTAGCTCTTGGTTGGTGTTAAGGAGCACGTCTATCTTCATGTTTATCCCGGCGATACGGGCTGTTTCCAGCATGTCCTCCCAGAGTATGTTCCCTTCCCTCCGGCCTTGAACTGTCCCTTCGTGCCGGATAAGGACGTGATTACGCCGGATGGTTTCCCGGCCGGAAACGCCTGGGAGGATTATCTTGGGGCCGCCGCTGTAGCCGGCAAAGTAGTGAGGATTTATGGTTCCAACCCCAAGCTTGAGGCTGGCTTCGGCAAAAGTCTTGTTTATCCAGCACGGGGTGCCTCGGCTCGTGGTGCCCATGAACACCAAGCCGTTAGGGTCATCGGGGTCGTGCAGGGAAACCTTTACCCGCTTGAGGATTTCTTCGCCCAGCTTATCCCGCAGCTCCTCCTCCTTGGTCTTGCAATGGGTCCCTAAGGCTACGATGATTTCTACCTGGTCATCGGAGACTCCGAGCTCATTGAGGTGCTCAAGCAGGGGAAGGATTACAAGGCCGGTTCGTGTGGGCCTGGTCTGGTCCTCACTGAGGATTGCTACTTTGCCTTTCCCAAGCCTTTTAACCATTTCCGAAAGTGGTGGGCAGCCGATGGGGTTCTCCACAGCTTTCACAACTTCGGAAGCCAAGTCCTCAAGGGGTTGGGCTTCCTTGGGCTCGCTTATGGCCATAAGGCTCCAGCCTTCAGGTAGCTCAAAATCTACACGCTTGCCATTGTAAAACCCATAGACCTGCATCTCTGTGCCTCCCTTAATTCCTTAAACCTTCATCTTCTCCACAGCGAGGATTTCCTTCACAACCCCTTCTATCTCAGCCGGGGTCTGGATGACAAAGTCCACTCCTTCCTGTGGTTCTCCACCTATTAGCACTGTAATTATACCAAAAGCCTTGGCTGCCACCAAGTTCCTGGGCGTATCATCCACCAGGATGCATTCTTCTCCCTTAACCCCTACTATCTCCAGGAAACGCTCGTAAGCCTGGGGGTTGGGTTTGCAGATAAAGTTCAAATCCCTTATGTCCACAATGCGGGAAAAGAGCCCCACAAGCCCAAGGTAATTGATTATGTTAAGAGCATGCTCCCTGGAAGCATTGGTGAAAATCACCTTTTCCAGCGGGATGCGGGAAAGGGCCTCTCGGAATTCCCGGTTATTGGGTGAAAGGTATCGCTCCAGGGGGACATCGTGCACGAAGCGGAGGTAGTCATCGGGGTCTATGTTATGTTCAACCATTAGGCCTCGGAGGCTCGTCCCATAAGTGAGGTAATACTTCTGCCTTATCCTATCCACTTCTTGGGGATCAAAGCCCAGCCTCTCAACCATGTAAAGCTTTATCCGCTCGTTTATGGCTTCCATCAGCCCTGTCCTGGGCGGATACAGGGTTTCGTCTAAGTCAAAAGCCAAAACTTTTATCATTCCGCTTTCACCTCTTGCTGGGATTGCTCCTCCTGCCGGCTCACAAGGAATATGCCGAGCAAAATAATTATACCTCCAATTACCTCCAGAGGCAAAGGGGCCTCGCGGAGTATAAAGTAAGCGAGCAGAGTAGCGCCAACCGGCTCTCCAAGGGTAGCGACGGTAACCAAGGTTGATGAAAGGTAACGAAGGGCCCAGTTGAAGGAAGAGTGGCCCAGAATCTGAGGCACCACAGCCAAAAGGAGGAACATCAAGTAAGTGCGGGGACTGTAGCCGGTGAAAGGGTGGCCGGCCAAGAGAGAAGCTAAGATTAGGGAGATGGCGGCGGTCCAATAAGTTGGGTAGATATAAGCGAGGATGGAGAGGCGAGGGCGCAAGGCTTTGCCGATGAGGAAATAGCCCGATACCGCTATCGCCCCCAATAGGGCCAGGAGATCGCCCCAGAGGTTTCCGAGGCTGACCTCAAATCCTCCCACGCCTATGATGCTGGCTCCGGCCATAGCCAGGATTATGCCTAAGATTTTCATCGGCGTGAGCTTCTCCCGGTAGAGGAAATGAGAAGCAACGCCCACAAAGAGAGGGGAGGTGCTGACCAGCACAACGGAGGCTGCAACCGAAGTGTATTGTAAGGAAGCAATCCAGGAAGCGAAATGGGCCCCCAGGAAGAGCCCAGAAAGGATGGCCAAACCTAAATCGCGGTGCGAGAGCGATAATAGCTCCTTCCAAACCTTGGTCCAAGCCAGCGGGGTAAGGATTAGGGAAGCGATTGTAAGCCTGTAGGCCCCAATCACCAGAGCTGGCGCATCGGCCAGGCGTATGAAAATGGAAGCAAAGGATACAGAGACAATGCCCACCAAAAGGCCAAGGTATGCTGCCTTCATAGGCTCCTCCTTGAGTAATCCCAGGCAAAGGGCAGGCAGATGAGGCCAGAAAGAGGCCGAGGTTACATCCCCAAGTATGCCTTCTTCACGCTTTCTATCTTCATGACCTCCCGTGCTTCCCCTTCTATCTCAATCCGCCCATTTGATAGGACATAAGCATAATCGCTTATGGCTAAGGATAAGTGGGTATTCTGCTCCACCAAAACCATCGTCACCCCCTCGTTCCGGAGACGACGAATAACATCAAAAAGTAAGAGGACAAGGTAAGGGGCTAACCCCAATGAAGGCTCATCCAGCATTAAAATCTGAGGGCCACTCATTAGCCCGCGGGCAATAGCTAACATCTGCTGCTCTCCGCCGGAAAGGGTCCCGGCCTTCTGCTTTATCCTCTCCTTGAGCCTTGGGAAAAGGTCAAAGACCTTTTCCAGATTCTCCTGGAAATGCTTAGAAGCTTTGGAGGTAAACGCACCCATTTCCAAATTTTCCAGCACAGTCATTTCGGGGAAAATATGGCGGCCTTCAGGGATGAGGACGAGCCCCTTTTCCACTTTCTTGTGGGGTGGCAAGCGGGTTATATCTTCGCCGTCAAGCAGGATGGAGCCTTTCCACGGTTTCACAAGGCCCATGATAGAGCGAAGAAGGGTCGTCTTCCCTGCCCCGTTAGGTCCTATCACGGCGGTAAGCTTTCCCTTTTCCACTGAAAATGAGATGTCCCATAAAATCTGGACTTCGCCATAGCCTGAAGAAAGGCCTTTAACCTCCAAGAAAGCCATCACTCCCCCTCCAGAAGTCTTTTGGCTAAGGATGGGTCACCCAGATAAGCTTCTATAACTTTCGGGTCATTGGCAACCTCAGCCGGTGAGCCCTCGGCTATTTTGACCCCGTAATCCAGGACTATTATCCGATCCGAGACCCCGGTAATTGCTTGCATGTTGTGCTCCACCATGAGGATAGTAATCCCCCTGCGGCGCACCTCTCTTATCACATCCAGCATAGAGGCCATTTCAGTTGGGTTACACCCGGCCAAGACCTCATCCAAAAGGATGATTTTAGGATCTGAGGCCAGCGCACGGGCCAATTCCAGCCTCTTTTTCTCAGGCACGTTGAGCTTACCCGCAAGCACATCTTTTTTACGGTCAAGGCCCACGAACTCTAAGACTTCTTCAGCCTTCTTCTCAGCTGCGGCAAGGGGCAATCCCTTGCATCCAAAACAGGCTCCCACCATCACGTTTTCTTTAACCGTGAGCTCTTGCAGAGGCTTAACGATCTGATGTGTTCTTGCTATTCCCAGCCTGGTGATTTGATGGGGCGGGAGGCCTGTTATGTCCTTACCTTGGAAGAAGACCTTCCCTTTCTCCGGAGTATAAACACCGCTTATGACGTTGAAGAGGGTGGTTTTCCCAGCTCCGTTTGGCCCTATTATACCCAGGATTTCCCCCTCTTCCACGTCAAAGGAAACTCCGTTAAGGGCAGCGAGCCCCCCAAAATATTTGTGGACCCCTTGGACCGACAGAATCATATCAGGTACCTCCTCAAAGCAGGGAATCGCTGGCGGAAAAAGCCCACAATTCCTACGGATATAAAGAGCACGATTATGAGCAGGAAAACTCCCGACAACGCCAGATGGAGGTTCTTAAGGAGAGGGTTAACCAGCAATAGGCCACGGAGCCTTTCGTAAACAATTGCTCCAACCACAGGCCCCGAAACCGTCCCAAATCCCCCCAGCATTATTATCACGATGGACTCAATGGAAAGGAAAAGCTTGAAGGCATCGCTGGGCTCAATGTTGCCGTTCTTGAAGAAGAAGATTGCTCCCACTATCCCGGGGAAGAAAGCCGATAGGGTGAAAGCCCAGGTTTTATACCTGGCCGAATCTATCCCCAGGATCGTAGCTGCATCTTCATCTTCCCTTATGCTCATCAGTCCAAGGCCGAACTTGGAACTGCGCACTATGTAGCTCACTACTAAGATGATTAGGACCAGGAAAGCCAGGCAATAGTAGGAAAGCCACAGGGCCTTACCAGGGCCACCGTAAAGTTCGTAAACCTTGAAATCAAAATACATCCCCGTGGATTCTCCCAGGAAGGGGAGGTTTCTGACCAAGGATTTGACCGCTTCATTAACCCCTATAGTGGCGATGGCGAAATAAGCTCCCCTAAGCCTGAGGATAGCCGCACCCAAGAGGAAGGCCACAAGGGCCGCAGCTATCCCTCCGGCAATAGCGGCCGGAATCATGTGCCAATGGTAACGGTGGATGAGGTAAAAGCTTGTGTATCCGCCTATCCCGAAAAAGACGATGTGTCCGAAGCAAACGTAGCCTGTGTAGCCCAAGATTATGTTAAGGCTTGAGGCTAAAGCCATGTACATAAGGAGGACGAAAGCTTGTTCCCTGGCATAGGGCGAACGGGTAACTATAGGCCACAGGATTATTCCCACCACAAAAGCCATAAGGAGCCAGAAAGAAGGAGAGCGGAAACGAGCCATCCTAACCTCCCAATAGGCCTTTTGGTCTAACTAAGAGGATTAGAACCAGCAAAGCAAACTCAATCACCGGAACCCAGCTTACGGGGATGAAAGCAGAGGTTCCGCCTTCTAAGAGGCCAAGGATTATCCCACCGACAAGGGCCCCGGCCGGGTTACCAAGCCCGCCCAAAACGCATATCACGAAACTCTTAAGCTCATAAACGCTTCCGGAAAGGATAGTGAAGGGGAAGAGGGTAGCTATCAAGCCTCCGGCTATCATTGCCAGCATCGTCCCTAAGCCAAAGCTGAAGGCCAAAACCTGGACTGTGTTTATCCCCATAAGTTCGGCCGCAGCCCTGTTCATAGCCACGGCCCTGACAGACTTCCCCAACTTGGTGCCGTAGAGGAAAAGGTAAAGCCCAGCGGCCGAAAGCAGGGCAAAGAACGCAGCCACAAACCGGGTAGCAGGGATGGAAACAGCCCCTAAGGAGACCGAGGGTAATTTTATGTCAACAGCCCTGGGCGTTGTGGTGAAGATAACCGTTCCCAAGCCTATTATCATCAAGTTCACGGAGAAGGTAGCCAATAGCGTGGTGAGGTGTGGTGCGTCCAGGACTCTGTGCACTGCTACAAAGTAAGTTATGATGCCGGCCAATAGGCCAAAGAAGAGGGCAAAAATCAGGGCGCCGTAGGGTGTAAGGCCGGCTTTCACTCCAAGGTAGTAGACCGAGAACATCCCCAAAGCTATGAATGGCCCATGGGCCAAATTTATGACTTGCATAACTCCCCAGATAAGGCTCAAGCCCATAGCTGCCAAGCCGTATACGAAGCCCAACATCAGGCCGTCCACAAGAGAGGCTAAAAATACGCCCATGCTCCACCTCACCCGTGATTTTTAAAGTAAAGGGCCGGAGGATATTTGCCCATCCCCCGGCCCTTATTCTTTGCCTACTACTCCAATTTGCGAGGATAAATCAGAGGAGCCGAGCGCCCTTCTTCGGGCCAGACCACCTGCTTCACAAGTTTGCCGGATGCGTCTTTCTGCCACTGGAGGTAAACCATCTCGTGGCCTATCTGCTTGCCATAGAACTGGGCTGTATCAAACTTGATGCGGCCGTAGAAGGTCATGATGTCCATCTTCTCCAAAGCTGCCTTGATTTTATCCGGTTCAAGGCTCTTGGCATCTTCAATGGCTTTCTGAAGAACGAGGCCAGCAGCGTAACCTCCGGCGGCGTGGTAGCCTGGCTCGTAGCCGTACTTGCTCTTGTATGCTTCTACGAACTCTTTCACGCTCGGCCCATACCAGGGGATGCCCGCCTTCTTAGCGGCTTCTTCATTGTACTGGGCCTGCGGCTCCCACTGGCTTGGCCCAGTAATCTGGAAAGCGGCCTCGCCGATTTCGGCAAACTCAGGGAGAGCTGGGGCTACCAGGATGGAGACGAGCTTGGCCGGGACCTTCTTCTCATAAAGCTGCTTGGCAAAGGTGCTGCCGTCGGCAAAGTGGCCTCCACCCAAAATCGCGTCCGGTGCCGCTGCCACTATCTTGTTGATGAACGGGGCAAAGTCGGTGGTCCCGCTCTCATAACCCTCAAAGAGCACAATCTCGTAACCCTTGTTGGCTGCGTATTCCTTGGCGAAGTTTACCACGTCAGTTGAGAATTTCTCTTTCTCGTAAACGAAGGCAATCTTCTTGGCCGCAGGGTCAACTTTCCCAAGCATATCAATAGCGCCGGTCAAGTAACGGCTGGCGGGGGTGTAAATCTGATAGACGAACTTGTAGCCTTTGGCGAAGATGTCATCGGAGGCAGCACCGGTTACAATCATAATCTTGGAGTATTGTTCGGCCAAGACGGCAGCAGCCGCAGCCAAACCGCTGCTGTAGGGGCTGATGAGGAAGTCCACTTTGTCTTCGGTGATAAGGCGGGTATAGAGTTCCTGGACCCTTTCCTTAGTGCTTTCATCGTCATAGAACTTGAACTTGACTTTAACCACTGTATTGCCGATTTTTATGCCCCCGGCGGCACTGAGATGCTCAGCCCAGAGGTTGAGGCCTTGGATTTGCTCCTTGGACTCAGCATTGTATTTCCCAGTCTGGGAAGCGGTGAAACCTATAACAATGGTCTTTTCCACGGGGGCCGGCGTTGGAGTAGGTGCAAGAGTTGGGGCAGGCGTTGGAGTAGGCGGCAGAGGAGTGGGTGTAGGAGTGGCTTTAGCGCAGCCTGCCAGAACAGCTAAAGCAGCTATGATTATGATTAGGTTCTTTAGGCCCTTCATCTCATCCCCTCCTTCGGGTGTCCCCCATTCCGTGGGGTCTTATGGCAGAAGATTAGCATAAAATGCCTTGTTTGTCAAATTTGGGCTCACTCATTACCTCGGTAAATTTCGGGCTTGAGGACCGCTATGTAGGGCAGGTTACGGTAGATTTCGCCAAAATCTAAGCCATACCCTACTACGAACTTGTTGGGGATTTCAAAGCCCACGTAATCCAGAGGAATGGGGATACGGCGGCGCTCCCTTTTATCCAACAAGGTGCAGACGCGGATAGAAGCAGGGTTGCGCGCTCTGAGGATTCTCAAGAGGTAATCAAGGGTCAGGCCGGTATCAATTATGTCCTCCACGATGAGCACATCCCTTCCGGATATTGGGGTATCTAAGTCTTTGAGGATGCGGACGATGCCGCTGCTCTCGGTGGCTGCGCCGTAGCTGGAGGTAGCCATAAAGTCTATCTCGTGTGGGATGGAGATGTGACGAATCAAGTCGGCCATGAACATGAAGGCGCCCTTGAGCACTCCCACAAGGATTGGCCTTTTCCCCTGGTAATCGCGGGAAATTTGCTCTCCGAGTTCCCGAATCCTGGTTTGAAGGGTTTTCTCATCAATGAGGATTTCGGCAATATCTTCCTCCAACATAAGCTCCTCCCGGCTTTGCTCTTCCAGGTCTGGGATAGCCCAGCCTCAGTATACCATACCAATGGCTAAAACCAAAAGCGATTGGCCAAAGGTTGGGAAAAGGCTCAGGGCCCAGAGGGAAAGCGAGGTGATGGGCTTGTAATGGTGCAATAAAAGTCTTGGGGGCACATCCCCCAAACCCCCTGCCAGGGAGCTCCGCCCCCTGGACCCCCCGTTTTGCCCACCCCCGTTGGCTGAGGGTTTGCCGGTGTTTTTGGTCCCACTCGTGGCGGGGTTGCTAATGTGGGCAACTCGCCCCCTCTTTTGGTTTTGTGGGGGGACCCCCCCCACGCCCCCCTGCCATGGGGGCTCTGCCCCCCCCTGCCCCCCCCAATTTTGCCCGCCCTCGTGGGCTTAGGGTTCGCCAGGGTTCTGGGTCCCACTCATGGCGGGGTTGCTAATGCGGGCTACTCGCCCCCTCTCTTGAATTTGGGGGGGACACCCCCCAAACCCCCTGCCAGGGGGCTTGGCCCCCCTGGACCCCCAGTTTTGCCCACCCTCGTTGGCTTAGGACTCGCCAGCGTCCTGGGTCCCACTCAGAGCGGGTTTTGCAAGGGGATAGCCCTTGCCAAGGGGCTTCGTCCATTCCGGGGTTGCTTCGCTCGCAATGAAATCGCCCAGCCATTTACGGCCAGATAGGTCAGAATTTTGCGCTTTCCGGGAGTTTGGTGTACATTACTGCTACTTCGCTATGGGGGTGTGGTGGCTATGCTGGTCCAATCCTACAAGCTTGAAATCAATATGTCGCCTCACAGCAGTGAGGAGTTTGAGTATGAAGCTATTGCCTACGTTGATGCTGACCTCTCCCAAGCTCTCCCTTACCTGAACGCTGTGCTCCCCAGGGGGATATACCTTCCCGATGTTCCGGCTTTGTCCTGGCGCTACAGGAACCATAACATAGGCTTTTGGCCAGACCGAATTGCCGTAGACCATCTGGAAAGCCGCGAAGAGGCTGAGGAACTGGTGGAGAAGCTCGTCGCGCTGGTAAACAAAGTTTGGGAAAGGCGCCAGGAAATCCAGCCCGATTTCACCACGCATCGCCCTCCCCAGCCATTGGAAGTTTACAAGCTCCTGCCCGGTCTGAATTGCGGAAAATGCGGGGAAAATTCCTGCTTCAACTTCGCCTTGAAGCTCGCTGCTGGCCAAAGTTCCCCTGAGAATTGTTCTCCTCTTAGCGAAAAGGGCATGGAGGAAAAGAAAGGGCAGCTGGAGAAGTTGCTCGGCAACCGCTGGCCCGAGGGGTGGTTTTAGGACAGAGATAGGAGGAAATCGCGAGCTTTTAGGGCAGCTTGAGCCCTGTGGCTCAGGCGGTTTTTCTCTTCAAGGGTGAGCTGAGCTACAGTCTTGCCCAGCTCAGGCAGGAAAAAGACAGGGTCATAGCCGAAGCCGTGCTCGCCCTTCGGCTCCAAGGCTATTAGCCCTTCCATTACCCCCTCAAACGTGTGGACTTCTCCATCGGGATAGGCAATGGCGATGACGCAGCGGAAGCGGGCTGTTCTCCGGGGCCACGGTATCCCTTCCATCTTCTTAAGCAAAAGCTCATACCTTTCCCGGTCCGTTTCCAACCCTCCATAGCGTGCCGAAACCGGGCCGGGGGCTCCCCCTAACGCATCCACTTCCAGGCCGGAATCATCGGCCAAAGTTATGAGGCCTGTGGCTTTGGCCCAAGTGACTGCTTTGGCGATAGCGTTCTCCTGGTAAGAGGCAGTCTTCTCTTCCACTTTGAGCTTGAGACCTTCCTTCTCAGGCCAGGTAAGCTCAAAAGGTAAGTCTTTCAAAAGCTCAAGGTATTCAGCCAGCTTGCCTCTATTGTTGGTGGCGATAAGCAGCTTGCGCATACCCATCCTATTGGGAGAAATAAGCTTCGGCTGGCATGCCGGCCTTGAGTTTACCATCAGGGTTGGGAAGGCGAATTTTTACCCGGAAGACCAGGTTCGCTCTCTCCTCTTTGGTCTGCACGCTCTTCGGGGTGAACTCGGCCTGCGGAGATATGTAGAAGACTTCCCCTTCAAACACTTCGCCGGGGAAAGCGTCAACTTTAACCTTAGCCTTCTGCCCAAGCCGAACTTGGCCCAGGTCAGGCTCGGGGACGTATACGGTGAGGGTTAGTTCGTCCAGGTTGGCCACTTTCAGAATCGTGGAGTTTGGAGGGGCAAGTTCCCCTTCCTCAAAGGCCTGGGTGGTGACCCAGCCGCTTATGGGGGCATAGAGGAAGAGTTTTTCGCGCTTTGACTTAAGGGCTTCTACGGAGGCTCTCGCCCTTTCTACTTCTGCCTCTGCCGCCTCAATGTCTTCGGCTCTGGGGCCTTTCTTCAAGGCTTCAAGCTTGGCCTTGGCCAGTTCCACCATCGCTTCCGAGAGCTTCAGGCTGGATTCGGCCTTGTGGACTTGCTCCTTGAGGGAAAGAGGGTTGGCTTTTATCTCCTTCAAAACCTCAAGGGTTTTCTGGGCTTGGTCCAGGGACGCTTTCAAAGCGTTGTATTCCTCCCAGGCGAGGCTCAATCTCTGAGAGGCGAGGTTCCATTGGTAGAGAAGCTCATCAAGCTGGTGGCGCGGAAACTCTATGGTTTTGGTGATTACCCCGCCTCCGGGGAGAGGGATTTCCACTACGGTCCCCTTCTCCAGGGCGGGGACTGTTTCTTTATACATTGAAACCTCTGCCTCGGCTGCTTGGATTTGGGCGTAGGCTGCCTTAATGGATGCTTCCATGACCTTTATCTGGCCTTCCAGGCTGTGGATTTGGGCGTTCAAATCCTGGGGGTTGGCCAACATCGCTTTGGTTACTTCCAAGATTTTGCAGGCTGTATCCCTGGCCGCCTCGGCTTGGGCCAGCTCCGCTTCGGCTTTTCGGATGTCTTCGGCTCTGGGGCCGGCTTTGAGGAGGGCAAGCTTAGCCTCGGCCAAGTGAAGGGCTGCTTCCGCCTGGCGTATTTGCAGGTCCAGAAGCTCGGTGTCCAGCTCTACTAAAAGCTGCCCCGCCTGAACGCGGTCCCCCCTCTTTGCGTGCAAGGCCTTAACTCTGCCCCCGATTTCGGAAGAGATTGCCACTTCGTTGGCTTCAATGGTTCCGAAGAAGCCATTCCCTTTCGGGTTCAACCTTTCGGAGGTGAGGAATTGCCAGGCAGCGATTCCAAGCCCGACCAGTATTACCACAAGGAGCAAGGGAAGGAAGCGTTTCCTCATGCGCTCCCCCTTTTCAGGGTAACTATTGGCCTGCAGGCTATTTCTCCGCCCTCAAATTTGCAGGCTGGAAGTCCCCATTCATCCAGGTAGACATCGGTTATGGGGTAACCCAATGGGCCGAGTGGACCGCCTTGGCGGTAGATGTATTCATCGCGGATTGGGCCGTAGAGGAGGTAGGCCCTTTTCTCCCCTCGCTTGAGCATTATTATTGATTCACGCCGGCCGGAGGGGGTGCGAAAATCTTGGACCCAACCATCCCCCCAGCGGTGAACCGGCACTCCTCCGCCGTTATCAAAGGGCAAACCAATTGCTTCCTTCCCTCCGTGCCTGAGGTAGCATTCCACGATAGGCCAATAAAGTGTTCCCTCTTTATCCCTTCCGACCCCGGCCGGTATTTCATCCATGGGCAGGCGAGTGAGTAGGGAACGGAACACCCAATAGGGCTTGGTTTTCCTATGGGCCGGCTCAAAGCCTAAGGATTTGTATAGCCCGTAAGATTTATCGGCGAAGTCCTGGAGGCAGAACAGAACTGCGGCCTTTACCCTCTGGTCGCCAGCTAAATACTCCAGCGCTGCCCTTATCATGGCGGCCTGGAAATCTTCCCCGTTATCGGATGGCCAGCCGAATTCGGAGATGTATATCCCCTTGCCTGTGTTCTCCCCCTCGTATTTGACCACCACTTTCCAAATGGCATCAAGGTATTTCTTGAACGTAGTGCGGACGCAATCGGGGGTTGATTGAGGGGAGGCGCAGACGTAGAGGTGGTAGCCTATGCCGTCTAAGGGATAAGAGCCAAGGTCCTTCTTGATTTCTTCCCACCGGTGCATATCAATGCCGCTTTTGTAAATGGCATCAAGGTATCTGGAGCCATCATCGGGGCCGGTGGGGAGGTCGTGGGCCAGGAGGGGGCCGGAGACCAATGTGACACCAAAGCGAGGCTTTACCGCAAGGTATATCTCCTTTAGGATTCGGGCCATCCAGTAGGGGTGGACCCAGGGTTTGTTCCCGCCATGCCAGTCGTTCGGCTCGTTGAAGCTTTCAAAAATCCATACCCGGTCGCTGAAATGCTCCACAATGGTCTTAAAGCATCTTACATAAAGGTTGACCCATTCCTCGGCAGCGGTGGAAGGAGTTGGTTCCCTCAAGATATCGCCCATATCGGGGGTGGGAGTGGCCTGGGAACCGACGAGGGCGTATATGGCTATGCCTCTTTCCAAGAGGTTGTCAATTATCCGGTCGTAAGTGGCCAGGAAGGCGGGGTCGTTCGGGTCGTTCCACGGCCTTAGGATGAAGTTCAGGCGGACGAAGTAGGCTTGGGTGTGGGAGATTATTTCCGGCTTTTCCAGCTGAACGGCCGGCGAGCCGTTAGCCGTTGTCGGCTCATTGACATCAAGGCCGAATTTCCCCAAAGGTTTAAAAGCCATGTTCACCCTCCTTTTGGCGCAAGGTGCAGCCTTAGGCGCCTTATCTTAGCATAACCTTCAAACCCCAAGGCTTTGAGCACATCCTCCGGCCTGGCCGTAGCCGAAGGGCTTGTTTCCAGGAGCATCCACAAGGTGCAACCTGGCCCTTCCGTTACCTTTAAGCCCTTTATCAGAGGCCTCAAGTCGTATTCCCGGACTTTGCCGCCTTTCTCGCGGCGGAAAGGGAGTGAGCTTTTGCCCATCAGTTCTTCCACGGCCTGGGCGAGCTTTTCCTTCTCCCGGCAATCGGGCAGAAAAACTTCGTATTCTGAGGCCATTACTCTCTGCGGCAGGGAAAGGGCCTCGTCCTCGGCCACTTCCACTTTAACGATGTCCAGGCCCTCGGGCAAGCAGGGCCGGACTTTGGCTTCAAACTCTTGGGGTGAGGTGGGTGAGGTAAGCGTGACTTCCATCACCTCCCTCAGGCCTTCAAACCCCACCGGCAGTGGAGAAGCTACAGTTATCTTTGGGTGAGGGGTAAAGCCTTGGGAGTAGGCCAGAGGGATTCCTGCCCTCCGCAGGAGCCTTTCCCACAGCCGCATTAAATCCAGGTGCGAGATGTATTTCAGCGGGCCGGTCTGGGAGTAGGTTATTCGCAATTTAAAGGTTCTGCTCATGAGCTTTCCAAGCTTCTTCTGCCTCCTGGATTATCTTCACGCTCCGGCTTGCTCCTATGCGGTTGGCTCCGGCTTCTATCATGGCCAGGGCTTGGTCCAGGGAGGAAATTCCGCCTGCAGCCTTAACCCCAATCTTATCCCCCACCACCGCTCGCATGAGCCAGACATCCTCCACCGTAGCTCCACCTGGGCCAAATCCTGTTGAAGTCTTGACGAAATCGGCTCCGGCTTCCAGTGCCAGCTGGCAAGCTTTGGTTTTTTCTTCAGGGGTGAGAAGAGCGGTCTCTAAGATTACTTTTACCAGCGCTCTTTCGCTGTGAGCAACCTCTACCACTTTGGCTATGTCATCCCGGACCAAGGTGTAATCGCCGCTTTTCATAGCCCCAATGTTCATCACCATGTCAACTTCTTCAGCCCCCATGGCTATGACTTTTTCGGCTTCAAAGGCTTTTACTTCGGGTAGGGTAGCACCCAAGGGGAAGCCTACAACGCTGCAGACTTTAACCCCTGTCCCTTTGAGGATAGAGGCTGCCAGGGCTACGTAGCTTGGGTTCACGCAGACCGCGTAGAATCCGTAGCGGATTGCCTCTTGGCAGAGGGCTTCAACTTGGGCTCTTGTAGCTTCGGGCTTGAGGAGGGTATGGTCAAAAAAGCGGGCCAATTCCGCAGGCTTAAGTTTCAAAGTCATTTCCCTGCCTCCTTGAGAAGTAGCGGGCTTAAAAAGGTGCTTCCTTTATATGAGGGGATTAATCGCCAGCGGTTTGGGGGCCAGTAGCAGAGCAAGGCTTTGCCTATTATGTAGCGGGTGGGGAGCATCCCCCAGTTGTGGGAATCGGAGGAGAAATTTCGGTTATCGCCTAAGACAAAGACCTCATCGGGGCCTACGGTGGCTGGCCCCCAGGAATAGCTGGCTTCGGCTATGGGGTATGGTTCGTGCAAGGGCTGGCCGTTTATATAGACCTTGCCTTGCCTTATTTCCACCGTTTCCCCCGGGAGTCCAATCACCCTCTTTATGAATGTCCGCCGGAAATCCCTCGGGTAGCGGAAGACCACCACATCCCCTCGCTGAGGGGGGTGGAGGTAATAGGAGAGGCGGCTAACTATTATGTATTCCCCTTCGTAGAAGTTTGGCTCCATGCTTGAGCCGTAAACCTTGTAGTTTTCAACCCCTGTCCGTACTAAGAAGAAGAGGACCAGGGTCAGCAAGACTGTTTCCACAAGGTCTCGGAAGAACCTTTCCACTTTCTCCAACTTACTCCTCCGGAATTTCAAATGTTACCACTTCTTTGCCCTGGAGCTTCTCCAGCACTTTTTCCACAATTAAATCCAAATGCCGCGAGGAGTGGACGAAGTCAAGGCGGTCGGCCGGGACTTTGAGGACGGGGCTTAGGGTGTAGCGTTCTATCCACTCCTCGTAGAGGGCGTTGAGCTTTTCCAGGTATTCCCTGGGGATTTTCTTCTCGTAATCCCTTCCCCGCATAGCAATGCGCTTTTCCAAGGTTGGGACTGAAGCCTGCAAGTAGATTACAAGGTCGGGTGGAGGCAGGACTGAGATTATGGCTTCGTAGAGTTGGCGGTAAGTTCGGTAGTCTCTTTCGTCCATAAGGCCTTCTCGGTAGAAGTTTTCGGCGAATACTTCGGCGTCTTCGTATATGGTGCGGTCCTGGATTACGGAGCCGGGCCTTTTGAGGAGGATGTTGTAGTGGTAGAGCTTGCGGGCCAGGAAGAATATTTCGGAGTGGAAACACCAGCGGGCCATGTCTTGGTAGACATCTGATAGGTATGGGTTCTCGTCGGCGGCTTCAAAGAACGGCTCCCAGCCGAGCCTTTCGCTCAAAAGCTTGGTGAGGGATGATTTCCCGACCCCTATGTTTCCGGCTACGGCTACAAATCGCTTCATTTTTTACCTCCTAAAGGGAAAAGGGGAGGCTTGCGAGCCACACCGTGTTCTAAGGCTGATTTTATCATCCCTACAACCAGTTCCAAATCTTCCCTTTTCCGGATGAAGTTGAGCTCATCGGTATCTATGCGCAGCACTGGGGCTTCGTCGTATTGGGAGAAGAACTCATCGTAAGCGATCCGGAGGCGATGGATGTAATCCCGGTCCATGCCTCGTTCGTATGGGCGGTCTCTTAGGGCAATCCTTTCCATTAGGGTATCGGTGCTTGCTTGCAGGAGGCAGACGAGGTTAGGGGGAATGATTTTAGGGGAAAGGATGCGGTACAGTTCCTGGTAGAGGGCCAATTCTTCGCCTTTGAGGTTGAGGGTAGCAAAGAGGTGGTCTTTAGCGAAGGTGTAATCGCTTATGAGGTTGCCCTTAGCCAAAGCTTCGGGGATGGCCTCTTGCTGCTGGTGGTAGCGGCTTAGGAGGAAAAACAATTGGGTTTGGAAGGCATAGCGTTCGCGGTCCTGGTAGAATTTTTCAAGGAATGGGTTTTCTTCAAAGACTTCCAAGAGGAGCTGGGCATTGAAGTAAGGCTGAAGGAGTCTGGCCAAAGTGGTTTTTCCCACCCCTATTGGTCCCTCAATAGCGATATAAATTCCGGGCAATTTGGGCCTCATCACCAAGCCAGCATAGTTCATGTTTGGGAGGAGTATACCACAATTTCCCGATAATGGGGAAATAACCCCTCACGAAGCTTTAAAAGGGGCGAGCCTTCATCCCACGAGGGTAAACTCACCACGAGTGGGACCCACCCCCCGTTAGTCGGGTCCCACTCGTGGGCATGTTGCTAAGATGGCATTCCATAAGCGCCCTTTGCATTTTTAGCCAGGTTGTTTACGGCCTGGCTTAGGTCAGGTGGGCTCCTCCGGTCACGTCTAATACGGCGCCTGTGATGAAGTCTGCTTCTGGCAAGCATAGTAAGAGCACTGCGTTGGCCACATCCTGGGGCTCTTCAATGCGGCCAAGTGGGGTTTTGCTTATATACTCTGCCCGCACGGCCTCTGGGTCCATCCCCCTCAATTTCCCCTCCCAAACAATCTCCCGTTCTTGCATGGAGGTGCGCACGAAGCCGGGACAGATTAAGTTGACTTTGATGTTGTATTTGCCGACTTCAACAGCTAAGCTGAGGCCGAAGCCGATTACTGCCCATTTAGAGGCAGCGTAGTGGGCCAACAGGGGGACAGCCCGATGACCAGCCATAGAGGCGGTAATGATGATGCGGCCGCCGCCTTGGCGGATCATATGGGGTATGGCCGCCTGGCAGGTGAAGAACACGCCTTTGGTGTTCACGTTGAAGTTGTAGTCCCATTCTTCCTCGGTTAGATCTTTGGCCCAATTCATGGTGGAAACCCCAGCATTAGGGCAGACGATGTCCAGGCGACCCCACTTGGCAACCACAGCGTCCATCACCGCCACGTTTTCGGCCTTGCGGGTCACATCCAGCCGCCACGCTTCGGCTATTCCACCAGCCTGTCGGATTTCTTCAACTACTTTATGGGCCCATTCTTCGTTGATATCCGTCACCGCCACGTAGGCCCCTTCACGAGCCAAGGTTCGGGCAATTGCTGCTCCAATTCCCGTCCCGGCTCCCGTAACCACTGCTACTTGTCCGTCTAAGCGCCCCATAGTAAACCTCCTTGGCTGGAGATTTATGTCGCTTCGGGTTGTTGACCCAGCAATGCTGCCTGGGGGAAGAGAGGTTTCAGGGTCTCGTAGAGCTGGCGATAGAGGCGATAGGCCTCTTGGTAGCGGGCATGGGCTTTGAGATTTGGTTCGTTTCGGAGGGCCTGGCCGGCAAAGGCTTCAATCTCTGCCCAGTCGCGGAAGAGGCCTCCAGCCATCCCGGCAACGAAAGCAACCCCCAGAGCAGAACCGGGATGTTCAGGGAAGGAAGTAACTGGCATGCCCAAGACGTCGGCGGCGATTTGGCGCCAGAGGCCGCTGCGTACCCCACCGTCGGTGGCTACTACCCGACGGATGGTGTAACCGCGGGCAGTCAGGACCTCAATATGATGTTGGAAGCCGTAGATGACTGCTTCCAGGATGGCGCGGAACATATGGCCTCGGCCATGGCTAAGGGTGAGCCCAAAGAAGAGGCCGCGGGCTTGGGCATCAAAAATCGGCGTCTTCTCTCCCAGGAAATATGGCAAAACTATAAGCCCTTCTGAAGCCGGCGGTACTATGGAAGCATCCTCATCCAGCCGCCGATAGCTTTCTCCGGAGGCTTCCCAGCCCAGAACTTCTGTGACAAACCACTTTACCAGGGAGCCAGAGGCCGCCATACACCCGTTGAGGAGGTAAAGTCCAGGGATATCGTGGTAATCAATGTAAAGTTGGGGATGAGCTTCCAGGCGATCCAAGCAATAGAGAATGTCTCCAGCTGCGCCGAACTTTATCAGGAGATCTCCGTTCTCCCGCAAGCCTGCCGCCAGGGCGGAAGCTACGTGATCCGCACTCCCCGCTATCACCGGGGTTCCGGGGGACAATCCCGTCTCTTTTGCCGCTGCCTGCGTAACCTCTCCCACTACTTCGGTGGGAAGGTGCACTGGCGGGAAAAGTTCGGGATGTAATCTACTGGCCTGGAGGAGCTCTGCATCCCACTCTCTCCGGTAGATGTTAAAGAGGCCAGACTCCACCGCCCAGTTGATTTCCAGGGAACGTTGCCCCGTTAGCCGGTAGACGATGTAATCGTAGGAGCCCATAACCCAACGGGTCCGCCTCCACACTTCCGGCTCGTGGCGCTGTAACCACATCAAACGCGGCCCAACGTGCTGCTGGTTAGTGTACCCTCCGGTGATGGCGAAGAGACGTTCTTGATCCAGCTCCCGGCGCAGCTGTTCAATTTCTTCCACTGCTCGGGCATCGTTCTGTTGGATTGATGGGCGCAGGACTTGTCCTTTTTCATCCAGGAGCACCAAAGCGGGGACCATTCCGCTACAGCCCACCGCAGCGATTTCACGCGGGTTCCGCCCACGAAGCAGTTGGCGACAGACGGCCTGCACTCCTTGCCACCACTCGGCGGGTTCCTCCTCGGCCCATCCTGGATACGGAGAGTGAAGGTCGTGAGAGGCCGTTGCCTCGGCAAGACGCTCTCCTCCTGGGCCGATTAGAATCCCCTTCACCCCCGTTGTCCCGATATCAATCCCCAGCACTAAATGTCCCATAAATGCCTCCTTTCTTCAGCCCTTGATAGCGCCGCCTCCCAGCCCACGGATCAAGAAACGCTGCACGAAGAACGAAGCTACCAGCACCGGTATAGCGGCGGAGAGGATGGCCACAGACATTTTTCCAAGCTCCACCCCGCGGAAAGTCCAATAGCCAGCGATAGCTACCGGGAGGGTTTTTGAATGCCCTCCGGCCAGCATCAATGCATAGAACATCTCGTTCCAGGACATGATGAAAGCGAAGAGCCCGGCTGCTCCTAAGCCTGGACGGGTAGCCGGCAATACCACATGCAGGAATGCCTGCCATCGTGTGCAGCCATCCACCATAGCTTGCTCCTCTAAGTCCCGGGGTACGTCCTCAAAGAAGCCAATTAGGAACCATGTGACCAAAGGGGCGATGAAGGTGAGGTGAGCCATTGCCAATGCCCACACTGTATCCAGTAAGCCGGTGTAATAGGCCATAAGGAAGAAGGGGATGATGAAGAGGGCCGGGGGCAACATTTGGGCTGCCAGGATTAGAAAGCGCAACCACGTCCCTCCAGTGCGAAAGCGAGAGAAAGCGTAAGCAGCAGGGGCTCCTACCAGTAGGGAAACCGCTACCGTGAGCACGCCAACCACAATGCTGTTAAGGAAATAGCGAGCGAATGGGGACCTCAACCAGACCTCTACCCAATTCGTCGCTGTTGGCGTAAAACCCCAAAGCGAAGGTCGGTTCAACTCCATCGGTGGCTTCAGGGAAGCTGCCAACACCCAAATGAAAGGGAAAAGGACTACAAAAGTGCTGAACCCAAGCAAACTCAGGCGAATCAATATTCCCAAGCGTCGGCGAGTCAAAGCCCATTGGGCTGGCAAAGGCGTTGCCCAAGGGCGATTGAAAACGGTCATGCCCAAGCCTCCTGACGGCGGAGGATGTAAAAGAGGGCAACCACCAAGATTAGAATCACAGCAGCCAAGGTGAAAGCCATAGCCGATGCCTCGCCCAAGCGGAAGTAAAGGAAACCCACGCGGTAGATGTGGAACAGGATTGTCTCTGTGCGTTCTCCAGGTCCACCACGGGTAATAGCATAAACGTATTCAAATACCCGGAAAGCATCCAGCATACGTATCAGAACCGCAGCCAAGATTACCGGCCGTAGCAAAGGCAGGGTGAGGTAACGAAAAATTTGGAAGCCGGAGGCGCCATCCACACGAGCCGCCTCAAATGGCTCCGTGGGCAGCGCCTCCAGCCCTGCTAAAAGGAACAATGTCATGAGCGGTGTCCACTGCCACACATCAATGAGGATTAGGGAGAACAAAGCCAAATTTGGGCCGAACCAGTCAATTTCCACGCCGATGGAACGCAGAGCCAACGGGATGATGCCCAGCTGGGAATTGAGAAGGAAACGGAACATCAACCCTACTGCGATGGGGGTGATGAACATGGGCATCAATACAATGGCCCGAAAAGCATTCTGCCCTGGGACCGGCCGGTGCAGAAGTAGGGCTAAGGCCAAGCCAAGTATGAGCTCCAAAGTCACTGCCCCGCTGACAAAGATTAGGGTGTTCATCACTGCGTTCCAGTAAGAGGAGTTATTTGCCAGTCCTTGATACTGAGCCAGCCCTACCCAGCGCACCTGGTCCAGGGCAGTAAGTTGGTAATCGTGGAAGGAGATATAAGCGGCGAAGGCAATCGGATAGCCCTGGACCAGGGCCAGGAGCCCCAGGAGGGGTAACAACAACCAACGTCCCAGGGCACGATCCCGCCGATTCATAGCTTCCTTTCACTTCCCCAGAATCTTGCGCACCTGAGCGGCGGCATCCTTAAGGGCCTGTTCGGCGGTCTTTTCCCCGGCTACGGCAGCGTTCAGCTCGGTGCCCACTACTTGGATGATTTCCTCGGCCTTGGGACCGCGAGCCAGTGGTTCGGCGTCCTCAAGGATTTTGAGCACAGTTTCATAATAGGCCTGGCCAAATCCTTTCTGCCAGACTTCGGGGTCTTTCATTGCACTCACCCGCACCGGCGCGCCGCCCAAAATTACCCGTTGTTTTTCCATACGCTTGGAGGTAAGCCAAGAGATGAAGCGCCAAGATGCGTCCTTATTTGGCGCGTTGCGGGGGATGGCCCAGTGCCAGGCTCCAAGCACCGCTTTCCCACCGGGGACTTCGTAGAGTGCGAACTTGCCGGCCAGGGCACCAGCGGGCCCTTGTGGGTTGTTCAGAGTGGGCAGCATCCAGTTGTAGCTCATCATCGTGGCGGCCTCTCCTGCCGCCATGCTCCGCAGGGCTTCATCAAAGCCCCAGTTCAGGGAGTTCGGTGGGGCTGCTGTTTTGTACATTTCAATGTAAAGTTCCAGAGCCCGCACTGCCTCGGGCCGGTCAATGATTACATTGCCCTGCTCATCCAGCAAGTTGCCTCCGGCAGCATATAGCCAGTTCTTCCATTCCTCAAAAACCTTGTAACCGCGTTGGGGTTGCATGGCTGCCCCGTAAATCTTACCCCCGCTCTGCTCCTTGAAGAACTGAGCGATGTGCACATAATCCTCCAAATTGGTCGGTGGGGCCAGGGGCTTACCGTATTTCTTCTGATAAGCATCCCGATAGGCCGGGTCATCAAAGAGGTCCTGGCGAACGATTAAGCCCACGGCGTAATTGTAGAAGGGGATGCCGTAAACCTTGCCGCCCACTACACCAATTTTTCGCACTGGGCCCACGAAATCTTCAAAATCATAATCCGGGATGCGACGAATTCGGTCATCCAAGGGCTCAAGGAAATTCCCACCCACGAACTCATCCATCCAGGGGTTATCCACGATAATCACGTCGTAAGTCGCTTTGGGGGCCATGAATGAGGCCAGGATTTTATCGCGCATGGCATCGTAAGGCATTGCATCAATGACCACTTTGATGTCAGGGTTCTCCTTCTCAAAGTCAGGTAAGAGTTTACGGACCACGTCAGTGTCCGGGACTTGCTCCATGATGATGATGAGGGTTATGGGCCCTTTAGGGGCAGGGCGGCAGCCTACCACACAGGTGCCGAGCAGGGCAACTACGACGAGCAAACGCATTAGCCAGGAACGCATAATTCACCTCCTCAAATTATTTTGCTTGGATTAAGCACGCAAGCGGCGCATACGCGCACCCAAATAGGTCATCAACACAAAGGAGAGGAAGGAGACGTAAATCAGAAAAGCCGTGATTGCCGAAGCTATACGCATGTCGTTCCGGATTTGTTGGAAGAGACGCAGGGGCAGAGTCTGGGCAGTAAAGCCGGCCACCATTGATGTAACCTCAAACTCCCCCATGCTAATGGCGAAAACAAGGAGAGCGCCAGAAAGGATGCCAGGCATTACGTTCGGAATCAGGACATAGCGCATCCTCTGCCAGAAAGTAGCCCCAAGGCTGGCCGCTGCCTCGCTGAGAGTTCGTTCGTCAATGGTCTGAAAGGCAGCCAGGACAAGGCGAAACATGAACGGGAAACCTAAGATGGCATGAGCGATGATGACCATCCAAATGGTTCCTGTGAGGGCTAAAGGCGGCCGGGTGAAGGCTTGGAGAAGAGCTGTGCCCACCACCAGGGGTGGGAACAAGAGAGGGAGAATCACTGCCCCTTCCCTTAGCCGTTGCCCCCAGCCTGGCCCTGCCCGGTTCAGGGCATACGCTGCCGGCACTGTAATCACCAGATTTAGTAGGACTGCTCCAAAGGCCACGGTCAGCGAGACCAGCAAAGCCTCGTAGTTGGCCGGGCGGGTGAGGATTGCTTCATACCAGCGAAGGGTGAACCCTTGGGGAAGGATATCCTGCCAGAAGACACTGAAGGAGAATATTACAGGCATGAGGAGGGGTACCACAATATAAAGCACCAGCAAGACGAACAAAATCCAGCGAATCATGCCCCCCTCCGGGCAAGGCGTCGAGCGCTCCAGCTCAATAGAAGCAGTGCTGTGCCGGTTATTGTAATAAGCACCATTGCCAAGGCCCCAGCCTGAGGCAAGTTGTAAGTTGATTCAGAGGAGTGGGAGTAAATTTGCAAGGAAAGCAAGTTCTTAGCCATTCCAACCAGGGCCAGCACCGTTCCGAAAGCTCCCATCATCCCGGCGAACTGGATGCTCATACCGGCCAGGAAGCCAGGAAGCAGAACCGGTATCACCACATAACGCCAGACTTGCCAGGACCGGGCTCCCAGGTTGCGAGCGGCCTCAATCAGGTTAGGGTCCAAGTTCTCAAAAACCGCAGACATGCTCAAGGTCATCAAAGGAATCTGGAAGAAAGCGTAAACCATCACGATGCCTGGCCAATCGTAAAGGTTGAAGTAGAATGTTGGCGGAAGGCCGAAAGCACGTCGGACTAAGAGGTTAAGGATTCCGTTGCGGCCAAGTAGCACAATGAAGGCGAAGGCAACCACCAGTCCTGAGAGGGTCATTGGCAAGGCATAGAGGGAAAGCAACAGGTTGCGCCAACGCGCCGGCAACCGAACTGCCAAGGCGGCCACAAAAGTCCCCCCAATCCCTCCGACCAAGCTGGCCGCCGTGGCAAAAAGCAAACTGTTCCGAATTGCAAACCTGAATTGGGGTTTGGTGAAAGCATTGATGTAATTTGCCAAGGTAAAATTGCCGTTCAAATCAAAAAGGCTGCGGTAGGCCATGTTCAGGATGGGGTAGATTTCAAAGAGGCCTACAAAGAGGATGAAAGGAATGAGGAGCAGTACCTCCAAAGAAAGGAGGCGAAGTAACTGGCTAATATTCCCGCGTATCCCTCGCAACGTAACGGTCATTCCGCTTCTCCTCTTACAGGGGGAGGGGCCAAGGCCCCTCCCCCTGTGGCCGGACATTATGGGGCTCCGGTGGCCTCTGCCCAGGCTTTCTTCAAATCCTCCGAGATGGCAGCATCTTTGGAGTAATCAATCATGACCACTTTGGCATAGGCTTCCTTAGGCGGGAACTTCGCTGCCACCTCCGGCGGAAGTTCCACATCTGGCCGGATTGGCGTTACGAAAGCCTGGGCGTAGAGCTTCTGGCCATCGCCGCAGAGGAGGAACTCCATGAACAGACGGGCCGTGTAAGGATGCGGCGCGTTCTTGGCAATGATTACGCCACCACCACTGGCGATGGTCCCGTCCGCAGGGATAACCACCTCGCTGGGCACGCCCAGTTCCTCTTTCCACTTGAGCAGGTTGTAGTCAAAGTTGATGAGGATTCCCACTTCGCCCCGCTGGAACTTGTCCACTGTCACTTTGGGGTCCACCGTAGCCACCAGGCCCATCTTGTGCAGACGGCCCAGGAACTCCGCGCCGGCCTTGTAGTTGTAAGGATCACCGCTCACCGCATAGGCCGCCGCCTCTACGGTGTTTATCCCAGTGCCGGTCGCCCGCGGGTCCAGATAGGCAATCATGTTCTTGTATTCGGGGTTTTCCAGTTCCTTCCAAGTGCGCGGGATTTTCTTGACCAAGTTCGTGTTTACAATCCAGCCCAGGGTTCCCTTGTAGCCGACATACCAGACGGACTTGGTGTTGGGGTCCTGGCCCTTCTGGCCCTCGGGGAGCTTGTCCCAGCAGGAGACTTTGTAATCGGCGGTGAGGCCACGCTCGGCCAGCTCGGCAGCGAAGGCCGGCTTGAGGTCGGCGATGTCATTCTTGCTGGCGTTTTCCTCAGTCATCCGTGATAGCACAACGGAGCTGCCCATATCTATGTCCTGCTGGGTAATTCCGAAGCGCTTCTTGAACTCCCCGAAGATGCCACCGTAGTTGGCCCAGATTTCCGGCATCCCGTAGGAATTTATCACCCCGCCCTCCGCTTTCGCCTTTTCTGCCAAGAAGGCGATGCGCTCTTCATAGCTCATCTGCTCCAGGCTTTTGGTCGGTGTGGGCGGCACCGGAGTGGGGGAAGCTGGTGCTGGTTTGGTGGGAGCGGGGGTCGGCGTGACCGCTCGCGCACAAGCGGCCAGCAACAGTGTAAGCAAGATTATCATGGAAAGCCTTTTGCCCTGCATAGGAAACCTCCTTAAGTTAAAATTTAGCTTTCAGCAGCTCCCGGACCAGAGCAGGCCAGCTCCGGAAGCGCTCAAACTCCTCCTCCGAACTCGGTGCGATTTCAATGAGAAAGGTGGCTTGTGGGCAGCGTTGATTTGCCGTTCGCAACACCTCCGCCACATCCGGAATGGTTAGGTCTGGGAAATCGTGGGTATCAAAGGCACCATCGTTCCAGTGCAAATGGAGGACTTGAACTCGCCCGTTCAGGAGGTGCAAGAAAGACACAGGAGGCCACCCGGCTACCCTCGCATGTCCTATATCCAATGTAAAGCTTACTGACCCTCCAAGCCGGTCCAGGAAATTCGCAACTTCCTCCGGGCTGAGCAATAGGTCCCACGGCTTATACAAGTTTTCCACTGTAACCTCTATGCCTTGGGAGTGGGCAACCTGGGCAATTTCGGTGATGGAGTTGGCCGCCGCTGCCAGATGCTTTTCCCGCAGGCGATTCAGCTCTTGTATCATGCGAGCATGCGCCGGATGGCCTATAGGCGGGACATCGTACCAGTTCACATCTCCGGCATGTAAGGTTAAACGTCGCGCTCCGATTCGCTTGGCAAATGCCAAATCTTCTAAGGCCACTTCCACTGCTGCCCTCCGAACCCGCGGGTTCGGGCTGGATAGGTTAATGCCGAAAAACTGCGCATGGACCGAATAGGACCATCCGTCTCGTTTCCGCCATACGCGCAACTGTTCTTCCCAGCCCGGGTCGGGAGTCTCTGGAGCACGGATTTCCATCCAAGAGTATCCTGCTTCCCTGAGGGGCAGGGACCACTCTTCAAAATGGGCATCGTTATTTGGGCTTTTCAGGCCGAACGTCAACATTCTTATCGCTCCCGCGAAATTACCTGGCCGGTCTCCGGATGGAAATGAATCCAAACCGAGGAACCCACTGGGAAACGCAGAGCCTCATCCGATGGCATATCAACAAGCAAAATTTCCCCGTTGCTGCGCACTGAAAGGCGTCCAATCGGCCCCAAGAAAGTAACCCATTCTACCTGCCCCGGCAGGATATTGTGCACTGGAGGGATACCTTCCGGCGTGAGGCTCACTTTCAGCCGTTCCGGCCGCAGGGCGAGATACACCGCCTGCCCGGCGCGAATGTTGGGGTCCGGCCGTATCCGGAAAGCTTGCTCTTTCCAGCGGAAGATGCTTTCCGAGTCCATCCGTCCTGATAGGAGGTTCATAGTCCCCACAAACGAGGCCACGAAAGGTGTGTGCGGGGCATTGTAAATCTCAAAAGGCGTACCGATTTGCTCAATACGCCCCATGTTCATTACTACCACCCGGTCCGAGAGGGCCAAAGCTTCTTCTTGGTCGTGGGTCACGTAAAGAGTGGTGATTCCCAGGGTTTTCTGGATTCGGCGTATTTCTCCCCTTAGCTCTTCTCGGATTTTGGCATCCAGAGCGGAGAGGGGCTCGTCCAGAAGGAGGACCTTAGGGCGCATGGCCAAAGCGCGGGCGAGAGCCACTCGTTGGCGCTGGCCGCCTGAGAGCTGGTGCGGGTAGCGATCCTCCATGCCTTCCAGGTGGACCAAAGTTACCATTTCTTTCACTACCTGCTCTTGCTCCTCCCGAGGTCGGCCGCGTATCATTAAGGAGAAAGCGATATTTTCGGCCACGGTCATGTGGGGAAAGAGGGCATAAGTCTGGAATACCATTCCAATCCCTCGGCGTTCAGGGGGCACATCGTTCAGCAGCCAATCATCCACGAATATACGGCCGGAATCGGGGCGCTCAAAGCCAGCAATGCAACGCAAGACCGTCGTTTTGCCGCAACCAGATGGGCCAAGCAATGAGACCAGTTCTCCTTCCTCCACTTCTAAGCTGAAATCTTGCACCGCTACCACCCGGCCGAACCGTTTGGTCAAACCTTCCACTACTACCCGTGCCATGTTCTTTACTCTCCTCGGAACTGGCGTACTATCGCCATAAACGAGCGCACTCGCTCCGGATCAACTGGGTTCCAAGTAATGCCATCAACTTTCAAGCTGGAACCCACAATCACGCCGTCGGCATATGGCAGTAGGTCGGCGATGTTTTCGTGTTTGGCACCCGTGTTTATGAACACCGGCAAGGAACCCACAGCCTCCTTCACCGCCCGCAGGTCTTCTGCTCGGACTGGCATGCTGGTCATTGGGCCGGAGACGCAGATTCCGTCGGGGAGGCTGGAGAAGGCCACCGAGCGGGCCACTTCCGCCAAAGGACGGTTCCCCAACGGAGCAGCGAATTCGGCGTTGATGTTGAAAAGAATACGCACTTTCTCCGCCCCAATGGCCCGCCTATATCTCAGGGCTGCCCCAGCCGAAGGGCTCCAAAGCCCCATATCGCTGGCATAAACGCCCGTGAAGACTTCCCGGACGAACAAAGCGCCAGTGGCTTGGGCTACTGCCAGGGCAGCTATGGGGTCCCAGAGAATATCAATACCAAATGGGACCCGGATTTCGGCTCGCAACTGCCCGACCACTGCGGCCATTGTTGCTACCGTCACAAAGTCTGCTCGCAAGGTATAGGGCCGGTCGTTTTCATTGCAGAACATTACTGCATCAATTCCTCCGTCCTGGAGGGCGTGTAAATCTCGGCGTGCCCACTCCAGGATGCCCTCCCTCCCACGGGCGGCATCGTAAAGAGGGGAGCCCGGAAGGGCTGGTAGGTGTACCATACCAATAACCGGTTTGGAAACTCCAAAAACCTCTCGCAGCCAGGACATTGGCTAACTCCTTTTCAAAGATTTTTAGGATGCCCCTCACCAATTGGAACAACTTGCACTTCTACGCCCAGTTCCCGCAACTGGGCGATGATTTGGGGGTTCGCTCCCACATCTGTAATCACTCGGTGCACTTTTTGTACCGGGCAAACAGCAGTAAAGGAGACATGCCCCAGCTTAGTGTGATCGGCAAGAACTATGATTTCGCGAGCTCGCTCTAAGAAGACTTTCTTCACCTCCACATCGTCCAGGCTGAAATCGGTACAACCTGCTTCTGGATGCAAGCCAGCTACACCCATGAAGAAGCGGTCGTAATAGAACTGTGCTGCCATCCGTAGGGCTAAAGGCCCAACGATGGAAAGCTCCTTTTTACGCAATTGGCCTCCTAAGAGGAAGACGGCAATTTCCGTATTGGCCAAAATTTGAGCAATGGGGACAGAAGCGGTGAACACAGTAAGGTTCCTTCGGGTGCGGAGAAGCCGGGCCAGCTCAAAAGTGGTGGTGCCCACATCCAAAGCAATCACATCTCCCTCCCAGATTAACTCCAGGGCTGCTCGGGCGATAGCTCGCTTCTCTGGAAGCTGAACCCGAGCCCTGGTCAAATACGGGATTTCATGGCCGATGCTCGGCGTTCCCAGGGATGCCCCACCGCGGGTTCGGATGATTACCCCCTCTTCCGCCAGGGCTTGGAGGGTCCTACGGATGGTAGGCAGTGAAGCTCCGGTTAACTTAGCCAGCTCCTCTGTGGTCACAAAGGAGCGCTCGCTCAAGATTTGGAGAATCTGCTCCCGCCGGGCGGCCAGCACTTTCCTCCTCCTGACTTTATTATAATCGGTTCTGATTGAAAAGTCAAGTTTGAATCAAAACCGCTCGCAATCTAATCACAAAAATCGGCTTATCCCGGCGGAGCGAGGGAGGCAATTACCGGATCGCTCGTTCGGTCTCGGCATCAAAAAGGTGCATGTGGTCCATATCAAAAAGTAAGCGGATAGTTTTGCCTACCGAAGCGCGGGTTCGTGGGTCAACGCGGGCAACGAAAGTTTGACGGTCGGCCACCAAATGGAGGTGGATTTCGCTTCCCATTAGCTCTTTTACGTCCACGCGTGCTTGTACCTCTGCCGGATGGTTGAGAGGCGGGGAAAAGTCAGGGTCGTAGATATGTTCTGGTCGTAACCCGAAGATTACTCGCCGTCCTACATACGAGCGGTATATGGGCACCCTATCTGGTGGAACCGGAACGCGGAAAGCCCCAGTATCCACCCATAGGCTTTCTCCTTCCGGCATTAGCCGAGCTTCAAAGAAATTCATGGGCGGCGAGCCTATGAATCCAGCTACGAATAGGTTGTCTGGCCGTTCGTAGATGTTCTGCGGTGTATCCACTTGCTGGAGTACCCCGTCTTTCATTACTGCGATGCGTGTGCCCATAGTCATGGCTTCCACCTGATCGTGTGTCACGTAGACAAAGGTGGTTCCCAGCCGTTGGTGCAGCTTAATTAACTCTGCTCGTGTCTGAACTCTGAGTTTGGCATCCAAGTTAGAGAGGGGCTCATCAAAGAGAAAGACGGCCGGGTCACGGACGATGGCTCGGGCTACGGCTACTCTCTGGCGTTGCCCTCCCGAAAGTTCCCGCGGCCTTCGGTAAAGAATGTGCTCAATCTCCAACATCCGCGCCGCTTCCAATACTCGCCGCTCTATTTCCAATTTGGGGACTTTGCGCATACGCAAGCCAAAGGCAATGTTGTCATAGACGTTCATGTGGGGATAAAGGGCATAGGATTGAAAGACCATAGCAACGTTGCGGTCCTTTGGGGGGACATCTGTTACATCCCGGTCACCGATGTAAATCCGTCCATGTGTTACTTCTTCCAAGCCGGCCAGTAAGCGCAAAGTGGTGGTTTTGCCGCATCCGGAGGGGCCAACCAGCACTAAAAATTCGCCGTCAGGGATGTGAAGGGTGAGGTCTTTCACTGCGATTACGTTCTCAAACTTTTTAGTGACGTGTTCAAAGGTTACGCTTGCCATAAACCCTCACCCTTCTTAATGCCCCTGGCAGGACTCGAACCTGCAACCAACGGCTTAGAAGGCCGCTGCTCTTTCCAGTTGAGCTACAGGGGCCTAAGGCAATTATATTTTACCACAATTCCTCTTTCCCTGCCAAATGTTGCAATATTTCTGGCCAGAGGGCTTCGCCTCCTGGCCCCCCCGTTACCCACCCTCGTTGGCTTAGGGTTTTCCGGCGGCTTGGGGTTAACCTCTTCCCCGGCCGAACCCTGCCAAATTTTCCCCCTTCCCTCGCAGGGAAGGGGGTCAGGGGGTTAGGTCAGAAAGGCACGCCCCCGCCATGGAGGCTCTGCCCCCCTGGACCCCCGTTTTGCCCACCCCCGTTGGCTTAGGGTTAGCCAGCGGCTTGGGTCCCACTCGTGGCGGGGTTGCAGGGGTTGACGCCTTGCCCCCCTTTTAAAGGTTTCTTGGGGGCACATCCCCCACACCCTCTGGGAGGGGAATTGCCCCTACCCCCAGCTTAATGAAGGTCAGCGTGAGCCAACTTTTGTCCAAGAGGATGACTCCAGTCGGCATGAATGCTTATTTGGCTTTTTCCCCCTTGTGGTTTATAATCTTCCCAAACTTTTAAAGGAGGCCTTTGATGTTTAAAGCGAAACTGTTCCTACTGGGCATGGTGATGCTGGCCTTGGTAGTGTCTTCCTGTAAGGCTGGCCCTGCCCCAAAACCAACCCCTCAACCATCCCCGCCGGTCAGGGAAACGCCTAAGCCAACCCCAACCGCTGCCCCTGTAGCTACACCAACCGCGGCTCCCGCAGTCACTCCAACTGAGGAAGCTGTCCAGCTGGAGAAGCTGTCCGCTGGCTTAGAGAAGTCCTCCAGTTACCGGATTAAGTGGAATGTCTCTTTTGAGGGCAAAGATTCTTCCGGCAACCCAGTAAAGTGGGAAATCCATTGGCTTGAGGAGTACACAGCTAACCCTCCCGCCCGCCGTGTGACCCTTGAACAACCGGAGGGAACTTTTGTCCTGGTTCAGATAAAGGACAAAAATTACATTGTTTCCGAGGGAAGTTGCTTCAGCAGCACTGCTTCCGAGGCTCAGAGCTTGGAACGCATTTCGCCCGAATTCGGCGTCTCCGGTGGAACTTTCGTGGGCTACGATACTGTGGCAGGCGTAAAGGCAAAACATTACACCTTTGATGAAAAGGCGCTTGGATGGGGAGGAATTTCCAAAGCCAAAGGTGATGTCTGGGTTGCACCTGAAGGCTATGCGCTCAAGGAAGTGGTGGAGGCCTACGGAAAGGATGTCTTCTGGGAGAAAGGGGAAGGGACTTTAAAGTGGACTTGGGAGGTGCTTGACCTCAATAAGCCCTTTACCATAGAAGTGCCTAAAGAGTGCGCCCAGGCCCTACCCGAGGACATTCCTATCCTGGCTGATGCCTCAGAGATGGTGACCAGTGAGGGCATGATTATTTACAAGAGTGCTACCCCGTTCAAGGAGGCTGTGAAGTTCTACAAAGAGAAAATGCCGGCCAACGGCTGGAGCCCCGCCTCAGGCTCCGTAGAGATGGAGAATATGGCCATGCTCAACTTCTCCAAAGGTGACCGTACCGCTTCCGTTTCCATTTCCCCTGAAGGCGAAGGGGTTACAGTCATGATAACTATGGGGAAATAAGGAGGTGATGGCGAAGTGCGGACCTATTTTTACCTCATCCAGATAATCCTTTCCTTGACCCTGATTGTGGTCATACTCCTCAGCAGCAAGGGAGGGGGCCTGAGCTCCATCTTCGGAGGGGGAGGGGGAATATACAAAACCCGCCGCGGAGCGGAGAAGGTCCTCTTCCAAGCAGCCATAATCTTATCGGTCCTCTTCTTACTGACCTCTCTCTTGAGCGTCATCCTGTTCAAATAGGGGAAGCGGGGGTGAGGACTTGGGCCGCTTTATCCGCTGGCAACTCCTTGCCTTGGCCTTAACTTTGGCCCTATTGGTTGCTCTCCTCTCCTACGGGGCGATACGCTATACCACCGTGACCATTCCGGCCCCTGGGGGAAGGTATGTGGAAGGGGTTGCCGGCAACCCCCGCTTCCTCAACCCCCTATTCAGCCAGTTCAACGAGCTGGACCAGGACATATGTTCCCTCATCTTCAGTGGGTTGGTGGCTTTGGACGAACAGGGCAAACCAATCCCCGCCCTCGCTGAGCGCTGGGAGGTCTCCCCCGATGGCTTGCTCTACACTTTCCACTTGCGTCAGGGTGTCCGTTGGCACGATGGAGTGCCTTTCACTGCCGAGGATGTGCTCTTCACCGTCAAAACCCTGGCCTCCCCCGATTTCCCAGGCTTGCCTTCCCTTCAAGAAGTGTGGAAAAACGTGGAGGCCTCCAGCGATGACCCCTATACCGTCCACTTCACCCTGAAGGAGCCTTTCGCCCCCTTCCTCGCTTACACTTCAATCGGGATAATCCCGGCCCATCTGTGGTCAAGGGTGCCGGTTGCCCTCATGGCTCAATCGCGCTTCAATTTGGAGCCTGTGGGCACAGGGCCATACAAGCTCAAGGAGATGGATGCTACTCACATCGTCTTAGAAGCAAACCCCGACTTCTATGGCCCAAAGCCCTATTTAGCCGAGGTGGAATTCCGCTTTTACCCCGATTACGAAAGCGCTTTTGAGGCTTTCAAGCGGGGTGAAGTTATGGGCGTGGGACGCATACCTTACCAGTATGCCCGCGAGGCTGCTTCCATGAGCAGCTTGTCCCTCTATTCCGGCCTCTTAGCCGGATACACCGCCGTTCTCCTGAACTTAGATAGCCCCAACGTCCCTTTCTTCAAAGAGAAAGAAGTGCGGCAGGCCCTCAGCTACTCAGTGGACCGAAAAGCAATCGTTGGGGAAGTGCTTCAGGGGTACGGATTGGAAGCCCACAGCCCGATTTGGCCCAGTTCTTGGGCCTATAACCCCAAGGTCAAGCATTACCAATATGACCTGAAAGCCGCATCGGAGCTTCTGGAGGAGGCCGGCTGGAAGGACAGTGATGGGGATGGGGTTCGCGATAGGGACGGGAAGAAGTTGAGCTTCATCCTCCTTGCCGGAGACTCCCCTGAGGATGCGCGGCTGGCTTTCCTTCTGGCCGAGGGATGGAAGAAGGTAGGGGTTGAAGCTATACCCCAAGTTCTGGATTACCCAAGCCTCGTGCGGGATTTCCTCTATCCGCATAACTTTGAGGCTGCCATAGTCCGTTGGGAGCTTGGGCCCGATCCCGACCCCTACCCCATGTGGCATTCAAGCCAGAAGAAGGGGGGACAGAACTTTGGGGGCTATTCTTCCCCCAAAGCCGATGCCTTGCTTGAGGAAGCTCGCCTCACCCCTGAGCTTGCCCTTCGCCAAGAGCTTTACTCCAAGTTCCAGGAACTTTTCGCCGAAGAAGTCCCCGCCATCCTCCTCTACTACCCGCTCTACCTGTTTGGGGTAAGCAAGGAGGTGAAGGGGGTGCAATCCGGCCCCATGTTTTCCCCTTCGGACAGGTTTAGGACCCAGACCAGGTGGTATGTGAATACGCGGAGGGTGCTGGTTTCTCAGGCCAAGGAAGAAGGCTTTTACCCTTAAGGGATGCAAATGCTGAATTTCTGGGGCAGTTTTTTCCAAAGGGGGGTGAGGGTAAATATTGCCTGGATAATAGGCTTACTCTTTGCCGGTTGGGTAGCTGTGGCTTTCTACATCGTCATAGTGGGGGCTTTGGAAGCAGCGGAATCAAGGGGCATCGTGACTGCTGCTTTACAAGAGAGAGACCGGCAACTTGAGCTCAAGGAGGAGTTAGAGGCTAAAGCCAGGGCTTTAGGGGTTGAGCTACCGACCCCCCCGGCGGAAGAAGTGCTTGCTCCCTCGCGGGAAGCGTATCTGAAAGAATACTGGCGGATGCAGCACCTTGTCCAGCCCGGTGAATCTATTGCCTCTTACCCTGCAAGCTTTCCCTCTTTTTCCGAGCCTACTGCTACTCAGGAAAGCCCGTTTTTTTCTCCCCTGGAAGCCTGGAAAGCCCTCTTTGGATTTGGCCGGCCGCCTGAGCGCTGAAGCTCTGCACCAACTTAGGAAAAGATTTTGGCGATGAACCTTATAACTTGTTGGACCCCAACGGCCAAGCTTACAAAAATCAGGATGAAAAACATCCCGCCAAAGCATTTTATAATTTCTTTGCCGGAGGGATGCGGTTCAATCAGGAGGGGGGTGGGCGTTGCGGGGGTAGGGGTTGGGCCTGGTGTTAGCGTGGGGGTAGGACTTGGAGTGGCCGGCGCCGGAGTTGCTTCACCAAGCAGGCCTTCCTCAATAGCCATTAATCCCCTCAACACCTTTAACGTCAGGTCAAAGAATATGCTCATTATCCTAACCAAAAGCCGCAAGACCACCTGGACATCGTGGATGAATTCTTCCTTCGCTTGCTCATCTGCAAACAGCAGGAACAAAGCAATAACTACAAGCGCGATGAGCACAATTATGGCAAAGAATTTCATCTATTTGCATTTGCCAAAAGTTCAAAAGGCCTTGAGCTTTAACCGAAGGGATTTATAGGCTTAGGAGCTTTAGGCCTGTATCTGGGTCTTGGCGGCGCAGGAGGGTCTCCCGGAAGGGGAAGAAGGTGACTTCAAGGGTGGGGTTAACGATTCCCTCAAAGAGGTGACCGCCAACGGTGTGCCCATCGGCGGAGGAAAGGACAGCATGGATGTGAAGGATTAGGGATTTGTCTTCCCCTACGGCCAAGTTCCCGAGCATGGAGACCACTTCCACTTGGCTTTCAACTGGTATCTTGATGTAATCGCGGGCTTGGGGGTCAAAGTAGCTCAGCAAAGCACGGCTCAAAGCTCCTATCGCGTAGAAACTTCCTGAGCGCATCTGGTTAGCCTCGGCCCACTCCCTCAGGGTGGAAACGACCTCTTCCCCCTTCTCCAGTTTAATGATGATAGCGAAGTCAGTTCTTAGGCTTTGCATTGCCGGTTCTCCTCAGTAGATTACACGCTTGCCTGTTATAAGTCCTACGAACCTTTCGGCTAAGCCCAGGAGGAAAGCCCAGATTAAGTCCACGCAGCAGGTGAACCCCAAGCTCCAGGCCAAGTATATGGCCCATTCTTTGGTCAACCTCACAACTGAAGGTGGAATCTTCGAGAACCAGCCGAGAGAGTAGCCAGCCAACGCCACCAGAGCGATGAAGACCAAAGCCGGTCCCCAGGGTTCCCTATCCTTAGCGCTGGGCATCATGGCGTTGCTTATGGTGAACACAAGGTAGAGCCAGAGCCAGAAATCTCTATTTCCAGCCCAAGCCTTGAGTGTGCTCAATATCTCTCCCCACCTGAGGCCATTGATAAGCTGTGGGATGTTGAAAACTTGATGGGTTACCAGTAAGAGGAAAGCGCATCCGGAAAGCAAAGGGGCCAAGCCTATCAAACTATCCCTCAAGGGGTCGCTCCTCGCTACTTCAACCGAGCCCATGGAATAGTAGCCAGCTTTTCCCACCTCTGTAGGTCCAAGCCTTATCTTACCGGTCCTAACCCCTAAGAGCTTGGCCATAAGCCAGTGGCTGAGCTCGTGGATGAGGATGCCTGGGAACAGGATAAGGAAATACAAAAACAGGCTTGCTTTCTGGCTATTAGTGATGAGCAGCCCAAGGCCTTGCAAATGTTGGCTTATCCAGCGGTTTAAGAAGAGCAAAAAAGTAAAAGCCAACCCCAGGGCCAGCCAAGGTCCTAAGCTTTCCATATGCTATGCAGGATTAGAACGGAATTTCCTCTTCTTCCCCGAGTTCAGGGAGGGCTTCGTAGCCTTCTTCGGCTATGGCCTCTTCAGGGGCAGCTGGGCGAGGACCCAAGAATTTCACCCTTTCTGCCTTTACCTCGTAGGAGGCCCTTACGGTTCCATCGCTCCCCACCCAGACCCTGGGGTTCCCACTTTCATCGGGGACAAGGACCCCTTCAACGAGCACGAGGCGCCCTTTCTGGAGATATTCGTTGCACTGCTCGGCCAATTTCCCCCAAGCTGTAACCCGGAACCAGGTTGTAACCTTTTTGCGGTTTCCTTCGGCGTCAACGAAGACCCTGCTTGCAGCCATTCGGAAATGGGTTACAGGTGTTCCAGTTGGGGTATAACGCATTTCAGGGTCAGCCCCAAGGTTGCCCACAATTATCACTTTGTGATACATGGCATTCCCTCCGGCTTTAAGGGAAAATCTTGGTTAAATTTTAGCTTAGAAAGCTGAAATCCGCAAGCGTGAGCGTGGGTATGAGGCCCCATTTTCCCAGCTTGCGAATACCTTGCCGATTTTTAATTTGCGTCGCTCAGAGCGTTCTCTGCGGTTCAAACGTCAAACCCAAGCGTAAGCCGCTCGCAGGGAAGGGGTTGATTGGAATTGGCATGAAAGCCTCCCTTTTGCGTCCTGGGGTCGGCGGTGATATAATCTTGGCTGCTTAAATAATTTTGGAGGATGGAGGGTATGAGGTTTTTCAAGACTAAAGCCAAGTGCCCGGATTGCGGATTAGAGTTTGAATATGCCTTGAGCGAAGAGGACCTGGAGGACGAACTGGGGGAAGAGGTCTTTTGCCCCCGCTGCGGAGAGTTGGCCCTTTGCTCCCCTTATACCCCTTGCTCCGAGCGTGAATATTCCCGAATCCTGCACGCTTACGACGAACTGGAAGAGATGTATGAAGCCGAAGAGCTTGAGGAAGATTGGGAATAAAAAGAGGGCCTCCCGCAGGAGGCCCCCGCAAGTCTACTTACTAACCCTCTTGAAGGTCAGGTAGAAGCAGGTGTGGATTCTGAAGTTAGGCCTCTGGATGTCCCCCAGGCCAAGCCCCTCAATCCTGTCGCTTGGTAGGCCACTGACGTAAACGGAGTAGGAGCCCAGGATTGCATACATGGGGAATTCCACAGGGTAGTCTTTGCCTTCCTGAGGTGTATGCACTGTAGGCGAATTGCCGGTGGCCCACTCTAACACCACGGTTTCTCCCGAAACCAGGTTCCCGTTTTCATCCAAAAGCCTTACGTAGATGTTATGCTTACCCCCTGCCTCTATTTCATCGTTCCAGCGGGCTTCCACCAGCATCCAGTAGGTTTGGCCTGGGGCCACGGAAGCAGGCACAAGCCTCACGCCCAAAGCATTGAGGCGTTCGTCCCAGACCCGCGGGATGGGGGTTGGGGTAGGAGTTGGGGCCCGGACAGAAGCGGCCCCCATCCCACCAGTTTTCACCTTTGTGGGGGTCGGAGTGGGGGTAAAGGTCGGCGTGGGGGTGGGTGAGGGTAGAGGAGTCGGGGTTACGGTAGGGGTGGGTGTAGGTAGAGGGGTTGGAGTGAAGGTAGGCGTCGCCGTGGGCGTTGGGGTAAAGGTAGGGGTAGAAGTTGGGGTGAAGGTTGGGGTAACAAGGAAGCCCATCTCTTGGACTGTTTGGAAGGTTACATCCCTGGCCCCCAAGGCCGAAATCAGGGTTGAGGGAGCACTTATCCCGCAAAGCCAGGCCAGAAGTAACACAACCGCTGCTATCCTGAGCTTGGTAGCTCGCTTCTGAGCTCTGAACCAGGCAGCGGTATCGGAGACGGCTTTCCTCAGCCCTTCCAAGGCAGTTACGATTGACCTCTGCAAGCCGTAGGCAGGGGATGGGACTGAAATTTTAATCTTGGGGATTGAAACGGTAGGCATTTTGAGGGAAGGGGCCGGCATAGCCGCCTCGCGCCGAGGCGCCACAAGGAGCCTCTGGGTAAGTAGTAAGTTGGTCTGGAACAAGCGATCGCTCAAAGCTTTGCTTAAAGAGACGGCCAGAGCGGGATAACGCAGGAGCAGCTCGTCAAAGTCCTTCTTCTCTAAACCCCACAAATCAACATCAGTAATGGCCTTGGCGGTGGCGGTATGGTCTGTCCCCCTAAGGAGGGCCATCTCTCCGAAGAAATCGCCTTCTCTGAGGAAGGCAATGGTCACTTCATCCTCCCCGATTTTCTTTACGATTTCTACCTGGCCAGCCTCAATCAGGTATAGGAAATTAGCCGGTTCCCCTTCCCGGAATATGGTCTCGCCGGCTTTGAACTTAACCGGCTTCAAGCGGGAGGAGATTTCCTCAATTTGCTCCGGTTCAAGGGAGGAGAAGAGGTAAAGGTGACGGAGTTCCCTCTGCAGGTATTGACGTTCAAATTCCAGGAGCTTCTCGCCCAAGAGGCGGTTCAAGGCTAAGCTTATGGCCGGGTATTGGAGAGCGAGTTCTTCAAAGTCCGAGCGGGACAGTATCCAAAGGACCGTATCGGATAGGGCCAGGGCTGAGAAGTTGTGGGGGCGGCCGGTTATGAGCGCCGTCTCACCGAAGAAATCGCCATCGGATAAATTGTAGGCCCGGCGAGGCCCTACAGCTCTCGTGACCTTTACCTGGCCTGTGTCTATGATGAACATGGCATCGCCTGGAGAGCCTTCGGAGACGATTGTTTCGCCTTGGGGGAAGAAGGCAATGGATAGCTTCACGGCGATGGCTTTCAAGGCTTCCTGGGGTAAGCTTTTGAAGAGGGGGACTTTGGCCAAGCGTTCCACGGCCAGTTCCTTCTCCTTGCGGCTTAGGGGAGCTTTCAGCTCCGCGCTCAAGGCTTTTTTGATTGCGGGATAGCGGGTGGAGATGGCTTTGAATTCTTCAGCCGGGAGGAACCAGAGGAAGGCCTCCGAAGCAGTGCGGACGGAGTAAGGGTAGGGCCTGCCGGTAATCAGGCTAAATTCGCCAAAGCTTTCCCCTTCCTTCAGGACTGTGAACTCATCTTCTCCGGTAACAAAGAGGTTGGCGGAGCCACTTTCCAAGAGGAAAAGCCCTTTGGGTGGTTCGCCTTCTCTGCAGAGGAATTCTCCTGGCAGGTAACGCCTCAGGGAGAATGCGGAAGCAAGGGCATCCAGTTCTTCGTCGGCAAGGGTTGAGAAGCCGGCAATCTTCCTCAGCTTGCCCTTTAAGTATTCCTTGAGCGGGGCTATGGTCAGGCCAAGGGCTTGGCTTAGCTCCATCCCGAGGAAGGGGTTGGTGCCCACAAGCTCTATCAAATCTTCCCGCGATAGCGTCCAGATTTGTAGGTCAGAGATGGCCTCGGCTCTTACGGAGAAGGGTTTGCCCTGGAAGAAATCGCTTTCCCCGACAACGCTTCCAGGGCCCAAGGTGGCCAGGACCTTGCCTTCGGGCTCAATTATTCGGACCCATCCGCTTCTTATGAAGTAGAGGAAATTGGGTGGTTCTCCTTCTTCAAAGAGGATTTCGCCTTTTTGCCGGCGGCCAGCGCGCAAGGCTTTGGCGATTAGGGAAATGCTTTCAGGCGATAGGCCGGCAAAAAGCGGCGTCTTTTGCAGGAACTTCTCCTTCACTTTTACCCTCCTTGAAAGCGAAAGTTAACCCCATTATACTTATCAAGTGGCTGGGATGCAAAACTACCTGGTCCTCCCCTATAGTGTTGGTAATCTTGCCCCTGGACCAGGTCAGGAGCTAACCTTCTCGCCGGCCTCTCCCATTCCCCCAAGACCAGAACCGCCTTCAAGGGAGAGAGGTCCCTAAAAGACCTCCCAAGGAGAGGCTCAGCGAGGGCTGCATAGGCGACTTGCCAACCATTTTGCGGGCGCTTTGGCCCGCCCCTCACCGGCTCCTTCCATCGGTTGGCCGTCTCTCGGGAAGCCGGCTCGCCACCTACACTTTCCTTAAGAAGCTGGAGTGATTTTTTAGCTTTTTCCAAGTCCCTCCAAACCGCGTTCCTCTTCCACTTGTTCTTCTCTCCCCTCTTCCTTGCCCTCAGCTCTTCAACTCTCTCTTCCCAGTAAGCGAGAGCATAGCCAAGGAATTCTCCGTCACCCAATAAGCACTCGTAGTGCTTGGGCATCTTCTCTTCAAACCCTAAAGCCCGTCTGGCAATCACCAAAGCCGCTGCCCGGTCCTTGTCCAATAGGTGCTGCGGGGCATACTTCAATGCCCCTATGACCGAAGTGTAAGCTGGACTCACTTCCACAACCTCAATCCCTTCCCTCCGAGCCAGAACCTTAATCTTTTCCCTCAGGCTCCGGTAGGCCCAGTTTCCAAGCTTTCGCCTGAGGGCCGGCCTTCCATCCCCTCGCTCCCCCTTAGGCATGTGCCTGAGGCGCTCCAAAGCAATGGCCTTCCCTTTCTCTTTGGCCAGGCGAACTACTTGCCAAGCTGCTTGCCAGAGGATGTAATCCCGCACTTTCTTGGGCTTCCCGGAAAGGTCAGGAATGGGCACAGCTCCGTGAGAAACTAAATTCCCGTCCGAGGAAGCTTCCGCCCAGGCCACATGCTGCGGGACGGCATTGAGGTCAAGCCCTATTGCCCCTTGGGTTTTGGTGATTGAAACCGGAGGGAGCTCTTCCTCAAAGGAGATGAAAGCATAGATTTTGCCTTCCTTCCGGCGCAAAGTAACAGTGTAAGGGAACCAATCCCCTGTGGCCTCTGCTTTCATCAGGCGCCCTAAAAGCATCTTCCACTTGTCCCTCTCTTTCTTCACCCTCCTTATCACTTCCGCATAGACCCACTGCTTTTCTCCGATTGTAATGTGAAGTAGGAGACGGCCGTCAACCCAGACCAGCCTCAAGTTTCCATTGCCCTTAGAGTGCTTCTTGCCCACACTGAAAAGCATCCCTTGCCTTCGCTCCTTCCACTTCTTAAGGAGCTTATCCCTTCGCTTCCCGGAAAGGTGGTTCCGGGAGAGCTCCTCAAAGAGCTTCCTTCCCCCGAAGGCCACTTTCTTCGGGCTCTGGCCCAGCTCCTTTAGGGAGGACATGATTGCTTTTGCCTGGGTCAGTGCGCCGTGGGCATAGAGGTAGTTCAGGCCAAAGAGGGGGTAGAGGCTGCGGATGATGTCTCCATCCTTTCCCCCTTCAAGGAGGCGCTGGTAGGCGAAGCGCATTGCGGAGGAAAAGCGGCGCATAAGTTGAAAAACTGCTTCTTGGTCCTTTTGGCACTCAAAACGCATTTGGCACTGTAAAGTAAGCATAACCACTCATCCATTATCAATACTTGAAGGAGTGACTACCTGCAAAACTACGGTGCCTCCTGGAAAGTCAGGCGCCAGGAAACCCTTGGTTTATCCGGCGGGCAACCACCCCCGGAGCTTAAGAGGTTAGCGGCTTCTTCAGAGCCTTCTTCCGCCGGCCTGACGCGGTAAGTCGCTCCGGGTTGCATTTCAAAATCGGCATAGCCTGGGCTTTTTCGGGGCTTGAGGCCGGTGAAGATGTGCTCTTCCCCGCCTTCCCAGGAGACGATTAGCTCAATGCCAGGCAGAGGCGTTCCGTCTTTAGCGAGGACTTCAATTTCCAGGAGGGATGGTTCACCATCAGGCCTGCATTCCTTTTCTTGGGCTTTGAGGACAAAGGAGGGAAGAGGTGTCGGGGATGGAGTAGGGGTTGCTGTTGGGGGGATGGGGGTAGGCAGAAGCGGCTGAGGGGTAGAGGTAGGGGTGGGAGAGGGTAGGTAGGTTTCGGCAGCGGGGATAGGGGCCTTCAATGCCTGAGCCAGCACCGCCAAAGCGGCGAGGCTTTCCCGTGGTGCCCCTTTACTTTTAAGTTCGGCCAGGGTTTGAGCCAAAACGGCAGCCGGGTCCTTGTAGCCAAGGCTTTTCAAGCGTTCCCGGGCCTTGTTGAGGTCGCCTTCCTGGGCGTAGGCCGCGCTTATTAAGTAAACATAGTCCTTCTTAAGCGGCTCTTTTAGAGCTGAAGGTGGGCCTTCGTAGTGCTTTGGGGGGAGCAATCCCCAGGCTACGAATAGGCCAAGTCCTAAGCCTAAGGTTAAACCAAGGAGCAATCCCAAGGCAACCCCGCTTTTGCTCATCTCACCATTGCCTCTGGAAGATTACAAGGTAAGAATAGTGGCCATCGCAAATTGGGCTTGTTTCCAGCTTGTGGCGGCAATCCTCTGGGGAAGAGCAATACCCCCCAGCTATTAAGTCCTCAATTGGGATGTTGGCAGTTCTGGTATCAAGGACCCGGCTTACCTCGCTCGTGTAGGAGCGGCCGGTGACATCGCCTTTGACGAAGACTTGTTCTCCTGCTTTCCAGAGGGGGATATTGGTGCGGCCGTGGTTGCGGTCGCCGTAAGGTGCTCCGGCCCACCAAAGTTCTTCCTGGGTGATGTAATCCTGCTTAGTCCAAATTCCGTGGACCACAATGCCATCAAGCGGTGCGCCGTTGGCATCAATGACCTGGACGTAGATGTTGTGGTTGCCGCCGCATCCCCCGTTCTCCTGGATGGTAAGGATTCTCTGGGTCACGATTTTAAAATCCACTGTAGGAGTGGGGGTTGGGGTAGGAGGGGCCGGGGTAGGGGTTGGAGTAGGTGGGCGGGTTGGCCTGGGTGTAGGAGTAGCTGGTGGGCGAGTTGGTGTTGGGGTGGGGATTGGGGTATTGGTTGGAATTGGAGAAGGGGTAAAGGTTGGGGTAGGAGTTGGGGTATTGGTGGGAGTGGGGGTGAAAGTAGGGGTGGGAGTTGGAGTTGCGATTAAGGCTACGATTTGTGGGTTTGATGAATAATAGCCCAAGGCCTCGGCCAGGAGGGCAAGTCTTTTGGCGGGGATTTCTTGCCCTTGGGCGAGGTAACTTTCGGCCAGGGAGGCCAAGAAAGCGCCTGGGTTTACAATGCCGGCCTCTTCCAAGCGCTTACTGGCTGCTTCCAAATCCCCATCCAAGGCGTAGGCGTAGCTTACCAGGAGGGCGAACTCGTCCTTATAGTGGGGGTAGAGGTCAACGAGGTCAATATCCGTATACTGCACAGGCCACAGAATCCAGCCGGTGAAGAGGCCGAACAAGATGCCGATAAGCAAACCGCCGAAGGTAGCGACAATTATAACCGATGGGTCTTTAAAGTTCTTAGGCATAAATGCCGGAGGTGGGAGTCGAACCCACACGGGGCCTCAACCCCAGCGGTTTTTGAGACCGCCCTGTCTTCCAGTTCCAGCACTCCGGCTCTATATAAATGATAGCCAAAAATCCAAGGGTTGTCAAATCGCAATGCTACTCGGGTCGAATGCCGGCTGAGCTCAGCTTCCTTATGGCCTCCGCCACCCGGCAATGCTTTCTTGGCGCAAGTGCTAATGCGATTTGCTCGGAATGGGCAATTTGTGGTAAAATTTTTAAGGAAGCCCCTGTAGCTCAAGAGGATAGAGCAACAGCCTCCTAAGCTGTGGGCTGCCGGTTCGAGTCCGGCCAGGGGCAAAACTTTAAGGCACCGGTCTAAAACCGGTGCCTTAATCCTTAAGGAGGGGGAAATGGCCAAGCTGGAAGTGGAGATATGCGGGATAAAGTTCCGCAACCCAGTTATGCCCGCTGCCGGTCCGCCAGTCTGGAACGGGGAAGCGATGAAGCGGTGCGCCGAAGGAGGAGCCGGAGGCCTCGTGTCTAAAACAATCTCCGTTATGGCTGCCCAGGTCCCACACCCAAATATGGCCGAAATCCCCGGAGGTTTCCTAAACACCGAGTTATGGTCCGAACTCCCCCCAGAGCAGTGGATTGAAAGGGAGTATGCTATCGCTAAAGAGACCGGCTTACCTTTGATAATCAGTTTGGGGTACACAGCTAAGGATATTGCCCAGCTTGCTCCTAAGGTAAGGCCTTACGCCGATGCTTTGGAACTTTCCACCCATTACATCGGTGACGACCCACGCCCAATGATGGAAGCCATCCAAGCGGCTAAGGAGGCTGTAGAGGTTCCGGTTTTCGTAAAGTTCAGTCCTTTCAGGGATGTTAAAGTGGCCGCTTTAGCGGCTAAGGAGGCCGGGGCAGACGGCATCGTGGCCATAAATTCCTTTGGGCCTGTTATGGCCATAGACATAGAAACTGGTTTTCCCCTGATGGGGAGCAAGGAAGGGTATGGTTGGCTATCGGGGCAAGCGTTGAAGCCCTTAGCAGTCCGTTGCATATTTGATATCGCCAGGACCGTGGATTTGCCTATAATAGGGGTTGGGGGCGTATTTAGGGGGACAGATGCTATAGAGCTGATGATGGCCGGGGCATGGGCAGTGCAAGTCTGCACTGCCGCAATCCTCAAAGGCCCTTCCGTCTTCGGCAAAATCGCCAAAGAGATGGAAGAATGGCTTGATTCCCATGGGTATTCCTCGGTGGAGGAGGTGAGGGGCCTGGCTTTGAAGAGGGTCCAGGAGCAAGAGTACCGGCTTTACCCAGTTCCCCCGCTTCTGGACCCCGAAAGGTGCACGGGTTGCAAGTTGTGTGAGGTTTCGTGTGTCTACGGGGCGATCAAAGTAGTGGATAAGAAAGCGGTCCTGGAAGCCGAGAAGTGTGCCGGGTGCGGGTTATGTGTCACGAGGTGCCGGCCCAGGGCTCTCACGTTACCCAGAGCCGCTAAGTTTCAGTAGCCGATTTGGCTTGCCCATTGTTTAGGTGAGTTGCTCTTACTCTCTTGCGAGGGGGCAAGCCCCCTGGACCCCCCATTGCCCACCCCCGTTGGCTTAGGGTTCGCCTGCGTTCTGGGCCCCACTCGTGGCGGGGTTGCTAATGTGGGCTACTCGCCCCCTCTTTTGGCTTTATGGGGGGACACCCCCCACAACCCCCCGCCATGGGGGCTCCGCCCCCCTGGACCCCCCTTTGCCCACCCTCGTTGGCTGAGGGTTCGCCTGCGTTTTGGGTCCCACTCGTGGCGGTTTAACCTCTCCCCCGGCCCCTCCCCGAAGCGGGGAGGGGAGAAATTTCCCCCTTCCCTCGCAGGGAAGGGGGTCAGGGGGTTAGGTCGGAGGGGCACATCCACCAAACCCACTGGGATGAGGCTGCGCCCCCTCCACCCCCGCTTTAATTAAGGTCGGCGAAGGCCGACCTTTTTCAAAGAGGCTGACTTCAGTCGGCGTGAACGGGGCACACCCCCCACACCCCCCTGCCATGGGGGCTCCGCCCCCCTGGACCCCCCATTGCCCACCCCCGTTGGCTGAGGGTTCGCCTGCGTTTTGGGCCCCACTCGTGGCGGGGTTGCTAATGTGGGCGCCTCGCTCCCTCTTTTGAATTTTTTGGGGGGACACCCCCACAACCCCCTGCCATGGGGGCTCCGCCCCCCTGGATCCCCCATTGCCCACCCTCGTTTGCTTAGGGTTCGCCAGCGTTTTGGGTCCCAATCGTAGGCTGACCCGATAACCTCACTAAAATTTCCCCCTTCCCTCGCAGGGAAGGGGGTCAGGGGGTTAGGTCGGAAGGACACACCCCCACAGCCCCCCGCCAGGGGGTATGGCCCCCTGGAGCCCCGTTGCCCGCCCTCGTTGGCTTAAGGTTCGCCAGGGTTTTGGGTCCTACGTTAGCTTGCTCGGCATGAGGGGAGGTGGTCAGCGAGGGATAAGCCGAACTGCACTGGCTTTGAAAGAGGCGATAACTTCCATCCCCTCCCTTAGGTTCATCTCACGGGCCGAGGCACGCGTGACAAAAGCAGTGAGCGTGAAGCCACAGTCTACTACCACCCGCAAAAGCGGCCCCTGCGGCGTAAGACGCTTGATGGTCCCCGAAAGGCGGTTGCGAGCACTGGTTGAGGGCACCTCGCCTTTAAGCCAAATGGTCACATCCTCAGGCCGCAGGCAGAAGAGAACTTCCCGCCCAGGAGGTAGCTCCCCTACCGCCTCCAAGTGGAGGCCGTTCACTTCTACAATTGCCCGCCCCTCTTCACAGGCAACAACTCGCCCCGCTACAATTGTCTCCACTCCGACAAAGGCCGCTACCTCTGGGTCGGCAGGCTCGGCGAAAACTTGCTCCGGTGGGCCGACTTGCCGCAGACGGCCGCCCAGAAGCACGGCTACCCGGTCACCAAGCATCAGGGCCTCATCCAAGTCGTGCGTGACAAATACAGTTGTCTGGCCTGTCTCCGCCAAAAGGGACTGCAAATCCTCCAATAGGCCGGAACGGGTTGGCGGGTCCAACGCACCGAAGGGCTCGTCCAGGAGGAGCAGGTCAGGTTGAAGGACGAACGCTCGCGCTAAGCTGACCCGCTGCGCCTCCCCGCCCGAAAGCTGGGTTGCTGGTCGGTCCCGCAAGTGCCCGATGCCCAATTTCTCCAGCCACTTTTCTACCCTCCGGGCAATCTCGGCCCTGGACAGGCCGCGGAAACGTAGGCCAAGTGCTACGTTGTCAAAGACAGAGGCACTCAGCAGAAGCGGCTCCTGCAGAACCAAAGCCAAGTGCCGGCGATATTCGTGGTCATCCCGTGGGCTAAGCGGACACCCCCGGAAGAGTATTTCCCCCTGCGCTGGCCGGACCAAGCGCGCCAGAGCCAAAAGCAGAGTAGTCTTCCCAGCCCCATTGGGCCCGATGACCGCCAGTACCTCCCCTTGGGCAACGGCCAGGTGCTCAACTTCTAAGACCGTTCGTTCACCGTAGCGGACTACCAAATTGCGGACTTCAAGCAGTGTCTTCATTGCCTGGCCCCCCGCTGCTGAATCCAAGTAAGCGTCAGGTTTACCATGTAAGCCAAGGCGAGGAGCAGGATGCTAAGGGCTATAGCTCGCGCAAATTCGCCCCGGCTTGTCTCCAAAACGATGGCCGTGGTCAGGACGCGCGTTTGCCCTTTGATGTTCCCTCCCACCATCATGGAAGCGCCAACTTCGGATATAACCGAGCCGAAGCCGGCCATCAGTGCCGCCAGGAGAGGCAAGCGAGCTTCCCACCACAAGGCCAGTACCATCTGGAGGCGAGAAGCCCCCAACCCCAACAGCTGCAGGCGCAGGAGGGGGTCAAGCTGCTGAAGCGCCGCTGCCGTAAGCCCTGTAACCACCGGGGTAGCGATTATAGTCTGAGCGATGACAATGGCTGCGGGGGTATAAATCAGGTTCAGAAAGCCGAAGGGGCCATTGCGCCAGAGGAATATGGAAACAACCAGCCCGACCACGACTGGAGGGAGAGCCATACCGGTGTTGACCAAGCTGAGGAGGGAGGAGCGGCCTGGGAATCGCCCCAGTGCCAATACTGTTCCTAAAGGCAAGCCTATGATTAAACTAATAATCGTGGCTAGGCCGGAGACACGGAGGGAAAGCAGAGTGATTTGCCAAATCTCCGGGTCGCTACTGAAAAGCAACTGCACAGCATTTAGGATGCCTTCCCAGATTAACCTCACGGCAAACCCAACTCCTCATCGGTTTTATTGGCATCGGGGTAGAAAAGAGGCTGTCCGAACTTATCCACCCCGAATCGGCCGATTATTTCCTGCGTGGCAGGGTCTATCAAAAATCGGGCGAAGGCCAGCGCCCCTTCGTAGTTGACCTTGGGCCACTTCTCAGGGTTAACTGTGATTACGTGGTAGACGTTCAGCAAAGCCGGGTCACCTTCTACAAGGATTTCCAGCTTCAGGCTGGTCCGGTAAGCCAGATAAGTGGCTCGGTCGGTCAAGGTGTAAGCGTTCTTTTCGGAAGCGATGGTTAGGGTGGCGCCCATTCCCTGCCCGCTCTCCACATACCAAGCCTGCCCTTTGGGGTCAATTCCGGCCTTATCCCACAGCTTAAGCTCCAGCTGATGTGTGCCGGAGGCATCGCCTCGGCTAATGAAGGTAGCGCTGGCTGCAGCTATCCTCCGGAAAGCCTCTGTAGCCGTTGGTAAGCCCCGGATGCCAGCCGGGTCCGCCCCTGGTCCGACAATCACGAAATCGTTGTGCATAACCAGGAACCGGTCTTTACCCCAGCCGGCCTCCATGAACTCCTTCTCGGCGGCCGGTGCGTGCACCAGGAGGACATCGGCATTCCCGTCGCGGCCCATCTGCAAGGCAGCACCCGTACCGACAGCGACGGTCTTGACTCGGTATCCTGTCTGCTTCTCAAAGAGCGGGACCAGCACATCCAGCAAGCCTGAATCCTGAGTGCTGGTAGTTGTTGCCAGGATTAAAGTTGGCTTAGTGGGGGCCTTTGTGCAAGTGCCCAGAGCCAAGATGAGCGCCACGCTTACCCCAAGCAGCCACCTCTGCATTTTAGCCATACAACCTCCCTCCGAAGCCGAGTTTTTTAGCTACAAAGTTATAATGCAATCTGGGCTACATAGCAAATTTCCCCTGGACAGAGGTTGGCCTTCGCCAACTTTTGCACCCCCGCCACGAGTGGGGCCCAAAACCACGGCAAACCCTCAGCAAACGAGGATGGGCAATGGGGGTCCAGGGGGGCGAAGCCCCCATGGCAGGGGGTTGTGGGGGGTGTGCCCCCAAAAAACCTTAAAAGGGGCGAGTAGCCCACTTTTGCCAGCACGCCACGAGTGGGACCCAAAACCACGGCAAACCCAAAGCAAACGAGGGTGGGCAAAGGGGGTCCAAGGGGCCTGCCCCCTGGCTGTGAACCAAGGCTGAGGGAAATCGGACGAAATAAGGTTCCCTATGAGCCAGGATTGACCACCCGCCCGACAAATAGGATGGTGCCGGTTAGACGGTCACGGATGAGGAAAATGAACGGGCGGTTCACCGTTACCTCCACCCTCATGCTGGGAAGAGCAGTCTTTTTAGCGACAATTGCTGTCGCTGCAGCGGCCTCAGTGCCGGCTTCATCCACCGAGACGAAAGCTTTGTGCAAAACCGCACTGATGTAAAGGGTGCGCGTGCCATCCATACCCGAAAAGTCAGCCTGACCTGGCTGGAAAGCAGAAGGCATGCCCATCGCCGCCAGCGTTTGGGCAAGCTTGAAGGCCGATTCCACCCGAAAGCGAGGCATTTTCAGAGTTACTTCTGGATACTCCAGCTTGCCTAAAATCTCCTCTACTTGCTTGGCGCTCAATGACCTCTCAAACTCCTCAAACCGCCCCATGTCCGGCAGGAAGATGACCATTGACACTTCCCCGCCTTCGTATGGCAGCTCTACTACCTGGAAACCTTCCCCTTTCATGTAGCCGAGTTCAGTCGTCTGTTGCATCATCGGCACAATGACCTGGCTTCCATCCAGCAGGTAGAATTGGCCATCGGAGGTCAAGTTTTTGTCAAAAGGTTCGGCCCAGGCAGCTTTGAAATAGATGGCGTTCGTCAAAACAAGACGGGTCAATAAGTCAATCACACCTTTGGGGATTAGGTCCTGGATGCGGCCATCGGTCCGTTCGCTGACCCAATCATTGATGACTTTCCTCGCCCTCTCTGGGTCGCCCTTGAAGTCCAGAAGCCTCAGCCCGGCACCGTAATTGCGGGCCAGAGTGTCCAGGAACTGCGGAAGGAACCGGTAACCACGTTGGCCCCAGATAGCATTGGCGAGGTGTAGCCGTAATCCTTGTCCCTTCTTGCTCTGACCCCGGTGGGCCAGTTCCAGGTCCAGCGCATTGAAAGCCGGATGGAGGCGCTCTTGGGGCAAAGTAAAGTGGAGGACGTCCGCCATTTCCTGCTCCGTCTTGCCCCGGGCACCTGCCCAAGTCATCGCCAGGGCGATGGAAATGCTGAAGGGGGAATAGAAGAAGTTGCCGCTCTCTTGTTCCCGCAAAGCCTGATATAAATCAAAAGCGAAAGCACTGTTGCCTTGGACCAGCTCCCGCAAGTCTTGAGCGGGGACGTTGGGGTTCATATCCCTTGCCAAATTAGATTGGGCGACCTCTGCTGAAGCTGGGCCTACCAATGGATGTGCGCATCCTGCAATCAGGCCCAGGAGAAACAAGCCAATGAGCAAAGCTTGAAGAGCGCTTCTCATCTTACTACCTCCTCGCTTAAAGTGAGGGCTGGCAATTTTGCCGCCTCCAATTTTTAGACGTTCCGAAGGCCTTAGGGGTTCCTCAAGTCATTGCGAGGCGGCACAAGCCGCTGAAGCGATCCCCCCGATGTTTGGGATGAAGCGAGGCTTTGCCCAGGCTTGCGATGACGTTCCAGGCCAAGGCTGCATGAAGCGTGATGCTTAGCCCCACGAACAATAGAACCGGCCTCTCCAAACCGATGGCAGCCAGAGGCGAAGAAAGTCAACTAACAACCAGCGCGCAAAGGGGACAATTCCAGAGGTAACAAAAACTTAACGAGGGCACTGCATTACAAAAGCCCTATCCCTCACGCTTCCCAGCTTCTCCAGGATGAGCCCTTTTATCCGCCACTTCAATCGCCTTTTAGGCAGAAAGCCTTTACAATCAACAACGAAACTGTTCAGTAGGACTCTCTAACGGTTAGCCTTTAGCCAGCTCCGGAAACAGCTTTTGGTAAATCTCGTAACCTCCAAACCACTTTTCCATCTTATCCCAAAGCCGAACCCGTTCCCTTCCAAGCTTAAAAGCTGGCTCCTCTTTTTCAAATTCTTCCAAGACATCATATGCTGTCTTAATTTCCATTACATTTAAGCCTTTGAGCCTATCATAAACAGTGAAGAGGGCCAGATGGAAGCCGTGGGAATGCTCGGAGACGAGCTCATTATAAGCAAGCCCACGGGCAAAATGCTTTATCGCTTCCTCTAATTTGCTCCTATCCTTGTTTTTTTCAAACTCGTCAAAAGCCATTACTCCTCTTAAAACCTCTATCTTTCCTAACTGATCCCAGAAGGGTAAACACGCACTGTGAGAAAATTCCTCAAGCTTTCTAAGCTCTTTAGGTAACTTCTCCATCCTATAAACCTCTGGAATTAACTCAAGAGCTTCTTCAGTTTTGGCCCTTGCTTCATCCCTTTTATCCATATAATATTCCAGCCAAGCTTCATCCACAATGGCTTCTACAGCCCTGTAGGGCATCTTATCTTTTGCTCGATTTATTACCTCTTCAAAGCACTCCATTGCTTTCTTTTCTTTTTCTTTAATCCTCTTTTTACCCGCTTTCTTGCAGAACCTGGCTTGGTCCCTATGAACACAACCAAGTCTTAACCAAGCTTCTATTTCACGCTCTTCTTCAGGGTAAAGGTTCTGGAATATATGTAAAGCTTCTTTGGCAAATATTTCCGCCTTCTTGAGCAATTTAAGTCTATTATCCCAGGAAAATTCCTCCGGCGTTAAGGCAGGTTTGGCGCTTAACCTGAGAAGAGCTTCCGCCAAAGCCAAATAAGCAAGCCCCACCCCACGGCGGTTACCTATTTCTTCAAAAATTTCCCTGGCCTTTTCCGCGTAACCCCTGGCCCTGGGGTAATCCGAGTGGCGAATCTCCACAAGCGCCATGGTATTGTAGCTCAAGCCGATGGGGTAAGGGAAACCGAGCTTGAGGCGAAGTTGCAGAGCATCCTGAGCTTGGGCCATAGCCGTATGAGGTTCCCCAGCCTCAGCCAAAGCAAAGGCTGAGTTGTTAAGTGTTTCAGCTTGCTGTGCTTCCAATTTAAGCGCCCTTTGGTAGGCAATAGCCTTGTTGTAATTTTCTATAGCCTTTCTATATTGGCCCTTGATTCTGCATAAATAACCCATGTAGTTTAATGCTTTAGCCAAAAGGAGCATTACAATTTCATTACTCGGCTCCTTCTCCAGCATCTCCTCTAAGCATTTAACTGCTTCATTAAGCCATTTACCTGCTGTTTCAATGTCCTTCCACATCATTATTTGGGCAAAAGCTTTTGATATGAGCAAATCCACTTCAAATATAGGCACTTCTTTCACTAAACCCTCAATTTTGGTTGCAATTTTCAAAGCTTCCTCAAACTTTCCCAGGTTTATAAGCCTTTTGACCCACCTTGTGCTTAGCTCGGCTTCTACTTCCTTCCTCTTTAGGCCATTCACTTCTTCGCCTTCTGCAAATTTTAGGGCGAGGAAGTCCAGAATTTCTTCCCTCAGCAGCATATCAGCCTCAATATCAGCTCCATGGTAAGCTTCTTCAGCAGTTTTGAAGTAGCGGGAAAACCCATTTCTTGGTTCATGCATTAGCCCATAATGGACCAAAGCAGCTTTGGCTTCCATAAGCTCTCGTCTTTTCTGGGCAAGCTCTTGAGTCTTGCCTCTTTCTTTATAAAGCTTAGCTAATTCGTCTTGCAAGGTCTCTATTTTCTCCTCGTAAAATCTAATGCATGAACTATAAATCCTTTTATGTTCACCAGGTGGTGTTAGGGGGAAAATGTGTTTCTCTGCAAGCTCATACATTTCATCGTGCAAGAAAACTCTACTATCGCCTGGCCTGCTCTTAACGAAGGAAAGCTTCCGGGCTTTTTCCAGCCTTTCCGTGGCTTCTTCAGCGTTTAAACCCATTATTTCGGCCAGAAGCTCTGGTTCCATCCCTTTCCTGGTCCAAGCCAAGTAGTAGACTGTATACCTTAACGGGTCGGGCAATTCCCTGAATTGGTTTACCAGCTCCCTTTCCACTTGAGCTCTCGCCCTTTCCAATTCTTTCTCAGAATAGCTAGCTACTTTTTCAAAAGGCTCTCCAAAAATTGGGAGCAACAGGTCCGCTGTGGCCAGGTAATCAGCCACGAGGGAGATGAGGATTGGTCGCCCCCCTGTTAAGATATTGATTACTTTACGCATTTCTGTGCTGAGCTTCTCAAGCCTCTGTCTCTCTATGCTTCCTTCCGCAAGGTTGTTCTTTATGGCCTCAAAATAAGCTTCAGTTTCCTCTTCAGAAAAAGCCCTAAGTTCAATTTCCACCAGTTTATCTTTCAAAGTTTCCTTTAGCTCCCTTTCTAAAGCTTTCCTCGGCCTACCAGCCAGGAGGATTAGGGTATTAGAGACTTTGGGTAGAAATTCTTTGAAAAGCCAACTCCGCACTACAGGATATTCCAACTCCACCCCAAGAAGCTCCTGCGCTCGGTCGCTCTCGTAGTGGAGCTTTTCCAGGGTATCAAAGGCTACTACAATGCGCTTCTCCTCGCTTTTCTCATTCCACTCTTCAAGAAAGACCTTGGCCATATCTCTTCGCTTCTCGTCAATTTCCCTAAAAGTAGCCCCTGCTGTTAATACAAGCCTCTCCAATTCTTCCCTGGCTTCTTGATAGCGAGGTAAATCCAAACTGACGCTGGTTCTAATGGCCTCCAGCAAACCTTCCAAAGACCGGTTTACAATGTGATAGAAATCAATAAGCTCTTGGGCTACCGCAAGCTCGCGATTTTTCCTCAATTCATTCAGAACCTCTTGAACGAGCCTGGTTTTGCCGATGCCGCCTTGCCCTGTTATGTAAACAATCCTGGTTTCTTCAGCTTCAGCGGCTTTTCGGATTTCTTCCAGCTCTTTCCGGCGGCCTACAAGGGGTACTACACCTGCTGCTGGCATCCCAGGGAAGAAAGATACTAACATTTGGCCCCCTCCTCAAGTTTTTCTCGGTGGTATTTTGCCTCTTCTTCCCAAATTTTACCATATTTCGGGTCTTTTGCCCAGTCATCGTAAAACTCGCAAGCTTTTCGGTGAAGTTCTTGCCACTTCTCAGGCTTATCCCTCCGCAATTTGGTTTCCAAGATAATCCTAAGGCCGCTATCCAAGACGTATCCCAGCCCTTTTTCCTCATCCCAGCGGGCTAAACCCAAGTCCTGAAGCTTTCTCACCAATTCCTTACGCTCCGTAAAAGGCTTATTGGTGTAACTATTGACCAGCAACTGCATGCGAGTTTCGTCAAAATAGCGCAGGACCGAGAGCTGCTCAATAACAGGCAATAAGTCCTCTGGCAAATCCTTAAAAGCCACATTTATTACCTTTTCGGGAATTTGCTCCACATTTTCTTCCGTTGCTGCAAGGTAATTAAGCCAGGGATAACCCAATGCTTCCTTAAGCCAATGAATGCGCCCAATTTCCTCCAAACTCCTAACCCTTGCTTCAATCTTTTCTACCTGCTCTTTTGAGTCTTCTGGGTTAAATTTATTAAGTTAAGGCTCTTTCCTTCCAATGATCGGAGATTTGGGGTATACTATTCAAGGGAGAGGAAATCCGAAAAGGAGGTGGAGGGGTGGACCGTGAAGCAGTAAGGGAGGTTTTTCTCCCACGTCGGGAAGATTGCCTGGAATACTTGGGGAAAAAGCGGTGGAAGGAAGGGGTGAAATGCCCCTATTGCGGTTCTTTGAAAATCTGGGCGGATGGTTAAAGTATGAATGTCGTGGGTGTGGGAGGTATTTTAACGACCTTACCGGGACGATTTTTGAGCGCCATCATTTCCCTATTGAGGAGATGTTTTACATTTTAAAGGAAATGGAGGCAAAGTCAACTCTCCAGATTTCTGAGGAATTGGGTCGGGATTATGATTCTAAGTATGCCCGGAGGATTTCCTTAGAAGGAGTGGTGGAAGTAGACGAGGTTTATGTTCATGCTGGGCAGAAGGGGAAGAAGCGGGATGTGGGCCGGAGGCGGGGGTTGAGGAAAAGGGGGAGAGGGACGTGGGAAAATGACAAGCCGCCTGTTCTGACAATTGTAAAAAGGGGGTAGAGCCGAAAGTTTGGTTCTGCGTGATGGAGAATTTGAAGGGGGTAAAGGTGAAACTGAAGGAGTGGATTGGGGGTGAGGTTGTGCTGAATACCGATGAATACACGATTTATCAGGGGATTGCGGAAGAGATTGAGGGGGTAAAAGGACACTGGGTAGTGAATCATAGTCAGGGGGAATGGGCAAGGGGTGAAGCTCATGTGAATGGATGTGAGAACCGGAATGGCTTTCTGCGAACTTTCTTGAGGAAGCATCGGGGTGTTTCAAAGACGTATTTACAAGGCTACTTGGACTTTTTGAGTCTTTTACTCAATGAGAGGAGAAGATGGTTTGCTCTCTTCTCCTCCGATTACTTAAGGACATGAGCCAAGAAGGTTTTTGCTTTTCCATACCGCCCCCTCCCCCAAATCCAGCGGAAAAGCTCAAGTTGATTATATCATCAGCACCGGAAGGCGGCAAACCTTTGACAGGCATGGGAAGATGTTATATACTTCTTCCGGTTTCAACCCGCATGCGGAGGATTAGGCAATGAAAGTGGTTATCCCGCTGGCAGGGCTCGGGACACGCCTCAGACCACATACCCATACCCGACCTAAACCCTTGGTTGTGGTGGCCGGGAAGCCCATAATAGGCCACATATTGGACCAGTTCTCAGGCCTTGAGGTGGAAGAATACGTGTTCATCGTAGGGCACCTGGGGGATAAAATCCGAGAGTATATTGAGTCCGCTTACCGCTTGCCTAAGAGCAGTTACTTTGAGCAGAAGGAGCTTAAAGGGCAATCCCATGCCCTATGGTTGGCCAGGGAACGCCTCCACGGCCCCATCCTCATCACTTACTCCGATACCATCGCCGAGGCTGACCTCTCAGGGCTTGATGAGCTGGAGGCCGATGGGGTTTTCTTCGTGAAAGAGGTTGAGGACCCAAGGCGGTTTGGAGTGGCTGAGGTTAGGGATGGATTCGTGACCAGGATTATAGAGAAGCCACCGACTAAGGAAAACAAGCTGGCAGTAATCGGCCTCTACTACATAAAAGATGCCGATTGGCTCATAAGGTGCATTGAGGAGCAGATGGCACGCAATATCCAGCTCAAAGGGGAATTTTACCTGGCCGATGCCCTCCAAATCATGATAGACCAAGGAGCCCGCTTCATCACCCGGCCGGTGAAGGTCTGGAAGGACTGCGGCAAGCCCGAAACTTTGCTTGATACAAACCGCTACCTCTTGGAAAAGATGGGGAGCAGTTACCCGGCAACGCAGGATTCAATAATAATCCCGCCCGTCTATATCGCTCCCTCCGCCAGAATAAGCCGCTCAATCATCGGCCCTTATGTCTCCATAGCCGAAAGGGTGGTGGTGGAAGAATCCATAATCCGGGATTCCGTAATCAATGAAGGGGCCTTCATAGAGAGAGCAGTCCTGGCCTTCTCCCTCATAGGCTCTGAGGTCATTTACCAGGGGACTTACCAGCAACTAAATGTTGGCGATTCCTCTCAAGTGAATGCGGGGACATTTGAGCTGGAAAGCCTGTAAGGTGGAATGCCTTTCAATTTACAAATACCCCCAGGAGCCTAAGGCTTTTTCCATAGGGGGTAGAAGGTGCGAAGTGGAGGAGGTGGAAGGCTCCTCCCTAACCCCCGAAGGCCCTCTCTTTCGGGTCAAGGCCGGCGGCAAACGCTTCTCACTCCTTTACTGGGAGGAATACGATGAATGGTTTGTTAAAGAAATTTAAGCTGATTGCCCTCATTTTCTTGGCCATATCGTGCGTTAGGGGGATGCCGAAGCCTGCGCTTTGGAACGGAGTAACGCCAATTGGGGAAATTCTGAGGGAGCCGAAGGCTTGGGCGGGCAAGAACGTCAAGATACTGGCTTACTATCGCTGGTTTGACATCTTCGGAGAGGCAGGGAGCGGCCCGCCGGTGACCAGAAGCGATGTGGCCTTCGCCGACATAACCGGCGCCATATACGCAACCCGTTGGGAAAACCCTGGCCTTTCCCCTCAAGATACCGACAGGCTATTCCTCTTAGAGGCTGAGGTTAGGGTTAATCCAAATGGCCTCCCCTATTTGGAGGTAAGGAGGACCCAAGAGGTTGATGGCTTGCCCAAAGGTGTGGTCTTGAGGGCAGGGCTTACGGGAGGAGTAGCCGGGTTTAGCCGGGAAATACTTTTGGCCGAAGACGGCACCGCCCTATACCTGGACCGCAAGCTAAACCAGCATGCTCGTGCTAAGGTGGAGGCAAAGGCAGTAGAGGAAGCCTTGAGGCAAATCCGCCCGCTCCTGGGCCAAGAGTTAGGCAAACCAGTACCCGATGGCTTCACTTACACAATCTACGCTTGGGAAGGGGATAAAATCCGCACTTTAACCTTGCATGCGGAGAGTGCTCCGGAGAACGTGAAGCCTTTGCGCGAGTTCTTGAATGAGCTATTCTTCCAAACATTCCAACAAGGAGGATGAGCCATGAGGGAATTCACGGCCAAGCGGATAAGGGAAATACCACCTTCGGGGATAAGGCGGTTCTTTGATATCGCCGCTACCATGAAAGACGTCATCTCCCTGGGGATAGGGGAACCCGATTTCGTGACGCCGGAGCCCATCATTGAGGCTGGGATAGCTTCCCTGCGCCGGGGCGAGACTCACTACACTTCCAATTCCGGAATCCTTGAACTGCGGCAGGCCCTATCCCAACACTTGGAGAAACTTTACGGAGTAAGCTACGACCCCGAGACCGAAATTTTGATAACGGTCGGGGTATCGGAGGCGCTGCACATTTCCCTGTTGGCTACGGTGGAGCCAGGGGAAGAAGTCATCGTAGTGGAGCCATGCTTTGTGGCTTACAAGCCGGCGGTAATCTTTGCCGGTGGGGTGCCGGTGGTGGTATCAGCAAAGCTTGAGGATAATTTTGAGGTTTCGGCTTCTCAGATTGAGCCGAAGATTACGCCCCGGACCAAAGCCATCCTCTTGGGTTACCCCAATAACCCAACGGGCGCAGTAATGAGCCGAGAGAAATTGGCCGAAATCGCTGCCCTGGCAGAAAAATACGACCTCTTGGTAATCTCCGATGAAATTTATGACCGCTTGGTCTACGGAGTTAAACACACTTGTTTTGCCTCCCTGCCGGGGATGAAGGGAAGGACGGTGCTCCTTGGAGGCTTTTCCAAATCCTACGCCATGACCGGCTGGCGGATAGGTTACGTGTGTGCTCCGGCGAACATCATGGCCCAGATACGCAAGGTGCATCAGTATGCCATAATGTGTGCCCCCACAACCGCCCAGGTAGCGGCTCTTGAAGCTCTGCGCTGCGGCGAGGAATACGTCCAGAAGATGGTGGCGGAGTACGACCGGCGCCGTCGCCTAATTACCAAGGGACTTAACGATATCGGGCTTGAGTGCTTTGAGCCAAAGGGGGCTTTCTACGCCTTTCCATCCATAAGGGCGACTGGCCTAAGCTCAGAAGAATTCTCGGAAAGGCTCCTCTACGAAGAGAAGGTAGCGGTGGTGCCGGGGAACGCTTTCGGAGAATGCGGGGAAGGGTTTGTCCGCTGTTCTTACGCCACTGCTTACGAGAAGATAGAGGAGGCGCTGGAGAGAATTGAGCGGTTTGTCAAACGAATTCAGAAGTAGACTTAACCGTCGGGGAGAGCGCTTTGGGGCAAATAGATGAAGGTCTACTTCACCTTTCTCGGTTGCAAGGCCAATAGGAGCGAGCAAGAGGCCTGGGAGAGGGAAATCGTGGCCTTGGGCCATGGGCTTGCTTCCTCCCCCCAAGAGGCCGATTTCATTGTGGTCAATACCTGCACCGTGACCGGGGCTGCTTCTCACAAGTCCCGCCAGCTAATAAGGAGGATGCATCGCCTGAACCCCAAGGCTAAGATAGTGGTTACGGGATGCTATGCCGAAATTGCCCCGGAGGAAGCCTCCTCCATCGAAGGGGTCAGCTTAGTGGTGAAGAACGCCGATAAGGAATTCCTCCCCCAAATCCTGGCCGGGGCAAGAGCCCCTCATGCTCTCCCCCTACCCCCATCCCCAGGCAATACCAGGGCTTTCGTCAAAATCCAGGACGGATGCAATAACTTCTGCACTTACTGCATCATCCGTATAGCGAGGGGACGGGAAAGGAGCCGACCCATCCCAGACATTGTGGAAGAAGTCCGAAAGCTGGCCGAAGTCGGTTACCAGGAGGTAGTTCTCACCGGAATACACCTTGGGGGTTACGGCCGTGACCTCGGGGTTGACCTCGTAAGCCTTGTGAAAGCATTGCTCAATGCGACCCCCATCCGAAGGCTGAGGCTTTCTTCGCTGGAGCCTTGGGATATACCCCCGAACTTCTTCTCCCTATGGCAGGACCCAAGGCTGTGCCGGCATTTGCATCTTCCCTTGCAGAGCGGGTGCGATGAGACTTTGAAGAGGATGGGGCGGCGCTACACCACAGCTCAATACGCTCGCCTTGTGGAAGAAGCCCGCTCCTCTATCCCAGATTTAGCTGTGACCACCGATGTCATGGTAGGCTTCCCGGGGGAGACAGATGAAGAATTCCGCCAGAGCCTTGAGTTCATAGAGAAAATGCAATTTGCCCGCATCCACGTCTTCCCCTACTCCCCTCGTCCAGGGACACCAGCTGCTTCCATGAAAGGCCAAGTTCCGGGGAGAATCAAGAGAAAGAGGGAGAAGCTCGTGGCCGAAATAGGGCGGCGGAGCGAAAGGGCCTTCCAATCCCGCTTCCTGGGCCGCACCATGGAGGTCCTATGGGAAACGCCAGAACGCCACGGTGACCTTTACCTCTGCTCCGGCCTCACCGACAATTACATCCGTGTCTTTGCCTTAAGCCCGAATCCTCTCTCCAACGTGATAACCCCCGTGCGCCTGGTAGCGCTCAGGGAAGAGAAGGGGGGCGATTCTGAAGAGGGGCCTGAAAGGGGAGTATGGGGAATACTGGAGGAGGTAAAGGAAAGCCAAGCATGCGTGTCCTGATGGTTTCCAAGGCCTGCGTCCTCAAAGCCTACCGCAAGAAGCTTGAAGAGCTGGCCAAGCTCGGGGTTGAAATGTTCCTTGTGGTCCCCAATTTCTGGCGGGATGAGAGGGGGGTCTTGCCTTTGGAAGGAGGCGAAGAAGGCTACAAACTTCTGGTGGACAGCCTCGCCTTCAACGGCAACTACCACCTCCACTTTTACCTCCGCCTCCCGTTCTACATGCGCACCGTCCGGCCAGAGTTGGTCCACATTGACGAAGAGCCATACAACTTGGCCACCTTCCAGGCCATGGTCCTGGCCAAGAGGGCAAGAGCCAAGGCCCTTTTCTTCACTTGGCAGAACCTCTACCGCCTTTACCCCCCTCCCTTCTCCTGGTTTGAGCAATACAATTACCGAAAGGCTTCCTGGGCCATCGCCGGGAACCGAGAAGCCATGGAAGTGCTAAGGCGCAAGGGATACCGAGGAGAGATAAGCCTGATACCGCAGTTTGGAGTGGACGAAGAAACTTTCAAGCCTGGCCCTGCCCGGAAAAAGGGCGGCTCCTTCACCATAGGCTATGCGGGGAGGCTTGTGGAGGAGAAGGGGGTTCACCTATTGCTCAAAGCCATGGCTGGGGTAAGAGGGGATTGGCGGTTGCTCATTTTGGGGACTGGGCCGAAGCGCCAGGAGCTGGAGAAGCTTGCCTCTGAGCTGGGAATCTCCGAGCGCACCTCCTTCCTGCCCTTCCTCCCCTCCTGGCAGCTTCCCGATTTCTACCGCCAGCTTGACCTATTGGTCCTCCCTTCCCTTTCAAAGCCCAACTGGAAAGAGCAGTTCGGGCGGGTATTGGTGGAAGCCATGGCCTGTGAGGTTCCGGTCATAGGTTCCACGTGCGGAGAAATCCCCAACGTCATAGGAGATGCAGGCTTGCTCTTCCCCGAAGGGGATGCGGAAGCCTTGAGGGAATCAATCCTCAGGCTCATGGCCGATGAAGCTTTGCGCCTTCACCTGGCGCAAAAGGGCCGTGAGAGGGTTCTGGAAAGGTTCACCCAGAAGGTGATAGCTTCCCAAACTTTTAAAGTATACCGCCAAATCCTTGAGGAGGGATGAAGATGGCTCTTGCTCCTTCGTCTAAGATTGGGCTTGACGGCAACAGCCCGCTTGAGCCGACAGGCTGCCCTGCTCCTCAAATGGCCGAGCCGAGAATCATAGCTGAGACCGGGACCAGCATGGTTCGCCTCAATTTCATCCTCGGCCCGTGGAGTTCTCCGGCCGACCGCTCCCTCTACTGTGGCAAGACATGGTTTGAGACTTTTGACGCCATAGTGGATGGGCTTCTGGCCAAGAATGTGGCCATATACGGCCTTGTAGGCTTGGAATCTGTAAAGCCTGGCCCTGGAGATAACTTCCGCCGTAAGACACCAGGCTCCGGAGCTGAGGATTGGCTCCGGAGATATGTGGAAAACGTCTACACCATCGTGGAGCACTTCAGCGACCGAGTGTGGGTTTTTGAGCTGATAAATGAACCCAACAGCTGGTTCGGCGGAACCACCAGCCTCTTCCACCCCTACTGGATGGCCCGAATCCAGAAAGAAGTATACCTTGCTGTCAAGCCAAAGTTCAACGTCCGCATAATCTCTGGCCCTATCCTGGCCCACGACCTCCCCACAGGGGCCGATACCGGAGCATCATACTTGCGCCAGATGTATTACTACGGGATAAGGGAACTGGGATGGGGGGAAGTGAAAAGCTCCATCGGCTCCTACCCGCTTGATGGAGTCGGTTACCACCCCTACATAGGCCAGACCCGGGACAAAAGCCCGGATTACATCCAAGCGACCCTGCGAACTTACCTCAACGCCATCTGGGAGAGCATAACCCTCTACGAGGGGAAATCCACCTCAACCCGAATCTATGTCTCAGAAATCGGGTGGGATTCGGAACAGGGGGACGATTTTCAGGCGGCGGCGATGGCAGCGGCCTTCTACACCCTCCTCAAGGATGAGAGAGTTCAAGCCGCCGTATGGTTCTGCCTCAGGGATTTCCCTGGAACTACCAAGGGCCTCTACACCCAAGCTGGCTTTGGCACTCTTGCCCGCAAGCCGATATATTACCGCTTTCAGGAGTGGGCCAACATTTCCCGGAACCCGGCCCTTCTGGATGTCCCGGTGCAAGTAGGGAGGGATGCCTCCGGCCGCATCTATTGGCCGATAATTGAGTGTTACCTTAGGCACGGGGGTGAAAAGAACCTCGGCTTGCCATTTGACAACGGTGGTGGAGTGCCGGTCCATCGCTGGGGTAACGGTTGGGTCCAGGATTTCCAGCGGCCAGATGGCTCCTTCAAATCCATCATAATGCTCAGGGACGGAACTTCAAAGGCTTACATCCTCTACGGGCCCATAAGGGATTACTACATCTACGAAAAGGGCGGAGCAGAAGGACCACTCGGCTACCCTGTGGAAGACCCCTCTACCGACGAGTGGGGATTGCCCAAAGTTCGGTTTGAAAGGGGCATGATTGCCTTCAGGCCGATGGCCTTTCTGGTTTGAGGAGAGCTCCGTAAGCCAGCATCGTGTAAAAGGCCAAGATTGAGGCCAGGATTAAGCCGTAAAGTCCGTCCTTGTAGCCCTCAAGCCGGATGTAGCGCCGCCAAAATTCCCTGACCGGCATGGATAGGGGGCTCCAAACCTTAGCCCTCATCCCACGCCTCCGCAGAGTCCTGACCTCAAGGGGAAGGTAAGCTTTCTGGCGGGAGATGAACTCCCCCCAAGTTCGGTAATTGTAGTGGATGAGGTGGTTGCGGAGGTAGCCGGTTTTCCCCTCCATCACCACAATCTCATGCACTTCCCAGGCCGGGTCGTAGTGCGCCGCCTCCGGACGCAAAAGGCGAAGCTGGTAATCGGGATACCAGCCGCCATGGCGTATCCAACGGCCACAGATGTAGTTCTGGCGTGGAACCCACCACCCGGAAAACCCTTCCTCCTGCGCCGCCTCCCGAACCTCCGCAGCCAGCTCTGGAGACACCCTCTCATCGGCATCAACGAAAAAGACCCATTCCGTCCGGACCAGGCTGAGGGCATAGTTGCGCTGGTCGGCATAGTTTTTGAAGGGGTGAAAGAAGACCTTAGCCCCCAGACTCCGGGCGATTTCCACCGTGCGGTCGGCGCTTCCCGAATCCAGAACCACAACCTCATCGGCCCAGAGGAGGGTTTTGAGGCATTCGGCTATGTTATCTTCCTCGTTCAGGGTCAGGACCAAGGCAGTGATTCCCTTCATTGGCTCAGGACCCCTCTTATGGTTTTGTAAGTTTCCAGGCGTCTGCTCAGCTCCTCAGGGCTTATGAGCCCCTCCCTCGCCAAGCGCGAATCCCTCATGGCCCAATAATTCAGGCCTAAGTTCACCAATGTTCGGAAAGCCTTCACGAACAGTGGGCCCTTGTGCTTGGAGAAGAACCGGTAGCGGCTCTTCCAAAGCTCAACCATCGCCTTTTCCGGAAAGCGCGAAGTGCTCTTGGCGATGTGATGTATGACCTCGGCCTGGGGGACGCAGTAGATACGCCAGCCCGCCTTTTTGAACCTAAGGCACCAATCAATCTCCTCACAGTAAATGAAAAAGCCTTCATCCATGAACCCGACCTCTTCCACAGCCTTGCGGCGGACAAGCATGGCTGCTCCGAGGGGGTGGTCTATGGCGAAGGGCTTCCCCTTCCGGTAGAGGGAGCCTGGATAGCGGCCGTTCAGAGGAGAAGAATAGAGGCGAGGATGGGTTGGGAAAAAGTCAAAGAAGGTCTGGACAAGGCCGGGGAACTTGAAGGCTGAGGGCTGAATTGAACCATCGGAGTTGAGAAGCTTGGGCCCGACCAACGCTGCCTGGGGGTTTTCCTCCATGAACTTCACAAGCGTTCTGGTCGCTCCAGGGAGGACTTCCGTATCGGGGTTGAGGATGAAGAAGTAATCGGGTGGGGAAGGGGAGGCCAGAAGCTTTCGCATCACGAAGTTATTGGCCGAAGCAAAGCCTATGTTGGCCTCGTGGGCGTGGAGCTTGACTTCGGGGAATTTTTCCTTTACCATTTCCGGGCTTCCATCGGTTGAAGCGTTATCAAAGACCCAGACTTCTCCTCCCACCCCTGAGGTGGCGAGGTCGGCTAAGAGCGTCTCAAGGCAGCGCTCAAGGTATTGGCGAACGTTGTAGCTTACGATTATCGCAACCAACATCGCTTTTGGGTGATTATAGAGCAGGCCCAAGCTTCTGCCAAATTTTAAGGTTCCAGGGCTTGCCCCCGAGGCCAAAGTGTGGTAAACTAAATTTTGTAGGCAAGGCATCAAAAGGCCAAACATTTAGTATGTTATGTAAAGAGGGGAAAATGCTCAGGTGTCCTTATTGCGGAAGCACCGAATCAAAAGTGACCGATACCCGCCACAGCCCCAAAGGGATAAGGAGGCGGAGGCTTTGCAAAAACTGCGGGAAAAAGTTCACCTCCTACGAAACGGTCATGGCCACCCCTATGGTGATTAAGCGGGATGGCCGGAGGGAAGAATTTGACCGGGAAAAGCTACTGGCCGGAATCCGCAAAGCCTGCGCTAAGAGGCCCATACCCTACGAAGCCATTGAGAAGTTAGCCGATGAGGTTGAGGACAAAATCCGAGCCATGGGCAAGGCCGAAGTCCCAAGCCGCCTCATCGGCCAGATGGTCCTGGAAAAGCTCAAAGAGCTGGACGAAGTGGCTTACATCCGCTTTGCCTCGGTTTACTTGCCCTTGGAAGATTTGGAAAGCCTGAAGAAGGAGATTGACAAGCTTTTGGGAGGAAGGTGATGGTAAAAGTTGAGCCGGCCCTCTGTTCTTACTGCGGGGGATGCGTGAGCCTTTGCCCCCAAAAAGCCCTCTCCCTGGCCGAAACAAGGCTTACGGTCAGCCAGGCCTGCAACGATTGTGGCCTGTGCGTGAAGGCTTGCCCAAGCGGGGCATTGTCCACCCCGAAATTTTCCCCAAAGGCAAACCTCTCGCTCTCTCCCTACTACGATGTTGTAGTGATAGGAGCGGGGCCGGCCGGTTCCATGGCTGCCCTTCACGCTGCCCGCGGTGGCGCCTCGGTGCTCCTGGTGGAAAAACGCCAGGAAATAGGGAGCCCGGTCCGCTGCGCCGAAGGAATCTCAGCCGAGGCCTTGCGGAGGTTCTTTGAGCCCATGCCTTCCTTCGTGGCCTCAACGATAACCGGCGCAGCCTTCTACTTCCAGGATGGGAAAGGCTTTAAGCTTTGGAAATCGTTCCAGGGCGGGCAAGGATTCATCCTGGAACGCCGAATCTTTGACCGCTTCCTGGCCGAAGAAGCAGCCAAAGCCAGTGTTAGAGTTGTGGTCAAGGCTCCGGCTACCAGCCTCATCCTGGAGAGAGGAGAAGTGAAAGGCGTGAGGGTTCAGCTGGCTGGGGAAGAGAGGGAAGTGGAAGCGAAAGTGGTAATAGCTGCCGATGGGGTTGAATCGGAAGCTGGCCGATGGGCCGGAATAGATACCACGCTCCCTCCGAAAGAGGCTATCTCCTGCGCCCAGTTCCTCCTTTCGGGGATTGATTTGGACCCCTCTGTCACCCTCTACTACCTCACCCCTGAGTTCGCCCCTGGTGGTTATGCCTGGGTCTTCCCGAAAGGGGAAGGTAAGGCCAACGTTGGCCTCGGGGTGCAAGCCAACTTGGCCAAGGAGCCGGCTCTAAACTACTTGGTCCGGTTCATAGATTCCATCCCCGCCCTCTCCCGAGGAAGCCCCGTAACCTTAATCACCGGATTGGTCCCCTTGCGCCCGCTGGAAGAAATCGTAAGGCCAGGGATAATGCTGGTAGGGGATGCGGCCGGGCAAGTTGACCCCCTAACTGGAGGAGGGATACCGCTGGCCATGGCTGCAGGTGCGCTGGCCGGAGAAGTAGCCGCCGGCTTCGTCCGAGGGGAGAATTCACTGGAGGAATACAAGGTCCGCTGGGAGGAAAGGTGGGGAAAAAGGCTCAAGAGGAACCACCGGCTCAAGGAGCAATTCCCGCCAGAGGAAAGGCTTGGAGAGAACTTCCTGCGGCTTTTCGCCGCTGCCACTGGAGCAGTAAAGTAAGGGGAAGGAGGTGCGAAAATGGCTCTGAAACTTTCGCCTGTCGCCATCGCTGTACTCAAAAAGCGCTATCTGCGGAAAGATGAGAAAGGGAACGTCATAGAAACCCCGGAAGAGATGTTCCGCCGAGTAGCTAAAGCCATCGCCGAAGCAGAGGAAAAGGGGAAGGAAGAGTGGGCCGAGGAATTCTATCAGTTGATGGCAAGCCTGGATTTTCTGCCGAATAGCCCTTGTTTTGTACCCTGGGCCCCTGTCCTCATGGCCGATGGCTTCAGCAAGCCGATTTCTCAAGTCAATGTGGGCGAATATGTGATCACGCACACCGGAGCCGCAAAGAGGGTCACCAAGGTCTATCGTCGCCAATTCAAGGGGACGTTACTGCGCATACAGGTGCGCAAACTGGACATTAACACTTTAGAATTAACCCCTGATCACCCTGTCCTGGCTATCAAGCGTGAAGCCGCTCTGTGTGTGAAAAGAAAGAATCGCGTATGCACCCGCAATTATAAAAAGTGCCCAGGATGTCCATACCTGGTTGAGCCTATCACTAAGCCCCAATGGATACCGGCCAAGGACCTCCGCCCTGGCGATTTTGTAGCTATCCAACCTTATGCCTTTGCTATCCAGGATAGGGAGAACATCAAGGTCAGCGAGATATTGGACGGTTTGACCCAAGTGGTTGAGGATAAGACACGCCTTGCTTTCTTGAAAGATACGCCTACCGGTGGAAGGGGGCTCTGGGCAAGAGGAAATTACATCCTTGAAACCGTTCCAGTAGATGAACGCTTCCTCCTGCTTATTGGCTACTACCTGGCTGAAGGAAACGCTGAAGTGAAAAGGCGAAGGGTGCGTTTCTCGTTTGGTAGCCATGAGAAAAGCTACATTGAGGAAGTCAAGGAACTACTGAAAAGCCTTTTCGGTATAGAGGCGAAAGAAGAACATGCCCATGAGACGGCCACCAGCGTTGTTGTGCACAATGCCGCTTTGGCCAATTTCTTTGCTCAGTTTCTTGGTAGTAATTCCCATGAGAAGAAACTCCCCTCTTGGATGATGTATTTGCCTCCACAAAAGCAGAAATGGCTTTTAGTTGGTCTGTTCCGTGGAGATGGATGCCATCATTACGGGAAGCAACGTGACCGTTTTATCCTGACCCTTTGTAATCGCTCTCTTGCTGAACAGGTGCTATGGTTGCTCTATAGACAAGGTTATCCCTTTAGCTTTGAAACTTTCCGTAGCCGCGATCAAAGGCTCACAGAGCGTTGCTATTCGCTCTCCATTGCACCGATAGAGTGCGCAGAGTTTGTATCCCTCGTGGATGACAAAGAAGTGCGGCCACGCCGATACCAGAGATTCTACCTAAACTTGAACGGCCAATTCTTCCTCCCCATTTCTTCCAAGGAAGAGTTCCCCTACGAAGGGGAAGTGTGGAACCTGGAAGTTGAAGGCGACAATAGTTACATTGTAAATGCTGTAGCCGTTCACAATTGCCTCATGAACGCGGGCACCCCTATCGGGCAACTTAGCGCCTGCTTCGTAATCCCGGTGGAAGACGACATGGCCAGCATCTTTGAAGCGGTGAAAGCTACAGCACTCATCCATCAGTCAGGTGGGGGATGCGTTGCCGGCAATTCGTATGTGTATACCACCTTCTGCGGGATTGAGCCGATTGAAGCCTTCTACGAGCGTGTGCGCTCCCTTGGCTACCAGGAGAAAGAGGATGGAGATTCGGCCGTCATTGAAATCGGGAACCTCAATATCCTCACCCCGGCCTTAGACCCTTCAACCGGCCGCTTCGCTTGGAAGAAGGTTACCCACATCTGGCGATGGACAGTGCCCCCTGAGCAGCAGGTAACGGTAAAGGCCAGCAAGGGCATAGAAATCACCACCAGCGCCTGGCACCCCTTCTTCGTCTTCACCGGCACCTCATTGGAGAAGCGCCGCGCCGACGAGCTCCAGCCCGGCGATATCATCCTCACGCCCAACGCTTCTGTCTGGGAGGATTGGCCTTTCAAAGAATACCAGGAAGTAGACGGGCTTCGTCTGGATGAAGATACAGCCTGGCTAATGGGCTTCTTCCTCGGTAACGGCTCACTTGATGTCTTCCGCAACCGAAAAGAGCATTACACAGCAACGGATTTAACCCTGCCGGAAGCCATAGCCAAGTCGCCCATCTCAGTCATCGCTGCTTTCCTGGCTGGCCTGATTGATTCCAATGGTGGCCACGTGAGCCTGACAAGACGGCAGGTCACCGTTACGGTGGCCAGCTCGCGCTTAGCCCATCAACTTTTGGCCCTGACCAGTGCCTTGGGCTTTGAACCGACCTTGCAGGTCAAAGCTCCGCATGGCAGGGGCAAATCTGTAACCTATGCCGTAAAATTGGCACGCTCAAAGACGACACACCTGCTGGCCGAGTGGCTCCTTCCCTACATGCGGGACCCGCTTAAGCGAGAGAGGCTGGAGGCACTGCGGAAGCCGGTGGGCCATCACGCCCGCTCGCCTGTGCCTATCCCCTTTGAAACAGTTGAGGACATCCTGCAAGCCATAGGCATTGATACCCGCAGGGCAGCAATCCACAAATCGCCGATTAGCATCAATGGCCAGAAGTTCTGGTTGCATCGGTGGCGTGAGGGAAAGGGCATTGGGCATGGGACGCTAAAGCGGCTCATTCTGGCCCTTAAGGAGGCTGCCCCCGCTTACCGAGAACGGCTTGAGCTTTTGGAGAGAGTTGTTGATGGATACGCCGTTGTTAAAGAGGTCGCTCGCCCCGAAGCCCCGGCCACCTTCTACGATTTCACCGTAGAAGGGTTCAACAATTACCTGGCCGGGCAAGGCAAATTGGCCGTAGTGCACAATACGGGCTTCAGCTTCTCCCGCCTTCGCCCCAAGGGCGATGTGGTCCGCTCCACAGGGGGGATTGCTTCCGGCCCTGTAAGCTTCATGCGCGTCTTTGATACTGCTACCGATGTGATAAAACAGGGCGGATGCCTCTCGGCCAGAACATGGGTCCGCACCCCCAATGGCCTTCAAAGGCTAAGCTCGTTTCTCAACGCACCTCCGATGGGGGAAAACCCCGTGCATCAAGAGGTGCTTGGGCGTGATGGATTTGAGCCCGCTTTCCTTGCTCAGGACAACGGTATGGCCGAAGTTTACTGCATCAAGACAGATCTGGGCCTATGCTTGGAGGCTACATATAACCACTTGATTCGGGTGGTTACAGAGGATGGGCAAATCGGGTGGAAGATGGCGGAGGAAATAAAGCCAGGCGACTTGTTAGTGGTGAGGCTGGGGGGTTATAGCGGATACGATGCTCCTTTGCCGCCTTGTCCTCCTCTCATTTTGCCGGAGAGGATGAATCCAGATTTAGCCGAATTGGTGGGCTACTTTATCACCAGCGGAGGTCTTTCAACTTTGAACGGGAAGCCGGAACGTTTGGCCTTCTCGGTGCCTCATGACTCTCCGGACGTAGAGAGGTGGCTTGAAGAGACCCTACGGAAGTTTGGCCTGAATCCAGTTAGGGAGAAGGACAATGATGCTTCATCGCTGATTGTGGTGCGCAGCGCAGCCTTGGCCGAGTGGTGGCAAAAGGCGGGGCTGGATAAGAAAGCCGAAGTCCCCGCCGCAATTCGCACAGCTTCCCCGGAAAACCTTCGGGCTTTTTTGAGGGGACTTTTTGAGGGCAATGGAGACATCTTGCCAAATGGGCAAGTCCGCCTTTCCAGCATTTCCAAAGAGCTCATTGAGCAAGTTCAACAGCTCTTACTGGCACTTAGTATCGTCTCACAGGTTACCGAAGTGGAGCGTAAGGGCAATGGTCTCGGGACAAATCCTCGCTATGAACTAAGGATTTCCCACAGACCAAGCTTGCTGCTTTTCTCCAGGACGATAGGATTCCGAAGCGAACTCAAGAGGCAACGCCTGGAAGAACAGCTCTCTGCTGAAAAGCTGCAGCCGATGTTAAAGGATGAGCTTGTAAGGGGAGACTACGTCTATACCCGCGTCACGGGTGTGGAAAAGGGCAGGGCCTATACGATGGACATAGAGGTAGTGGGCTCTGAATTCGTGGCTAATGGGTTCTTAGTCCACAACCGCCGCCGTGGGGCTAACATGGGAATCCTCCGAGTTGACCACCCCGATATCCTGGAGTTCATCTCCTGCAAGGAGAAGGAGGGGGCATTCGCCAACTTCAACATCAGCGTGGCAGTTACCGAACGGTTCATGCAGGCTCTAAAAGAGGATGGGGAATACGAGCTTGTGAACCCCCGCAACGGGGAAGTGGTCAAGCGCCTCAAGGCGAGGGAAGTTTTCGCCAAGATTGTAGAAGGGGCATGGCGCAACGGCGAGCCCGGCGTCATTTTCTTGGACCGAATAAATCAGTTCAACCCTACACCGCATCTGGGGCAAATTGAATCCACTAACCCCTGCGGCGAGCAGCCCCTATTGCCCTATGAATCGTGCAACTTGGGCTCCATAAACCTCTCCCACATGGTGACCGATGACGGCCAAATTGATTGGGAAAAGCTGGAACGCACGGTGAAGCTGGCCGTCCGCTTCTTGGACGATGTCATAACCGTGAACAAGCTACCGCTCCCGCAGATAGAAGAAGCCACCCTAAGAACCCGTAAGATTGGCATTGGGGTCATGGGCTTCGCTGATATGCTCATAAAGCTGGGCATCCCCTACGATTCAGAGGAAGCCCTAAGCGTGGCCGAAAGGGTAATGGAAGCCATCGCTTACTGGAGCAAGGAGGAATCGGTAGAGCTGGCGAAGGAGAGGGGGCCTTTCCCCGCTTTTGAAGGCTCAATCTACCCCCAAGGCAAGCTGCCTTTCCCCGAACCCAACTCTTCCTCTTTTGATTGGGCCGGGCTTGTGGAGCGAATCAAAAAGTATGGAATCCGCAACGCTGCCACCACCACAATCGCCCCCACAGGAAGCATCTCCATCATAGCCGGATGCTCCTCAGGCATTGAGCCCCTGTTCGCTCTGGCCTTCACCCGCAAGCACATCCTGGATGAAGACTCCTTCCCCGAAATCAACCCCCTCTTTGAGAAAGTGGCCCGAGAGCGAGGGTTCTACAACCTCAAAATCATGAGGAAGGTGGCAGAAACCGGCCGTATACAGGACATGGAAGAAATCCCGCCCGACGTGCGCCGCATCTTCGTCACCGCCTTAGACATAGCCCCTGAGTGGCACGTCCGGATGCAAGCTGCATTCCAGCGCTGGACCGATAACAGCATCTCCAAGACGATAAACCTGCCCTTTGAGGCCACGCTTGAGGATGTAGAGAAGGCCATCCTCTTGGCTTACGAGCTCGGTTGCAAAGGAGTGACTGTGTACCGTGACCGCAGCCGGGAGACCCAAGTCCTGAACGTAGGGGTTGAGGAGAAGGTGGAGGAGGTGAAGGCTGCCCAACCAGGCCTTCCTGGCATCCTCTCCCCTCGGCCACGCCCGCTCATAACCCGCGGCACTACCGAGAAGATACCACTGGGCTGCGGCCGCAACCTCTATGTCACCGTCAACGAGGACCAAGTCGGGCTGTGCGAGGTGTTCCTCCAGGTGGGCAAATCGGGTGGGTGCGTGGCCTCCCAATCGGAAGCGATAGGAAGGCTTATCTCATTGGCCTTGAGGAGCGGGATAAACCCCCAGGCCATAATCAAGCAGCTTAAGGGGATAAGGTGCCCGGCCCCCACCTGGCACAACGGTGGCCCAATCCTCTCCTGTGCCGATGCTATCGCTAAGGCTATGGAAAGATACATGAAGGCCCAGAAGGGAGAGGAAACGACCGCACCGGCAGCCGTGCCGAGCTCAAAGCCCACCTCTGCGGTTGATTTTGGCCTCTCACCCGAATGCCCGGAGTGCGGAAGCCTCCTGGAATTCAGCGAAGGGTGCGTCATCTGCCGGAACTGCGGCTACTCCCAGTGCGGATGAAAGACAAGCAGGAGCATTACAGGGCTCTTTACCGGAAAATCAAGCCTGGCTGGAAGCCTTCCACCCAGGTTTACCAGGAGCTTGTGGCTTCCTACCTCAATCCTGAGGCCAAATTGCTGGACCTGGGCTGCGGGAGGGGAGGAATCGTTGAACGCCTACACCCTTTGGCCGGGCTGACGGTTGGAGTGGATGCCGATTTAGCCTCCCTGCGGGAGCACAGAACGCCATCCATCCCCAGAATCCAGGCCTTAGCCGAGGCACTCCCCTTCCCAGCCCAGACCTTTGATTTGGTGATATCCAGCTGGGTCCTGGAGCACCTGGCCGAGCCGGAAAAAGCGTTTGAGGAAGTGGCCAGGGTCCTTAAGCCCGGAGGCCGCTTCATCTTCCTCACTCCCAATTTCCTGCACCCGATTCCTCGCCTTGGGTGGGCGTTGAGCAAAGTCGGGGGGCTACTCCAGAAATCACTCGTGGCCAGCCTCTACAGCCGCCAAAGCCAAGACGTCTTCCCACCCCATTACCTGGCCAATACCCCGGTGAGGATTGAGGAAATCGCTTCCAAAGTCGGCCTTCAGAAAGTTTCCGTGCGCCTCGTAGAAGACCCAACCTATTTAGCCTTCGGCCCCTTGTCCTTCCGCCTGAGCGTGCTTTTAGAGAAGCTCATCCCGGCCGGGAGGAAAGTCCACATAGTGGGTGAATTCAAGAAATGAGGCCTTCTTCCAAGCTCATCCTCTTAGCCTTTGGCCTATCCGCGATAGCCGCTTTCCTGAGCCTTCCCCCCCACGATTTCCTGGGCAAATCCTACTTTGTAGCATCGGGGGTTTGCCACCGCTTGCCTCAGCATTCCCTATTCTTCGGTGGGAAGCAAAGCCCTCTGTGCGCCCGCTGCACCGGAAATTACCTCGGCCTTTTAGTCGTTTCCCTCTTCCTGGCCCTGAGGAGAAGGCTGAATTCCAGCCTGTTCCCTCCCCCTGGCCTCTTAGTCGTCCTGGCCGCTTTCGTCGCCCTTTGGGGGATAGATGGCGTGAACTCCTTCGCAGAGTTCTGGCAAGGGGAGCCGTTGCTTTACCACCCTTCTCAAGAGCTCAGGCTGATAACGGGCGTGCTGAACGGTATGGCCTGGGGCTTCTTGTTCGTCCCCTTCTTCAATTCAGTTGTCCTCAAAAACCCGGCTCCTCGCCGCAGCCTGGAGAACTTCGCCGAACTGGTGCTTAATCTGCTTGTGGGGATAGGGCTTGCGGCACTTGCCCGAACCCAATGGCCATTCTTGCTTTATCCTCTGGCTTTACTGAGCCTTGTCGGCCCGCTAATCCTTCTGGGGGCAATAAACACAATCCTGCTCAAGCTGGCCTTCAACTTCTACCCCGAGGGAATAGAAAAAGGGGGAGAAATCATCCCCCTTTTCCTGGCAGGTATTGGCGTTGGCCTATTGGAGATATCCGCCCTAAACCTCCTTAGGGCCACGATTGGGCTTTAAGGCTTCCACTCCTTCCCCGGGTACTCCTTACCTTCAAGGTGAGCGATGTACTTTTCGGCCTCCATAGCGGCGATGGCCCCGGATGCGGCCGCCGTCACCACCTGAGCCAAAACCCTCTCCTGGACATCCCCGGCGGCAAAGACACCCGGCACGCTGGTGTGCATAGCCCTATCGGTAACGATGTAACCCTGCTCATCCAGCTCAATTTGCCCTTGGAAGAGCGAAGTATTGGGCACATTGCCGATGTAAACGAAGACCCCGTCCACCTTCAGGAAAGATTCTTCCCCGGTCTTGAGGTTGCGGACTTTTACCCCCTCCACCTTCTCCTTCCCCACGATTTCGGTCACGACGGAGTTGAGGATGAACTCAATGCGCTCGTTCTGGCGAGCCCTCTCCTGGATTATGGCTTCGGCTCGGAACTGGTCCCTTCTGTGGATTATGTAAACCTTGCGGGCAAAGCGGGTGAGGTAGAGGGCCTCTTTGAGAGCGCTATCCCCTCCCCCGACCACTGCTACTTCCCGGTCCTGGTAGAAGAAGCCATCGCAAGTAGCGCAGAAGGACACCCCCCGGCCTACGAATTCCTCCTCCCCTGGCACTCCGAGCTTCCTCGGGGAAACGCCAGTGGCTATGATTAAAGCCTTGCACTGGTAATCCCCGGAGTAAGTGGTAACAGTGAAGGGGTGTTCCTTGAGGTTTACGCTGAGGACTTCGTCCATTTGGATTTCGGCCCCGAACTTCTTAGCCTGCTCCTGCATCAAGCGGGTCAACTCCAAGCCGGATATGCCCTCTGGGAAGCCGGGGTAATTCTCAATCTCGGCTGTGAGGGCCGCTTGCCCGCCTACGGCCCGGCCTGTAATCACCAAAGTTTTGAGTTTGGACCTGGCAGAATAGATAGCGGCGCTCAAGCCGGCAGGCCCTGAGCCTATGATTATGACATCGTAAAGCTCCATGCTTACTCCCTCCCTGTTATGCTTTCCACGGCCTTGATTATAGCTTCTCGGTCTGGCATGCCGAACTGGCGGTGCACAACATTGCCTTTGCCGTCAAAGACCAAGAAAGTGGGCAGAGCTCTCACCGAGTAGCGGTAAGCAAGGTCACGGCCTGGCCTTGCTGCGATATCCAGCCTGATAAGGGAAGCCTTCCCGGCCAATTCCTTCTCCAGCCCATCCACGATGGGCTTTGAAAAGAGGCAGACGCTTCAGGTATTGGAGAAAAATTCCACCACAACCGGCTTCCCGCCGTTTACCAAGGCGTTGAACTCCTCAATAGAGCTCAGGGAACTTGGGCGATTCCTGAGGAGGAAATAAGCCAGGATTAAAACGAGGATTACTATGAGGGGTGCCAGATTCTGCTTGATAAACTGGGTCATAGTTCCTCCTTCAGCGTGGGATAATTATAGCTCCAAACGGGCATTCCACAACACAGGCATAGCAACCGTAACAGCGGCTCGCATCCACGAACGGAGGCTCCCCTGGGTCCACTTGGGTCAAAGCCTTGCTCTTGCAAGCCTGCCGCGCAATGCACTTCCGGCAAGAGTGGCACAATGCCACATCCACGTAAGGCACGCTCTTGGCTTGAGTTTTAGTATTATCTATAACCGGCATGCAACCCCTCCGTTTTCCCTTGCATACCCCTCCGGGGTATATTCTAACCGGAACTCCGTTTTCCCCTGCATACCCCTCCGGGGTATATTCTAACCGGAACAAGGAGCGATGTCAAGGGAAAGAGCTTGCCGTGGCTGCTCCTTAATGCTAAAATTTTGGTGAGCGCTTCAAAGTAGACCCCATCGTAGGGCCGGATGCTGTAAAGTCAATTTTAGGGAGGAATATGCGGATGCCGTATAACCCTTCCAACAGGTTGCAAAGGCGAAATGGTTGGGCCTTTAACCATTATGGAGGTGGGCGATGATAAGGAAAATTTTCCAATGGGTAGGCAGTTTGCTTCTTGGTGGCTTTTTCCTCATCCTCTTGCTTTCCCTTATAAGCTACCTTAAACCTGAAGAGAAATGGGGGGAAGCTTTACCTTTACCCACCTCCTCTCCTACCCCTTCCCCCTGGGAAAACATCACCCTGGACCAAATTCGCTTCGGCGAGCCAAAGGTAGTGCTAACCCATACGCTTGGGTTCCAAATCGTAAGATGGATTTCTAACTCCGAAGTGCTCATTTTGCGGGATACAATACCAGGCGGAAGGGGGAATGCTATTGAGGTATTCAACATTGAAACCAGAGGGGTAAAACGGTTGGCTGAAGGAAGAATTTGGGGAAAGCCAGTTTGGAGCCAGCAAGCAAAAGCGATCGCATATTTGCTATATGATGAAAGTCGAAAAGTAACATCCCTGGTTTGGCAAGAACTTGACGGTCAACCCATTACATTGCTGGAGGGGGCAGTTCAACCGATAGTTTTATCTCCTGGGGGAAAGGGAGCAATGGCCTGTTCCAAAGCAACAAAGGATTTAATGGGTAAAGTATTGCCCCTGCCAGGAAGAGATATAAGGATAAGCTTTGCTCTGTATGCTCCACCTGCCCCACCCGCCCTTGGTTGCGGCTGGAAATATGATACGGCAGTTTCACCTGATGGGAAGTGGCAGGTTGTGTATAACTGTGAGCATTTCCTCTTGATGGACACGAAGAGTGGGGTGATAAAGGAGCTTGACCTGGGCACAGAAAGGCCAGGAGGGAAGGGGCTTCCTCGCTGGGCAATGGATGCCCAATGGAGCCCAGATGGGAAACGGTTGGCCGTCATCGCTACAGTGGGGTTGTTGCCCAACCCTGTTCGCTTTCTGATACTTGTTAATCCGTGGACAAATGAATTAAAAGAAATTCCATTCGCGGCTGATGAGGTCAGTTGGGCACCGAATAGCCGGTTTCTATTGACACGAGAAGTGGTAGGAACGGTTCCACCTGGATTTGAACTGCCTGCAACAAGGCTTATTGACGTAGATACACTGGAACAGCGAGAAATAGGGTTATTTTCCGAGAGGCTTCTGGGTGGAGACATCTCTTGGTCACCGGATGGAGCCCTTCTGGCCTTCTTATGCAGGCAATTTGAGCAGGGACGTTTAGGCCATGTAGCCATTTGCCTCTCCTCTGTGGAGGTGGAGAGATGAGAACCAAAACCTTGCTTTTACTGCTTGCCGTTTTCCCTGCCATCTTGGTTTTGCTTTTAGCATTGTTCCTTCGGGGAGGGGAATCCGCAACTCAAACCAGTGCTACTCCAGAGGAAATTACAGCGACTATGTATGTTCTGAAACAAAATGGGGGAATTGATTGGACACAAGAGATCACTTTATGCCAAACTGCCGACACCCGTTATGGCTGCACGGCATTTGATCGAGACCATTACCCTCCTGACCAAGTTGTTCCTTATCCTTATGCTACAAACCCGGCCACAGTAAGCATAGAAGATGATTACCTCCTGGATGTAGTTGCGAGGGAGATGGGGACCTATTACCACCCCCTGGCCTTAAGGGCCCAGGCTGTTGTTGCCCGAACCTACGCCTATTGCGCCATGAGAGCCAATGAGGGAACGGAAGATTTCTGGGGAAACTGCCGCAAGGAAATCAACAATTCTAACGAATTCCAGGTCTTTGTCCCCTGGTACTTTGAGTCCATTGACTCCCCTCAGGTCATCCAAGATGCGGTCAACGAAACCAGAGGTCTCTACCTCATTTACGCTCCCGAACCCGGGAAAGGCCCCATTTTCTCCGAATTCTCAGCCGATGCCTACTTGCGAACAGTGCAAGGGGATTACCCTTACCTCCGAAGTGTGGAAAACCCCATTAGTTCCGGCTGTGACGCCAATAATGCCGGTCACGGACATGGGATGAGTCAGGAAGGGGCCAGCCGTTGGGCACGAGGCAACCAATGCTCCTATGCAGCTCAAGGCGACATGCCCTGGCCCGTGCACTGGGAGGACTACCGCCAAATCCTCGTCCACTATTACACTGGTGTTCACCTTCAAGACCGGGATGGGAATCTTTACACCCCTGATGACCGCTGGAACCTCCTGAACCACACCGTTCCTCCTACCGCCACGGCGGACGCCCTGTTCACCTCTTCTCTGATGGTCCAGAATACTTCCACCTATACTTGGCCGGCAGGAATGGTAGCTTTAATGTATCAGTGGACGGCACCAGGGGGAAACCCTGACCCGAACGAGTGGCACATAGCCGACTGGTTACCTGCATTGGAGATGGGGGAGAGCATGACTGTGGAAATACCTATCCAGGCCCCTCCCTCCGGTGGGCAATACCTCCTCCACATAGATGCATGTAAAGGCATTCCCGCACCACAAATAAGACCACTTCAGGAAGAGGAAGAATTCTGCTTCCACGAAAGGGGATGGCCTCATGCTGTCATCACAGTCACCGTGGTTGGCGCCCCTACCCCTACACCAACCCCTACTCCTTCTCCGACACCCATCCCGACTCCTACTCCTACCCCAGGCTGGGGGTGGTGGATAGCTGCTGAGGAGGCGGCGCTACAGGAGCGGACACCTCGGGAGAGGGAGGCTTACTCTCGCCTCCTTAGCCGGGTGCGGGATGAAGTGATAGCTCCTGACCCCAAAGGGGAGACCTACATCCGGCTGACTTACCGGTATGCTCCAGAGGTAACGGCTTTGCTCTTAGAGGACAGGGCTCTTCGCCAGGAAGTGGCCAAGCTTATGGAAGAGGTGCGGCCGCTTCTGGAGGAATTGGTTGAGCGGAGAGATAGAGGAAAGATACGGTTGGAGAGGGGTTGGGTGGAACGAGCAATGAAGGTTCTGGAAAAGGTAGAGGGCAGAGCGAGCCCAGAATTACAGAGTGAAATTCAATGGTGGAAGAGGTGGCTACCTCGGTTTGCGGGCAAGACAGGGTGGGAAATCTGGCAGATGCTCCCGGAGCGGAGGATAAGGCCGGAAGAAGGAGGGGTAGCGCTCCCGGAGGAGGCGGTGCTAAGGGGTCTATCGCCCTTGGAGGTAGCGGAGTATGGGAGGCTTTTGAGCCGAGTTCGGGATGAGGTGATGTTGGCAGAGCCGGGTGGGGAGGTCTATGTAGCACTGGTTTACCGGTATACTCCGGAGGTGGTGAGAATTCTGTTGCAGGATGAGAAGCTGCGGGGGGAGGCAGAACTGCTTCTGATAGAAGCCAAGCCTGGGTTAGAGAGCCTGGTAAGTGGTAAAGGAGGATGGCGGTTTAGCCGGGATTGGGTAAAAAGGGCGGAAAGGTTGTTAGGGATGTTAAAGGAGAGGGGGAGTATGGAGCTGAAGGCGGAGTTGAGTTGGTGGCAGGAACGGGTGAGGAGGTGGGAAGGTAAGACCCCGCAGGAAGTGTGGGAAGAGTTGCTGCAAGAGGGGCGGGTAAGGGGAAGATGAAAGGCCCAACCCGCGCTTTGAGCCGACAGGCCTCCCTTCGGTCGGCCTGCGGTTCAAGCAAAAACCTTGGAATTGGAGGTGGAGGAATGGCTGAACGGCGAGAGGAAATTTTGAAGTTGTTGCAGGAGCCAGAGGCACTGGATGAGGATTTGCGGCGGGAGATTTTGGAATATCTGCTCCGGCTTCCCCGCCCCCGCCGGATGACTTACGAGGAGTTCCTGGCATGGGCCGATGAGGATACCCTGGCAGAGTGGGTAAACGGGGAGGTGGTGAAATACACCCCTGCCAGCCGGAAACATCAAAATATTGCAGACTTTCTCACGGCAGTTCTGCGCACCTTCGTAGAGGCCAGACAACTGGGCGTTGTCCTGAGCGCTCCTTTCCAAATGAAACTGGCTCAGTCGGGGCGAGAGCCTGACCTGATGTTCGTGGCGAAGGAGCACTTGGACCGCCTGCAGGAAACGCATCTGGAAGGCCCCGCTGACCTGGTCGTGGAGATTCTATCCCCGGAAAGCATGGGCCGGGACCGGGGAGAAAAGTTCTACGAGTACGCACAGGCAGGGATTCCGGAGTATTGGCTGATAGACCCGGAAGGGGAGCAGGCAGAGTTCTACGTCCTGAAACGGCCAGGGCGGTACCAGGTGGAGATGGCTGGCTCGGAAGGGATTTACCACAGTTCGGTCATCCCAGGCTTCTGGCTGAAAATAGAATGGCTGTGGAAGACGCCACGGGTTTTGGATGTGCTGCGGGAACTGGGCGTGATATAGGATTGCCTTTGAAATCAGCCTCGGGTGTGCCCCTATTTTCCCACCCTTGATATGTCATTGTGAGCTAAGCGAAGCAATATCCGACCGGCGCGAGGAGATTGCTGCGGGAGCTTTGCGTCCTGCAATGGTTTGTTGGGTAGCCAAGGATTGGCTTTACTCTTGGCCCGAAGGGCTAAGGAGGCGCTTTTTCCATAAGGTTAGAGCTTTGCGGTTGGTCTCAAAGGCTATATCCTCAGGAAGCTCATCCGGAGAAAAGAAGCGGATTTCGGAGGCGTCATCGCCCGGAGTTAGGGTTCCTCCTACCCTCTTGGCTTTGTAAAGGATGATTATGCCCGGCCCCCGGAAATCATCGGTGTAATGGAAGATGCCGAAAAGGCCCTGCAGTTCTACTTCTAAGCCTGTTTCCTCAAGGCACTCGCGCTTAGCCGTCTCCTCCGGGGTTTCATCCCATTCCATGAATCCAGCCGGAAGTCCCCATTTCCCCTTTTCCGGCGGGACGGCTCGCTTCACCAGCAAGATTTTACCGTCCTCTTCCAAGAGCACTCCGGCCCCAACTTTCGGGTCCTGGAAGACGACGTTGCCGCATGCTGGGCAGTAGAGCCTTTCTCGCCCGAACAGCTCACGCTTTTCCAAAGGATTCGCGCAGTAGGGGCAAAAGCGCCAAAGGCTTACCGGCTTTATGTTTACAGGCAAATCCATTTCCTCTCCTTTCTTACGTTACCGTGCTCTTTATCCGTGCCAACTTGCTGGCCAAATCCGGCGGAGCATAGCCCCGGATGTAGACCCCACCGTCCCGGTGTTCCTCGCTCTCCACTATCCCCCACTGCCGGAATAGGCTTAAAAGGTAGCTCTGGGTGTAGGGGATGAATAGCTCCACCCATTCGTATTTTGACCTCAGAATCTCTTCCACCTTCTCCATGAGCTTATCAAGGCCTACCTTCTTCAGGGCGGAGATGGGGACAACGTTGGGGTAATAGGAGGCCAGGGCTTCTACTTGGCTTGGGTTTTCAAGCTTGTCTATCTTGTTCAAGGCGGTAATTATCGGCTTATGGTTGGCCCCAAGCTCACGGAGGATATCCCAGACGGTCTGGCTTTGGTTGAGGGCATGAGGGCTGGTTATATCAACCACGTGGATGATTATGTCGGCATCAAGCACTTCTTCCAAAGTGGCTCGGAATGCGGCCAGAAGTTGCGGTGGGAGCTTCTGGATAAATCCAACCGTATCAGTCACCAGCACTTCTTTCCCGCTGGGAAGCTTGACCCTCCTTGTAGTGGGGTCAAGGGTGGCGAAGAGTTTGTCTTCTACTAAGACATTGGCATTGGCCAAGGCATTAAGTAGGGTGGATTTGCCGGCGTTAGTGTAGCCTACTATGGCCACTATCGGTATCCCTACGCTTTTCCTCCGCTGGCGGTAGAGTTGGCGGTGGGTTTTTATGTGCTCAAGCTCCTCTTTGAGGTGGGCAATCCTTTCCTTTATCCGGCGCCTGTCCATTTCCAGCTGGGTTTCACCTGGACCCCTAAGGCCCACCCCGGTGCTGCCGCCTCCGGGGCCTCTCATAGTGCTGCGGCCCCCGGCCGGACCCCCAACCTGGCGCGAGAGGTGGGTCCAGTAGCGGGTTAGGCGAGGAAGCCGGTATTGGTATTGGGCCAGCTCTACCTGGATTCGCCCCTCGTGGGTTTTGGCGTGCTGGGCGAATATGTCTAGGATTAGGACCGTGCGGTCTATTATCTTGACCTTGAGGGCTTTTTCCAGCTCCCTCTGCTGCCGAGGCGATAGCTCTTCGTCAAAGATGATGAGGTTGCAGCCCAAGGCTTCTTTCATAGCCTTAAGCTCTTCAACCTTGCCCGGACCGATTAAGGTGGCAGGGTTTATGCGCTCAAGCTTCTGATATGTTTGCCCCACCACTTGGACTCCGGCCGTCCGAGCAAGTTGGGCAAGCTCGGCGAGAGAGTCTTCTAATGACCACCTGGAGGGTCTGCCCTTGAGTTCAACCCCTACCAAGATGGCTCGTTCTTCTTCCCCTTGAGTAAGGAAAAAGCTTTTGCTCATTGCTTCCCCACTTCCAACAAGCTTTCCAAGATTTCAGGAGTTAGCATGGCAAGGTTTTCCACCACCAGGTCAGCCTCACCAAGCTCCTCTGCAGGCCTGGTGGTTGTTAAAGCGATGGCTTTCATCCCAGCGGCTTTGGCGGCCTTTATCCCAGCCGGCGAATCTTCTATCACGATGCAATTTTCAGGGCTTGCCAAGCATTTCTCAGCCGCTTTGAGGAAGATTTCGGGGTCGGGCTTACCTTCTTCTACGTCTTCCTCGGTCACCAAGGCTGCCAGCTCGTGCTCCAGTTTAAGGGCCCTTAGGATTAAAGAAGCATTGGCTTTTGGGGTAGAAGTTGCCACGGCGATACGGAACCGCCTGGCTTTTAGTTCCTGGATGAGCCTCAGCAGGCCGGGCATTGGGGTTAGGTGCTTATAGACAAGCTCTCGGTATATGGCCTCTTTGCGCCGGCCAATCTCCTCAATCTGCTCAGAAGAAAGCTTCGTGCCGAACAGGGTCCGGAGTATCTCTTGGTTCCGCATGCCGAAGGTGGAGCGGAACTGTTCCTCGCTCATCTCCAGGCCGAACTCAGCCAAAGCTTTTTGCCAAGCTTGGAAGTGGTAAGGCGCGGTGTCTACGATGACCCCGTCCAAATCAAAAATCACAGCCTTGACCGGGAGCTTAATCTGCTGGATGTATTCGGCTTTACGAGGTTGGGCTTTGATGGGAAGAAGGACGTGGAAGGAGCTTCCTGGGCAGCGTTCTTCATCGTAGCCGGGGCTTTCGGCCCAAATCTTACCCCCATGGGCTTCCACTATCCCTTTAGCGATGGTGAGGCCAAGGCCAGGCCCTGCCCCTTTGAAATCGGTTTTACTGGTGCTGTGAAGCCTGAAGTCCTCAACCCTGTAGAATTTGTCAAAGATGCGCTCAAGCTTGTCGGGGGGGATTCCTATCCCGGTATCCTTAACGATGATGTGCGCGAAGTCCTGCTCCCCTCGGAGCAGTTCCCCGGTGACGGTTATGGAACCGCCATTGGGGGTGTATTTTATGGCATTGCTCAGGAGGTTGTAGAAAACTTGCTTGAGGCGTTGGGGGTCACCCTCAACCAAAGGCAAGTTTTCCAAGCCCGATATTGATAGGTTGAGGCGCCTGGCTTGAAGGGCGGGCTGGAATTCTACCAGGAGGGATTGGAAAATCTGGGGCAGGGATACAGGCTGCAAGCTCAAAGTCAGGACCTCGGCATCAATGTAAGAGACGTCTATGAGGTCCCGGATTATGGATTCAAGCCTCTTTATCCCCTTGTTGAGCCCTTGGAAGATGGGGCGAATGCGCTCTTTATCGGGCAATTCTTCCGTTGCCAGCATCCCAACGTAACCTTGGATTAGGGTAAGGGGGGTGCGTAGCTCGTGGGCTGCTATGCGGATAAAATCAGATTTAGCTTTGTCTATGCGCTCCAGTTCCTCTTTGGCCCGCTGTAGCTCCTGAGTCCTTTCCCTTACCTTTTGCTCCAGGCTCTTGTTGAGTTTTTTGATGAAGGCAAAGCTTTCCTCGGTGAAAGTATTGGCCATCTTTATGGTCATAAAATTGAAGAGCTCATCGGCCGCTTGGAGGTATTCCAAGGCTTGGATTGAAGGGAACTCTTTCACCAGCTCTTCCCAGCAAGTTTTCTTCAACTCCAAAGCGATTACCAAGACCTCTCTCAGGTTGTATTCCCGCTTGAGGCGGTCCCTGACCAGTTGCTCCAAGATAGCTTCTAAGTCGGAGTAATCACCCGTCTCTAAAGCTGAGACAAAGGCATCATACAGGGCTTCCAAGTGGCGAGAGCCAAGCTCGCGGGTAGAAAGGAGAGCATCGGTGCCAGGGCTTGCTTTCCTAACGGCCCTTATCCACTTAACCATTATTAGTTCTTTGCGTTCTTTGAGCCAATGGGCCAGCTCTTTAGAAGCCATCCTCCAATCTCCTCAGCCGTATAGACCACGCCAATCGTTCCAGCGCACTTTGATGATGTCTTTAAGCATGCGGACGGAATCGCGCCAAGGGTTGACTTTTGTGTTTTCACCGTAGTACCATTCTACAGGCACTTCTTTGACCTTATAGCCCCTTTTGTGGGCCAAGAGCAAAATTTCCACATCAAAAGCAGTTACTGCTCCCCCTTTTATCACTGCCGCGTCCTCTCCGTAGAGCTTAGAGCGGCGGAAGAGGTCATGGCCTGCTTCTCGCCGGAAGCCTTTGAACCCGCATTGGGTATCCTGGTAATGGCCAACCACCAGTAGCCGAACCAGGAAATTGAAGATTCTTCCCATGATATGGCGATGCCACGGCTCTCCGTAGCGCCGCGCTCCTACTCCCTCCCTTGAGCCTATGGCCACATCGTAGCCTTGTTGCAATGGCTCAAGGAGCTTGGGCAATTCCTCTATTGGGGTAGCCAGGTCGGCATCGGAGAAGACGATGTATTGGCCTTGCGAGGCCAGAACACCAGTCCTTACGGCGTAGCCTTTGCCCTTGTGTTCGTTGCGGATAAGGCGCACGGATGGGTTGTTGTTCTGGAAGCTTTGCACAATTTCGGCCGTTCTGTCCTCGCTTCCATCGTCCACTACGATTACTTCCCAAGAGTAACTTTGCTTCCCCAGGTAATCTAAGACCCTTTGGAGGGTGCGGGGAAGCCTTTTTTCCTCGTTATAGGCTGGGATTACGAGGCTGAGGAAAATTCCCTCGGCCGTAATTCTTCCCCTCCACGAATTTTCTCCCTATGCTTTATAACCCCTCAGGCCGATTTTGTCAATTCCTGAGTAGAAGCGAAACAAAAAGCCCCCTCCCCGTGAGGGGAGGGGGCCTCAGCGCGCTTAATACTCAGGCGGAGCCGGCGGGGTCTTCTCCTTCTCCGGTATCTCGCTCACCAGGGCTTCTGTGGTCAAAATCATGGCCGCGATGCTGGCAGCGTTCTCCAGCGCCGCCCTCGTAACCTTCACTGGGTCAATTATCCCGGCTTCAAACATATCCCTGTAATCTTCCTCCAGCACGTCAAAGCCGATGTTCGGGTTGTTAAGCTCCTTCTGGCGGCGCCTTATCTCCTGAACTACCACAGCCCCGTCGTAGCCAGCGTTCTCGGCCAATTGCCTGGCCGGCTCCTCAAGGGCCCTCTTCACAATCTCAACCCCAGTCCTCTCATCCGGGAACTCCACCTCTATATCGTTCAGCTTCTCCTGGGCATTGAGGAGGGCCACACCGCCGCCAGGCACAATCCCTTCTTCCACAGCGGCCCTGGTAGCGCTAAGGGCGTCCTCAACCCTGTGCTTCTTCTCCTTGAGCTCAACCTCGGTAGCCGCACCCACCTTGATTACGGCGACCCCGCCAGCAAGCTTGGCCAGCCTCTCCTGGAGCTTCTCCCGGTCGTAGTCGGAGGTGGTCTTCTCAATCTCCACCTTTATTTGCTCAATCCGCCCCTTGATCTGCTTGGGGTCACCCTTACCCTCAATGATGGTGGTATCGTCCTTTGTTACCACCACCCTGCGGGCGCGGCCGAGGTCGGCAATGGTGACGCTCTCCAGCTTGCGGCCGAGTTCCTCGGAGATGACCTGGCCACCGGTGAGGATGGCGATGTCTTCAAGCATCCTCTTGCGCCTCTCGCCGAAGCCCGGAGCCTTGACTGCTACGCAGTTAATCACGCCACGGAGCTTATTGAGGATGAGGGTGGCCAGGGCTTCGCCTTCCACGTCCTCGGCGATGACCAGAAGTTCTCTCTTGCCCACCTGGACCAGCCTCTCCAGGACCGGGACGATATCGGCGGCGGAGGAGATTTTCTTGTCGTGGATGAGGATGTAGGGGTCCTCAAGGACGGCTTCCATGGTTTCGGGGTTGGTGATGAAGTAAGGGGAGATGTAACCGCGGTCAAACTGCATACCTTCCACATATTCCACCTCAAAGCCGAGGCCCTTGCCTTCCTCTACGGTGATGACGCCGTCCTTCCCCACCTTATCCATGACATCGGCGATGAGGTTGCCAATCTCCCGGTCGTTAGCGGAGATGGCGGCCACGTGGGCGATTTCATCTTTGCTCTTAAGTTCGCGGGCCATCCCCTTGAGGATTTCCACGACCTTCTTGGTAGCTTTTTCAATTCCCCGTTTAAGGAGCATGGGGTTGGCGCCGGCGGCGATGTTCTTGAGTCCCTCGTTAACCATAATCTGAGCCAGGACAGTAGCGGTAGTGGTGCCGTCGCCGGCCACATCGTTAGTCTTAGTAGCGGCCTCTTTGAGGAGTTGAGCCCCCATGTTCTGGAAGGGGTCCTTAAGTTCAATTTCCTTGGCTACCGTTACCCCGTCGTGAGTAACGGTGGGGGCTCCCCATTTCTTTTCCAGGGCCACGTTGCGGCCCTTGGGCCCCAGAGTAACTTTCACTGCATTGGCCAGAGTATCAACTCCGATTTTAAGGTTGCGCCTTGCCTCTTCGGAAAAGACCAACTGCTTAGCAGCCATAGTCCCACCTCCTTGCTGAGATTTTTATTCCTCAATAACGGCCATTATGTCGGATTCCCTGAGTATGAGGTACTTTTTGTCGTCCAGTTTGACCTCAGTGCCAGCGTATTTGGCGAAGATAACCCGGTCGCCCTCCTTTATATCTAAGGGAATCCTTTGGCCTTGGTCGTTAAGGCGGCCGGGCCCTACAGCAATGACTTTCCCTTCCTGGGGCTTTTCCTTAGCCGTTTCCGGAAGGATTATGCCGGAAGGAGTTCTTTCCTCCTTCTCAATAGGTTCTACCACGACCCTATCGCCAAGCGGCCTGAGTCTCATGGCGCACCTCCTCCTCCGAAGTTTAGCACTCTTGAAGCAAGAGTGCTAAATAATATATACACCAAAATGCCGAAAAACGCAAGTCCAAGCAAGCGGGCGTGCCCCAAATTTTCGGGCATCCGGCTTTTCTTCCTGACCTAACCCCCTGGCCCCCTTCCCTCGCAGGGAAGGAGAAAATTTGGCGGAGTTCTCCCCTCTTCGCTTTGGAGAGGACCGCCGGAGAGGTTAACCCCAAAACCCTGGTGAACCCTAAGCCCACGGGGGTGGGCAAATGGGGGTCCAGGGAGCGAAGCCCCTTGGCGAGGGACATGGGGGTGTCCCCCCCCACAAATTCAAAGTGGGAACGAGTTGCCCGCATTAGCAACCCCGCCACGAGTGGGACCCAAAACCCTGGCAAACCCTAAGCCTACGGGGGTGGGCAAACGGGGGTCCAGGGGGCGCAAGCCCCCTGGCGGGGGACGTGGGATATGCTCCTCCGGAATAAAAGGGGCACTTTGGAGCCCCTCATTTGCTGAGCCCGGTCGTTTACGGCCAAGCAAGCCTTGCGCAATCCGTAGTTTTGCTTTATCATTACAATCAACTTCAGAGTTTGAACAACTTCCCAGGTTAAAAATGGAGCGGTAAATTTGCCTTTGGGGGGTTAGCGAAATGAGCCAAAAGCGAGAGCCGACTTTGTGGAAGAATCTTATCCTCTTTTGCGGCCTTTTCTTTAGTGGACCAGTTTTGGGCTGGAAGATTTTCCTCCCCATTGTCCTCCGCTTCGGAGGAGCAACTCCTACCCCACCAGCCCCAACAATTACACGATTCGCTATAGACTACAGTGCAACCCCAAACTTGGCTCACTTGGCTCAATCCAACTTAGCCATTGTCCAGCCAGTCCTCAATTCAGATACCATCCGTAGCTTACAAGCGGGCGGGACCCGCGTTGTTGCCTATCTTACTATAGGGGAAGTAGAGCCTGATGACCCTGCCCTCAGTGAACTCCCTCCCGAATGCATCTTGGGGCAGAACCCTAATTGGGGTTCCTATTATGTGGACCCTGGTTGCCCGGCTTGGCAAAATATAGTATCTGAGCGCGCCAGAAATCTACGAAATGCAGGGTATTCCGGACTCTTCTTGGATACTGTGGATACTGCGGAAATCTTCACCTCAACTCAAGAAGCGATGGCCAATTTAATCTGCCACCTTCGTTCTGAAGTTGGCGGATACCTGGTCCAGAACCGAGGGTTCACTGTTTTGAAAAGGACAGCAAACTGTGTGGACGCTGTCCTCTACGAGGACCTGAGCACAAGTTACGATTTTGCCACTGGGTTCTACATCTACGAAGAGCAACCCCCTGAGCCTGTGCTGGCCTACAAAGACCGGCTAACCTTGCTGGCTTTGGACTATGCTCCACCTGACCGACCCGCACTGGCCTGGAAAGCTTGCAAACGAGCTAAGGATTTAGGCTTTGTTGGCTACATTGCTTATAACTTGAACTTGCAGGAAGGCGGGGCTTTCTGCGATACTATCCCTTCACCTCAGCCCTACCAAGCCACCACTCAAGGTATCCTTCGGGGCACCGAAACAATACCCATCTACGGCATTAATTGGTTCGGCATAGAGACACCAGACCGGGCTCCCCACGGCCTCTGGGCTGGAAGAAGTGTGCCAGATTTCTTAAGCCAAATCCGAGGCCTCGGCTTCACCGCTTTGCGGCTTCCTATCTCTCCCCAAGTTCTGGAGCGCGGTTATTCCACCCCAGGCTGGGCTCAAAGCAACAATTACCCTGCCGATGCTTATGAAGGGTTACTTTATTTCTTGGAAGAAGCCCGCAAAGCCAACCTCTACGTCCTACTGGACTTCCACACCTATGACCCCTACTTGCTCGGTGGTTCTCTACCTGGCTCCCCTTTCGGCGGCTCATACACAAAAGAGGACTGGCTGGCACACCTCCGTAAGATGGCGGAGATTGCGCTATCTTTCCCCAATGTCTTTGGGATAGACATATGCAATGAACCTTACAAATTGACTTGGGCTACTTGGAAAGAACTGGCACTGGATGGGGCAAGGACTGTCTTATCCGCCAACCCGTTTATCGTGGTAGCGGTGGAAGGAGTGGGCAATTTATCCGACAACGGCGGCTTGGCAGCTTTCTGGGGTGAAAACCTAACGGAAGCTTACTATGATCCGATAGTCTTGGATGAATCCTTCCCACCCAACCGCATCCTATATCTTCCCCACACCTATGGCCCAAGCGTCTACAATCAGCCTTACTTTGATGACTCTAACTTCCCCTCTAATATGCCAGCCATTTGGGATGTCCACTTCGGCCAGATGGCAAGACAGTACCCCCTGGGTATCGGCGAATTCGGCGGGCGTTACGAGGGGAAAGATAAAACTTGGCAAGATGCTTTCGTGGACTACTTGTTAGAAAAAAGAATCCGCATATTCTTTTACTGGGCCCTCAATCCCAATTCCGGCGACACAGGAGGCATCCTTCTGGATGATTGGCGGACCGTCCACGAAGGCAAAATGAGCCTATTAAGACGGTTGATGTCACCGTAGTTTTGTAAACGCTGGGCCGGAAAGCCTTGCGCAATCCACAGTTTTGCTTTATCATTCAATCAGCAAAAGGTTACAATGGGCAAGCTCTTGGCAATTGATATCGGTAATACTAAAATCGTGATTGGCCTTTGGGATGGCGAAACCCTCGTTTCCCACTGGTGCATCTCCACCCAGCACCACCGAACTGCCGACGAATACGCTGTCTTAATCCTCTCCCTCTTCTCCCAAACCCCTTATTCCCCAAGAGAAATAGAGGGGGTCGTCATCTCCAGCGTGGTCCCACCACTTACTTCCACCTTTGAAGAGATAAGCCAGCGCTATTTTCAACTCACCCCCCTCGTAGTGCGCGCCGGGGTGAAAACTGGGGTCCGAATCCGCTACGATAACCCCCGAGAAGTGGGGGCCGATAGGGTCGCCAATGCCGCAGCTGCCTTCCGCCTCTACGGAGGACCAGCCTGCGTTGTGGATTTCAGCACCGCTACCATCTTTGATGCCATATCCAGAGAAGGAGACTACCTGGGAGGAGCAATTGCCCCCGGAATAGCCATAGCCGCAGAGGCTCTCTTCCTTCACACTGCCAAGCTTCCCAGAGTAGAGCTGGAACGCCCACCAAAAGTTATCGGCACTAATACCACCCATAGCATTCAATCAGGCCTGATTTTCGGTTATGCCGGGCTTGTGGAAGGGATGGTGGCTCGGTTCCGGGAGGAGCTCGGCCCCGATATGAAGGTTATCGCTACGGGAGCCTTTGCCAACCTCATCGCACGGGAAACCAAGGCCATCCAGATTGTAGACCCTTGGCTGACCCTCAAAGGCCTCCGCATCATCTATGAGCTGAACCGGAAATGAAGCGATGTCTTCTCCTCGTTTTATTGCTTCCCCTGATAGGCTTCTTGGCTTGGTTGCTTGAAGGCTTGCCCGAGCCAGTGTTGCCTTCAGAACCCGCGGGTCTATATACCGTCAGGTTCTATGACCGCAAAGGCCGGCTCCTTTACGAGGCCCCTGGCCCTCACAGCGGCAAATTTTCACCCTTACCTCTGGAAGAAATCCCCCTCTTCATCCGCCAAGCGACCATAGCTACTGAAGACGCTTCCTTCTACTCCAACCCCGGCTTTGACCCCAAAGGGGTGCTTAGGGCCATCATCGCCAACCTAAGGGGCCGAGAAATTGTCATGGGCGGAAGCACCATAACCCAGCAAGTGGTGCGAAACTTCATCCTCCCCCCTAAGGAGCGATACGAAAGGACCTTGCGCCGCAAGCTCCGGGAGATAACCCTGGCCTGGCTCATAACTTTGCGCTACCCCAAGGACGAAATCCTGGCCTATTACCTCAACCACACCTATTACGGGAACTTCGCTTACGGCATCAAAGCCGCCGCCGAAGCTTACTTCGGCAAAGATGTGGGGGAGCTTTCCCTGGCCGAAGGAGCTCTCCTGGCCGGCCTCCCACAATGCCCGTCAACTTGCAACCCATTGCAGAATCCGGAGGAGGCTAGAGCCAGGCTCAAAATCGTGCTCTCCCTTATGGTGAAGAACGGCTACATAACGCAGGAAGAGGCCCAGCTCGCCTTGAACCAGAAGCTCCAATTCGCCCCCTCGCCTTTCCCAATCCAAGCCGCTCACTTTGTCTTCTTTGCTCAGGAAGAGCTAAAACGCCTCCAATTACCTTCCCAAGCCCGAACCTTTCACGTTTACACAACCCTTGATTTGGATTTACAGCGGGAAGCGGAAGAGGTTATCCGCAGGCACCTTGAGCGCTTAGCCCAGGAAAAGCCTCCGCACAACGTCAACAACGCAGCCCTCGTAGCCCTCAACCCTTCCACCGGTGAAATCTTGGCCATGGTCGGGAGCCCGGATTTCTTCAATCCCTCCATAAGTGGAGCAATAAACATGGCCATTGTCCCACGCCAACCGGGCTCAGCTTTCAAGCCTTTCACCTATGCCGTTGCGCTGAGCCAAGGCTTCACCCCGGCCTCAATGCTTTTGGACGTCCCGACAACCTTTTTAACGGCTGAGGGCAAGCCTTACACCCCCATGAATTACGATAGGACTTATCACGGCCCTGTATCGCTGCGGGAAGCCCTTGGTTCATCCCTAAACGTCCCCGCTGTCCGGGTCTTGGATGAGGTTGGGGTGGAAAAAGTCCTGGAATTGGCCAAGGAATTGGGGATAACGACGCTTAAGGATGCAGAGCGCTACGGCCTTTCCTTAACACTCGGTGGAGGAGAGGTGCCGCTTTTGGAGCTTACGGCAGCCTACGCTGCCTTCGCTAATGGTGGCTACAGGGTTACCCCTTTCGCCATCCTAAGGGTGGAAGATTCCAAAGGTCAGAGCCTTTGGGAAGCCAAGCCCCGGATTGGCCCTCGCGTTTTGGACGAGAGGGTGGCTTACCTCATAACCAACATCCTCTCGGACGATGAGGCGAGGGTTATAGGGTTTGGGCGGGGAAGCGTGCTTAACCTCAGCCGTCCTGCCGCCGTCAAAACCGGCACCACAACCGATTGGCGGGATAACTGGACTATAGGCTACACCCCAAGGCTTGTGACAGGGGTCTGGGTGGGGAATGCGGACCATTCCCCGATGTATGAAGTTTCGGGGATAACAGGCGCTGCCCCTATTTGGCACGATTTCATGGAAAAAGCCCACCGTGGCCTCCCGATACAAGATTTCCCCAGGCCAGAAGGCATAGTGGAGCTGGAGGTTTGCGCCTTTTCGGGTAAACTACCCAACCCTTACTGTCCCCACCGCCGCCGTGAGCTTTTCATCGCCGGCACCGAGCCTACCCAGACTTGTTCCCTCCACCGCTTGGTTAAAATTGACTCCCTTACGGGCCTACCCGCCTCGCCCTCCACGCCCCCAGAAAGAGTGGTGGAAAAGGTGGTAACCATCTTCCCACCCGAGGCCATTGCCTGGGCAAGGGAGCAAGGCTTCCCCATATTCCCCAAAGACTCTCAGGAAGAGCCGCTGCTAATCATAAGCCCAAGGCCCAATTCCCGTTACCGCCTGGTGGACTCTGTTCCGCTAAGGGACCAGAAGGCCGAAATTTTGGTGGAAAGTGCTTTGAACTTGGAGCGAGTTGAGATAGTAGTGGACGGGGAAAAGGTGGCTTCCTTTGACCGCCCGCCTTATCGCCTCCTTTGGCCCCTTAAGGAGGGTAAACACAGAGTGCAAGCTGTGGGGTTCTTGGAGGGGAAAATGCTGCAAACCGAGGTTGTAGAGTTTGAGGTCATCCCACCACTTCCGCAAAGACCCTGAGGAAATTGCCCCCCATTACTTTCTGCACTGCATCCTCGCTATAGCCCCTTTTTAGCAAGCCATCGGCTATGCGGGGGAAGCAAGTGACGTCCTCCAGTCCTCTTGGTGGCGGATCGGTGAAGCCATCAAAATCTGAGCCCAGCCCTACGCAATCTATACCCCCTAACCTGGCGATATAGTCAATGTGGTCAAGGACATCTTCAATGGAAGCCTTTTCCGGCCTTGGGGAGAGGAAACGCGGCACAAAATTAACCCCTATAACTCCTCCCTTTTCCGCAATAGCCCTTATCTGGGCATCGGTTAAGTTACGGTAATGGGGGCAGAGGGCGTAGGCGTTAGAGTGAGAGGCCACTACTGGGTGCTTGCTGAGCTTGAGGACCTGGGCTACCCCCTTAGGGGCGAGGTGGCTTATGTCAATTATTATGCCCAAGCGGTTCAATTCCTCAACAAGTTCTACTCCGTAAGGGGTAAGGCCTTCATCGGGCCCTTCCTCGGTGACGCCATCGGCAGCCCGATTGCGGCGGCTCCAGGCAATTCCCACCATTCTAAGTCCAAGCCTATGGAGCATCCTCAGGACTGCCAAATCTTCTTCCAGGCCTTCGGCTCCCTCCATGGCCAGGATAATGGCCAATTTTTCTTCCTCCTTCGCCCTCTTTATATCTTCAGCCTTGCGGGCCAGCACAACCTTGCCCCCACTTTCTTCCAAGGCCTTAAAAGCTATGTCCATGAGGTGAAGGGTATACCGAAGCGGGCCTGAAGGAAGCTCATCGGTGGGGATAAAAAGGGCGAGGACTTGAGCTGTTATGCCTCCTTCCATAAGCCTGGGGATATCGGAATGGCCGTGGGCATTCCTCAGGAGGATGTTGAGCGAACTTTTGTAAGCGGTGTGCAAAAGGTCGTTATGGGCATCAAAGATTAGGTATTTTCCCGGCATAAGCCCTCCTCGGCTTAAGGATAGCATGGATTTATAAATTTGGCAAAACTTTTCCTGCCTCTTGGCCAAGCTTTCAACTCCTGCAAACTTGCCAATTGCCCACCCCCGTTGGCTGAGGGTTCGCCAAAGTTTTGGGTCCCACTCGTGGCGGGGTTGCTAATGTGGGCTGCTCGTTCCCTCTTTTGTTTTTGTGGGGGGACACCCCCCACGGCCCCCCGCCAGGGGGCTTCGCCCCCTGGACCCCCGTTTGCCCACCCCCGTAGGCTTAGGGTTCGCCGGCGTTTTGGGTCCCACCCGTGGGGGGGTTGCTAATGTGGGCAACTCGCCCCCTCTTTTGAATTTGTGGGGGGACACCCCCACGACCCCCCGCCAGGGGGCTTCGCCCCCTGGACCCCCGTTCCCCACCCTCGTTGGCTGAGGGTTTGCCAGAGTTTTGGGTCCCACTCGTGGCGGGGTTGACCTCTCCTCCGACCCCTCCCCGGAGCGGGGAGGGGAGAACCTCGCCATCGCCAGAATTCTCCCCCTTCCCTCGCAGGGAAGGGGGTCAGGGGGTTAGGTCGGAAGGGG